>Ga0082335_1006706_pt1 | contig 14557 bp, 11 predicted proteins | sample Subgrocontami58m_FD_72375 | JGI IMG/M metagenome (GOLD analysis project Ga0082335, IMG submission 72375) | Subsurface groundwater microbial communities from S. Glens Falls, New York, USA - GMW37 contaminated, 5.8 m (SPADES assembly) (version 2) ...
CGATCATCATCGGCGGCCGCGGTGCGGTGCGCTCAGGCGCCGGGCCGTCACTTGAAGCGCTGGCGGAACAGTGCGGTGCGCTCTTGGCAACCTCGCTGCCGGCGAAGGGACTGTTTGACCACAACCCGTTCGGGATCGGCATCGCCGGGGCCTTTGCCGGCAACCTGGCGCGGGAACTGTTTGCCGAAAGCGATCTGGTGATCGGCGCCGCAGTCGGTCTGGGCAACTACACGACCGAGTCGGGCTACCTCTATCCCAACGCGCGCGTGGTGCAGATCGATACCAACCCGCGCGGCCTGTGGCAAGGGTTGCGGGTTGCCGATCTGCATATCCGCGCTGACGCGAAGGCGACGGCGGATGCAATCCTCGCCAAGCTGCGCGAGCGCAGGATTTCGGCGTCCGGCATGCGCACGGAATCACTTGCAGTGCGTATCGCGAACGAAGTGGTCGACCCCAAGGAATATCCCGTCGCTCCCAACACGGTCGATCCGCGCAAGGCGCTGCTCGAACTCGATCGCGTGGTGCCCAAAGACTGGGATATCGTAGTCGGCAACGGCCACTTCACCAATTTCGTGATGACGCACATGCGCGACCGCGCGGCGGATCGCTGGCACGTGATCAACGATTTCGGGGCGATCGGCTCGGGGCTGGGTGCGGGGATCGGCGTTGCCGTCACGCGCAACAATGGCAAGGTGCTGCTGATCGAAGGCGACGGCAGCCTGTTAATGCACATCCAGGAACTGGAAACCATCAAGCGGCACGGTGTGCAACTGCTGATGTGCATCCTGAACGATGGCGCCTATGGCGCGGAAGCGCACAAGTTCCGCGCGCAAAAGATGGATGCAAAGGAATCGATCCACGGGCGCGGCGACCTGGCGGCGGTGGCCAAGGGCTTCGGCTTGCGCGGCGCGACGGTGACTGCCCTCGGCGGCTTCGAGGCGCTCGTGCGCGGATACCAGAAGAACGGCGGCGCGGAATTGTGGGATGTCCACATCGAAGACAAGATTCCGTCCGCGCAGTACCGGCGCGTGCATTTCGGCGAGAGTTGATCGCATTGTTCACCTACTGATCGCCCGTCGCGCGGGTCCGGCGATGTCCCCGGGCGGCCGCGTCATGCATCGCGTGCAGGAAGGGGGATCTACAGCGCCGGGTTATCGTGTCCCGTAGCAATCCCGGCATCCGCGATCAGGGAAGCCTGGGTGCCGAGGTACGACACGACGCCGAGCTCGTGCGCCAGTTCCAGCGCCGAGTGCAGGTCTTTTCTCAGGTTGGGCAGCGCCGCGCCGGGCGGGGCCGGCTTCAGCATGCTCTTGAAGCGCGGGCCGAGGCCATCCCAGACCTGCAGCACGCCGCTGTTGGCGAGGCCGTCCTTGAAGACCTGCTTGAGCATCGCCGGCTCGACGCCGCCGGCTGCGCCCAGCGACAAGCCTTCAAGCAGCGCGATCACGTTCACGCTCATGACGAGCTGGTGCGCGAGTTTCGCCACCTGTCCGGCGCCGATATCCCCAACGCGCAGGATGTTGTCCGCAAACGCGCGAAATACCGGCAGCGCGCGCGCTAGCGCATCCGGCGCGCCGCCTATCATCAACACCAGCTTGCCTTCGTAGGCCGCGAGATAACCCCCGGTGATCGGCATGTCGAGCGTGGTGCAGCCTTTGGCGGCAAGTGCCGCGGCGATTCTTTGCACGGGCGCCGGTCCCAGCGTACTGCCGGTGGCGAACAGGGTTCCCGGCTTGATCGTCTGGAGGATGCCTTGCGCGCCGAACACCACGTCGTCGGTCTGTGCGCGATCCATCACGAGACTGATAATGTAATCGCTGCGGCTTGCGACCTCCGCCGACGACGCGCATGCGGTTGCCCCGGCGCTTTTCAGCTCGGCTACCGGTTCATCGCGCACGTCGTACACCGCGACGCGGAATCCCGCCTTGACCAGGCGCTCGGCAATCGGTTTGCCGATAATGCCAAGCCCGATCACGCCTACGCTGTATGTCATTGCAGCTCCTTCACGGATTGATCCATATCAGACTAGCGCCACAATTCGGCATCATGATTCCACAGTTCTTATATCATGCGCTACACTTGAATTTAGGGAGCGCATGCCAAAAATGATCGAGAACTCGACCCCGATACTGGTGGGTTGCGCCGATATCACGGATCTGACCACCCCGTTCGAACAGGGCCGCTCCCCGTACGAGCTGATCGCGCAGGCGGCGCGGCTCGCGCTTGCGGATACGGGCGCGGCCGGCATTGCGGGAGCCATCGATACGGTCGCGATGCTGCGCTCCTACACGGATACCTCGCACCGCTTCGCGACACGGCTCGGCACGTCGAGGAACCCCCCGAAGAGCATCGCGCAGCGTCTGGGGATTGAAGCCGGCCGCTACATCTATACTTGGAGCGGCGGCAACATGCCGCAATATCTCGTGAACACGTTCGCCGAGGCGATCGCGCGCGGCGAGATGCGTGCCGCACTGGTGGTGGGTGGCGAGGCATTGCGCACGCAGTACGGCGTTGAGCACTCGAACCTCGAAGTCTCGTGGAGCGAGGATCCGGGCGGCGAGCCGGAATTGATCGGCGATCCGCGCCGCGGCTGGAACGATCACGAGGACCGTCATAACATGCGCGCGGCGATCACGTTTTATCCGCTGTTCGAGAACGCGATCCGCGGCGCGCGCGGCCGCTCGATTGCCGGGCACATGGCCAGCATCGGCAAGCTGATGGCACATTTCGCGCAGGTCGCCGCGGCAAATCCGCGCGCGACGCGGCGCGCAGGCTATTCGGCTGAGCGCCTGATAACGATAGACGCGGAGAACCGCTGGATCGGCTTTCCGTATCCCCGCTTCATGGTGGCCAATGCGTATATCGATCAGGCGGCGGCGTTCATCGTCACCTCTGTCGGGGCGGCGCGCGAGCTGGGAATTCCCGAGGCAAAATGGGTCTACCTGCACGGCTGCGCGGACGGACACGATCATTGGTACATGTCCGAGCGCATCAATTACCATTCGTCGCCCGCGATGCGCGCGGCTTCGCACCAGGCTCTCGACATGGCCGGCAAGAACGTCGCCGACCTGCGCGTCTTCGATATCTACAGCTGCTTCTCGTCGGCGGTCGAAATCGCGTGCCAGGAACTGGGCATAGCCGAGGACGATCCGCGGGGCCTCACGGTAACGGGTGGGCTGCCGTACTTCGGGGGACCCGGCAACAGCTACGTGGTGCATTCGATATGCGAAATGACGCGCCGGCTGCGCGCCAAGCCCGGCGTGTTCGGTCTGGTCACCGCCAACGGCAACTGGGTCACCAAGCATTCCTACGGCGTGTATTCGACCACGCCGTTTCAGGGCCCATGGAGTCGCGAGAGCCCGGCGGCACTGCAGGCGCAACTCGACGCGCTGCCCAAACCGCCGTTTACGGAAAGGCCTTCCGGGGCCGCTACGATAGAGACCTACACGGTCATGCACGGCAGGAAGGGCCCAGAGTTCGGCGTCATCGTCGGGAGGCTGAATGCCACCGGTGAGCGCTTTGTCGCCAATACGCCGGCAGAGAGCGCGGTTCTGGAAGATTTGCAGGAGCGCGACAGCCTCGGCCGGCCCGGTACGGTAAAGCATCGCGACGGCCTGAATACTTTTGTCCCTGGATGAAGTGATGGCGTCTCAAGTCCAGAACCCATTGATCCAGGCGTGCGCATCCAGGCATCTGGCGAAGCGTCCGCAGCGACCCGGCGGGCCGAATTTGCGCCGCAGTCCTCGCTTCGCGGGTGGTTCGTGCGCGGCCAGTCTTGTTTTGACTGGCCGCCGCGAACCGGATCGGCGCAACGTTGAGCAGGGACCCGCTTGCGGGATGCGACCGTGAAGCCGATCGTAAGGCGCGTCGTGCTAATGCCGATCCCATGCGCGTCTCCGGGGTCACATCCCCAAAGGGGGCCCTGTTCCACCCTGCGACGCGCCCCGCTCGAGGACACGCTTTGCGGCGCCATGAGGCCCGCCGGGTCGTTGCGGACGCGGGTTACCCATCCGATGAGCATCCGGTTCCGGATAGTCGCGTCATGCTGACCGATTTGCAGGTCGCGCTCAACCCGCAATCGATCGCCATCGTCGGCGCGTCTGAGAACCCCAACAGGATCGGCGGGCGGCCGCTCGCGTTTCTCGCGCGCTTCGGTTACAAGGGGCGCATCTACCCGATCAATCCCAAACGCACCGAAACGCAGGGTTTTCGCACCTACCCGACGCTGGCGGCCGTGCCCGAGCCGGTGGATGTCGCAATCATCGCCATCGCGGGTGAGGCCGCAGTCAAGGCGCTCGACGAATGCGGCGCCGCCGGGGTGAAGATCGCAATCGTGATTACCGCGGGCTTTGGCGAGAGCGATCCGGTTCACGGCAAGGAGCAAGAGCGAGAGATGACGCGGCGGGCGCACGCGCACGGTATGCGCATCATCGGTCCGAACACGCAGGGGCTGGCGAACTTCGGCACCGGCGCCATCGCGAGTTTCTCCACCATGTTCGTCGAAGTGGAACCGGCCGACGGTCCGGTCGGCATCGTCAGCCAGAGCGGCGCGATGAGCGTCGTGCCGTACGGACTGCTGCGGCAGCGCGGCATTGGCATACGCCATGCGCACGCGACCGGCAACGACTGCGACGTGACCGCGTGCGAACTCGCTTGCGCGGTCGTCCAGGATCCCGATCTCAAGCTGCTGCTGCTTTATCTGGAAGGTCTGCCGGATCCGCACCATCTGGCCGAGGCAGCGCGCATCGCTCATGCGCGCGGGCTGCCGATCATCGTGCTGAAAAGCGGACGCACGGCGGCCGGGCAACTGGCAGCACGCTCTCACACGGGCGCGCTTGCCAACGAGGACCGCGTGGTCGATGCGTTCCTCGAACACCACGGCGTCCTGCGCGCCCGCGATATGGCCGAGATGGTGGCGGGCGTGGAGCTGTACCTGAAGGGCTGGCGGCCGGCGGGGAAGCGGCTGGTCGCGGTGAGCAGTTCGGGAGCAACCTGCGTCATGGCTGCCGATGCCGCGTCGATGGTCGGGATGCCATTGTCGAACCTGCAGGCGGACACGAGCGCGCAGCTTGCAAAAATTCTGCCGGGATTCGCGACCACGACCAATCCCGTGGACCTGACCGGTGCTTTGCTCACCAACAGCCTGTTGTTCGGAGAAGCGCTGCGGATACTGTCGCGCGATCCGGCCGCGGATGCGTTTGTGCTCGGCTTTACCGTGGCAGGGGCCGGTTACGATATCGACCTGTTTGCACGGGATGCGGCGGCATGTGCGCGCGAGACTGGCAAGCCGGTGCTCATTGCGGCGCCGCAGCCCGTCGTTTCCGCCCCATTCCACGCGCAAGGTCTGCCGGTCTTTGCCTTCGAGACGCAGGCAGTGGAGGCGCTTAACCGTTTCATGCTGCATCAGGATCTCATCGCCCGTGCCGGACAACGGCAGGGCGTGGCGCCGGATGCAAGCCTGCGGATGGCGGAGGCAAACACGCACAGCCCCGCACGCATGCTCAACGAGGTGGACAGTATGGCCCTGATGGCGCGCGCAGGCGTACGTGTGGTGCCGCATCGATTGTGCCACTCGGTGGATGAAGCGCTCGGTGCGCTGCAGGACCTCGGCGGGCCGGTCGCGGTGAAAGGCTGCTCGTCGGACGTCGCCCACAAATCGGAACTCGGCATCGTGCGCCTGAACGTGGGCGATCGCGATGCACTGCGCACGGCGTTCGTGGAAATCAAGGCGGTGCTCGAGGCGCGCGGTGCGGCATTCGACGGCGTCATCGTCGCACGCATGGCGAGTGGCGGACGGGAGATGATGATAGGCGCGCATCGCGATGCGGTATTCGGCCCCGTCATTGTCATCGGCGACGGCGGCAAGTATGTCGAGGCGATGCCGGACGTGCAGTTGCTGATTCCTCCCGTCTCAAGAGAGGATGTGCTGCACGCCTTGGCGAAATTGCGCATCGCGCCGCTGTTCAAGGGCGTGCGCGGCGAGCCGCCGCTCGATGTCGAAGCGTTCGCAGAAGCAGTGCTGGGCGTCTCGCGACTGATGATGGACCCGCTGCAAGGCATGGTCAGTATCGACATCAACCCCATCATGCTCGACGCCCGGGGGTATGTCGCAGTCGATGCAGTCGTGTTCGAGGCCGGACCCGCTTGAATCACGCAGAGGCTAGGGCGGTTTTCACCCCCATCCCAACCTTCCCCCGTCAAGGGGGAAGGAGTACCGTTGCTTCATCATGAGCGCAGACAAACACGCCGCCGGTGGTGCTGCGGGCGCGAACCCGCCAGTCGCGGTCGTCACCGGCGCAACGCGCGGCATCGGCCGCGTGTTGGCCTTGGGACTGCTGGAGGCCGGCAGCCACGTGCTTGCGGTTGGCCGCGATGTGAATGCGCTCGAGCAGTTGCGCAGCGCGGCGGCGGGTGCGCGGGCAAGACTCGTGTGCGTCGCCGCGGACGTCGCAACAGAGACCGGCCGCGCCCGCATCGAGGCCAGCGTCACGGCGGAGTTTGGCTATCTCACGTGCCTCGTCAACAACGCGGCAATCGGCATGGGATCGGTGCGTCGCGATTACCATGACCGTCCCGTGACCCACGCGGAACTCGACGCTGCAATCCTCGACCGGTTTCTCAGCACCAACGCCAGCGCGCCGATCGTGCTTGCCGTTCGCCTGCTGCCGCTGTTTCGCCTGGGGTGGGGGCGCATCATCATCATCGGCACGAGTTTCAATTCCATGCATCGCCTCGGTTTCATACCCTACGGCATGTCGAAGGCGGCGCTGGAGTCGGCGTCCGCGATCATGGCAGCGGAACTGACGGACAGCGGCATCACGCTGAACGTCATCAACCCGGGTGGCCCGGTCAACACGCCGATGGTGGCGCGCAGCGACCCGCAGCAGCAGGACCTGCTGATTGTGCCCGGGATAATGGTGAAGCCCGTATGCTGGCTTGCGTCGCGGGCAGCCGACGGCGTCACGGGCCGCAGAATTACCGCCACGCAGTGGAACGACGCGGCGCCGGAAGCCGCAATGACCGCGATCGGATGGCCGCAACTCGCAGCCGATTCAAACTGGCAGCCGCCGCGATGAGCTGCAAGCCAGGGCGGTCGACAAGGAGAATCCATAACCCATGAAGGACACGCGAACCATCAGCCTGACGGTAAACGGCGAGGTCGTTGCGCGCAGCGTCGAGACGCGCGTCTCGCTGGCCGACTTTCTGCGCGATGAGCTGCGGCTCACGGGCACTCACCTCGGCTGCGAGCACGGCGTCTGCGGCGCATGCACCGTGCTCGTTGACGGAGAGTCAGCGCGAGCCTGCCTGCTGCTCGCGGTGCAGGCCGACGGCGCGGACGTGCGAACAGTCGAGGGACTGGGAACGCCGGCAAAGCTCAACCCGCTCCAGCAGGCGATGATGGAGCATCACGGCTTGCAATGCGGGTTCTGTACGCCCGGCATCCTGATGACCCTCACGGAGTTTCTGGAGCAGCGCGGCGGGAAGCCGCCGCCGGGCGAGGCCGAGGTGCGCGAAGTCCTGTCCGGCAACATTTGCCGCTGCACCGGCTACCAGACCATCGTCGATGCGGTCATGGCGGTATTGAATCCGGGCGGCACGCCGGCATGAGCGCAGGCGAACCCGGCGACACGTATTTCGGCCGGTCCATACTGCGCAAGGAAGATCCGGCCCTGCTCACGGGACGTGGGCGTTTTGTCGACGACCTGCAGCCCGAGCGGCTGCTCCACGCCTGCATCGTTCGCAGTCCGCACGCGCACGCGCGAATTGTGAGCATCAACTGTGCCGCCGCCGCAGCGGTGGAAGGCGTGCAGGCCGTATACGCGTTTTCCGATCTCCCCGACGCACTTCAGCGCAAGCGCCTGCCGCTCATGTCAGCCAATCCGCTGATCAGGCAGCCGCTGACGCAACCGGTGATGGCGCAAGATGAAGTGCGCTACGTCGGTGAATCCGTCGCCGTGGTCATCGCCGAATCTCGGCGCGTCGCGGAGGACGCCGCGGCGCTCGTCGCAGTGGACTATGAACCGCTGCCGGCCGTGTGCGACGTGCGCGAAGGTCTGAAGCCCGGCGCGCCCACCGTGCACGCGGGAATCAAGAACAATCTGGTCGCCCAGGTGCCGTTTGTCGTCGGCGACGTGGACGCGGCCTTCAGGCGCGCATCCCGCACGCTCAGTGCCTGCTTCAATACCCACCGCGGCGGCGCGTTCTCGATGGAAACGCGCGGCTGCCTTGCTGTCCACGATCCGGACCTCGGCGCCAATACGCTCTACGTCACGTCGCAGTCGCCGCACCGGATCAAGCGCGTGCTGATGGACATGCTGGAATTTGCCGATCACGAAATCCGCGTGATTGCGCCGGACGTCGGCGGCGGTTTTGGCCCGAAGGGTTCTTTCTATCCCGAATACGCGCTGATCACGGCTTGTGCCATGCGGCTTGCCCGCCCCGTAAAATGGATCGAGGATCGCCGCGAGAATTTCGTCGCCACGCAGCAGGAGCGCGACCAGTTCTGGGATCTCGACGTCGCGATCGACGCGGACGCCCGCATCCTCGGATTGCGCGGCCGCCTGCTCCATGAAAACGGCGCCTATGTCGCGCCGCTGGGCCTGATCCTGCCTTGGATCGCGGTCACGCATGTGCAGGGGCCGTACGTGATTCCCAATTTCAGCATCGAGATGGTGGTCGCTTTCACCAACAAGGTGCCGACCTCGCCGGTGCGCGGCGCGGGCCGCCCGCAGGCCGTGTTCGTGATGGAACGCCTGATGGACCGCATCGCGCGCGCTACGGGGCTCGACCCGGCGGAAGTCAGGCGGCGCAATTTCATCCAGCCCTCGCAGATGCCGTACAACTGCCAGCTGATTGCCCGCGACGGCCGGCCCGTGATCTACGACAGCGGTGATTACCCTGAAGCGCAGCGCCGTGCCCTCGAGATGGCGCGCTACGCGGAGTTTCGCGCTAAACAGGCGGCCGCGCGCATGGGCGGCCGCCACCTCGGCATCGGCATGGCGAGTTTCGTCGAAGGCACCGGTCTCGGCCCGTACGAGAGCGCGACCGTGCGCATCGCGACCAACGGCAAGATCATCGTCTGCAGTGGCGCGGCGCCCCAGGGCCAGTCGCATAAGACGATGCTCGCGCAGATCTGCGCTGATCAACTGCAGATTCCGCCCGATAACATCGATGTCGTCACTGGAGATACCGGCGCCATTGCGATCGGGGTCGGCACTTTTGGCGCACGGAGCGCGGTCAACGCGGGTAATGCGGCGCACGTCGCGGCAATGGAAGTGCGAAACAAGGCGATCCTGCTGGCCGCGAGCATGCTGAAAGTCTCTGCCGAAAAGCTCGAACTCAAAGCGGGCTACGTTTACAACGTCGCGCAACCGGAGCAGCGCAGGAGTTTCAGGGAAATCGCGATCTACGCCGCGGGCTCGCCGGGCTACAGCCTGCCCGGCGGCGTGACGCCGGGGCTGGAGCACACGGCGTATTTCACGCCCGAGCGTTCGACCTACTCGAACGGCTGCCACGTCGTCGAGGCCGAGGTCGATATCTGGACGGGGCAAGTCACGCTCAACGGCTACTGGATCGTGGACGACTGCGGCCGTGCGATTAATCCCAAGGTGGTGTACGGCCAGGTGCTGGGTGGCGCGGCACACGGTATCGGCAACGCGCTGCTGGAACGTCTGGTGTATGACGAGGACGCGCAACCGCTGACCACCAATTTCGGCGAGTATCTGCTGCCACTCGCCACCGATGTGCCGCGCATCGCTGTGGGTCACATGGTGTCGCCGTCGCCGCTCAACCCGCTCGGCGTGAAAGGCGCGGGCGAAGGCGGCACGCTGCCCGCGATCGCGGCGGTTATCGCGGCAGTCGAGGACGCATTAACGCCATTCGGCGTCACGCTGGACGAGGCGCCGATCTCGCCCATGCGGATCGTGGAACTGATACGGCAGGCAGCACCCGCAACTTACGCGTGACGACATACGCTTACGATACGATCCACGGAAAGGAGATGTACGCAGTGATTCGACCAAGGACAATCCAGATTTGGTGGTGCGCCGCACTGCTGGGGCTCGCGCCATTGGCTGCGGCACAAAACTACCCCATCAAACCGATCAGGCTGGTGCTCCCGGTAGCGCCGGGCGGCGGAGCGGACCACATCGCGCGCATGGTAAGCCAGAAAGTCGGGACTGCGCTGGGGCAGCAGTTTCTGATCGATAATCGCGGCGGCGCCGGCGGCAATATCGCCGCTGAAATCGTCGCCAAAGCCGAGCCCGATGGCCACACGCTGGTGATGGTGCTGTCGAGCCATACGATCAACGTGAGCCTCTACAAGAAGCTCAACTACGATCCGGTCAGGGACTTCACGCCCATCTCTTTGCTCGCGACCTCGCCGTTTCTGCTGGTCGTGCATCCATCCGTACCGGTGCGCAACGTCAAGGAATTCATAGCCCTGTCGCGCACCACGAAGGGCGGGCTGCCGTACGCGTCCTCAGGCTCGGGACTACTCGCGCATCTGGCGATGGAGTTGCTCAAAAACCTCGGCAAATTCGAGGCGACCCACATCCCCTACAAAGGCACCGGGCCGGCGATGATGGACACCGTGGCGGGACATGTCGCCGCCAACGTTCCGACCATGATCTCCGGACTGCAGAACGTCAAGGCAGGGAGGCTGCGCGCCATCGCGCTCACAAGTCGCCAGCGCTCGGCCCTGCTCCCCGAAGTACCAACAGTTGCGGAACAAGGCTTTCCCGATTATGAAGTGAACGGCTGGTACGGGTGGCTCGCCCCCGCCGGCACGCCGCCGAAAATCATCGCGCTGCTGCACGTAGAAGCTGCAAAAGCGGTCCGCATGAACGACGTGCGCGAAAGACTCGCCGCCGATGGCGCGGTCGCCTTGGGCACCACGCCCGACGAATTCGCCCGGTTCATACAATCGGAGATGGTCAAATGGGCCAAAGTCGTCAAACTCTCCGGCGCCACCGCGGAATAATATGGTGCAGGGGGGTCGATTTTTCCGGATTGGAAGTCGATCACATAACGCAAAAACTTTTTTAAGAAAATGTGCATTCCGTCACATAAATCATGGCGCAGTCTGCGTATAAGTGTCTCCACGCGGTCAGGTTCGGATCGCCGCCGATCTGAAAATCGATGCCCGCAATACGAGGATACTCATGAACACTGGAATTCAGTCAAGAGCCCTTGCCATCGTTGTCAATCCGGCGTCAATCAAGTATCTGTTTGTGATCGCGCTCGCCCTGCCGGGATCCTTTCTGACGCTGCCCGTTCTTGGCTGGTGGTATAACCGGCGCCGCAAACGCCAAGGTTCGGAATAGCGGCAACTGGCCATGAACATGGCACGGTCGATTCATCCGGGCGAGATTTTGCGCGAGGAATTCCTGGCGCCACTGGAATTGTCGGTGCGCGCGCTGGCAGTTGCGCTGGAAGTGGACGCGCCGCGTATCAACGCGGTAGTGCGCGAGCGGTGCAGCATCACGTCTGACATCGCCGAGCAGCTCGCCCGCTATTTCGACACGACCCCGCAATTCTGGATGAACCTGCAGGCAAGCTACGACACGCAGGTCACGCGGTGCAACCTCAAAGGCGGCACCGCAAAATAAAGTCCGCAACTCCGGGTCGCATAATGACCTTCCAGCGGAAGTTCGCTGGTCTCCCCCGACAATGAAATACCGACCTGCTGTCCTTGTCGCAAGCAGGCATAATAGGCGCGCAGATTGGAGGGAGCGCACGCCGAGTGAGCCGATCTGATGCAAAGCGTTGAGCGGCCGACTACCGAAGGAGAGTCCGTGACACCCGTTGTGATCAAACGTCAACCAGCGTCGATCTTTGCGCTGGCGCTCTTGGCCTGCTACTTCCCGGCGGCATCTTCGGCCCAGAGTTACCCCGCCAAACCCGTCCGTTACGTCGTACCCTTTCCCGCCGGGGCCTCGCCCGACATCATCGCGCGCCTGATCACCGAACGATTGAGCCGGATGTGGGGCCAGCAGGTGGTGGTGGAAAACCGGTCGGGCGCAGGCGGGACGGTGGGTGCCGCATTCGCCGCCAGGTCACCGGCCGATGGCTACACGCTGTTTCAATGCAACATCGCATCCAGCGCGATCGCCGGGTCGCTGTACGCAAAGATGCCGTACGACCACCAGCGTGACTTCGCGCCGCTCTCGCGGATCGGTATGTCCCCGAACATCCTGGTCGTGCACCCGTCGATGCCGGCACGCTCGGTGCAGGAGTTCATCGCCTATGCCAGGGCCAACCCGGGCAAGCTGAGCTACGGCTCGTCAGCTGCCGGCGTGTCACCGCAGCTCGCAATGGAGTTGCTCAAGTTGACGGCGAAGATCGATGTCGTGCATATTCCCTACCAGGGCGCGCCGCAGGCGCTGTCCGACACGATCGGGGGCCAGATCCCCTGCACCGCGCAGACGGCGCCAGCAGTGCTGCCGGCAATCCTAAGCGGGCGTGTGCGCGCGCTCGCGGTGACGAGTCTGAAACGCATATCGCAGTTGCCTGCGGTGCCGACCATGGACGAGAGCGCGCTGCCCGGTTTCGAAGTGAATTCCTGGTACGGATTGTGCGCGCCGGCCGGCACGCCCGAGCCTATCCTCCATAAAGTTCATACCGATCTCACCGCGGTGTTGCACATGCCCGAGATCCAACAGCGATTTAGGGACATGGTGATCGAAGTCGCCCCGACCAGCCGGGAAGAATTCGCGCAGTTTATCCGTGCGGAGACCGCACGCTGGGCGCGAGTGATCAAGGACGCCGGCATCCCGCAACAGTAGCGGGCGGCACACGGTATTTTTTTCGTGCGGGGGTCGGGAGTAGACTTCCCGGATGAGTCCAGCACCCGCGACGCGGAAATGCCGCATCGAGCAATAGAGACAACTTCGTGAACAATTCATCTCCAACCATCGCCGCCACGCTCGCAGAGTTTGTCACGGGGCTTGATTACGCGTCGATACCCGCCGCCATCCGAGCGCAGGCCAAGCTGCACCTGCTGGATTCCGTCGGCATAGCGCTGGCATCCGCGAGCTTCGAATTCGCACACCAAGCCTGCGCGGGGCTCGCTGCTTTGGGAAGCGGGGAATACACGGTGATCGGCATGCCGGCGAAGCTCGCCTTGCGCGACTCGGTATTGATGAACGGGATGCTGGTGCATGGCCTGGAGTACGACGATACGGCGATACGCGGCCGCATCCACCCCAGCGCATTCAGCGTGCCCTGCGCGCTGGGCGCCGGCGCGTTCGCAAAAGCGTGCGGCAAGGACGTGCTGGCAGCGTATGTCGCGGGTGTGGAGTGCGCGGTCCGCATCGGCATGGCCGCGCGCGGCGGATTTTCGCCCGCCGGATTCAACGCCGTCGGCATCGTCGGCGCCTTCGGCAGCGTGCTCGTCGCCGGTAAATTATTCGGGCTCGACCCCGCGCAACTCACCATGGCACAGGGCATCGTGTACAGCACCGCCGCGGGTAACCGCGAATTTGCGACCACCGACTCGTGGACCAAACGGCTGGAGGCAGGGTGGCCGGCCGTGGGTGCGATCACGGCCGCGATGCTGGCAAAACAAGGGTTTGTCGGATCGCGCACGCCCTACGAGGGAAAATTCGGCGTGTTCACCACTTACCTGAACACGCCGGCGGCGGCATCCGATCTTTCCGCCATCACCGCCGCGCTGGGCCAGGACTGGGAATTTTCACGGGTCCTGATCAAGATGCTGCCGTCGTGTTTCTTCAACCATGCGGTCATCAACGCGACGATCGCTCTGGTCAAGCAACATGACTTGCACGCACGGGACATCCGCGGCATCCGCGTCCTCCTGCCGCAAGCCGCGATCGACACGGTATGCGAGCCGCGCGCGATGAAGCTTGCGCCGCGCGATATCGCGGCCGCGGAGTTCAGCGTATATTTTTCCGCCGCGTGCGCCGCAGTACGCCGGCAGTTTACTTTGCAGGAAATGAATGCGGACGCGTTAAACGACCCGGCGATTCAGGCACTGGCGGCGAAAGTTGAGTACGCAATCGACCCGCAATCGAACTTTCCGGCGCACTATTCGGGCGGCGTGGAAATAACCACCGTCGATGGCCGGCAGTTCAGCTCCCGCGAGGACGTTAACCTGGGGTCAACCGAAAGGCCGCTCGCGGCATTCGCCGTCGAAGACAAATTCCTGGGTAATGCGCAGCGGGTGATGTCGAGGCAGCGCGCCGAAGAAATTCGCGACTTGTTGCTGACTATCGAGGCGTGTGACGATGTCAGCGCCCTCACCGCCCGGCTCGGTGCGGCGTAGCGGTATACCTTTTATTCGTTTTGATTCGGACTCGTACTGTCACACGGCGTCCCGGAGAGCACGACCACTTTCGCGGCAAGGCCGGATGCCAGTGCTACACTATCCTTTTTATCCTTATCTCGTCGCCGTGATCGAAAAGCCTCCGCAGATGACTCTCCCCCTCGGTATCCTCTCCGCTGCAATCCTGTTTTTCGCGTCTCCTGCGCCTGTCGCAGCCGCCGAGAATTATCCGAGCCGACCGATTCGTGTCATAGTCCCTTTCGCACCGGGCGG
>Ga0082335_1006708_pt1 | contig 14556 bp, 13 predicted proteins | sample Subgrocontami58m_FD_72375 | JGI IMG/M metagenome (GOLD analysis project Ga0082335, IMG submission 72375) | Subsurface groundwater microbial communities from S. Glens Falls, New York, USA - GMW37 contaminated, 5.8 m (SPADES assembly) (version 2) ...
TGCGTATCAAGCGTTTGGCAGAAAAATTAATCTTGAATTTGTAGAAGAACTGCAGCAATTTGTAATAGGGAAGGCTATTCCCGATCTAACATTCTTTTTAGATATTTCTATTGATGAAGTGATCAAGAGAAAATCTAAAGTAAAACAAATGGAACTAGACCGTATAGAACTTTCCAAAATAGATTTTTATAGGCGTGTCCGGAACGGGTATCTCTACATCGCAAAAAAAGAAAAACGATTTAAAATGATAAACGGCGAACTCCCGATTGAACAGATTCATAAAATAATTGTTGATGAAGTAAAGAAATTAGAGGATTAGAAAGGAAACATTATGAAGTTAAGAAGTAAGATATTATTACTCATAACCGTGATAATTTTATTCTCCGGTTTTTTAACCCGTGATAATGATATCTATTTTCAAATTAATAAAGGCATAGACATCTTCGGAAGAGTCTACAAAGAAGTAACAATAAATTATGTTGATCAATTGAACCCGGAAGAGTTTATGCTTTCCGGAATTAACGGAATGCTAACATCGCTCGATCCTTACACAAATTTCTTAGATGTAAATGGTCAGAAAGATATTGAGATTATAACCAAAGGCAAGTACGGCGGGATTGGTGCAACTGTTGGTCTCAGAAATGAAGATATAACCATTGTTGATTTGATTGAAGGATTCTCTGCACAAAGACAAGGTATGAGGGTCGGTGATATTATCGTTAGGATTAATAATGTTTCAGTTACAAAAGATAATTATGAAAATTTAAGTGAGTTATTAAAAGGTGATGTTGGTTCAACTGTTAATGTTGTAGTTAGAAGAGAAGGTGTTGAAGACGAAATAATTTTTAATTTGGTACGGGAAGAAATCGAAATAAAAAATCTTACTTATTACGGATTTGTTCCTGAAGGAAGCAATAATGCATATTTAAAGTTGAGCGGGTTTTCCCGTTCTGCAGGAGAAGAAATTAAAAAAGCTTTGCTGGAACTTAAGTCTCAAAAAGAAATTGGCTCTATTGTTCTTGATCTTCGTGGCAATCCCGGCGGACTGTTAGATGCCGCAATTGATGTTTGTGAAAAGTTTTTGAAAAAAGGTGAGACTATCGTTACTGTTAAAGGCCGTGATAGTTTAAGCATCAGAAATTATTCTTCTGCTGAAGAACCGATTGCTGGCGATTTGAAAATGGCTCTTTTAATTGATGAAGGATCTGCATCGGCGTCTGAAATTGTTGCCGGGGCAATTCAAGATCATGATAGAGCAGTATTAGTAGGGACAAATTCTTTTGGGAAAGGGCTTGTCCAGACAATTGTTCCTTTATCCTATAATACATCGTTAAAAATTACAACTGCCCGTTATTATACTCCGAGCGGTAGATCAATTCAGAAGATTAGCTATTCCGAAAAGAATAAAGTTTTTGAAAAAGGGATGTATCTTACCAAAAATGAATTCTATACAGATCATTCCAGAAAAGTATATTCAGCAGGCGGAATTATGCCGGACACTGTTGTTGTTAATGAATCAAGTTCCGGCCTTGTTCAAAAATTACTTGCCGATGGAATGTTCTTCCGATTTGCGACAAATTTTTTTAATAACAATCAGAATCACGATCTAAATAAATATTCAGCTGATATGCTGCTCAAAGAATTTACAAACTATCTTCATAATCTAAAATTTGATTTTGTATCCCGAGCTGAAAAACTGATTGACCAATTAAAGATAGCATCCAAAGAGGAAAATCTTGATCAAAAATTTATTGAACAGCTTGATAAGACAAAAAATCAGATTGATGCCAACCATTCAAGTGAAATTGAAAAATATAAAAATGATATATTATTTCTTATTCGCGAAGAATTAGTTGCAAGAATTGATGGTAGACAGGGCAGAATTAAAGAATCGTTACGTATGGATAATCAATTTGCGGCAGCAGTTAATATTCTAAACGATAAAAAGCTTTACAATAAATTTGTTAATCTAAATAATAAATAATATTGATTGCTCATGACTGTTTCTGAAAATTCAAGAGTACTTATTCATAGAAATCCGCAATTTGGAAGATGCCCGCAATGTAAATCTGTAGGTACACTCCACCGCTCCCGTTCAAGAAATATGTATGAACAGATTGTTCGCAGAATTACTTTCTTAAAAACATATCGTTGTAAGGAATGCGGTTGGAGAGGATTCCGATCTACGTTAATATTTACAAAGAAATCAGTTCGAAATATTATCATATATGCAACTATTATCATAATGACGGCGTTAGTTGCACGTTATGTTATTTTTAACTTTGCACTTAAATAATTTTACTTCTTAAATATAAAATTAACTCCAAGTTGTTCAACTGATTGATAATTCTTCAAGTAATGGACTTTAATTCTATTCCGATTTTTTACCAGCCAACTTAAAGCAATCCGCAAATATTCCAAATCTTTTTCAGTTAATCCTTTAATCAATTGAATATCACCATCAAAGAACTCATTTATAATGTCATCAAAACGGTCACTTTCATTAAGTATATAATTCTTAAAATACATTTTCCCATCAAGTAAAAGCATATAATCATTTTCTCCAGATCCAAGAATTTCAATCAGCACATTTGCTTTGTTAATTGGCTCAGCAAGGATGGATGATTTATTTAGTTGATTCAAAATAGAATTTACTACATCTCTAATTTGCCCGGCTTCCTCATATTTTTGTTTAGCACTCAATTCTTTCATTCTATTCAGCAAACGGTCAACAGCCGATTGATTATTCCCGCTTAAGAAATCATTGACGCGCTCCAGCTCTTCCATATACTGTGGTTTAATATCAGATTCGGTACAGGGCGCATAACAACGGTTAATATCTGCAAGATAACATCTGCGTTTCTTATTAAATTCTTTATCGGAACATTCGCGAAGAAGAAAAGTTTTATCAATAATATCTTTCAGTGAATTGGCAGTATCACGGTTAGGATACGGACCGAAATAATTATTCCCGTCAAAATTAATTGTAGATGAAACTTCCACTGAAGGAAAATTATGAGTAAAAAGAATTTTTATAAAATAACTTCTCGGATATTTCTTAAGCATCTTATTCTGCTTCGGCAAATGCTTTTTGATCAGTTCAGCTTCAGCTAAAAGTGCAGTGAGTTCAGTGTTGGTAGTTTGATAACCAAGTCTCGAAGCTTTGCGGACAATCTCCTTTGATTTCCGCATCGCATTGTTCATAAAATAATTTCTTAGTCTTTCTTTCAGCGACTTTGCCTTGCCGATATAAATTATTTCTTCTTTTGCATTCTTAAAAAAATAAACGCCCGGCTCCACGGGAATATTTACAACATCGTCAAGAAGTTTTTTCTTAATAATTCTATACGGTTGGGTGGATGAGGAATGTTTTTGAAAACTAATTAAATCAGAGACAGTATCTATATCATGTTCTTCACGAAGCGTTTTGAACATTCTCAGCAAAACTTTTGCAGTAGCAGTCGCGTCGCCAAGTCCGCGGTGAACATCTCTATGTCTTATCTTTAACTGCTTAACAAGATTACCTAGTGATTTACTCGGGAATTGCGGAAACATTCTTCTTGCAAGACGAAGTGTGCATATAGCATCGTTTGTCGGAACCTCTAGTTCTTGATTTAAACATTCATGTTTGAGAAATGAATAATCGAAATTGAGATTATGAGCAGTTAAAATTGTATCACCGATGAACTCTTTTATTTGCGGATAAACATCTTCAAAATAAGGCGCGTCTTGAACATCGGTTGTTGTAATGCCTGTTATCTGTGTGATATAAAATGGAACTGGTCTTCCCGGATTTATGAATGAAGAAAAAGTATCTACAATTTTTCCCTTTTTAATTTTAGCAATCCCGATTTCAATAACTTTATCGGAATGAGCAGAAGTCCCCGTAGTTTCAAAATCGAAAACAGAATACTCGGCTTCTTCGAAAGGGATTTCAGTTAATTTATTTTCTTCCATTCGATCATTGATTTATGCGAAACAAATTTAATCAATTCAAACTAAAACGGAGAAACTGTAAATATTTCTAATAAATAGCTTTTATGGGTATACGTCTACTTCGATATTCAAACGATTTTAGATATATTGCATTTAAAATTAAGAGAAAGATTAAGAGTAAGATCAAGATCATGAGCTCGCCTCGCCTCGCTGAAGCTTCGGCGAAGCGGGCAAGAATAAGAAGAAGATTAAATGACAATAAACATACTTTTCATAGGCGATATTATTGGTGAACCCGGACTTAACATTGTGCAAATGTTACTTCCCGGTCTCCAAAAAAAATACAACGTTGATGTTACTATTGCTAACGGTGAAAATGCTTCCGACGGAAAAGGTTGTACGGAAAAAGAAGCAAAATTATTGTTCGACCTTGGTGTTAATGTTATAACCGGAGGCAATCACACATGGGATAAATTTCAATCTCAAGAATATCTGAAGAAAGATGCGCGGGTTCTCCGTCCGCAGAATTATCCAAAAGGAACTCACGGTAACGGTTATTATATTTTTGAAAGCAATATGGGAAAAGTTGCAGTTCTAAACTTGCAAGGCCGTGCCTATATGGCTGCGATTGATTGTCCTTTCCGCACAGCAGAATGGGTTATTGCAAGATTAAAACAAGAAACAAAAGTAATTATTATTGATATGCATGCTGAAGCAACAGCAGAAAAAATTGCGCTTGCAAATTTTCTTGATGGAAAAGTTTCTGCAGTAATCGGTACACATACTCACGTTCAAACATCTGATGAAAGAATTTTCCCAAATGGAACAGGTTTTATAACAGATTGTGGAATGACGGGACCTTATGATTCTGTAATTGGTATGAAGACCGACGCTGCGATCAACAGATTTTTATATCAAACACCGCAAAAATACCAGACGGCAACTGATAATGTTCATCTTACAGGATTATTTTTGAAAGTAGATTCAACAACCGGGAAGACTGTGGAGATTGAAAGAATTTTTCTCCCGGAATTTGATAAAGTAAGTAACCAATAATATTATATTGTCATGCCGGACTTGATCCGGCATCCAAAAAATAGATTCCGTATCGCGTCCCGACATTCGTCGTGACTTGTACGGAATGACAAAATGAAAATTATGGCAACAATTATTGACGGTAAAAAAATTGCATTAGCAATTAGAGATGAGCTAAAAGAAAAAGTTTCATGGCTCAAATCTCTAAACATTAGAGTCCCGGGTTTAGTCACAATTTTGGTAGGTGATAACCCGGCTTCACAATCCTACGTTACTTCAAAAAGCAAAGCATGTAATGAAATCGGAATGCTCTCCAAAATTGAAAAACTTCCTACTGAAACTACCGAAGAACATCTTCTTGAATTAATAGATCATTATAACTCTGACGATGATTATCACGGAATACTTGTACAGCTTCCTTTGCCGAAACATATTAATGAAGATAAAGTGATTGAAAGAATTGCACCCGAAAAAGATGTTGATGGCTTTCATCCTATAAGCGTTGGAAGACTTGTAATCGGGAAAGAAACATTTTATCCATGCACACCAAACGGAGTTTTGGAACTTCTCAAGAGATATAAAATTGAAACAAGCGGCAAACATGTTGTTGTTGTTGGAAGAAGTAATATTGTAGGTAAACCGGTTGCTAATATGCTTCTTCAGAAAAAAGAGGGCGCTAATGCTATTGTCACAGTTTGTCATTCCGCATCAAAAGATCTAACTCGGTTTACGAAAGATGCAGATATTTTAATCGCTGCGATTGGTAAACCAAATTTTATTACAGCGGATATGGTGAAAGATGGAGTTGCAGTTATTGATGTCGGCATAAACCGCGTTGAGGATTCTTCGTCACCTAAAGGATATAAAATTGTTGGTGATGTTGATTTCGAAAATGTTTCGAAGAAAGCATCTTTTATTACACCGGTTCCAGGCGGAGTTGGACCAATGACTATTGCTATGTTGCTTCAAAATACTTTTCTTGCATACATTAAGATCACAAAACAAAAGTTAACATAAACGATGAGTAATTTAATCGAAAAAGTTGTTTCGCAAGTTTTCATTGAAAAGTCTCTTCAAGATTTTTACTGTGCAGGTGGAACTTGTGCCGGATGGGAACGTAATGTAATTGATCAGCCGACGGCAGTAAAAAATATTATCAGCAATGGTGCCGAAAGAATTGCTGCAAGCATTGGAGTTGGTGAACATATTGATCAAGAAGTTGCGCGGATGATTGATCATACTTTGTTGAAACCGGATGCTACTCCTAAAGAAATAAAAACACTTTGTGAAGAAGCGCGGACTTATAATTTTGCTTCAGTATGCGTTAATCCCTCTCATGTTTCGATGTGTAAAGATTTATTAAGCGGATCCAAAGTAAAAGTCTGTACAGTTATTGGATTTCCTTTGGGAGCCACAACAACCGAAACAAAACGGTTTGAAGCAGAACAAGCTTTACAAAACGGCGCTCAGGAGATTGATATGGTAATTAATATTGGAATGCTTAAACAAGGTGAAAATGAATATGTATTTAATGATATCAATCAAGTTGTACTTGCCGCAAAAAAGTTCGGTGCAGTTTGCAAAGTAATTATTGAATCAGCTATTCTCACCGACGAAGAAAAAATTAAGGCATGTATTTTAGCCAAAGAAGCAAAAGCAGATTTTGTAAAAACATCAACGGGATTTAGCAAAGGCGGTGCGACAGCGGGTGATGTTGCATTAATGAAGTATGTTGTTGGTTCAACTGTTGGAGTAAAAGCAAGCGGCGGTATTAGAACCACGGAAGATGCTAAGTTGATGATCGCAAGTGGTGCCGATAGGATTGGTGCAAGTGCAAGCGTAAAAATTGTCGGCGGTTCAGCTTCAACGGGTGCTGGATATTAATTATTCATTGCCACGACATTTATGTCGTGGTGGTGAAGTAAAAATGTAAATCGGCTTTAGCCGCATTAAGTAATGGGACTAAAGTCCTTTCTTTTTTCAATATTGGTTCGCTCGATCTGAAGATCGGGATTATTTGAAGAGCGAATATAAAACGGAGGGGGAATGCCATTTATCAGAGTTTGGATTCATTTTATTTGGTCAACAAAAAACAGAGAGAAAATAATCTCGAAAGAATTAAAGAGTGCTTTGCTAAATCATATAATATCGAATGCACAAGAGAAAACAATATGGATAGATTCTATCAATTGCGTCTCAGATCATATTCATGTACTTGTTTCTTTGAATGCAGATCAATCAATTAGCAAAACTGTTATGCTTCTCAAAGGTGAATCTTCTTATTGGGTTAACCGAAATAAATTGACAAAGAAAAAATTTGAATGGCAAGATGAATATATAGCTGTTTCGGTAAGTGAATCGAATGCGGACAAAGTCAGGAGATATATACAAAATCAAGAAGAGCATCATCGTAGGAAATCTTTTTCAGAAGAGTATGATGATTTTATGAAGAAATATCAAAGCGGCAACTACAAAAAATAAATGTGGCTAAAGCCATTTTTATTTTTTACTATAGACCACGACCTAAAGGTCGTGGCAATTTTCAGCTAATTCGATTAATATATTTATATAGCCACAAGCCTATCTGCTGTAGGCAAGTTAAAGCTCTTGGCTATGTAAAGCGAAAAGGATTTTCATTTGGTCTTAGATCTTAATGTAATACAAACAGACGATGGATTTACTGCAGAAGTCCCTTCAATTAAAGGTTGTGAAAGCTGGGCGCATAGTGAAGAAGAAGCAATTAATAAAACTGTCGAACTCTTGAAATATTATTTACAAAGTTCCTCGAATCAAAAAATGATCATTGACAGAGCACGCAAAGAACATCCACTTACTGTTTATAAACTTGTTTTTGATAAGTGATGAGAAAGTTTAAGACAGACGAACGGTTACAAAAAATCATAGAAACAGCAACAGCGAGACAGTTCTCACTACGAGTGGTTATGGAGAACATTCACGATCCACACAATGTCAGTGCAATCTTTAGAACATGTGATGCGGTCGGTGTACCAAAAATAAGTTTACTCTATACGTTTGAATCATTTCCCCGAATCAGTAAAACTTCTTCCTCTTCAGCAAATAAATGGATTGAAGTAGAAAAATTTAATGACACAAAAAAATGTTATGACGAACTTCGTTCACAAGGATTTAGGATTTATGCCAGCATGCTCAATAAAGCTGCAAAAAATATTTACGATATTGATCTAACTAAAAAAATAGCATTGGTATTTGGTAATGAAAAAAGGGGAGTCTCGCCGGAGGCAGAAAAATTTTCCGATGAAACTTTTTACATACCTATGCGGGGAATGATACAAAGCTTAAATGTTTCGGTTGCGGCAGCCGTAACTTTATATGAAACACAAAGGCAAAGATTTTTAAAAGGGAAGTACAAAAAAAGCGAACTTTCTAAAGAAGAATTAGATCAGCTAATTGATAAGTGGTGTGAGAAGTGATTCAAAAATTTGAAAACATTGGTAGTATTAAAGGTGAATTGTTTTTACGCGGGGATAAATCAATCTCTCACCGGGCAGTTATGTTTGCAGCTATGGCAGATGGTGTTTCGGTAATTAGTAATTGTTCCGGCTCTGATGATGTTCGTTCTACAATTAATTGTTTTGAAAAACTCGGCTGTAAATTCGAAATAACCGACGATCAAATAAAAATAATTGGAAAAGGATTTAAGAGGTTCTCAAAACCTAAATCTGAGTTGTATGCTGGTAATTCCGGAACTACAGCAAGATTGATAAGCGGAATTTTATCTGCACAAAATTTCGAATCGGTTATTACGGGGGATGAATCGCTCTCCCAAAGACCGATGAAAAGAATAGTTGAGCCATTAAGGTTAATGGGCGCTGATATTTCTGCTAATGAAAATAGGACTCTGCCAATTGTAATCAAGCCGTCTGCAATAAAACCGATTAATTATAAATTACAAGTTGCAAGCGCTCAAGTTAAAAGTGCGATGATCTTGTGTGCTATCCATCTTGATGAAGAATCAGTTTTTATTGAACAAACACCGACAAGAAATCACACTGAAAAACTATTGAATCTTAAAACAGAAATTACAAGTGATGGAACAAAAATTTACGTCTCAAAAAATGATTATCCCAAATCATTTGAGATAACAGTTCCGTCCGATATATCAAGTGCGGCTTTTTTTATTGTTCTTGGTTTACTCACAAAGAATTCTGCAATACTAATTCGAAATGTTTCCTTGAATGAAACGAGAACCGGAATAATAAATATACTTCAGCAAATGGGCGGAAGGATTGAAATTGAAAATGAGCGAGAAGAAAAAGGGGAGAAGGTCGGCGACGTTCGAATCTATTCAAGTAAATTAAAAAACGTTTCAATTCCCAGAACAATTATTCCAAATATGATAGATGAGATACCAATTCTTGCAGTTGCCGGGATATTTGCCGAAGGGAATTTCAAAATTAATAATGCAAAAGAACTCAGGGTGAAAGAATCGGACAGGATCAAATCACTCTGCAGCAATTTTAAGAAAGCCGGATTAACCATAAATGAATTTGAAGATGGTTTCGAACTAAGCGGAACTGTTACTAACAAAGAAACACTTTTTGAAAGTTACGACGATCACCGTATTGCAATGGCGTTTGGTATTCTATGTATGTTAATGAAAAATGGCGGAAGCGTTAATGATTTTGAATGTGTTGGTATCTCAAATCCGCAATTTGTAGAGCAGATTAACAACTTGTGTAGTTTTTAGTTTGAGATTCTTTCGTCCCGATTATATCGGGACTCAGAATGACAAATAATTACAACTCTAATATTTGATGCTCGAATTTATTGATTGCTAACTCGTTATAAATCCACTTAAAAATATCCATACCATATTTATTCGCGAAATAGATCCAGTTCAACTCACGTTCCTGTAAGTTATTGTTAGGGTATAAAACATTTCTAACCTTACTTATCTGACGTATGGTTGATTCATATTTCCGTTTTTCAGATTCAACAGCTTTTGTTTTTAAGTAGTTTATCGTTTCTTCAATTCTCTGTTTAGATTTAGTGGTAAGATCTGCAAGTGTCTTATCGATGAAAAATAATTTATCTGAAATTTGATTTAAGGAAGAATTTATTTCTTCTTGAGAATTCATAAAAAGTGTTTCAAGATTTATCTCCGATGAAGCGGCTAATATTTTCTGTATTAATTCTTCTTCTTCAGAAAAAATATCTGTATAAGTAAGATTATTTTTCTCTAGGATGGTCTGAACACCCTTCTCAACAATTGTTGCAGATGAACGAGGATAAATGAATGGTTCTTCAATATTATATATTTTGTAAAGTGGAGATACCTGAGCGAAATAACTTATCTCTCCGGGACCACCAATATAAAAAGCAGTAGGGAAGAGATAATCTTGACAGATTGGACGCAGTAAAACATTAGGACTAAATTTTTCCGGTGAGTTCTCCAACTGTAAAAGCAATTCATCTTTAGTAAATTTTTTACGTTTACCTTTAAGCCGGTATTCTCCCGTATCTGTCGGCTCTATAGATAGTCGTTCTTTTTCTTCAATATAAAATAAATTTATCGGTTTCACTTTTACTTGAGCATGGTAAACTTCTTCAAGTTCAGCACTGCGTTCTACAATGTCTCCTGCATGTTCACCAAATTCGGTTAACTCTTTAGAAAAAACCGGAGTTAATAATTTTCTTACATCCGTATCGAGCGGGTTAAAAACCAGTAATCCATATTCATCAAATAACTGTATCATCAATTCACGGAATGTTTCTAGAAAAGTCCTTTCAGGCTGATAAATGGATTTAATCAAATCCATTAATGGTGCCTTAAATTCAGTCTCACGTAAACTTCCGGTTAATTCGTTTATTACATTTTCTATATTTTGATTGAACTTCGAATTGCCGATTGAACCGCGATTTACTTCATCAAGCTGACCATCATCGTATTTAAGATTTAGAATTTGGTTTTCATTATTTAATATCGAAAAATTTCTGACTTCGTCGTAATCATGATCATCACCTTCAAGCCAAAATATTGGCACAAAATTAAATCCTTCATAATTTTCTTTTAGATGATTACAAAGTTTTATAGCAGTAATTGATTTATAAATTGTATAAAGCGGTCCACCCAAAATGCCCAGCTGTTGACCTGTGAGTACTGCAATAGTTTTTTCTGAAGATAGTGATTGAAGGTTTTGTTCTGTTTGTTTTGAAACTTTTTGGTTTTGATATTGAGCTTTAAGAATTTCTGATACTCTTAAACGATTTGGTCTTTCCTTTTCGCTTAGCTGCTTAAAAAATGGAAGGTACTGTTCGGTTGCTCTAAAATTTTTTCCATAGAATCTTTCTACGTTATTAAACTCATCTAAATAATCAAGGAAAAGATTTTGATGAGCGGGTATATCAGAAAAATTTATAAACATTACTTCTCCTTAGATAAATAAAAACTTGTTATCTTGCTTTAGAAAATGATTTTCTTTATTCTTTTACCAGAATTACTTCAATCACAATGTGAATTTATAAATATTTTCTTTCATTTTTTAGTTTGATAGCATAATTATTAGGAATAATTGGAGATTTTATGGCTTCCCAGTTCCTTATTTCGGTTGATTTAGGTGGTACTAAAATATTATCAGCACTTATTGATTCTAGAAACAAGATAATATCAAGAGTAAAAATTCCAACCGAGACCGAAAAAGGTGCAGAATATTTGGTAGAATCGGTTGCCGCCTCGATTGAAAAAATATTAAATGAAAATAATTTGAAAGAAAGCGATATCAAAGCTGTGTGTATGGGTGTCCCTGGCACTGTTAATCCTTTTAGCGGAGAAATTGGGAACGCTCCTAATCTTGATATTAAAAAATTTAATATCAAAAAAGCATTGGGAAAGAAAATCTCTATTCCTGTTCTAATCGAGAACGATGTTAACCTTGCCGGACTTGGTATTAAAAAATTTGAATTGAATAAAAATGTAAAAAATATTTTAGTTGTGTTTGTAGGAACTGGAATTGGCGGTGCTCTTTTCTTTGACGGGAAATTATATCGGGGCTCATCGTTTTACGCCGGAGAGATTGGACACATGCTTGTGGAATCCAAAGGTAAATTTGCTACTTCATCGAAAAGGAAGACGTTTGAACTAATTGCTGGCAGACCAGCTATTGTTAGGGATATTAGAAAAGGGTTGGACAAAGGTAAAAAGAGTATTCTTAAAGAGTATATCTCTCCACAAAAACAGCTTAAAAGCAAAGCACTTTCGGATGCAGTATCAAAAGCAGACCTACTTGCAATTAAATATGTAGGAAAATCTGCAACAGCAATCGGAACGGTTTTAGGAAGCATTACAACTTTATTAAACATTGATACAATTGTTTTAGGTGGGGGAGTAATAGAAGCAATGCACAGGTTTATGATACCGAAAATCAAAAAAGCTTTTAAGGATTCTGTACTTACTGAACCTGGTAAAAATGTAAAAATATTTGAGACTAAACTTGGTGATGATGCTGCACTTTACGGTGGGATTGCACTTGCAGAAGAGTTCTTAAAATAAATTACAATGTAAAATTATTCTCGATTTTTTCTATTTGATGACTTAGTTCTGTCCAAAGGTTGTATTCAGGTTCCAATAATAATTTAACGCTTTGATATTCATAATTTCTTTCTTTAGCTAGTTGTGGATTGCTAAAAATATTCTTGTCGGCAAGTTCATCCTCAAGTCTTTTCTTTTCCATTTCTAACTTGCTTATCTTTTTCTCGCAATCGGTTAGTTTCGTCTTCAGGTCTTTTGTTAATGTAAATTTCTGTTGGCGTAATTCTGCTTCGGCTCTCTTTTGATCTTTGCGGTTTGTTTTTGTCCCGATATTTAATAATTCAACACGTTCAGAATCAGCGAGCTCTTTTCTCTTTTGAAGATAATACTCAATGCCTCCGACGAATAATTTCACATGTTTATTTCTAATCTCTAGAACTTTAGTAGTAATCGGTTTTAGAAAATCAATATCGTGAGATACTATAATGAGTGTGCCGCTAAAATCATTCAGTGCGCGCTGCAAAATTCCTTTCGATGAAAAATCAAGATGGTTAGTAGGTTCATCGAGAATAATCAGATTACATTTAGTTAATAATAAATTTGCAAGGGCTACTCGGCTTTTTTCTCCTCCGGAAAGTACTTTAATCTTTTTGAATACATCATCACCCGAAAAAAGGAATGATCCGAGAATAGTCCGTATTTGACCGATACTTAACTTTTCGTTTGTTTCTTCAAGCGTATCAATGAGATCATATTCCGGATTAAGTGCATCTGCAACTTCCTGTTCGTAGTACGAAACTAAAGTATTGTGTCCGTAAGTTAGTTCACCACTTGTAGGTTTTAATTTACTACCAATAATCTTTGCAAGAGTAGTTTTACCTGCGCCATTCGGCCCAACGATTGCAATCTTATCACCGCGTTCTATTTGAAGATTTACACCTTGTAATACTTGAAGATTTCCGTACGACAAAGAAACATTTTTGATCTCAACAGGTAGAACACCGCTTCTTGGCGGTTCCGGAAATTTAATGTCGATTCGTTTTTCTTCTTCAGAGATGGAAATCGAATCTAATTTTTCTAACTGCTTTATTCTGCTCTGAACTTGTTTTGCTTTTGTGGATTTATATCTGAATCGTTCGATAAATTTTTCTACATCTTTTATTTTTTTCTCTTGAGTTTTCTGTAGAGCACGTAATTGAATATCCCGTTCATCCTTAAATTTTAAATAAGCTCCGTAATTACCAGGAAAAAAATTGATCTGTTTCTCAAATACTTCAAGAGTTTTGTTTGTAACGGAATTAACAAAATGTCTATCGTGGGATACAATTATTAAAGCACCTTTGAATTCTTGTAGAAATTCTTCGAGCCAAGTCAATGTGTCAATATCTAAGTGATTTGTCGGTTCATCAAGAAGGATTAAATCATTTTCGGCAAGAAGTATTTGCGCAAGTTGAATCCGCATTTGCCATCCGCCGGAAAATTCATCAGTCTTGCGGGGAAAATCTTTTTTAATAAAACCAAGTCCTTCAAGAACTTTTTCAATTTTGGAATCTGTGGAATAAAAATCAATCTCTTCTTTTTTATGATGAATCTCTCCCAATTCCTCTAATAATTCTTCCCTATCTTCATCTAAAAGATCAGGTTGATTTAATCCGTCAATAATTTCTATTTCGCGTTCTTCAAGAGCTTTAATATTTGGAATAGCAGTTTTTACTTCTTCAAAAAGTGTAAATCCCTTAAACGCAATTAGGTCCTGAGGAAGGTAACCAATTGTTATTCCTTTCTGTTTTGAAATTGAACCTGATTCCGGTATTTCGATACCGTTAAGAAGCTTTAAGAAAGTTGATTTGCCTGTCCCGTTAGATCCAACAAGTGCAATTTTATCATGCTTTGCTATCTTGAGGTTTACATTCTCAAAAAGATTTTCACCAGTGAATTGAATGGAAAGATTTTTTATATCAATCATTTTTTATCCAGCGTCAAGATTCAAGAAGAATTTGGGAAAATTAATTTCTAATAACTGCCACTTTAGAAGTTTTAACATTATTGGCTTCTTCATCATAAGCAACTATTAT
>Ga0082335_1006709_pt1 | contig 14554 bp, 16 predicted proteins | sample Subgrocontami58m_FD_72375 | JGI IMG/M metagenome (GOLD analysis project Ga0082335, IMG submission 72375) | Subsurface groundwater microbial communities from S. Glens Falls, New York, USA - GMW37 contaminated, 5.8 m (SPADES assembly) (version 2) ...
AAGCGAAGGCTGCGGTCGAAGCGGCGAGAACGAAAGTTGCCAAGTTAATCAACGCTCGTGAAGAAGAGATCGTTTTCACGTCCGGCGGGACAGAGGCGGATAACTACGCGCTCACCGGGACCGCGTACGCTGCCGAGGGGAAAAGGAACCACATCATCACCAGCGCAGTAGAACACCATGCTATCCTCGAAACCACCAAATTTCTCGAGAAACGAGGTTTCAAGGTTACGTACCTGCCTGTCGACAAATACGGCCTCGTCAACCCCGACGATATTAAAAAAGCGATCACCCCGGAGACCCTGCTGATATCGGTAATGCACGCCAATAATGAGATAGGTACGATTGAACCCGTGGAACAGATCGGCAGCATTGCCCGGGAAGCGGGAGTCTACTTCCATACCGACGCCGTTCAGACGGCGGGGCATATTCCCGTCGATGTTGAGAAAATAGGAGCTAGCCTGCTTTCCGTCTCGGCTCATAAATTATATGGGCCGAAAGGGGTAGGGCTTTTATACATCCGGAAGGGAACGAGGATCACACCCCTGATACACGGCGGCGAGCAGGAAAAGCGGCGGCGGGCGGGGACCGAGAATGTCCCGGGTATCGTGGGATTAGGGAAGGCCGCGGAACTAGACCAGGGCGAACTGGAGCAAGAAGTCGTCCGCCTGAAACAACTGCGTGACAGACTCGTGCAGGGGATCAAGGAAAAGATCACCGACATCCATTTTAACGGCCATCCCGAAAAACGCTTACCGAACAACGTCAATATTTGCGTCGCCTATGTCGAAGGGGAATCGATGGCTTTGAACCTCGACCTGGAAGGGATATGTGCTTCCACCGGCTCGGCATGCAGTTCGGCCAGCCTGGAGCCGTCTCATGTGCTCTCGGCGATCGGTTTATCTCCCGAGATTTCGCATGGTTCGCTGCGGTTCACTCTCGGCAAATGGACAACCGAACAGGATATCGACCGGGTTCTTGAAGTACTGCCGCGTGTCGTAGCCAAATTACGCGCCATGTCGCCCCTTTTGAAGAGTCACAAGTAAACCCATTCTCAAGGGCATTACGATCCGGGCTTTCGTTGCACCACCTGCAAGCCGGAATCTATAATAAACTATTACCAATTCTCTTTACTAAATAGAGCAATATGTCGCTAATGAATAAAAAAACGATAGTGGTAGCGATGAGCGGCGGGGTAGATTCGGCAGTCACTGCCGCCCTGCTGAAAAAGCTCGGCCATAATATTATCGGCGTAACCATGAAGCTGTGGAACGGACCGGAGACGCCAGTAGCCGACGCTCATCACGGCTGCTACGGTCCGGGAGAAGCCCAGGATATCGAGGATGCGCGAGAAGTAGCTGATAAGCTGGGGATTCCTTTCCATGTATTCGATCTGTCGGAAGAATACAAGTCCGACGTTCTGGATTATTTCAGCCTTGAATATTTGTCCGGGCGAACGCCAAATCCGTGCATCCGCTGCAACCGCAATCTGAAATTCGGCACTTTATTCAGGCGGGTGGAACAGAGCGGGATCGAATTCGACGGCATGGCAACGGGTCACTACGCGAGATTGGAGTACAATACGGTGGAAAACCGTCACCTGCTGAAAAAAGCCGTTGACTTAAACAAAGATCAGTCCTATTTTCTCGCCATGCTGACTCAGGAACAATTAGCCATAGCAACGTTTCCCCTCGGCGATCTGTATAAGAGCGGGGTCAGAAAACTAGCCGAAGATTTCGGGTTGCCGGTAGCGGACAAGACGGAAAGCCAGGATTTTGTCGCCGGCGACTACTCTTCTATATTGCCGGAAGGCTCACCGGGTCCAATCCTGGACAGGGACGGTAATGTCCTTGGGGAGCACACGAGCATCGCGGGGTACACTATAGGCCAGCGCCGCGGATTAGGTATATCGAGCAAGTATCCTATGTTCGTTGTCGATATTGCCGCTGAACGCAACGCGGTAATCGTTGGCCCCAGGGAAGATTTATACCAGGACGAACTGACCGCGTCAGGGCTTAACTGGATCGCGATTGAAACGCTGACCGAACCGATCGAAGTCGCCGCCAGGGTTAGATACCGGCACAAGGAAGCTGAAAGTATCGTATTTCCTTTGAATAACGGGCAAGTTCGTGTTAAATTCAAGGAGCCTCAATTGGCCATTACTCCCGGCCAGACAATAGTCTTTTATCAGGGGGACAACGTCATCGGAGCCGGAACGATCGATTCCCCTCATGTCATTGCGAGGAACGGAGAGACGAAGCAATCCGGTTCTTCAAAATCATCGGTAAAAAATAAATAGCTTGGACAAGGCAGGGAAAGAGGAGGAAAATGGGAAAAATTGTTGCCGTTTGCTGGAGCGAAAAGAAAGGTACCGTCAAAAAACCGATAGCGGAAGGCGTCGTAAGGGAAGATTTCGGACTTGAAGGCGACGCACATGCCGAATGCAGCGCCAAACGCCAGGTAAGTCTCATGTCTATTGAAAGCATCAACCGGATGCGCGGTTTAGGCTATCCGGTAGAAGTAGGTAGCTTTGCCGAAAATCTCACCACCGAAGACATCGAATTACTGACCCTTCCCATCGGCACCGAACTTTGCGTCGGGCCGGAAATTGTTCTCCAAATTTCGCAAATCGGTAAGGAATGCCATAGCGGATGCGCCATATTCAAACAGGTAGGCAAGTGCATCATGCCTAAAGAGGGCGTGTTTACCAAGGTTATTCGCGGCGGCAAGGTTAAAGCCGGCGACGAAATTAAAGTCAAGAAACCGGATAAAGGGGCCGTAAGTATCTTATGAGCGATAGCAACGCCGACCTGACGCAGCGAATTCTCGAGCTTAAAAAAGCGAAAAATGCGATCATATTGTCGCATAATTACCAGCTCGGCGAAGTCCAGGACATCGCTGATTTCGCCGGCGATTCGCTGGATCTCAGCCGGCAAGCGGAAAAAACCAGTGCCGACGTGATCGTTTTTTGCGGCGTTCATTTCATGGCGGAAACCGCGTCGATCATCTGCCCGGACAAGACGGTGCTGCTGCCGGATCTACATGCCGGATGTCCGATGGCCAACATGATCACGGCTGAAGCCCTTCGCGAAAAAAAGAAGCAGCATCCAGGTATCATTGTTGTTTGCTACATCAATTCTTCAGCAGCAGTTAAGGCGGAGTCGGATATTTGCTGCACTTCGGCCAATGCCGTCCGCATTGTCGAACAGGTGCCCCCCGAAAAAGAGATACTGTTCGTACCCGACCAATATCTGGGAAGCTTTGTCGCCGAAAAAACCGGCAGAAAGATGCTGCTCTGGCCCGGCTATTGTCCGACTCACGCCAGGATCCAGCCGCAGGATATTCTCCGGCTCAAAGCGGAATATCCCAATGCCAAGGTCGTCGTTCATCCGGAATGCCGTACGGAAGTCACCGCGCTGGCGGACGCTGTTTTGAGTACCGGAGGCATGATCCGGTTTGCCCGTGAGTCTGGCGCTCAAGAAATCATTGTCGGAACCGAGATAGGCATTTTACACCGCCTGCGCAAGGAAAACCCAGGCAAAAGATTTATCCCGGTTTCCGAACAAGCGGTTTGTCCGCGCATGAAACTCATAACTCTCGAAACGATCCTCTGGTCCCTGGAAAGCATGGAACACGTGGTCAATGTCCCGGAAATGACCCGCCGCCGCGCCAAAAAGGCGGTTGACCGCATGCTGGCAGGATGATCGGTTATTTCTTTACATAATACGTTTTCGCCGCTCTACTGCGCTACTTGAATCAACCCTCGATTTCATTTCCTGGCACGTCTGCTTCCTTGCGCAAATTGTACCTTTTGACGACACTTACGATTGCCTGAAACGATACTTAGGTGACTTGCTCTCTCGAAAACCGCGTGCTATTTTCGTGTTAAGCCAGAATTACGTTAATAAAAAGGCTTACAATGAAAAGGCTGTTATTAATTTTGCCCGTCATGGCCGGGCTGGCATCGTTATCGTTCGGGAACCCATTCGTACATGCACAAGATGACCAGCAAGGCAAACTGTCTTCGGTCGAAACGGGTATTTTACCCGACAGCCATTTCTATTTCCTGGACAATCTCGGCAAAACACTCAGCCTGCTGTTTACCATCGGCCAGGACGCAAAAACCCAAAAATCCCTGGCATATTCTGACGAACGTTTAGCTGAAGCTATGGTCATGGCTGAGCAGAACAAAACCGAATCTTTGATAATTGCCACCCGAGGGTACGAGCGTTTTATCGCGATAGCCGTTAAGCAGGCAGATAATGCCCGGCAGGTACTCGTCACTGATTTAGACGAAGAAGTTGCAGCTGCCATTGCCGGGTATCTGGAATACCTCGATTCGATAGAAGATCAACTGGTCGTTCCGGTACCGCAAGACACGATCGATTCTATTTCGGCGGCAAAAGAATCATCGATAAAGGGTTTAACGAGCGTGTTGCAGGGTCTGGCTCTGGACAAACCCGAGTTAGCCGCCGAAATCGATATAAAGGCGGCTGAAGGCAGACTCTTCCGTGCCAAAGTCCTAGCAGCGAAAAACGATTCTGACGCAATAGGAAAAGCCGTAGAAGAAGGGGAAACGCTTTTTGATTTCGGCACACAAATAGCGGAAACGGCAAAACAATATAATTCCGGAGTTGCGGCTGTGGAAGAATATATTGCCCGGTCAAAACCCGTTTATTACGACTTGCTGACTTCGCTTAACGCAAGCATACCGCCGCAAGCTTCTGACAGGGTAAAAGCCGAAATTGTAGACGCCATAAAGAAAGTTGCCTCACGGATATCCGCAAAACGTTGAGATTACGTCCCCCAACCTCAAATTACTTCATCACGCTGTCACGACAAGCCAGTTTGACTAATGGTTCCTTCTATAATAAAGTATACGTTGGGTCAAGTAGACCGGGTGACCGCCCCGATAACAATCGGGGAGGAAAGTCTGAACTCCACCGGGCAGGATGCTGGGTAACGCCCAGGAGGGGAAACCCTACGGAAAGTGCCACAGAAACATACCGCCAGCGGTCCTTCATTCGTGAAGGAAGCGAGCAAGGGTGAAATGGTGGGATTAAGAGCCCACCAGCAGCCGGGTGACCGGCTGGCTGAGCAAACCCCATCTGGAGCAAGACCAAATAGAGGGACGTAAGGAGCCCGGCCTGATCCCCGGGTTGGTCGCATGACCCCGATGGTAACATCGGGGCTAGATAGATGGTCACCATCCTTCACTTGTGAAGGATACAGAATTCGGCTTATAGATTTACTTGACCCACACTCTGATGGCGCGGCTTTAGCGGAAGCTATAGCCGCGTCTCTTTATTCTCGCTTGGCGGAAGGAGAAAAGGCGAACTTTCCTTCCACAACTACCCTCTTGGCAGACCCTAGCTTGCGGGATTGTCTACCCCTTGTTGAAGACGGTCTATACACTATTAACCAAATGGCGGACGTTTTCAGCGCTTACCACAAACACCTTTTTATTTGCGATCTCGACCCTAAGACGAAAGCAAGATACTGGGAGGTAGTCAACAGCTACATTCTTTCGTATACAACTTTAATACTATATAATATGATGCTGTGGATACTGCGACACGGGTCTTGGAGATCGCAGGAATAGTGTTGCAAACCCTAGGCGCACTTGTCGGGTTTGATTGGTTCATCGAAAAACTAACGGGTTACTCTCCCTTAATATACACCATAGCCTATTTTGCAGTTGGGTTTCCGGATCCCGAGGAGATGTTGCAAGACAAGGTAGCCCGCAACCTGCAGTTTGAATACGACAAACGCATAGAGAACCGTTACATCCCTCTGCATCCAAAGTTAGTGATGTTTATTATATTCCACAGCATGTTTTATATTGGCATATCTTGGGGCGCTATAGCGTTACTTGTGTTCTACTTAATACCAAGACACGAACCAAACGGCTATTATTTGTTTGGAGTGATTCTGGTTGGGGTGGTTTTAATTGCTCTTGCGAGGATAGAATTCTCCATTGAAAACGGTTCTACTGTTCGCGGGTCTTGGAGATGGTATCTAAAGGAGTTTTTCCGTATGTTCGGTTATGGGATGATAGTGGACCCATTAATAGCGACCGGACAGATTTTTGTAACGATTTTGTTAGTCGTGTTAAACTCAATCGCTTGGATGACCAAGGTACTACCGACAAAATACCACGTCAATCTTGCTATCAAGAAACATAGGGAAACGTATTATCGCGGTTTTGCTGTCATAACGTTATTGGCCGGTACAGGACTGCTAATAACATCCATACTCATGAAATAAGTACCCTTGAACGCCTTACTCCTGGCCTGGCAGAGCTATTGGGAATACCTCGACCATAAGGCCTAAATTACAGCGAGCAGGCTAGATATCTGGCCTTTACGTTGTCCAGCGTTAGCCAGCGCCTTCGCCGGCTTTTACAAAATAGCGACTTGTTCATTCCGTAAGTCTTCCAAGAAGTATATTGCCCCTTAAAGTATCAATGAACTACAATGCCGGTACAGGGAGAGATGTCGCTTCAGAAACACTTTATTGCTGATATGGAAGGAGGAGCCCAATGTGTGAATTCTGTACCCAGCATGGTGAGGGCAAGAAGTGGTATTTGACTATGCGCAACTACTCTCGTGAACTCTGGGAACAAGATAACCGCAAGGAGTTCTTCGAGAACTTTATCGCTCGTTTCGAAGAAAACTACGGTAAGAAAATGGTGTTGGTCGATACAACAGCACACAAACCGTTAATTGGGCGTTTCATCCGACATATGGGCACAAGGCAGCTAAGGGCTGAACATTGGGGGCAGGTAGTCCCCATCGAGGACGCGGAGGCAATTCTCGAGATGCAAAACACAATCGTGCGCCTGCCTTGCGTTTGCCGCCAACTGTTCACGGGGCGTCAGGAACGGTTTTGCTTTGGTGTTGGCGTTGATCCGACAGGTATCCTGGGAAAGTATCCCGACTACGCTCACAGCCTCGAGGTAATTGAGAAGAAAGAGGCTAAACAGTTGTTGCGCTCCTTCGATAAGCAAGGCCTGGTGCACTCCGTGTATACTTTCAAGACCCCTTACATCGGCGGTCTCTGTAACTGCGACCAGGATTGCATGTCCTTCCGTATCGATACAAGAACGAAGCTCATGAAGAACTTGTTCCGCGCCGAATATGTAGGCACGGTGGACTGGGACAGGTGTAACGGTTGCAGGAAGTGTTTATTGACCTGCCAGTTTGGGGCTATACGCCATTCCAACACCGTGGGGAAAGTTTCGATCGATATGATGCAGTGTTATGGCTGCGGCGTCTGTCGGGCTACCTGCGACAAGGAAGCTATTACATTAAAGCCAAGAACTGACTTTACCAGGTTGCCGTGGTAGAAAGTGAGGGATAGACGATGAAACTTAAAATCGACACTCAAGCTTGTGGCAACCCGCTGGAGTGCCGGCTTTGCCTGGACCGCTGTCCGGAGAAAGTATTTGGGACTTATCCGCGTCAGCGAAGAGAACCCGGCGTTGCCCCTGGTGATTGGGTTGTTTTTCCTGCTTTCCCCTTCCAGTGCACAGAATGCCGTGAATGCGTGGCATTCTGCCCTCGACAAGCTATCACAGTGCATTAACCGTCATGTGACCGAGATACACAGTTACAATGCCAATCTCTCCACCAATGATGGCTAAGGAAAACATTAACAAAAGGGCGGAAGGTTCAATTCTCGTACCAAATTATGAATGATTAGTTAGCCTCGGAGATGAGAATGAAACACATTCTCGGAATGGCAAAATCATTTCTAGACCTGAAGGGTGCACGAAGTCCAAAACTTGAACTAGATTACTTACGCTTGGTTTACGCTGTTAAGGATTTACGCCAGAGTGGCGACGGCGCACAAGGCTATCTTGTTGTGTTGACTCCAGAAATTTTGGAGTGCGTTAAGAGGTGGGAGAATAAGTATCAAGGCAAGAACTGTGTGACGGTAATTGATATATCGCTGCCTGGTCCTATCAAGAATAGGCTCAAACTGGAGAAGGATAACAACAAGGCTGGAATGATTGATGGAGCAACAGGGGGTAAAGCTAGAGGTCGTTCGAACGCAAATATTGGCCGACAAACTGGGGAATACGCTTTAAGAGATAGAATACTTGAGTCGGAGCCAACAGTGAAGCAAACCAATGATGAGAATGAGTTCCCGTGCTGCGTCCGGTGGGATTTCTACGGTACAGTTGATTAGCCTCTGGAGCAAATGCGAAGCGACGACATCGGCCGGTTACTGATCACCGATAAAGTAACATTTGTCCAGTGTCCAGATTGTGCAGGGAAGAAACTAACTTTGGTAGAGCCGTTAGACTTGGATTCTCTCTGAAGACCTAGCCGATGTTCAGATTCTTAGCGGGAGATTCTTTTGCCAAGCTGATATCTAGAAACCGAATTATTTTCAATCCCACGAGTGATTCCTCTTCCCTCATGAACCTTGGGAGATCGTAACTTTTTTCCCAACCTCTTGGATCAAGCGTTGCGGCTCGTCAGTGGCTAGGTAGATAGTACAAACAGGCGATGTCGGCCCCAGCCAAGCCTGCAACACTGCGGGCCTTCGCAGAGTTAGCACAACATTTGTGCTTCCGCTGACCGCTAAGTAAGCGGTACCTTCTTCTTTAACGACCTTGAGTCCGTCCCTCCAGACTCCTTTAGGGGTGCGGTTCGATGTAACCTGCATGATGTCAGTGTAAGGGATTTCCGCTCGCGCTAGAATTCCGTATGACAAACGGACAACGGAATCGTCAAGCCTGTAGGGCAACACTACCATTGATGCATATAGCCCAACCACCCAAAATAGTCCGTATATTGCAAGTATAATTAGAAGCCATTTTAGCCAAGCCCATGGCAAAAGTAGTTCCATAAGAAATACCTCAACCGGGGTAGTGAACAATAATATCAATGGGAATACGCGCAGAATTGACTTCTTATGGTAAGTGAATTCGTTTTCCTTAGGTCGAGATTGCCGAAGAAGCCAGATACCGAGGCAAAACCAGAGTTTGAACTCAGATACCACAACACTGGACACCACCCTGGGCATAAAGACTTCTAGTCCGTTTCCTAACGCTTTCCAGCCATCTAGTCCAGCCTGCCGGTCTCGTTTGTAGGTTCTAACTGCAACAAAAACTTGCCTGAAAGCCACAAGAAACAGAAGTAGTTCGACAGCGACGACGATTCCGATAGCAGTACGAATGTCTAGAAGATTGAATCGGACAAGTAGCACTTCGGCTAATATCAGAACCAACAACGCCCATTTGAAGGTACGTTTCATCGACGGATGGACTCCCTTTTCATCCATTTTGCCAATGCTTGGCTGCTTCGAGGTGCAAACGCCCAGGTTATCAAAAGGCATCCCTAGACAACACTACCAGAATCATAGCACACTCCGGCTGTAATACAACCAGTACCCTTTCGGGTATCCCGCCGATTTATTCATCAGGGTTTATGCAAGGGAACAACACAACAAAGTGTGCAAAGTCACTATCGCTTGTTTTGTGTCCTAACCCCTACTGGGCCAATGGCTTTCTTTCCTTATTTTGCAAAAGTTAAAAATGCTTTATTTTCGCGTGAAAAAGTGGCTTAACATAACAAAAGCATTCTTTAATAATCAAGCTCGATTTTGATTAGCGTATAATGTACGTTATACGCAGCTTTTTAACTATCGATTTTCAAACTTTCACATCATGAAACGCTTAAGGCATCTTTGTTCCGTCACGACAAGCCATTGTGGTATGATTCAATAAAAATAATTTTAGGTAGGCACAAAAATGAAGAGTAGACCTGTAATTCGGCTTACAGGTTTACTTGGCCCTTTGTAACCTCCCGAATATCCAATATTGTCGGTGTAGGAGTTCCTTGTGGCCGCGAAAGGGATATTAGCCTCGCTTTTGATCGTTCGAGAAAACTGGAGAGATACCGGATGTTTAAAAGATTAAATTCTGCCGCGATAGTCGCCGTACTCATCATAAGCATGGCAGCATCGTTCGCTGCCGGTTGCTTGTTTGCTCCACCGGACCAGGGATTGGAAGCGGTGAACGAAGCATGGAGCATTATCTCCCGGAATTACGTCGACCGTACAAAAGTAAATTCTTCGAATATGAGCGCGGAAGCGATCAGGGGAATGGTTACCTCGATCGATGATCCCTATTCGGCCTACCTTTCTCCGGAAGAGTTTCAGGCGAGCACAAACGGTTTTCAAGGCAAATTCGAAGGCATCGGTGCCACTGTGGGTGTAAAAAACGACGTTATCACGATCATCGCACCAATCCCGGATTCGCCGGCGGATAAAGCAGGGATCAAACCGGGCGACACTATCCTGGAAATCAACGGACAATCCACTTCCGGCATGGGCGTAGAAGAAGCCGTTTCGCTCATCAAGGGGCCGAAAGGGACGTCCGTCAAGCTCCTGGTTCAACATGAAGGTGATACCGTAACCTCAGAAATAACGATAGTTCGTGCCGAAATACAATTATCTTCAGTTTCGTTTTCTATGAAAGGCGACATCGCCTATATCAGGATCACCCATTTCACCGAGCAAACCGACAAAGAACTCCTGCCGGTATTAGGCGATATCACGCAGAACGGAGCAACCGGAATCATTATCGACCTCCGCAGCAATCCCGGCGGTGTCCTGGATGCCGTTGTCGACATCGCGAGCCACTTTATTAAAGACGGTGTAATCGTTTCGACTGTGGACAACAAAGGCAGAAAAGAAACGTTATCGGTTACGCCCGGAAGCGTGACCACCGATCTGCCGATGGTCGTGCTGACTGACAATCACTCCGCCAGCGGCAGCGAGGTATTGGCCGGAACCCTCCAGGATTATGGTCGGGCCACTATCGCCGGTACCACAACGTACGGAAAAGGCAGCGTCGACCAATTGTTCGAGCTCAAAGACGGTTCCGGAATATATCTGACCATTGGACGGTGGTTAACCCCGAAAGGAAGAATGATCGAAGGACATGGAATCGACCCGGATCCGGGAGCAGCATTAACGCTGGCGGGGGACGATGCCGTGCAATGGGCAATCGATCTTTTGCATAACCAGCCTCATTGACCGGGAAGGAACTTGAATCTTGCCGTCGCTTCTTTACCACGGCTGGTGGGTCAGGGCGTCAGTTAGAATCCTCCGGCTTTTCCGGCGGAGTTCGGCTTTTGGGCGGCTTTAGCTTTTTCAGTTTGTCGGGACTTTCCAGGTGATCGATATACAAAATCCCGTTGATGTGGTCGATTTCATGCTCCAGGGCATGAGCCAGCATCTCTTCGCCTGTAATACGAATCTCTTTGCCTCTCGGAGTTTTCCCTTTGACGGTAACGGTAACGGCCCTTTTAACCTCGCCGACATATCCGGGAATACTGAGGCAGCCTTCGTCGACTACCCGCTCTCCGAATTTAGTTAAGATCTGGGGATTGACTAGAACGATGTCCTTCTCTTCCGGGATACCAATGACCACGACGCGTAAAGGAACACCAATCTGCGGAGCAGCCAGACCAACACCGCCCGCGTCGTGCATTGTCTCCAGCATATCGACGACAAGCATATGCAGGGAACCGTCGAAGACCTTTACGCGTTTAGCCTTTAGCCGCAAAACTGGATCCGGAGCGAGACGAATTGGAATCACTGCCATAATTCTTGTCAAATCCTCTGAAAGTTAAATCCAATTATAGCTAAATCCAGTATTGGAGTAAAACTACAAATATTCCGACAATATCGCTTTAACTTCGGGATCGTTCAAAGCTTCTTTCTCCAGGCCTTCAAGGCCGGATATACCGGACAACCAGGCATAACCACCAGTCAGGATTTCGTACACTCCGAGGTGAACCAGAAGGACATTAAGGGATTTAGTTCGGCGGTAGAAAGGCATCTCTTCCGGGACCAGATGGCTGACGTATGCGCTGGGTTTATCGTTCTTCAAATTGGTCGAAGGATGACACCATTCACTCGGAGTTGTGACGACCGGCTTCGCGCAATTCCACGGGCGGACTTCGTGGATAGAACACGCCCCCTCTTTGTTCTGGAAAGGACACTGAATATTCAACTTCAGGAACCGTACGTTCGCCTCGTCGTAAGCCTGAGTGTTCGCCTCCGTTACCCCCTCGCGGATCTGCCTGGCGACCGCGTCCTTGACGGCCTTGAAGGCGACGTCGTATTGTTTGACCCTGTTCCGCCAGACGGGATAGGCGAGCATAAAATCGGCCAGGATATCCTCGTGCTGATAGAGGTAATAGACAATCGCCTCGCACTCCTGCAGCGTCCCCAGGATGTATTGCGTGCAGCAGTTTGCACACCCTTTTCGGCAGGTGATCGTTTCTAACCGGGCGGCGGTTTTCTCGAGTTGGTCGAGCTCGATTTCGTTAAGGGCGGTTTGTTTGCTAGCGATGTATTCCCGGCAAAAATTCGCCCGCGCTTCCCCTATCTTGCCTTTATAGGTTGTTGCCAGGTGCAGGGCCAAGTCTTCCATGTTGGCGGATACCGGCTGCTCCGGTGCTCCGGCGGATTCGGCGGCCCCACAGCACTTTTTATATTTTCTACCGCTCCCGCACGGGCAAGGCTCGTTTCTTCCTACCGCCATAATTAACTCCTGAAAATAATATGTTACCCCTTTAAGGGTGTAATGTTCAAATGGGGATTGGAGATTAGGGATTTGGGGGTTAGGATTAGCGGCTGGATTCCGTGTCAGACACGGAATGGCTTTTGAATATTTGGTTTTTTGAGATTTGAGTTTTGTTTGATGTTTGTCTCTTGGTTATTGGTTATTCCGCCGTAATCCCGAATAAACGTCTCGCATTTTCCGTCGTCACCTTCGCCAAATCTTCGTACGTCACTTTCCTTATCTCAGCCAGCTTTTTAGCGGTAAGGCGTAAATACGATGGCTCGTTCCGCTTTCCCCGGTAGTCCTGTGGCGGCAGGAACGGGCAATCCGTTTCCACCAGAAGCCTGTCCTTCGGAATGCCCTTGATCACCTCACGCAGAGCCGTCGACTTCGGGTACCCTATGTACCCTCCCAGCGAAATATGAAACCCCATGTCCAGATATGCTTGTAATGTCGCGGCATCCCCGTTAAAGCAGTGGATAACGCCCCGGTACTGCCCGGTACCCCGACGTTCCGCAAGCCGGTTGCGGAGCAGTTCCACCATCTCGTTCGCAGCATCGCGGCAGTGGATAATGATCGGCAGTCCCATGTTATCCGCCATATCGAGGTGCCAGACAAAGGAAATTACCTGCCGGTCATGCGGCGAAATGTCCCGGTAAAAGTCGAGTCCGGTCTCCCCGACAGCAACCACGCGTGGGCTCATACCGATCTCCGCGAGGGCATCGATATCATTCATCGTTATTGCCGTGACGTCGTGCGGGTGGATGCCCACCGCGGCATAAACACTCGGATACTTCTCGGCTAGAGCAGCCGCTCGCTTGCTCGACTCCAGGTCGGTGCCGACGGTGATAATATTCACCACGCCGGCGGCGGCGGCTCTCATGAGCATGTCGTCGCGGTCTTCGTCGTAAACGCTCATATCCAGGTGAGCGTGGGTGTCGATTATTGGTGAGTTGCTCATCGCTGAAATCTTAACCTTGTGGCTTCCAAAACTTAAGTTCCGTTTCGTTGGCACGCCTCACGAATAAGTCGACGTCGAACCCCCGGGCGTCGACGATGAAACCATCTGCCGATGAATTCGCCGGATGATTGGACCGGAGCCTGTAAACTAGCTCCTTGCCGTCATCCCTATAGGCAGTTACGGCATGTTTGTTACCCATAGCATCCAGGACTATTACAGTCGATGGTAAGCGTCGTTGTCTTTTTTCTCGCACAGAAAATACCCCCTTCCTATTCCCTCCGAACAAACCGTAATGATTATACGTAATAAGTCCGAAAGAATGGAAGGGTGTCCGACATTATTAGAACCGGAGTCAATCGCTATCGAATGCAGCCATACCGCACCCGATCCGGTATCCAGTGTTTTCCCGCCCTCTGGATTCCGTTCCCGTATCAAGTACTGGACAGGTTTTCAACGGAAATGATTTCTAATTTTGAATTATTTCGCTTTTGTTTCTTATTTCGTTCATTCGTGCTTCGTATTTGCTTCGGGTTTCGTACTTTGGGTTTCAGATTTCGGATTTATTTCATTTGGTGTTACTATTGTCTGATTATGCCGCAAAACCGCGAAATGCCGGTTGAAATAATCACCACACCAGATCGTTTGAAAGGTCTGGTGGCCGAGATGGTATCCGCTGAAGTTATCAGCCTCGATACCGAGTCTAATAGCCGGCATCGCTATCCCGAACAACTATGCCTGGTACAGATTGCTGCTGCCGACGGCATATACATCGTCGACACTATCAAGATAAGTGACATCAGTGCCCTGGGTCCAATTCTGGCGAATCCGGCGCAGGTAAAGATAATTCACGACGCCAGCTACGACGTGAGCTGTCTTGACCGGCACCACGGGCTGCATTTTAGCGGGATTTTCGACACGAGTCTCGCCGCACGTTTTCTGGGTTTTTCTCAAATCAGCCTCGTGGCGTTAATCGAAAATACTCTTGGAAAGAAAATTCCCAAGAGCAC
>Ga0082335_1006710_pt1 | contig 14552 bp, 17 predicted proteins | sample Subgrocontami58m_FD_72375 | JGI IMG/M metagenome (GOLD analysis project Ga0082335, IMG submission 72375) | Subsurface groundwater microbial communities from S. Glens Falls, New York, USA - GMW37 contaminated, 5.8 m (SPADES assembly) (version 2) ...
TGGTCTCGCCACGGGCGGCTGCCTGCTGGCGGGTGAAGCGCTGACGGCGCAGCGGCTTGGCAACGGCGCCGACGCGGCCGGACGTGTTTCGCTGGCGCGCTTCTTTGCGGAAAATATTTCCGTCGCGGCGGGCGGGCTGGAGCGCACGGTGATTGATGGGGCGGAGAGCGTGAATAATACGGATTCGATTTTCAAATAGCCCACCGACCTTACTCCTCATGGTGAGGAGCACGCGAAGCGTGCGTCTCGAACCATGCGGGCCGCCCCATCCTTCGAGACGGCGCTTCGCGCCTCCTCAGGATGAGGGCGGAGGAAAGCCAACGCTCCGCCGGCCCTGTCGTTGCGGCGCGGGCCACGCCGTCGTTCCCCGCCTCCGCGGGGACAGGCCCCTTTTCCTTCCCCAAAATGGGGGATGGAGCGCCGGGAGGCGCCAGGGGGCTTGCGAGACCCCCTTGGCGGACCTTGCGATCGGCCCGCCGGAACGCTTGCGAGGCGTTCCGCCCTCCATTGACGGAGGAGGGCGGCGCCTCCCGGCGCTCCACCACTCGATCTCGGGTCTACCCGAGATCGAGCACTCAATAGTGCGCAAGTCGGGTAGACCCGACTTGCGGCGGCACCGATCCCGTGCCGCCGGACGCGATCAACATAAGTGCGGATTCAAGGGCGGGGATAAGTTTATTTTTTTATGCCCGCGCGAGCGGATGACGACTGTATTTCACCTCTCCCATGGGGAGAGGTCGACGCGCGAAGCGCGGCGGGTGAGGGGTTACAGCCTCACGATAGGCCGGAACCCCCTCACCCCAACCCTCTCCCCATCCGAAGTCGGATATATCCGACTTCGGCACTTTGAATACCGAACTCGGGTAAACCCGAGTTCGGGTGGGAGAGGGAGAAGAAAGAGCACCCCGGAATGACTAGAGAGAACGCTCCATCACTGTGTCGAGGATTTGCGCGGCGAGGCGTTCCTGCGTGTCGGCGCGGCCCGCAGCCGGGTCCCACCATTCCGGCTTTCCCCATTGCTTGACGGCGCGAGCCTTGACCGCGAACCCGGCCAGCGAATACGCGGGCGCGGCGAGGATTTTCCGGTTCAGATCGGCAAGCGCATCGACGGCGGCCTCATGCGCCGCTTCCGCCGCCGCCAGACCGCTGTCGCGCTCGACGCGCCTCACCTTTGCTTCGTGAGCCTTGGCAACCGGCAACAGCGCGCGCGCCCTGCGCCAGAAGCGGCGGCGTCCGGCATCCTCCAGCAGCCAGCGCAAATCCTGCGCGCCCCACCACGACCCCTTGTTGTCCAGCAGCCGCCCGAGCGGGCCGTCGCAGGTCAGAACCTCGGGCGGATCGGGACAGGCGGCGAAGAAGCGCGTCTCGCAGCGGTTATAATGACGCTGCGCCGACTTATAGGTTTCCAGCGCCCGGGCAAAGGCGCAGTCGAGCGCGAGCAGTTCGGTATCTATTTCGGGCAGCGGGCTTAGAGGCGGATCGTTCGCCCGGGCTGCGCCAGCGGGCAGCGCCGCCGAGGCGGCAGCCGCCGCCGTGCCGGTCAGCAATCCCCGGCGGGTGAACGCAGGCAAAGGAATAGTATTTGCCGGAATCGATCTTTTCGGCATTGTACGGGTTCGGGTTAGAGCAAAAATACTGAGTTATTTTAGATCATACGCCGTGAGTTGAAATGAGTCAAGCAACGAAATCGATTACGGTCGAACAATTTCGGGCGGCGCGGGCGCTGCTCGACTGGTCACGGTCAGAGCTTGCCGCGCGGGCCGGCCTGTCTATGCCAACCGTTCAGAGAGTCGAAAAAGGTGGAGCGGCTGTCTCCGACGAGGCGCGACAGAAACTGCGCGCCGCCTTGGAAGCCGCCGGCATCGAGTTCTTGAACGGCAATGCGCCGGGCGTGCGGCTGAAGCGTGGGCGGCGGTAGGTGATCTGGCTGCTCTCAGTGCCGCGTGCTGCGTCGATTGCCTGCTTACAAGAGCGTCACCAACTGCGCGCGGATGACGATCTCGTCCTGCCGGAACACTGTTTCCAGAGTTTTACGATAGGTACGCCACCAACCGGCATCCACGTCCTCCACCATCACCTCGAACACCACGATGTCGTCGCGCTTGGTTTGTCCCGCATCCTTCCACAGCCCCTGCGCCGGCGCGCGGGTGAAGGCGGTAAGCCCGCCGAAGCGCTCGGTCAGCTCGCGCCGGACCTTGCCGTAAAGCTCCTCGCCGAACGTGTTTCCGGCGTTGTCATAGAGCGGGAGCAGGATTTGGATGAGGTGCATGGGGAGAGATATATGGTGGGCTGTGTTTGCTTGGAGGAGGGGTCGGCGACCAGCGGCGTCAGCCTTGCGCGTCGATGGTGGTGCGGTGAGGTCAGTGGGAGCGTTAGTCTTTAGTCCTTCTTACCCCGTCGAGCTTCACGCCGCGCCTCTGCGATTTTTATCCGCTCGGGCTCGGTGTAAAGGCGTTCGAGAAGCGCTTTCGTAAAATCGAGGAGGTCTTCTGCGTCCTCACGTTTCAAGTTCACCGCGTGAGCCGCGTCATTGCCGTCCTGGTGAATGCAGGCCGACAACGGTTGAAGGCCTTTCGCAAGGTAGCCGTGCTCAAACAGCCACGGCAGCCTAAGGCCCAAGTCGCGCCGCGTCTTATTAGAAAGTCCCTCCACTTCGCCCTCTGGAAGCATGGGTCGAGTAGCAAGGTCTATGCAGGCGCGAAACATTGCGCCTGCGGCATTCCAACATTGTACGACAACACAGGTCGCGGCTTCTTTGAACACAGCCTCGATATCGGGCGGTAGATGCTCTGGCGGTTTCTCGCCCTCTGCATCCTTTAGAGAAATAAATCGGTCAATTTCTAAAAAATTATTCAATGATACTTTGATATCCATTGGATCTTTGTCACGCGCCGCAGAGTCAGCATTTACGTCATCGTGGATCACAAAAATTGTACCATGCCGGCAGTTGCGGCAAACAGCAAACGCTTCAAACCAACGCATCCAACCATACTCTTGTCCCAGGTAGACTACCGCTTTGACGTCAAATGTGACGCGCACGGTCGAGCAGCGGGGGCAATCAGCAATCAATTCGGCCATGGTCTATTCTCATCTATCGAAAGAGCTTACGTGATAATTTATAAGCCGAAGCATTCTTTATTTTTCGAATCAATTTGAGTTCACGGAGTCGCGACATGACCTCGTTCCGGTCGATATCCCGCAGGCGGGTTCCCCGAGCGATTGTTTTTATATTGTCTAGCGTAAGCTTCTCGTGGTCACGAAGATGGGCGAGAATACGGAGAGCCATAACTCTTTTCTTTGCTCCTTTATCGGCTTCTGGTATGGCCTTCCAGATTCTCTTTACCCAGTACTCTCTGCCAAGAATGTATTTTACCAACTGGTCTCCAAGACCTGCTTCTGCCTTAAAATCATAAGATGTGTACTCGAGTCGCTGGATACCGCGAATATCGGAAGGGACGTCAGCAGAGCGGCGGGTGTTCAAGACAATGTAATATTTTTTGGCGGAAGCCTTCTTCAGCCCCTCCGCCAAGCCCAATTCAAGAGCCACGTTTGAATTCCAATTGGAAAGATCAAAAATTGAGAAATCAGATTTGCCGATGTTGCTCTTCATAATTTGGAGGAGGTGTTTCGTCTGCAAATCTGTGTTGCCGTAAATCACATTGAATGGGAGTTCCTTCAATATCTTTCTAAATTTCTTTACCGGGAAACGGCCTGCGAATGGATGACCTACAAATACATTTGGAAGCCTCGTTCGAACTTTGGCCATCGTTACCCCCCTCTTCCAAAACGGCGGCAGCGCGAGGCGAACCTAGCCCCGCCGCCCCTTCAGCATCCCGGCGATGCCGAGGTCTTCGTCCAGATCGGGCCAGTGGATGCCCATCGGCATGATCTCAAAATTCGCGCGCTCCTTGGCGGAGGCGCGCTTCAGCCGGGGATACCAGTCGAGCGGCGTGGCGATCTTGCGGCCGTCCGTGAGCGTCACCACCAGCTCGCTCGCAGTGAACTCCACCGAGCGCGGGCGCAGGTCGCCAACATCAATTTCCAAAGTGCTCATGCCAGACTACGGCCGCTACGGAAATCGGCGAGCGCCTGTTCGGCCAGCCGGTCGAGCTTGCCGGCTTTGGCGTCGCGCTCGATCTTGCCGTCGAAGCGCGCGGCCTCGAATTCCTCGAACCAGGCGCGGAAGCGGGCGAGCTGGTCGGGCGGCAGCTTCGACACGGCCTTTTCGATGTCTTCGATGGTGCTCATGGGTCAACTATAGCACGGCGGATTTTTCTCGTCATGGCCGGGCTTGACCCGGCCATCTCGACAAGGGTCGAACGGCATTACCTTCCTAAGCGGGATGCCCGGGTCAAGCCCGGGCATGACGATTGAATTTTTCGCGGTGCCCTTTCTTCTCCCTCTCCCCGTGGGGGAGAGGGTTGGGGTGAGGGGGTTCGGGCCTACGATAGTTTGTAACCCCTCACCCGGATCGCTTCGCGATCCGACCTCTCCCCACGGGAGAGGTGAAGAGAAACGATCACAACGCCCGCAACCCCGCCTCGATTTCCGCCCGCCGCCCCTCCAGAAACGGCGGCAGGGCGAGCTTTTCGCCGAGCTTGTCTTCCGGCTCGTCGGTGGCGAAGCCGGGGCCGTCGGTGGCGATCTCGAACAGCACGCCGCCCGGCTCGCGGAAATAAAGGCTGCGGAAATAGAAGCGGTCCACCTTGCCGCTGTTGCGCACGCGCAGCTTGGTGAGCCGCTCCGCCCAGGCGTCGTATTGCGCGTTGTCGGGCGTGCGGAAGGCGACGTGGTGCACGCCGCCCGCGCCCTGGCGCGCGACCGGCAGATGCGGCTCCACCGCCACATGCAATTCCGCCGCCGGGCCGCCCTGCCCCATCGCATAGACATGCACCGGCACGCCGGCGTTGTCGTATTCGCGCGCGCGGCGCAGGTTCATCACGCCGGTGAGCAGCATGTCGGTCATGCCGATGTCGGGCACGCTCATGGTGATGGGGCCGAGGCCGCGGATCTGATGCGCGGCGGGCACCGGGCTTTTCGCCCACGGGTTGGCGTCGCCCTTACCGCCGTCATCAATAAGCGCGAGGCGCTGGCCCTCGGGGTCTTCGAAATCGAGGGTGAGGCGGCCGTCGCGGGCGGCGATATCGCCCACGCGCACGCCTTGCTTGGCGAGGCGATCCTTCCACCAGCGCAGCGTGGGCTCGCCGGCAACGCGCAGGCCGGTGCGGGTGATGCTGTGGCTGCCGCGCTTTTCCGGCGGGGCGGGAAAATCGAAGAAGGTGATGTCGCTGCCCGGGGAGGCTTTGCCGTCGGCATAGAACAGATGATAGGCGCTGACGTCGTCCTGGTTGACGGTCTTCTTCACCAGCCGCATGCCGAGCGGGCCGGTGTAGAAGGCGACATTGCCGGGCGCGTCGGCGGAAACGGCGGTGAGGTGATGAATGCCGGTGAGTTGCATGGCTATTCCTTGGGGCGAACCCTGACGGGGAGTCATATAAGTGTCATGTAGCTGCGTGGCGAGGCCACCGAAATGTCATCCCGGCCGAGCGCAAGCGAGAGCCGGGACCCATGTTACGAGCGCGGCTCTGGGTCCCGGATCGGCCCTTCGGGCCGTCCGGGATGACAAGTGCGAGGCCTCAGCGTGACGGGGCATTTTGCATGACCTATATAGAATCAGCATGTCCACCCTGCTCGTCACCCATCCCGCCTGTCTGGATCATCTGACGCCGCTGGGGCATCCCGAGCGCCCGGACCGGCTGCGCGCCATCGCGGAGGTGTTGAGCGGGGAGGAATTCGGCGCGCTTAAGCGCGCGCAGGCGCCCTCGGCGCCGTTCGAGACCATCGCGCTCTGCCATCCCATGGATTACATCGAGCACATCCGCCAGGCGACGCCGGCCCAGGGCATGACGCGGATCGACGCGGACACCACGCTGTCGCCCGGCAGCTTCGAGGCGGCGCTGCGCGCGGCGGGCGGGGCGATCCATGCGGTGGACGAGGTGATGGCGAAGCGGGCGGACAACGCTTTCGCCGCCGTGCGCCCGCCGGGGCATCACGCGGAAACGGCGCGGGCGATGGGTTTCTGCCTGTTCAACAACGCGGCGATTGCCGCGCGCCATGCGCAGGATCATCACGGCATTACGCGCGTCGGGATCGTTGATTTCGACGTGCACCACGGCAACGGTTCGCAGGAGATTTTCTGGTCCGATCCGACGGTGATGTATTGCTCCACCCACGAGATGCCGCTTTATCCCGGAACCGGCTCACGCGAGGAACGCGGCGCGCACGACAATATTGTGAACGCACCGCTGCGCAGCGGCGACGGCGGCAAGGAATTCCGCGAAGCCTTCGAGACGCTGATCCTGCCGCGGCTGCGCGCCTTTGCGCCGGACTTTGTCGTGATCTCGGCCGGCTTCGACGCGCATAGGCGCGACCCGCTGGCGAGCCTCAATCTCTTGGAGCCGGACTTCGCCTGGGCAACGCAGAAGATCATGGAAGCGGCGGACGCCAGCGCCCAGGGCCGGGTCGTCTCGGTGCTGGAAGGCGGCTATGATCTGCAAGGCTTGGCGCAATCCGCCGCGGCGCATGTCACGGCATTAATGCGCGGATGATGTGAGTTAGCGCGCCGTCAACCCGCCGTCGATCGGGAAATCCGCGCCGGTGACAAAACTCGCCGCGTCGGAAAGAAGATACACGCACAGATCCGTGACTTCCTGCGGCCTGCCGAAGCGGCCGAGCGGGATGTCGAGGGTCATGTGCTGCTTGACGAGTTCCGGGCGGCGGTCGCCGGCAATGGCGTCGATCATCGGGCCTTCCAGGAAAGCCGGGCAGATGGCGTTGCAACGGACCGGCGGCTTGAGCCGCGCGCCGTGCAGCGCGACGGATTTGGTCAGCAGCGTGAGCCCGCCCTTCGACGCATTATAGGCGACCAGATTGGCGCCGCCGACCAGACCGTAGACCGAGGAGATATTGACGATGGCGCCGCCGTTCTTCCGCAGCAGCGGAAAGGCGTGCTTGCAGCCGAGAAACGCGCCATCGAGATTGACCGACAGGATGCGCCGCCAGGTGGCGAGATCGGTGTCCTCGATGCTGCCGAGCGCGGCGATGCCGGCAGCGTTGACCAGGCCGTCGAGACGGCCATGCTTGCGCCCGATTTCCGCGAACACGCGGCGCCAGTCACTCTCTTCTGTCACATTGAGGGCTTCGATGCCGGAGGCTTTGGCAAGGTCGGTCGCAACCGCCGTTCCGCCCGCGCGCTTGATGGCGTCCGCAACCGCGCCGCCGATGGCGCCCGCCGCGCCGGTGACAAGAACGATCTTGTCTTGGAGATGCCCCATCGCAGCCTGCTCATCCCGCCCTTGCCACACCTTGTGAAGCAGTTGTAATTCGTTGTCGAGTATCGGCTAAAGGATTTTAATGACGACTTTGCGCCCCATTACGTTGATCACCGGCGCGTCTGCCGGGATCGGCGCCGCGCTGGCCCAGGTCTTCGCGCAAAAGGGTCACGACGTTGTCCTCGCGGCGCGGCGGGAGCCGCAGCTTATTGCGGTGGCCGAGACCATCGCGGCGGCGGGCGGCATGCGGCCGGATATTATTGCCATCGACCTCGGGACGGCGGACGCGCCCGGCCGCCTGGCCGAGATGCTGCGCGAACGCGGCCTTGAGCCGGCCATCGTGGTCAACAATGCCGGCTTCGGCCTGCTGGGCGCGGCGGCCGATCTCGATCGCGCCGAGCAGCTCGCGATGATCGACCTCAACATGCGAACGCTCACCGACCTGTCGTTGCGCTTCGTCGAAAGCCTCGCGCGCCACCGCGGCGGCATTCTCAACGTCGCCTCGATCGCCGGTTTTCTCCCCGGTCCCGGCATGGCCGTCTACCACGCCAGCAAAGCCTATGTGCTCTCGTTCAGCGAGGCGCTTCACCGCGAGCTCAAGCCGCTTGGCGTGCGCGTCAGCGTGCTCTGCCCCGGGCCGGTGCACACGGAATTCCAGGCGCGCGCCGGAATTCCCGAAGGCTACTTCCCGCGTTATCTCGCACGCTCGGCGGAGCGCGTTGCGCGCGAAGGCTACGAAGGCTTCATGCAGGGACGATGCGTGATCGTGCCGGGATTCCATAACAAGGTTTTGACCTGGCTGGCGCGCGTGACGCCGCGGCGGATTGTTCTGGCGATGACCGATTCACCAAAGCACCGGGCGCACCGCCAGAAAACGGAATCCGGCCATGGCGGATAAAAGCTCGCACGCGCCGGTCCGCCGCCGCCATGTCATTTACGTTCCGGGCTACGACCCGCGCGGGCTGGCGGAATATTTCCGGATGTTCCGCAGCGGCTATCCGAAATTCACCGCGCTCTATGGCCTCGAAGGGCATATGGGCAAACCGGTGAGCCCAGCGGACCGCTTCAGCACCATGTGGAAGATCGACACCAAGGGCCGCGACTGGCAGGTCGAGACCACGTATGAGTTTCTGCGCTGGGAAGACATCATCCGCCGCGATTTCGAGCGGCCGATGTGGTGGAAGATTTTGCACGCCTTTATCGTATGGGCACAGATGTTCACGAGCGGCGTGTTTCCCCGCTTCGTGCGCGCCGGCTGGCAGATGAGCGTATTCCTGAGCTACCCGTTTTTGGTGGCGATCGCTCTCGCGCTGCTCTCCGGCCTGCTCGGCTTGCTCGTCATGCAGGCCGCCGACGCGCTCGCGCTGCCGGCGCCGCTGCCGCAAGCCGCGGGCCTCGCCGCGGCGGCCGGTGTCTTTGCTTATGTGGCGCGCAAGGCCGAGCCGCAAACTTACATGCTTTATTTATTTGACGACCATATCTCCACCAAGCAATTCGCGCTCCGCCGCCGGCCGGACTGGGAAGAGCGCTTGCAGGTCTTCGCCGGCTATGTCGTCGAGGCGGCGCGCGGCTCCGGCGCCGATGAGATTGTCATTGTCGGCCATAGCTCGGGCTCGTTCCTGGCCGTCGATGTGTTGGATCGCGCGCTTGCCCTTGACCCGCAACTCGGCCGGCATGGGCCGCGCGTCGCGCTGCTGACCGTCGGTGCAAACCTGCCGATCGTCGGCTTCTACCCCGAGGCGCAATGGTTCCGTGACCGGCTGGCGCGGCTCGCGGCCGAGCCTTCGATCGACTGGATCGAGTATCAGGCGCGCAAGGACGTGATGAATTTCTATCCCTTCGATCCGATCGCCGGTCATGGGCTCGACGTGGGAGCCGCTCGCCGCAACCCAATCGTGAAGTCCATATCGTTCCACGACATCATCAAGCCGGAAAGCTACCGCGATTTCCGCTGGCGCTTTTTTCGCGTGCATTTTCAATTCGTGATGGCGAACGAGCTGCGGGCGGCCTATGACTTCTACATGATCGCCTGCGGGCCGTTTTCGCTTCCGCACCGCGCGGCACGGCCGGCCGAGGTGCTCGCCGCCGTTACCGGAACCGATTAGAATAGGTGACGACCGATTCACGCCCCCAACGGAACGGGACAATGGCCGATAACACCAATGCCGATGTGAAAAAGCTGCCCTTCGAGCGGGCGATCGAGGAACTGGAATCGATCGTCAAGCGGCTGGAGGAAGGCAAGGTGCCGCTGGAGGAATCGGTGGCGATCTACGAACGCGGCGAGACACTCAAGCGCCGCTGCGAGGAGCTTCTGGCGCAGGCCGAGGCGCGGGTGAGCAAGCTCGTGCTCGATACCAAAGGCAAGCCGACGGGAACGCAACCCCTCGACGTGGATTGAAGCGCGGGCGCGGCCCGGCGGGCTTCGTTGCGCGCCTGTCCTAATAGGTGTAAGCCTCGGGAAATGGGCTCATTTCCGGCCGTTGGGGCGGCCGCCAAAGTGCCGCAATAGTGCAAGGAAACCCGGTGCCGGAGTCACAAACCCCCCTCCTCGACCAGGTTGATACGCCTGCGGACCTGCGGCAGCTTGCCGTCGAGCAATTGCCGCAGGTGGCGGCGGAACTGCGCCAGGAGACCATCGACGCCGTGGCCGTGACCGGCGGCCACCTGGGCGCGGGGCTCGGCGTGATCGAGCTGACGGTGGCGCTGCATTATGTCTTCGACACCCCGCGCGATCGCCTCGTCTGGGACGTGGGGCACCAAGCCTATCCGCACAAGATTTTGACCGGGCGGCGCGACCGCATCCGCACGCTGCGGCAGCCGGGCGGGCTTTCCGGATTCACCAAGCGCGCCGAGAGCGAATACGACCCATTCGGCGCGGCGCATTCCTCCACCTCGATCTCGGCGGGGCTCGGGATGGCGGTGGCGCGCGATCTCGCAGGCAAGCCGCACAACGTGGTTTGCGTGATCGGCGACGGCGCCATGTCGGCGGGCATGGCCTATGAGGCCATGAACAACGCCGGCGCGATGAATTCGCGGCTGATCGTCATCCTCAACGACAACGATATGTCGATCGCCCCGCCGGTCGGCGCCATGTCGGCCTATCTGGCGCGGCTGATTTCCGGGCGCGCCTATCGCTCGCTGCGCGAGATCGGCAAGCACCTGGCGCACAAGCTGCCGAAATTTTTCGAGGAGCGCGCGGCCAAGGCCGAGGAATTCGCCCGCAGCTTCTGGACCGGCGGCACGCTGTTCGAGGAGCTTGGCTTCTTCTACGTCGGCCCGATCGACGGGCACAACCTCGATCATCTCCTGCCGGTGCTGCGAAACGTGCGCGACAGCGAGACCGGGCCGATCCTGGTTCACGTCGTGACGCAGAAGGGCAAGGGCTATCCGCCGGCGGAGACTTCCGCCGACAAATATCACGGCGTGGTGAAATTCGACGTCGCCACCGGGGCGCAGACCAAGTCGAAAGCGCGCGCGCCGGTCTACACCAAAGTCTTTGCCGAAAGCCTGATCAAAGAGGCGCGCAAGGATGAGAAGATCGTCGCGGTGACGGCGGCCATGCCATCCGGCACCGGGCTTGATCTTTTCGCGGAGGAATTTCCCAAGCGCATGTTCGACGTCGGGATCGCCGAGCAGCATGCGGTGACCTTTTCCGCGGGACTGGCAACGGAAGGCTTCAAGCCTTTCGCGGCGATCTACTCCACCTTCCTGCAGCGCGCCTATGACCAGGTGGTGCATGACGTGGCGATCCAGTCGCTGCCGGTGCGCTTCGCCATCGACCGCGCGGGTCTGGTCGGCGCCGACGGCGCGACCCATGCCGGTGCGTTTGACGTGGCCTATCTCGGCTGCCTGCCCGGCTTCGTGGTGATGGCGGCGGCGGACGAAGCGGAATTGGTGCATATGGTGGCGACCGCAGCCGCGATCGACGACCGCCCTTCCGCCTTCCGCTATCCGCGCGGTGAAGGCATGGGCGTGGCGATGCCGGCGGAAGGCAAGCCGCTGGAGATCGGCAAGGGCCGCATCTTGCGCGAGGGCGCCAAGGTGGCGCTGCTGTCTTTCGGCGCGCGGCTGGCGGAATGTTTGCAAGCCGCCGATGAGCTTGCCGCTTTTGGGCTTTCAACCACGGTAGCGGATGCGCGCTTCGCCAAGCCGCTCGATACCGACCTGGTTCTGCGGCTGGCGCGCGAGCACGAGGTGCTGGTCACCATCGAGGAAGGCGCTATCGGCGGCTTCGGGTCTTATGTGTTGCAGGCCCTGGCGGAACACGGCGCGCTCGACCGCGGATGTAAGGTGCGCAGCATGGTGCTGCCGGACATCTTTATCGACCAGGATTCGCCGGCCGCGCAATATGCCAAGGCCGGGCTCGACGCCAAAGGCATCGTCGCCAAGGTTTTCGAGGCGCTGGGCAAGGGTGTCCGGGTCGAGGCGGTGAGGCTGGCTTAGTAATCGCGGGCTCCGCCCATTGTCATCCCGGACGGCCCGCAGGGCCGATCCGGGACCCAGAACCAAGTTCAATGGGTCCCGGCTCGCGCGTGGAGCCTGTCATCGGGCCGCGCTTCGCGCGGACCCGTTGGCGCTTGGCCGGGATGACAAAGAAAGTAACTTCATGCCTCCCCGCCAACGCGCCGATCGCCTGCTGGTCGAACGCGGCTTGTTCGAGAGCCGCGCCAAGGCGCAGGCCGCCATCGCGGCGGGCCTAGTGACTGCCGACGGCGTGCGAGTCAGCAAGGCATCGGATCAGATTGCCGCGAATGCGGCACTGGAAGCATCGCCGGAACACCCCTGGGTGTCGCGCGGCGGAATGAAGCTGGCGGCGGCGCTCGATCATTTCGGCATCGATCCGAAAGGCCGCGTCTGTCTTGACGTCGGCGCCTCCACCGGCGGCTTTACTCAGGTGCTGGTCGAACGCGGCGCGAAACGTGTCTATGCGGTGGACGTAGGGCACGATCAATTGCACCTGAGCCTACGCGGGCGGGCGGACATTATTTCATTTGAGGATACCGACATCCGCAAGCTCACCCCTGCCCTGCTGCAGGAATCGCTGGATTTTATCGTGGCGGACGTAAGCTTCATCTCGCTGAAGCTCGTGCTGCCGGCTGCGCTTGGATTGGCGAAGAGTCCGGCGCATTTTCTGGCGCTGATCAAGCCGCAATTCGAAGCGGGCCGCGCGCATGTGAAAAAAGGCATTGTGCGCGATCCAGACATTCATCAAGCGGTATGCAAGGATATTTCGGCTTTCGTTGCCGGGCTGGGATGGACGGTGCTCGGCGTCATCCCGTCTCCGATCACCGGCGGCGACGGCAACCGCGAATTCTTCATCGGGGCGTGGCGTGACTGAGCGGCTTGTCATCGATCGCATCGGCCATCGCGGCGACGGCGTGGCCGAGACGCCGGAAGGGCCGGTCTTTGTGCCCTATGCGCTGCCGGGCGAAACGGCGGAAGTAGAGCCGGTGCCCGGCCATCCCGACCGGCGGCATCTCGTTCGGATCGAGAGCGAAAGTCCCGAGCGCATCGCACCGATCTGCCCGCATTTCGGGACTTGCGGCGGCTGCACCGTGCAGCATTGGGCGGCAACGCGCTATCGCAAATGGAAACGCTGGCTTGTGACGGAAGCGCTGGCGCAGGCGCGCATCGCGGCGCCGGTCGGCGAATTGATCGACGCCCATGGCGAGGGGCGGCGGCGCGCGGTGCTGCATGCGCGGCGCGGCACGCATGACGTGCTGCAAGTCGGCTTCGCCGCACTCCGCGCGCATCAGATCGTGGCGATCGACCACTGCCCTATCCTTGCGCCTGGGCTGAAGGGCGCTATCGCGGCGGCCTGGGCCATCGCCGAGGTGTTGCAGGACGCGCGCAAGCCGCTCGACATTCAGGTCACGGCCACCGACGCCGAGATGGACGTGGACGTGCGCGGCTCCGGCCCGGTGAACGCGAAACGAATGACCCAGCTTGCGCAAGTCGCCGAGACGCACAGGCTGGCGCGTTTGACGCGGCATGGCGAGATCGTCGTTCAGCGCGCGACGCCGACGGTGAAAATGGGCCGCGCGATGGTGATGCTTCCGCCCGGCGCTTTCCTGCAGGCGACGGCGGAAGGAGAGGATGTGCTCGCCCGGCTGGCCGGCACCGAGACGCGGGACGCAAAAGTCATCGCGGATTTGTTCTGCGGCCTCGGGCCTTTCGCATTGCGCCTCGCGGAACGCGCGCGCGTGATTGCTGCGGACAATGACGCAGCGGCCATCGCCGCGCTGACGAAGGCTGCCGACTCAACCAGCGGACTCAAACCCATCGAAGCGCAGGCGCGCGACCTTTTCCGCCGCCCGCTCACGTCGAAAGAGTTGTCGCGCTTCGATGCCGTGGTGTTCGATCCGCCGCGCCAGGGCGCGCAAGCGCAGGCGCGGGAAATCGCCGCAAGTAAAGTTCCGGTCGTGGTCGCGGCGTCATGCAATCCCGCGACCTTTGCGCGCGACGCGCGCATCCTGATCGACGGCGGCTACCGGCTGACGCAAGTCACGCCGGTCGATCAGTTCCGCTATTCGGCACACGTGGAATTGGTGGCGAAGTTCGAACGGAGCTAGCGTCTCCCACCTCTTCCCCATTCAGGGCTGCTCAGGATGCCGCTGGACTCAATTTCCTTCCGAACTCCGACCATGTCAGGCAGCGACGCAACCTTAATTCCTAGTTTGTATAAAAGCAGGGAATGTCTCAAAAAAAATAAAAAATAGGGATCTTCTACATGTAACACGTCGTCGTTCCAATCAAGAATCCGTTCTGACGGATGCAATGCATTCGCCATGAGGACCATTTGCTCAAGAGCATTTTTTACACTCGATCCGGTAGGTTGATCGTTAAGGCATATACGTTTTATGCGGTCTAGCACATCATGGAATCCAAAATTTAGCGTCGCTGGGTCTTCTTTGATGCCCAAAAGCACGCATCGATAAACATCGCCAATCGATGCGTCCTTAAGATGGAATTGATGCCGCTTTTCTCTGTGTTTTTTCGGTCCGAAATGTAGGGTCGACAGCAAAGTCGTATGGTCGGTCATTGTCGTTGTATTCGCGAGAGCGAGAGGTGGTCCCGGTTTACGGGACAGAATGGCGGCTGAGCTATGCGCGGAAGTTGGTGACGGCATGAAGGGATAAGGCGGCGTATCGTGGGGGTGTTCGACGCCTCCACTTCTCCACTGAAGGAGTGATACGCCGTGACCGACACTAACGTCATCAA
>Ga0082335_1006711_pt1 | contig 14549 bp, 10 predicted proteins | sample Subgrocontami58m_FD_72375 | JGI IMG/M metagenome (GOLD analysis project Ga0082335, IMG submission 72375) | Subsurface groundwater microbial communities from S. Glens Falls, New York, USA - GMW37 contaminated, 5.8 m (SPADES assembly) (version 2) ...
TACCGAATCCCCCGGAGACCTGACCGGTGGTCTATGAGGCTGGCGGGCTTCCCCCCAGGTCCGGGATGATGGTCGAATGCGCGTCGCAATTGTAGCGCTGGCAGCCATCCTCCTCGTGTGGCCGGGCGCCGGGAGCGCAGACATGCCCCGAGAGCCGGAAGGCACCGCCCCGGCGCGACCGCCGCGAAGCTCGGTTACGATAGAAACTCTAGACGAAGGCGTCTTCCGGTACCTAGTGGACGGCGAGCCCCAGGTGTTCATTGGGATGGGCTACAACCCCATATACCGGGACCTTTCCGATGAGGAGCGAGGTGCCAACTACGACCGGGACTTCCGCACATTATGCAAAGCTGGCGTCAATCACATCCTTGGATGGGATGCGGACAAGGGGTATGAACAGGACAAATTCGATGAGGTCACCCTCGACCATGCCCAGAAATACGGGGTAGGCGTGGTTATGCCCTTTTACCTTCCCGGCGACGGAGACTATACGGACGAGGATTTTGAGCAGGGCCTCCTGGACCAGGCTGTCGTGAAGGTGGCCCGGTTCAGGGACCATCCCGCCCTCCGCCTATGGGGAATCGGGAATGAGGTCCTGGAGAACCTTCCAGGGCCGGAGATGCGGGAGGCTTTTGGCCGGTTCTATCTCCGGCTGGCCGACTTGGTCCATAGCCTGGACCCCAACCATCCGGTCATCTACCGTGAGGCTGAGGACTTCTTCGTCCCGGAAATCAGTGACGCCTTGCGGAGCAGTGATCCGGAGCGCCCGTGGCTGCTCTACGGCATGAACATCTACACGGGTGAACTGGACCGGCTCCTTCAAGAGTGGCCCGAAAACGGACTTAACCGTCCGCTGATTGTCACCGAGTTCGGCGCTGACCCGGACTGGCTTTACGACCGGCCAACGGGCTATCTCGCCATGTGGTTGACCATCCGCGGCTATCCGGACTACGTTCTGGGAGGCGCGCCTTACACCTGGACCATTGCTGGCCCCGAGCCTACGGACGAGAAATGGGGTCTCATGGATGGCCAGGGCCATCCGGTAGACGACACCTTCGCTTTCTTAAGAAGCACCTGGCTTCATGAGAACGGCGGCCGCCGGAGCTGCCCCCAGTGAAGGCTTAGTACACCGTTTCATAAATGAGGCTTAGTACACCGTTTCATAAATGCTGTCACGTAATTTTTTCCTCCTGGGCGGCCTGATCAGCCCCAATTGTAGCCGCAGGCTTCACGCCTGCGCTTACCCACGCCCTGGTTCACGCCTGCGCTTACCCACGCCCTGGTTCACGCCTGCGCTTACCCACGCCCTGATTCATGCCTGCGCTTACCCACGCCCTGATTCACGCCTGCGCCTACCGACATGAAGCAGTAAACAAGCACCAGACAGGACCGCCGCTCGGCCGCGGCGCGCAGCACCTGCGCGAACTCGCTGACCACGGCCGGGTCCGTGAAAAGCGATCCGCGGCGGTCAAAGCATATGGTAATCGAGGCTGCGAGTTCGCCCCGGTACGCTTCCCTCGGCAGGCGGTGCGCCTTTTCCGGACAGGTCCTGGACGCCATGGTGTATTCCGTTTCATTGATTATCAGTCTGCGCAAGAGTGAAGCGCAGGCATGAAGCCTGCGCCTACATTTACGTTCGCCAAACCGTAGCCTGGTAGCTGCCGGTATGCCGAGGTTCTCACGTAGAAGCTTCATGCCTCACGACTTCCCCCCTCGCCCGGTACTCCTCACCGGGGCAAAGCGGCCCGGTGTATTGCACCGGGCCGCTTCTCTGTCACCTATGAACTACTCCACCCTTAATTGTCGTTTTCCAGCGGAGCCGGCCCCCCGGTTTCGGGCTCGCTGCCTGCGGAATCCAACCATCGCACTCTTTGCTCGTGGATACCCTCTGGGGCGGCAATATACACGATATATACACAACGAGGCGCCGGCCAACCCCATGTGCGCGCCTGAAAGATGCAACAACGGTGCAACACCGGTAGCCCTGCGAGTGGCCAGAAAAGCATTTGTTGACGGGCCCTGCAGCGTACCGTAATATGGGACCAACCTCGCTTCCGGGAAGTTGTATGCAAGACGTACAGGGGCCAGGCCGCCGGTCCTTCCTTTTTATTTCTGGAATATCGCTGCTGATACTGCTGGCCTTTGCGCTTCGCGCCTACCGCATTGATTGGCAGAGCTTATGGCCAGACGAGAACTTCACGATGTTCATGTCCAGCCAAGACCTGGCCACGATCACCAAGATAACTTCCGGGGACGTCCATCCTCCCCTGTACTATTTCCTTCTGCATTACTGGGTATCGCCCACCGGCTTTAGCGAGTTCAGCCTACGCTTCCCGTCCCTCTTTTTCTCGGTCCTCGTCGTCCCATTAGTCTGGAAGACGGCCTCTTTCCTCGCGGGCCGGAGGGTGGCCTTCCTGGCCGCTTCTCTCATGTCCATCGCTCCTTTTCAAGTCTATTACGCCCAAGAGGCCAGAATGTACAGCCTGATCACTTTCCTCAGCCTCGCATCCACCTATGCCATGGTCAGAGTTGCAGGGTTTAGCTGGTCTCGCCCCCAGAAGGGCCAGCGAACCCAGAGAAACCTGTTCACCTGGATTGCCCTGGCCTTAAGCTCGGCCGCCCTTCTTTACGCACACTATTTTGGCTTTCTCGTCCTGCTGGTCCAGAACTCAGTAGTCGCGTTGACCCGGCTGAGGAAGCGGAGATTCTTCCTCCAGTGGTGCCTGTCCCAGGTCGCCATTGCCGCTCTGTTTGCGCCCTGGATCCCCATAATGACGCGAGTCTACGTAACCAACGACGAGGACTGGAGGCACTTCGTCCCCTTCGTGCCTATGTTCCAGGAGGTCATGGTCAGCCTGAGCCTGGGTAAGACCATAGGCGAGGCGGCTTCCCTTCCGCTGGCGGCCGGCTTCTTCCTGGCCTTGCTGGCAGGCATGGCGGCCCTGGCCCTGAAGAAGGAAACCAGGCCTCTTCTGCTGCTTCTAGGCCTCTCCCTGTTTCAACCAATTCTCCTGACCTATTTGGTCTCCTTCACCAAGCCCGTGTATGGTGGAAGCCGTTACATGATCTTCGTCGCCCCGGCCTTTTACATCCTTATATCCTTGGGTTTGACCGCTCTCAGGGAGCGATGGAGGCCCGTTTTTGTGGCCATTCTGGCCTTTCTAGTCCTGGCATCCGGCTATTCGCTGGCCAATCACTACTGGGACCCAGTCTACGCCAAGGACGACTACCGGGGAATGGCCAGGGTGATGGAGGCGAAGGCCTTGCCGGAAGACGGAGTGGTGATCATGAACGGGGTGGTCTTCGACTATTACTACAAGGGCCACTCCCCGCGAATAGCCCTGCCACAAGAGTATCCCATAAGCCAAGGCAACGTCATAGATGCGCTGAATCGTTTCAGTCTGGGAAAGTCCCGGTTGTGGTTCCTCCGTTGGGAGTTCAATGGCCTTGATCCCGATAATTTCATCATGGGCCAGCTGGAGGACCACGGGGAGAAAATCGAGGAAGGGGTCGTAAGGGGGCTGCGATACACCCTCTACAGGCTCACCTCCGATACTCACTTTCACGTGGCAGCGGAGCACTCCCTCTCAGCAAGTTTCGACCATAAGGTTTCCCTGGAGGGGTATTCCCTGAATAGCGAGAGGATTGCGTCTGGAAAAACCCTGGATGTAACATTCAACATGAAAGCCTCCCAGAAGCTGGATCAGGACTACAAGATTTCTCTTTCGCTAACGGATGCCCAGGGATACCGGTGGGTACAGGAGGACAAGCCCCCGACCAGTTACTCTATGTCCCGCTGGCGTGTGGGAGAGGTGGTGCAGACCCGTCTTCGCGTGAACATCCCGGTCGGGGTACCCCCGGGAGAGTATTCCCTGGATGCCATAGTCTACTCACCTACCAGCCTGGAGCCGGTCCCCATTTTCGACTCGAACCACTCCCCCCTCGGCGCCGCCCTGCGATTGGGAAGCATTCAGGTAACAAGAGGGCAACTCCCCTATGACCCGGCGTCCGTTGCCCCCTCCAATTTGGTAGACTGGGAGCCTTCCCCGGATATGCGCCTCCTGGGCTACGATATGAGCGCTGGAGAAGTGGACCAGGGCGGAACGCTCACCTTGATGCTGTACTGGCAAGCCCTCTCGAAGACGCAGGACGACTATCACGTATCGATCCGCCTGCGGGATGAGAGGGGCAATTCCATCCAGGAGTATTCGGAGAGGCCCCATCACGGCCAATATCCAACCACCGAATGGCAGCAGGGGGAGATAGTAAGGGATGCACACTCCGTGACGTTGCCGGGGACCGCTCCGCCGGGCAAGACCAAGTTAGAGGTAGCACTGGCGACGAGGGGCTCGAGTTGTTGTCTTCAGGTAGTGGAACTCGCCCCCGTTTTGGTCAAGCAGAAGGCCAGGAGTTTCGAACTGCCCGCGGTGGAGCATCCCAAGGAAGCGGACCTCGGTGGAAAGGTGCGTTTCCTTGGCTACGCCCTGAGCGGGCAAGCACTCCACCCCGGCGACAAAATGCCCCTGACGCTCTACTGGCAGGCGATTACCGATGGGACCGCCAGCTACGCCGTTTTTACCCACCTGCTGGACGGCCAAAACCGCGTCCTGGCACAGCACGATGGTCTCCCGGCGAGCGGGACCGAGCCCACTTCCAGTTGGGTCGCCGGCCAGACCATCACCGACTTGCACCAGTTACCATTAAAGCCCGATCTCCCGCCGGGCGACTACGTCCTGGAAATAGGCGTGTATGATCCGGCCAGCGGGCAGCGCCTCAAGCTGCCGGATGGAGCGGACCGGATACTGCTGGAGAAAGTCCGGGTCCAATAGAAGGCTGCCAGGTGCGCCGTCAGGCCGGGGATTAGGGAAGTCACACGTACCCCCAACAGTTGGATGCCCCTGAACTACCCGATCCTTCGGGCCACCTTCTGCTCCCGCTCAATCGTGGTCAGGAGGATATCGTCAGCCTGTAGAGCCAGTTCCGCCTTAGGCCCGCACGTACTCCAGATTCTCCTGCCATACCATTCTGGTTATGTGTGGTAATGTCAAATCGGTACGCTAGCCACGGATGAACTTTTGGACCTCCGCTAGTGTGGACATGGAACAGCCTCCCAGCGGGAGCACGGCCACGCAGACGAGCAGAGACTTAGTTTCTCGGCTTGGTGCCGTTGGCATGACAGGCAATGCAGTTGGCGCTGTAGCTCCGAACTTGCCTGTGCTCAGAGTCCACTCCGCTCTGTTTGTGGCAGTTCGTGCACGTCCACGATCTGGTGTCGCCACCGGGGTGGCAAGTAGCGCACTGCCGATTGGCATTTCCGTGATTGAGCGGGAAAGTGTGGTTGAAATTAGCCGGCTTGAAGGCGGTGGTATTGTGGCAGGTGCTGCACTGGCCCGGGTAGTGATTGGCCGGCTTGCGGTTCGCGTGACAACTGGCACAGTCGGTAAGGCCAGTGTGGCTGACATTGGCGGGCTTAAAGGCGCTGGTAATGTGACAGGTGCTGCACTGGCCCGCGTAGTGATTGGCCGGCTTGCGGTTGGCGTGACAACTGGCGCAATCGGTGAGGCCAGTGTGGCTGACATTGGCGGGCTTAAAGGCGCTGGTATTGTGACAGGTGCTGCACTGGCCCGGGTAGTGATTGGCCGGCTTGCGGTTGGCGTGACAACTGGCACAGTCGGTGAGGCCGCTGTGGTTGAGATTGGCCGGCTTGAAGGCAGTGGTATTGTGACAGGTGCTGCACTGGCCCGGGTAGTGATTGGCCGGCTTGCGGTTCGCGTGACAACTGGCACAGTCGGTGAGGCCGGCGTGGTTGAGATTGGCCGGCTTCCAGGCTATTGTCCTGTGACAGGTACTGCATTGTCCCGCGTAGTGCTTGGCCGGCGTGCGGTCCGCGTGACAACTGGCGCAGTCGGTAAAACCGGCGTGATTGAAATTGGCCGGCTTCCAGGCTGTTGTCGTGTGACAGGTGCTGCATTGTCCCGCGTAGTGCTTGGCCGGCGTGCGGTCCGCGTGACAACTGGCGCAGTCGGTGAAGCCGGTGTGGTTGAAATTGGCCGGCTTCCAGGCTGTTGTCGTGTGACAGGTGCTGCACTGTCCCGCGTAGTGCTTGGCCGGCGTGCGGTCCGCGTGACAACTGGCACAGTCGGTGAAGCCGGTGTGGTTGAAATTGGCCGGCTTCCAGTCCGTTGTCGTGTGACAGGTGCTGCATTGTCCCGGGTAGTGCTTGGCCGGCGTGCGGTCCGCGTGGCAACTGGCACAGTCGGTGAAGCCGGTGTGGTTGAAGGTGGACGGTTTCCAGACTTTGGTACTGTGGCAGGTGCTGCACTGTCCCTCGAAGTGACCGGCCGGAGTGCGGTCCGCGTGACAGCTCGCGCAGTCGGTGAAGCCGGTGTGGTTGAAGGTGGCCGGTTTCCAAACTTTGGTGCTGTGGCAGGTGCTGCACTGTCCCTCGAAGTGACCGGCCGGCGTGCGGTCCGCGTGACAGCTCGCGCAGTCGGTGAAGCCGGTGTGGTTGAAGGTGGCCGGCTTCCAGACTTTGGTGTTGTGGCAGGTGCTGCACTGTCCCTCGAAGTGACCGGCCGGCGTGCGGTCCGCGTGACAGCTGGCGCAGTCGGTGAAGCCGGTATGATCGAAGTTAGCAGGCTTCCACACTTTTGTCGTGTGACAGTTGCTACACTCGCCTGCAAAGTGATTCTGCGGGGCAACGACGGTGTGGCAGTTTTGGCATATAGGAAGCCGCTCGTGATCGATAGTCGCCGGCTTAAAGGCCACATCGTTATGACACCCCGCGCAGTCGTAGCCCGCCCGCTCAAATCTGTTCACGTGCACATCTTCGTGGCAGGCGTTGCAGGCGGATGACAGGGATACAGTCTTACCGGCGATATGGCACTGGTTGCAATAAATCTCAGCATGCTTGCCGGTGAAAGGCGGCTTGTGCACGGCCACCAGGTCGGCCGGGAGTTGTACGCTGCGCGCCGCAATCTTGACGGGCTCTGATACTCCTTTGCCTGCCGGCACCTGATCGAGGAGCAGGAGTAAGTTAGCCCCTGATGCTTTCGGGTTGGCGGAGGCCTCGCCAACGGCGCCCACAAGCCGCAATAGGTAATCGATCCCAGGATCGTCGCCGCCTGCCGCCTGCCAACGCTCCAGCGGGGCGGCGGCCAGCAAAGCAAGCCCCGCGAGTTGCGCCCGGAGATCGCCCAATTTGTCACCCTGCAGGGCCGCCACGGCCTTCGTCGCGCCTACCAGCGCCGTTTTCAGCTCCTGGAACGCTGGCGACGCGTTCGGAGAATCCAGGACGTGATCCAATTCGTTAAGGCGAGTTCCGAGGAATTCCAACCGGAGCCGGGCGCGGGCCACGTCGTTTCCGGCCAAACTGACGCGTAATCGCTCTATGGTGAGTTTGACGGGATACGCGCGATCACCGGGCAGGCCAGATTGGGAGGCAGAAACGACCGCCGTCGCCAGCGTGCATACGCTGAGGAAGACAACTGCGATGCATATGAGATTACGCCAGCGTTTCATACTTTCGCTCCACGTTAAAGAGGTCGCACGGACGCGTCGAAAGTCATATGATTAGGACGAACCTCCCAAACGGCCGAATTCACGCGTTTGAGCCAGATGCGCAGTCCGCTCGTTGGACCTGCTTTGCCGCCAGGCTTCCATCACCGCCTTTGCCAAGCCTTGCGTATTTCCGCCTTGCACCAAGTGAGACTTGACGGCCGAGATGTCGACGCGCCCCTCGATCAGATCGCGCAGTGGATCGGCCAAACGCTGGTTGCCCAGCAGCAGCGCTCCAACGATAGTGGAGTCGCGCAGGATCAAGCGCTGCGAAGAAGTGGCGTCGTTGGCCCAGGCACTGGTGTATCCGCCTCCCGGCTTGGCCGTCCACACCTCGCTGGACCCGCGCGAGATGAAAGACAGTTCTTCAGCTTCGCCGTCTTTGGGTCCGGCAGCCGACACCTGCCCGATGGTCGTCAAATGCAACCCGAACAGCAGCGCAGCGTTGAACGGCACTCCCTTGACATAGGGGTATCGCTCTCCCGTCATGTTGATCGCGGCGGCGCGGCCGGAAGCCACCGCAGTCGACCACAGGCTGTCGCAGCGGTGTTCGCCGCTCAACCTGTCATAGATTTGTGCACAGTCCCCCGCTGCGTATGCGCCGGGTAGATTAGTCTGAAGAGTCTCGTCGGTGAGGATGCCGCGATCGGTGGCGAGCGGCGTGCCCTTCCCCAGAGCCAGATTCGCCCGCACTCCGATGGCCACGCCCACCATCTGGCAATCGATGGTTTCGCCTTTGGTGGTGATCGCTGCCGATACGCGCCCGTCGATGCCGACGAGTTCGACCGTCTCCGTGCCGTAATGGATGTGGACGCCGTGTTGAAGAATCTGCCGCTCTACCAGGCTCGACTCGTTGTCGTTCAACAGCGCCGACCACAGATTGTGCTTGCGGACGAAGTAATGCGTCTCGATCTTATGATGAGCGAAGCCTTCCGCCATTTCCAGCGCCGTGATACCACCGCCGACGACGATAGCCGCCCGCGCCGACTTCGCGCGGCGAATGATCTCGAGCGTACTGTCCATAGTATCGAGATTGACTACGCCGTCGAGGTCGGCGCCGGGTAGGGTGCTGGGAACGGCAACGGCGCCGACCGCGATCAGTAAAGCGTCGTAGGGCAAATCCTGCCCATTCGCCAGGCGCACCTGCCGGGCGTAGAAATCGATACGTTCAGCCCGGCTGTAAATCAGCCGGATCTGCCACCTGCCGTACCACTCGGGATCCCGCTCCATGGCCCGATGGTGCGACACCTCCTCGATGAGCAAGTAGGCCAATCCAGGGCGACTGTACATCGAATAGGGCTCATTGGTGAGAACTGTAATGCTGGCGAGCGCATCTCGCCGGCGAAGCTCTTCAGCGGCCGCGGTTCCGGCCGCCCCGTTCCCAATGATGACGTATCTCTGCATGTTCGTTCTTAGCCTACCCGGGTCACGCCCGGGGAGCGCTTGGACAGCGAATTCTCGCCCCTGGTGAAGTAGCGTCCGATGAATTCATCGTACAAATCGCAGCTCAGATCCTTGAGCCGCGCGTCGGCGGGCAACCGCGCCAGAGCGCCGGTGGGGCATTCCTTGACGCAGGCGCTCCCGCGGAAGCCGCGGCACAAATCGCACTTGTCGGCGCGGAAGTGTGGCATTGGCGCTTCGGGCTGAATGTCCCAGCGCAACGTGCCGCGCGGGCATTTCTGAATGCACAACCCGCATTTGACGCAGCGTGTGTCGTCCACGATCCTTCCCTCGCGGGCGTAATCGCGCACCTGGATACCGACGGGGCAGTTGTGGCTGCATACGCCGCACTGCACACAACGCCTGGCATCGGCGGCGACACTCCCCTCAGCCATCCCCGGTTTGTGGCCGTTGCCCAGACCGCGCGCCCGGGAGACGACGCGCCTGAAAAAGCCCTCGCGCTGGTGATGCTCGCGAGGCAGGAGGACCACCATGCCGAACGGACAGGCCTCGGCGCACTTGCTGCAGCCGCGGCAAGCATCCGACACGAAGGTTTTGCCGCCGTGCAGGTGCATGCCATCGAGGTGGCAAGCGTTGACGCACGGCGTGTCAGGACAGTGGCGGCACACGTCACGCAGTTGATAACGGCCGAACACCGGACCGGTCATCGTCATACGCGCACGGCCGTGGCGCGTACGACAGGCGTCGACACACCCACCGCAGTTGATACATTCTCCTAGATTACGAACCAAGGCCTCTCGCATTCATTCCTCGCCCGTTCGGCCATCGGCGTGGCACTTCATGCAATCCGCGGAATCGAAAATTCTCTTCTTAATATGCTTCAGTTCGTCTTGGCGCACATCATGATCGTGGCAATCGTAGCAGGTGTACGTCGCGTACGATTTGACGTGGCACGTCACGCAGTCGATCTCGCCTTTGCCGCCGTGATCGACGGGGAAGGTGTGCTTCACTAACCTGGCCGGCATCCAGCGATTGATCGTGTGGCAGGCCGAGCAGTCCGTCCCAAAAGAGCCGGCGTGTATCGCCGGGTCCTCGTGGCACGTGACGCAACCGGCCTTGGTCTGCGCGAAATCGGTCTGCTTGTGACAGTCGCGGCACTGCACATCAGCATGCCCAAGCTGCAGCGGGAAGTTGGGATGGTCGAACGGCTTGAGCTCGCGATGACAAGCGAGACAATCGGCACTGTACTTGGCGATGTGTTTATCGGGGTGCGGCGGGTCGATTTTCCGGTGACAGCTTTCACACGCCGATTGATCAAAGGCGTATCCCAGTGTATTCGCATTGTGGCAATCGTTGCAGGTGAACGCTTTACCGTTGTTGGGCCAGGCCTGGTGCTTGAAGGCCTCGATGCGGGTAATCAAGCCCACCATGGCGAACCCTTTACCGTTGTTGGGCCACGCCTGATGCTTGACCAGGCTGTATCCAGTCTGATCGTGCGGGAACGCCGCCATGGCGCCCACGCTTTGGTCAGCCTGACGACCCTTGTGTTCGACATGGCAGAGCCGGCAGTCGAAGCTGTTCTTGAGAACACCATGAACGCCTTTGCCGGCGTGGCGCTGGTCGGAGATGTTGCTGTGGCAGTCCTCGCATAACGTGGCCTTGATGCCCGTCAAAGGCGCGTGGCACAATTCGCAGCGACTTTCGAATTGGACATGTGACGAAAACCCTTTCAGAGGTGGGCGCCCCGTGCCCTGGGCCGACAATGGCCCCGGGCTGAACATGCCGCCGCCCGCGAAGTAGGTCAGCCCCACTATCACCGCAATGAACGCCAGCGCGGTGAGACATCCCAGCGGGGAAGCAAATGGCTCAGGTTTCATCAGAACAGTTTGGTTACGCCGTAGTAGACCGTGCCGGCCACATGCAGAAATGCTGACGCAAACATCGTCGCGCCCAGCGGGACGTGCACTGTGTGCCATGCGCCCATCAACTTGTGCGCCGATTGACGTGTGGCGTTCTGGCGCTCGGCTTCGCGCCGCTGGCGAAGCAGACTCGACAACTCGGCGGTCTGATCGCGTTCGGTCTGAGTCAGTTGGCCCAGCCCGCCAGACAGATCCCGCTGGTAGCGCACGTCGACGAAGGCGCGCGCCAACAAGTACTTCGCCGCGCCGTGCTGCGCTTCTGAGCGATGCGCCGCGTCGATATCCATCATGGCCTGTGTCCGCGAGGTTCGGTCGACAGTGAGGCGATCGATCTGAGCCTGCACCTCGGCCATCCGGGCGGTGACCTGTTCCGGGCTCAGTTCGACCCCAGAGCGCGTGCGCGGGACGGCCGTGTAAAAATAGCGACCCAGGAATCCACTGCCGACCACGACGAGGGTGACCAGCATCGACAGTCCCGCCAAGCCATTGAATTCGAAGGCGGTGTGCGTCAGCACCAATGAAGGTCCGGCAATGCCGGTGAAGATGTGAAACGAAAGCCAGCCGCGCAGGCGTCCGACTTTGAACCAGCGCACCCTTTTACGAAAGGCATACAGCGTCTCGGTCATCACCATCATCGTCATGCCGGTAATTCCCATCCAGTGACGGATCAAGTCCTTGCCTCCTGGAATGGCGAGCGCCTCATAGACGATATAGGCCAAAATGACGATCAGCACAGCAACAAAAGTCCACTCGAGTTCACGACTGGAACGCATTAGAGAACTGGCTCCTTGATTCTGTTGTGCGCAGCCCGTGATGGAACGCGGCTGCCTTCATGGCTCAACACACAGGACAAGAGTTACCCCCCCCATCTATAGCACAACCCATGAAATAGTGGTTGTCCGACCAGGGATCATCAAGCTGGATTATCCTTGTGACAGGCCTGCCTCTTCTGATGAAAAAAGCACTGACCGCGTCACTCAAGGCCATGCCCGTCTTCGCACTACCCTTCGGATTCCCCTCAAAGAGAGAAGCGCAAGAAAAGCGATCAATATGAACCTGAAGATGTAGCGTACTATATCATACCTACTACACTGTGTCAATACCCCTCGCGACGTAATATTAACCCATATTTACCCTTATGTTAACCTTTGTCCGGCACCGTTCCATTGACTCAGGTCCCGCAACCATCGCACCCCTTGCTCGAAGATACCCAGCAGGAGCAGCAATATACACGATACATACACAGCGAGGCGCCAGCCAAACCCATTGGCCAAGCCACGTCTGCATCTGGATGCCAACGCTTCACGGAAAGGGCTATGCGCGGCCCTTCTATCGCGGGGCCATGACGTCACACGCACCCCCAACAGTCGGATGCCGCTGGACTACCCGAGCCTTCGGGCCACCGCCTGCTCCCGCTCAATCGTGGTCAGGACGATAACGCGGTCGTCAGCCTGCAGAGCCAGTTCCGCCTTAGGAAACAAGACCCTCCTTTCCCTCAAAACGGCTACGCATACGGCGTCTTCCGGCAACTGCAGATCTTTGATCTGACGGCCCACAGACCTTGAGCCCGGTGCGATGGGCTTTTCCACCAGGGCTATCTCTCCCTCACGCAGTCTGAGGAGGGTGACCAGGTCCCCCAGGGTCATCTCCTCTTCCATAAGGTCCGCCATCAGCGCCGCCTGGCTGACGGCTATGTCGACCCCCATGTCTTTACCAAACATCCACTCGTTCTTGGGGTTGTTGACCCGGGCCATTACTCGCCCGACAAGGAACTCGAATTTCCCCAGGGTGCAGGCGGCCAAGTTATCTTCGTCTTCGCCGGTGACCGCGACCAGAACGTCGGCCCCTCTGGCGCCGGCCTCTTCCAGTACCTTGGGATCGTTGCCATCCCCCTCTATTACCCTAATCCCAAGGGCCTGGGCAACCTGGGCGGCAGCGGCCGGGCTCTTTTCCACAAGCACCACCCTTTGGTTGTCCCGCAGAAGGATCTCCGCCAGGTGGCGTCCCACGAGTCCAGCGCCAATGATAATTACCAACATTTCCTCATCTCCCTTATGGCGAGAGCATGGTCTCAAGCCGTGGCATGGCCGACGCCAGGACGGCGATAAGCAACCTATCGCCCTTGACGAGGGTAGTCATGGTGATGGGAATGAGGGCCGCTCCGCCCCGGATTACGGCAACCACCTGGGTCTCCCCTGGTATGGTCAGGTCTTTCACCTGATGTCCGGCCAGGAGAGCATTCACCTCGGCCTCCACTACCTCCAGTTCACCGCTGGCAACGGTAAGCACCCTAGACAGTCCGCTGTACGTCAGAAGCTCGCGGATCCGGTAGGCTCCCCAGACAGTGGATGATATGGTCTCCACTCCGAACCGGCGATAAATATCGGCCCTGAGGGGGTCGTAGATTCTGGTCACCACGCGAGGCACTTGAAAACGGTTCCTCGCCATAGCCGCCAGAACGTAGTTGGTATTGTCCCCAGCCGTCACACTGGCAAAGGCATCGGCCCGCTCGATCCCCGCCCGCATCAGCACCTGCCGGTCAAAGGCGTTTCCCTCGATGGCAACACCTTTGAAACCCCCGCCGAGGCGCTTGAAGGCGGCAGGATCGCGATCGACGATGGCAACCTCGTGTCCGTCTGTTGATAACATCGTTGCGAGCAGTGCACCCACCCTGCCGCATCCGACGATGATAACGCGCATTGGCATCACCCCCTCTTACGCGCGATCCATTTTCTCGCCTCATCTGCCAGGAAGACGGCAGGTCCGAAGAGCGCCACAATGGCCCATTCCTCCAGGTCCAGAGGATACATGCCAAAAAACGCGGCCATGGGCGGGAAATAGAGCAGGGCCAGGGTGAGGGCCATCTCGAAGGCTACACCCCATAGGACCCACCGGTTACTGAAGAGACCGACCCGGAAGACCGAGACTCTACTGGTGCGGGACGCAAACACAGTGCCCACCTGAGTCATCACGATCCCCAAGAAACCCATGGTGCTGGCCCGGAGATACAAGGGGTCGCTGGGGGAGAGGCTCGCGCCCCAGGTCCAGCCCCCCCGGTACAAGACCCAGAAGAACCCGGCCATCACGAAGGCTGCCTCTATCAAGCCAAAAAAAAGGTAGGCCCGCAAGAGAAGGGGCGCAGTGAGCAGATGCTCACCTCTCGATCTGGGCGGGCGCTCCATTATGCCGGGCTCGGCTGGCTCCACGCCCAAGGCCAGAGCGGGCAGGGTCTCGGTGCCTACATCTATGGCCAATATTTGCATGGGGGTAATGGCTAGGGGGACCGGGAGAAGGGCGAAGGCCATGAACGGCACAGCCTCAGGCCCTAGATGGGCGAAGATGTAGACCAGGAACTTCCGGATGTTGTCATATACCCGCCGGCCCTCCTCAACGGCCTTCTCGATGGTGGCAAAGTTGTCATCCACCAAAATCATCTGGGACGCTTCCTTCGCCACGTCTGTCCCGGTTATGCCCATGGCGATGCCGATATCAGCTTTCTTCAGAGCAGGTGCATCGTTCACGCCATCGCCGGTCATCGCCACGATTTCGCCAAGCCCCCTCAGCTCTGTGGCAATTCGCAGCTTGTGTTCCGGCGCAGCGCGCGCAAATAATATAGTGTCACCAGCTTGGAGGACTTCGCGCAGCTCGCCGGCCGGCATCGCGTCGAGATCT
>Ga0082335_1006714_pt1 | contig 14543 bp, 18 predicted proteins | sample Subgrocontami58m_FD_72375 | JGI IMG/M metagenome (GOLD analysis project Ga0082335, IMG submission 72375) | Subsurface groundwater microbial communities from S. Glens Falls, New York, USA - GMW37 contaminated, 5.8 m (SPADES assembly) (version 2) ...
GGGGGGGGGGCGGGGGGGGCGGGTGGGCCGGGGGAGGTCGGGTGGGTTCAATAGCCACCCACCAGACCTACCTGACCTACCTGACCTACCTGACCTACCAGACCTACTTGACCTTCCTGACCTGCCTGACTCACAGTCATCATGAGCGCAACGCTCGATCGCGTTCGGCAGTTCGTTCGCCAGCACGACCTGATCCGCGCCGACACGCGCGTCGTCGCCGCCGTCTCCGGCGGTTCCGACTCGGTGGCGCTGGCGTACCTGCTGCGCGATCTCGACGCCGCCGGCGATCTGCATCTGGTCGGCCTGGCGCACTTCAACCACCAGCTTCGCCCGACGGCCGACGACGACGAGCGTTTTGCGTCCGGGGTCGCTGAAGCGCTCGGCCGGCCCATTGTCATCGATCGCGACGATGTGTCCGCCCGCGCGCGGCGCGAAGGGCGCTCGATTGAAGACGCGGGCCGCGCGTCGCGTCACGAGTTCTTCGAGCGGGCGCGCGCGGCAGCCGGGGCCGACGCGGTCGCGGTGGGCCACACCCGCGACGACCAGGCGGAGACGTTCCTCCTGCGCCTCGTCCGCGGCGCTGGTTTCCGCGGCCTTGCCGGCATGTATCCGCGAAACGGCCGCATCATTCGTCCGCTGCTTGGCTGCCGCCGCGAAGAGCTCCGGGCGTGGCTTGCGGGGAGCGGAATTTCCTTTGTCGAAGACGAATCGAACCGCGACGTCGGCATTCCCCGCAACCGCGTACGGGCCGAGCTGCTGCCACTGCTGGCGACCAGGTTCAACCCGGCCATTGTCGACGTCCTCGCCGACGAGGCCGAGCTGGCCCGTGACACGTGGGAGTGGCTGGACGCCGCCGCGTCCGACGCGGCCGCACGCGTGATTCGAGCCGGCGACGATGGCCAGCGGGAGATTGACGTGCCCGGGCTCCACGCCGTGCCGCTCGCCTTGCGCCGCCTGGTCGTCTGGCGCGCCTTGAGCGAGGTCGCGACCCCGCGGCCGATTTCTTTTGACCACGTCGAGGCTGTGCTTCGTCTCACCGGCGATGAGGGCAGCGATCGGATCGACCTTCCGGGTCAGCGGGCGGAACGCATTGGCGATCGGATCGTCTTAAGAGGTAGGCCGCACGGCGTGGCCGGGCGGTGGCCGCCCCGCGCCGAGGCGAACCTTTTCAGGTATTCGTTGTCTATCCCAGGGGAGGTTGCGCTGCCCGAGGCCGGCTGCCGCGTCTCTGCCGAGGCGCTGGCGGAGGGCGGGGCGGCTCTGGCGCCGAGTGCAACCATGGGCATCGGGCCCGTCGCGCTGGTTCGGAGCGACCTCTGCCGCGGAAATCTGACGGTCCGAAATCGACGCCCGGGAGACCGGTTTCGGCCGATTGGGCTCGACGGTCAGAAGAAGCTGCAGGATTTCTTCGTGGATCGGAAAATCGCGCGCGGCACGCGCGACCGAGTCCCGCTCGTCGTCGACGACACCGACCGGATTGTGTGGGTGGCCGGCCTCGGAATTGACGAGGCTTTTCGGGTAACCGACCCCGCGCAAGCCGTGATAATCTTGAAACTTAAGGCTTTGGGAGGCCCTGCTTGAACTCGACGTTGAAGAGTCTGCTGTTCTGGGTCGCACTGGTCGTCCTCGGCGTGCTCATCTGGAATGTCTCGACCAAGTTCCAGACGCACGAGCGGACGGTCACGTTCAGCGAGTTCATGTCGTGGGCCGACTCCGGCAGCGTGGCGCGCGTCACCATCACCGGACAGGACATCAGCGGGTTCACGAAGAGCGGCGACCACTTCCAGACCTACGCGCCGGCGCAGTACGAAGGTCTCGTCAACAAGTTGATCGAGAAGGGCGTGCAGGTCACGGCGAAAGAGCCGACGGCGAGCCCGTGGGCCACGCTCCTGTATTCCTGGGGTCCGATGCTGCTGATCATCGGCTTCTGGATTTTCTTCATGCGCCAGATGCAGAGCGGCGGCAACAAGGCGCTGTCGTTCGGCAAGAGCAAGGCGAAGCTCTCCTCGAGCTCGCAGAAGAAAGTGACGTTCAAGGACGTCGCGGGCGTCGACGAAGCGAAGGACGAGCTCCAGGAGATCATCGAGTTCCTCAAGGAGCCGCAGAAGTTCCAGAAGCTCGGCGGACGCATTCCCAAGGGCGTGCTGCTGATGGGCTCTCCGGGTACGGGCAAGACGCTGCTCGCGCGCGCGGTCGCGGGGGAAGCGAACGTGCCGTTCTTCTCGATCAGCGGGTCCGACTTCGTCGAGATGTTCGTCGGCGTCGGCGCGTCGCGCGTGCGGGACCTGTTCGAGCAGGGCAAGAAGAACGCGCCCTGCATCGTGTTCATCGATGAAATCGACGCCGTCGGCCGCCATCGTGGCGCGGGCCTCGGCGGCGGTCACGACGAGCGCGAGCAGACGCTCAATCAGCTCCTCGTCGAGATGGACGGCTTCGAATCGAACGAAGGCGTCATCCTCGTCGCGGCCACCAACCGGCCGGACGTGCTCGATCCGGCGCTCCTGCGGCCCGGCCGCTTCGACCGCCGCATCGTCGTCAACCGGCCCGACGTGAAGGGCCGCGAAGGCATTCTCGGCGTCCACACGCGCAAGATCCCGATGTCCGACGATGTGGAAGTGCCGGTGCTGGCACGCGGCACGGCCGGTTTCTCGGGCGCGGACCTCGCGAACCTGGTGAACGAGGCGGCGCTGAACGCGGCGCGCTACAACCAGAAAGTCGTGCGCATGCACGACTTCGAGTTCGCGAAAGACAAGGTGCTGATGGGATCCGAGCGCCGCTCGATGATCATCAGCGACGCGGAAAAGCGCGTCACGGCGCTCCACGAAGCCGGCCACGCGCTGCTCACCGTGCTGCTGCCGCACGCCGATCCGATCCACAAGGTGACGATCATCCCGCGCGGCATGGCCCTCGGCCTCACGCAGCAGCTGCCGGCCGACGAGAAGCACAACTACTCGCGCGACTACCTGAACGATCAGATCGCGATCCTGCTCGGCGGCCGCATCGCCGAGGAGATCACGATGGACAGCCTCACGACCGGCGCCGGCAACGACCTCGAGCGCGCGACCGAGCTGTCGCGCAAGATGGTGTGCGAGTGGGGCATGAGCGACGCGATGGGGCCGCTCACCTTCGGCAAGAAGGAAGAGCAGATCTTCCTGGGCCGCGAGATCGCGCAGCATCAGGACTACAGCGAAGACACGGCCTTGAAGATCGATCAGGAAGTGAAGCGCTTCATCACCGACAACTACCAGCGCGCGCACCGGCTGCTCACCGACAGCAAGGAGACGCTGGTGAAGATGGCGGACGCGCTGCTCGCGCGCGAGGTGCTCGACGCCGATCAGGTCAAGCGCATCGCGGCGGGACTCCCGCTCGACGAGCCCCAGGCGGTCGCCGCGCGCGGCATCGCCGCGGAAGAAGACGGGCCGCGGCCGCGCCAGAAAGAGCGCGCACCCATCGTGCCCGCGCTGAACAAACCGCTCCCGCAGGAATAAGTAGTCCTTGGTCGTTGGTGGTTGGTCAGCGTCTTGACTGACGACTGACGACTGACGGCTCATGACTACTGTGTTTCCTCCCCGCCGCATCTTCATCGTTCCGCTCGCACACGGCGGCGCGCTCTGTCTCGGCGAACGCCCCCTCGTGATGGGCATTCTCAACGTGACGCCGGACTCCTTCGCGGAGCGCTCACCCCGGCTCGAGCCGGCGGCCGCAGTCGGCGCCGCCCTGCGCCTGGAGGCAGACGGAGCGGATCTGATCGACATCGGCGGCGAATCCACGCGTCCCGGCGCCGAACCCGTGCCCTCCGACGTGGAGCGGGCGCGGATTCTGCCGGTCCTGACGGCCCTGCAGGGTCGCCTCCGCATTCCGATCTCCGTCGATACCTGCAAGGCCGATGTCGCCCGCGCCGCTGTGGACGCCGGCGCCGCCCTCATCAACGACGTGAGCGGTCTGGGCCGCGACCCCGCGCTCGCCGGCGTGATCGCCCAGACCGGGGCCGCGCTGGTGCTGACGCACACCCGTGGGTCGTCGAAGACGATGGACGCCGAAGCGGTGTACGGCGATGTCGTGGCGGAGGTGACCGCGGAGCTGCGGGACAGCATCCGCCGCGCGACTGACGCGGGCGTGCCGATCGGGCGGCTGATCGTCGACCCCGGTCTCGGGTTTGCCAAACGGCCGTCGCACAGTTATGGTGTGCTGGCGCGTCTGGCGGCGCTGGCTGCCGCGCTCGGTCGTCCCGTGCTCGTCGGACCGTCGCGCAAATCGTTCATGCGGGACGAGGTCGGCGGGCGGCCCGCGCAGGAACGCGACTGGGGCACCGCGGCCGCCGTCGCCGCGGCGGTGCTCGCCGGCGCCCACATCGTGCGCGTCCATGCGGTGGCGGAGATGACGCAGGTGGTCAGAGTGTCGGAAGAAATACGCAGAGCAGGGCTCACCCTGTTATGACTTGGTTCACGTTCTTCCTGCGGCGCCCGCCGATCGGCTGGTGGGACCTCGTCGACATCCTCGTGGTGTCGATCCTGATCTACGAGGTCCTCAAGCTCATTCGCGGCACGCGCGCCGTGCAGATGGCGCTCGGCGGCGGCCTGCTCGTCGCCCTGTTCTACGGGTCGCGCTGGGGCCACCTGGAGACGGTCAACTGGCTCATCCGCAATCTGGTCGGCTACATCGTGTTCGCGGTGATCGTGCTGTTCCAGTCGGACATCCGTCGCGCGCTCGCGCATTTGGGGCGCGCGCCGTTCTTCCGCTACCTGGCGAAGACGGAGGCGGCGGAAGAGTCCATCGAAGAGCTCGTCGTGGCCGCGAGCATGCTCTCCGCCCAGCGCATTGGCGCCATCGTCGCCATCGAGCGGCAGATCGGGCTGCGGAATTACATCGAGGGCGGCATCCGGCTCGACGCCATCCTGACCTACGATCTGCTGTTGAGCGTCTTTCTGACTTCGTCGCCGCTGCATGACGGGGCGGTCATCGTCCAGGAGAATCGCGTCGCCGCCGCGGCCTGTTTCCTGCCGCTGACCGTGAATCCGAAGCTGGGCAAGGAGCTCGGTTCGCGCCATCGCGCGGCGATCGGGCTGACGGAGGAGAACGACTCGGTGGCGGTCGTCGTGTCCGAGGAAACCGGCAGCATCTCGATCGCCGTTGACGGGCAGATCGAGCGAGGCCTCGACGCCGACGAGCTTCGGGCCCGTTTGCGCGAGCTCATCCTGCAACGGCGCGAGCAGGCGCCGCCCACGCGCGAAGTGCAGTACACGTGATGCGCCGCATCTGGCCGTTTCGTCACATCGGGCTCAAGCTGCTCTCGCTGGCGCTCGCCCTGCTGCTGTGGATGGTGGTGTCGGGCGAGGAGACCGTCGAGCGCGGGCTTCGCGTCCCGCTCGAGCTGCAGCAGGTGCCGGCCGGCCTCGAGCTGCTGGGCGACGTACCGGCCACCGTTGACGTGCGCGTGCGTGGCGCGTCGGGCGTGCTCAGCCGCGTCGGCCCAGGCGACGTCGTCGCCGTGCTGGATCTTCACGGCGCACAATCGGGCCGCCGGCTCTTCCCGCTCACCCCGGATCAGGTGCGGACTCCCTTTGGCGTGGAAGTCGTGCAAGTGATGCCATCGACCATTGCGATGGCGTTCGAGCCTTCGGCGTCGCGGCAGGTGCCCGTCGTGCCCGCGGTGGACGGCAGGCCCGCGCCCGGCTACGTCGTCGGTCCGCTGACGGCGGAGCCGAAGTCGGTCGACGTGATCGGACCCGAGAGCGCGGTGAAGCGCGTGACCGAGGTGCTGACCGAGCCCGTGTCGGTCGCCGGGGCGAGCGAACCCGTGCGGGCGACCGTCATCCTGGGCCTCGAAGACCCGTCGCTGCGTCTGAAGACCGCGCGGTCCGCGACCGTGACCGTGCAGATTGTGCCGGCTCCTCTCGAACGGATGCTTCGCAACCGGCCGGTCCATCTGCGCAACCTCGCGCCGAACCTCGACGCGCAGGCGCTGCCCGCGACCGTGGACATCGGCCTGCGCGGCAGTCGCGAGGCGCTCAACCGCGTCGAGGTCGACGACATCGTCGCCTACATTGACCTCGCCGGACTCGGGTCCGGCCAGTACTCGCTGACCGTGCACGCCGACTCCTCGAGAGAGGCCGGCGTCACGCACATCGAGCCCGCGTCGGTCCAGGTGCGAATCACCAGTGGCAAACCGTAGGCTCTTCGGCACCGACGGCGTCCGCGGCACGGCGGGGCGGCCTCCGCTCGACCCAACGACCGTGCGCCGGCTCGGCGCCGCGCTCGTGCGCGCGTTGCCGCACGGCACGGAATCGCCGCAGCTGCTCGTCGGCCGCGACACGCGGGAATCGGGCGCCTGGATTGAAGCCGAGCTCGCGCACGGCGCGTGCGGCGAGGGCGCGACGGTGACGAGCGCCGGCGTGGTGCCCACGCCAGCGGTGGCATATCTGACGCGCACGGGCAGTTACGACGCGGGCGTCGTGATCTCCGCGTCGCACAATCCGTACGAGGACAACGGGATCAAGGTCTTCTCGGGCAAGGGCGAGAAATTCACCGAGCGCGTCGAGCGCGAGGTCGAAGCGATCGTCGCCGACACCTCGTGGCACGCGAAGGGCGGCGAGGCGGGACCCGTTCCGCGCGCGGATCTGATCGATGCGTACCTCGATCACCTGCGGGCGGTGTTTCCCGAAGCGTCGGCGATCGAGACATTTCCGCTCGCGATCGACTGCGCCAACGGCGCGACGACGATCGCGGCGCCGGAGCTGTTTGGCAGCCTCGGCCTCGAAACCATCGTCATCGGTAACCGTCCGGACGGCCGCAACATCAACCTCGGGTGCGGCTCGACCCATCCGGAGCATCTGGCCGAGACCGTGGTCGCGCGCGGATGCCGGATGGGCGTCGCGTTCGACGGCGACGGCGATCGCGCGATTTTCGTCGATCACCGCGGCCGCATCGTCGACGGCGATGCGGTGCTGCTGATGTGCGGACGCCAGCTCCAGCGCGAAGGGCGGCTGAGGGGCGACGCCATTGTCGCAACCGTCATGAGCAACATCGGCCTGGAGCTGGCGTTGAAGCCGCTCGGGATCGATCTCATCCGCTGCGCGGTCGGCGACAAGTACGTGATGGAGGAAATGCTCAAACGGGACCTCGCGCTCGGCGGCGAGCAGTCCGGGCACATCATCTTCTCGGAGTACCTCTTCACGGGCGACGGGCTCTGCACGGCACTGAACGTGCTGCGCACCGTCGCGCTGACCGGGCGGACGCTGGCGGACCTCGCCTCGGATCTGACGGCCTATCCGCAGGTGCTGCTCAACGTGCGCGTGCGGGCACGTGTGGATCTGGAGACCGTGCCCGCCGTGGCCGACGCCATGGCCCGCGTGGAAGCGCGCGTCGCCGGTCAGGGGCGGCTCCTCGTGCGCTACTCTGGCACCGAGCCGCTGCTCCGCGTGATGCTCGAGGGCCAGCATCAGGAAGAGATTCGCGCGTGGGCGCAGGAGATCGTGGACGCGGTCAAGGAGCACCTTGGAGAGGGCTGAGGGAGAGGGCTGAGGGCGAGGGCTGATGGTGCGACTGAGCGTGAACGTGAACAAGGTGGCGACGCTGCGGAACGCGCGCGGCGGGCGCGTTCCGAGCGTGCTCGAGGCCGTCGACGTCTGCGTGAGCGCCGGCGCGCCCGGCATCACGGTGCACCCGCGCGCGGACCAACGGCACATCACACCCCAGGACGTGCGCGAGATCGCTCGCGCCCTGCGCGACAGGGCCCCGGGCGTCGAATACAACATCGAGGGCGACCCGCGTCCCGAACTGCTCGATCTCGTCGAGGAGGTCCGTCCGGATCAGTGCACGCTCGTGCCGGTCGTGCCCGGAGAGGTCACGAGCCAGGCCGGCTGGCAGCCTGGTCCGTCGACCGAACGTCTGCCGGAGACGATCGAGCGGCTTCACGCGCGCGGCATACGGGTGAGCCTGTTCGTGGATGCCACGCCCGATCCCATCCGGTGGGCCGCGTCGACCGGCGCGGACCGCGTGGAGCTGTACACCGAGCCGTTCGCGCGCGCGTTCGAGCACGGTCCGGACCTCGGCTGGCGGGCCATCGTGCCGTTCGCCGAGTCGGCACGCCTGGCCCAGTCCCTCGGGCTCGGGGTGAACGCGGGGCACGATCTCGATTTGGCCAACCTGGTGCTCTTCCGGGAGCTGCCGTTTCTCGACGAAGTCTCGATTGGCCACGCGATAATGTCGCGCGCGCTGTTTGTGGGCCTCGCGACCGTGGTCCGCGAGTACCTGGAGGTCCTGGCGGCGCGCGGCCCCGGCGTGTGACTCTGCTATGATCAGCGTTCAGCCTCCCAATGAAATCTGACTCCATCGCCTTCGGAATCGCCGGCGTATGTTTTGGTCTCATCGCCGGCTGGATCATCGGATCTCAGCAGGCCGGGATGGGGCCCGCCGCGGCACCCGCCCCGCAGGCCGCAAGCGCGCCCACGGGCGGGGCATCGGGCACGACGCGCGCCGCCGTCCTCGACGAAGCCCAGGTGACCGCGCTCAAGTCGGTCGCCGGGCGCGAAGCCTCCAACGCGGCGCCGCGCGTGCAGCTCGGCAACCTCTACTTCGACGCCGAGCGTTACGACGATGCGATCAAGTGGTACGAGGAGGCGGTGAAGCTGTCGCCCAACGACGTCAACGTGAGCACCGATCTCGGTGTCAGCTACTACTACTCGAACCTGCCGGACAAGGCGCTCCAGCAGTTCGACCACTCCCTCGCGCTTGATCCCAAGCACGCGAAGACGCTCCTGAACGTCGGCATCGTGAGAGCGTTCGGCAAACAGGATCTCGACGGCGCGTCGCAGGCGTGGCAGCAGGTCATCGCCCTCGCGCCGGACAGCCCTGAGGGGCAGGCCGCCAAGCGCGCGCTCGACAGCCTCCGCTCCGCGCACCCGCCGGCGGGCAGCACGCAGAAGCCAGGTCCGTGATGCTGCGCGTCGCGCTGCTGATGCTCTTGTGCGTGTTCCTCGCGCGCACGTTCTGGCGCATCGTGGACGGCCTCATCGAAGGCATCACGGGCCGGCCGCGCACGGGCGCCGGCGTGCCGCAGCGGGGCGTGCAGATGGTCCGCGACCCGGTGTGCGGCACGTTCGTGCTGCCCGAGCGGGCGCTGTCGCTCACCGACGGCCGCTCGCAGCTGTTCTTCTGCTCCGCCGCCTGCCGCGATACGTACCGGACCCGGCGCTCGACGGGCTCGGCGTCACCGGTCGAAGGGCGCACGGCATGAGCACCGCCGAGTCGTCCCTGCGCGCCGACATCGTCGAAATCGGGCGGCGTATGTACGCGCGCGGCTACACGGCGTCGAACGACGGCAACATCAGCGTCCGGCTCGGATCCGATCGGCTGCTCATGACCCCGAAGAGCGTCTGCAAGGGGTTCATGACGCCCGACATGATGTGCATCACGGACCTGGACGGCCGGAAGCTCCAGGGCGACCGCGATCCCTCGTCGGAAATGCTGATGCACCTCGAGGTGTACCGGCAGCGGCCGGATGTGCAGGCGGTCGTTCACGCGCATCCGCCGACCGCCACGGGATTCGCCGTCGCCGGCATTCCGCTCGATCGCGCGGTGCTCGCCGAAGTGCTCACGACGCTCGGCAGCATTCCGATTGCCGAGTACGCGACGCCGTCCACCAGGGAACTGCCCGAGGCGGTCCGGAAGTACATCAAGGCGCACGACGGGATGCTGCTGGCCAATCACGGCGCGCTCACCGTCGGCGGCGATCTCTACGCCGCGTATTACAAGATGGAGACGATCGAGCACTTCGCGCACATCAGCCTCGTCGCGCGCATGCTCGGGCGCGAGAACCTGCTCTCCCGCGACGAGGTGGGGCGGCTGCAGGAGCTGCGCGGGACGTACGGCATCAAGGCGCCGGCGCCGATTTGCGCGGATCCGAGCGACGCGGGCGCGGGCGACGCCGCCTCGTGTCAGGCGGTGCAGGCGCCGGCCGGCACCGGATCGCGCCTCGTGGCCGACGTGCTGCGGCAGGCGAAGGCGGATGGCGAAGACGAAATTCGGTTAACATACCGCGAGCTCTCCGCGCTGATCGAAGACGCGATTCGGAGCTTACGTCAATAGGGCTTAGGGCTTAGGGCTTAGGGCTTAGGGCTGAGGGCAAACCGAGTAGCCCTCAGCCCTTAGCCCTCAGCCTTCAGCCCTTTGAGGAGACAGCCATGGGTGAGGCGTTGGGGATGATCGAAACCAAGGGCCTGGTCGCGATGATCGAGGCCGCCGACGCGATGGTGAAGGCCGCGAAGGTGACGCTCGTCGGCTGGGAGAAGATCGGCGCGGGATACGTCACGGCTATCGTGCGCGGCGATGTCGCGGCCGTCAAAGCGGCGACCGACGCCGGCGCGGCCGCGGCGCGCCGCGTGGGCGAGCTGGTGTCCGTCCACGTGATCCCGCGTCCGCACGCGAACCTCGAGGACGCGCTGCCGATCGGCAAGGCAACCACCTCGAAGGCCTGACCGGGTTCAGGGTTCAGGGTTCAAGGTTCAGGGTTCGTTCGACAGAACCCGGAACCAGAACGCTGAACCTTGAACGTTGAACGTTGAACCCCGTCCATGCTCTTAGCCAAGATCGTCGGGACAGTCGTCGCCACCCGCAAAGATCCCCGGCTCGTCAGCAGCAAGCTGCTCGTCGTCCGGCCGATGGATCCGCGCGGGAAGGCCGAAGGCACCTATCTGGTCGCCATCGATACGGTCGACGCCGGCGTCGGCGAGACCGTCCTCGTGGTGAGCGGCAGCTCGGCGCGCATGGCCGCGGGCCTGAAAGACTGCCCCGTCGACGCCGCGATCGTCGGCATCGTCGACGAAATCGAGATCAACGACTAGCCATGCAACTGGCCCGGGTCATCGGCGACGTCGTGATGACGCGCAAGGACGAGCATCTCGTCGGCATCAAGCTCCTCATCGTGCAGCCGCTGACCCCGGAGCGCCAGCCCGCGGGCCGTCCGCTGGTGGCGGTCGATTCGGTCGGCGCCGGCATCGGGGAAGAAGTGTTCTTCGTCCGCGGCAAAGAGGCGAGCTTTCCGTTCCATCCTGCAGAGCCGCCGGTCGACGCCGGCATCGTCGGCATCGTCGACCACTGGGATCTCGGTTGATTGCAGAATGCAGATTGGCAGAGTGATCGGCACCGTCGTCGCGACGCAGAAACATCGCACGTTCGAGGGCGCGACGCTGATGCTCGTGCAGCCGCTGAACATCGACGACACGCCGCGCGGCCACGCGCTGCTCGCGGTCGACGGCGTGGGCGCGGGCGTGCACGAGAAGGTTCTCATCGTGCTCGAGGGACGCGCGGCCGGTGAAGCGCTCGGCAGGAAGGCGGCGCCCGTCGACGCCGCGATTATCGGCATCATCGATACGGTCACGATCGATGACTGATCACGAGCTGCGCGCCATGATTCGCGAGTCGATCGCACGGCATCTGGGTCCGTCAGCGAGTGCCGCGCCGTCTCTCGCCCTGATGTCCGGCGATCCAGGCTCGCCGCATGCGGCGTACGCGAGCCATGTGCGGCTGCCGCTCCTGCGCGGCGGCGACGAGGATGGCGCCTGCCTGATCGAGCCGGCCGTGCGCTGCAGCCACTGCGGGTTCTGTTTGTCGTACGGACACTGAGGGGCCAGGTAGGGCAGGTGGGTCAGGTGGGGCAGAGCGGCCCGACCCACCCGACCCACTCGACCCACCCGACCTACTCGACCCACCCGACCTCATGAGCGCCATCCTCGTCACCCGCAAGCTCCCGTCTTCCGTCCTCTCCAAGCTGCACGCGATCGCTGACGTCGACGTGTATACCGGCGAATCCGCGATTCCCGCCGACCAGCTGCGGGCGCGCGTCGCGGACAAGGACGCGCTCGTCTGTCTGCTGACCGATACCGTGGACCGCACCGTGCTCGACGCGGCGCCGGCGCTCAAGATCGTCGCCAACGTCGCCGTTGGCTACAACAACATCGACGTTGTCTACGCGCGCTCGCGCGGCGTCATCGTCACGAACACGCCCGACGTGCTCAGCGAATCGGTCGCCGATTTCACGTGGGCGCTCATCCTCGCCATCACGCGTCGGCTGTCGGAGGGCGAGCGGCTCGTGCGCCGCGGCGAGTGGAAGGGCTGGGCGTTCGACCTCATGCTGGGATCGGAGCTGCGCGGCAAGCAGCTCGGCCTGGTCGGCGTCGGGCGGATCGGCCGGGCCGTGGCGGCGCGCGCGGCGGCGTTCGGGATGCGGGTGGCCTATACCTCGCGCCGCGAGATCGACCCGGTCGGGACCGGTGCCGACCCCGCGGTTCCCATGTCCCTGGATCGCCTGCTCGTCACCTCGGACATCGTCTCGCTGCACGTGCCGCTGACGCCCCAGACCAGGCACCTCATCGACAAGCGCGCGCTGGCGCGCATGAAGCGATCCGCGTATCTCGTCAACACGGCGCGTGGGCCGGTCGTCGACGAGGCGGCGCTCGCGTGGGCGCTGCAGCAGAACCTGCTCGCCGGCGCAGCCCTCGACGTCTACGAGCACGAGCCGGACGTGCATCCCGATCTGCTGCGTCTCGAGAACGTCCTGCTCGTGCCGCACCTTGGCAGCGGCACGACGGAAACGCGCACGGCGATGGCCGATCTGGCGGTGAACAACGTGATTGCGGTGCTGGAGGGACGTCCGCCGGTGACGCCGGTGACCTAGCATGCCCCGACCCTCTTCACAGACTGTTCACGCCGTCATGCGGGCGCTGGCCCGCGCCATCGACAACCTGGATCTGCCGGCCGTCGAGAAAATCGCGAAGGACAGCCAGGAGGATCCCTTCGAGGTCCTCGTCGCCACCATGCTCTCGGCGCAAACCCGCGACACGGTCACCGCCGCCGCGTCCAGCCGCCTGTTCCGCGCCGCGCGCACGCCCAGGACGATGGCCGCACTCACCGTGAAGCGGATTGAAAAGCTCATCTACCCTGTCAGCTTCTATCGCCACAAAGCCCGGCACGTGAAGGAGACGTGCCGCATCCTGGTCGAGCAGTTCGGCGGTCGCGTGCCGGCGACCATGCCGGAGCTGCTGACGCTGCCCGGCGTCGGCCGCAAGACCGCGAACCTCGTGCTGATCCTGTCGTTCAAGAGCCTGAAGAACATCTGTGTCGACACGCACGTGCACCGGATTTCGAATCGTCTCGGGTGGGTGCGCACGCGTACGCCCGATGAAACCGAGCGGGCGCTCTACCAGGCCACCGACGATCGCTGGTGGCCGTACATCAACCTGTATCTCGTCACCTGGGGTCAGAACGTGTGCCGGCCGATCTACCCGCGCTGCGGCGCGTGCGTGATCCGCGTACACTGTCCGCAGGTCGGCGTCACGCGACCGTCGAAGCGATGAAACCCAAAGCCATCTGCGTGTTCTGCGCGCTCTGCGGTTGGCTTGTTGTCTGTGCCGGTCCGTTGTGGGCGCAGGGTGTCGCGCCTGTGATCGTCGTGGAAACGGCCAAGGGGACGTTCGAGCTCGAGACCTACCCGAGCGAGGCGCCGAAGACCGTTGCCCACGTGGTCGACCTGGTGAAACGCGGGTTCTACGACGGCCAGCGGATCCACCGCGCGATACCCGGCTTCGTCGTGCAGTGGGGCGATCCGCGATCGCGCGACGTCGCGCAGGAATCCGAGTGGGGTCGGGGATCCGGCGCCGCGAGCGGTACGCCGATCGGCGCCAGCGAGCTCAGCCGGAAGCGGACGCACACGAGAGGCGCCGTGGCGATGGCGCACCCGGGCAATCCGGCGCTCGCCGACAGCCAGATGTACGTGACGCTCGCCGATCGGCCGGAGCTGAATCGCAACTACGTGGTCTTCGGCCACCTCGTCGCCGGCGACGAGGTGCCCGCGCGGCTCGAGCGCGGAGACCTGATCACGAAGATGTACGTGAAGGAGTGACGGCCTGCAGGAGGGACGGGGCGGCGGCCTTCACGACGCCGGCGAGCTCGGGATAGCGCTGCAGGAACTCCGCTGAATACTCGCCGTCGAGCGTCTCGCCGAGCTGCTGCTTGATCATCGCCGCGTTGGCCACCGACTTCGCGGAGAAGTGATTGTTCGTGTAGAGATACAGTTTCTTCACCAGCTGTTTCGCCGCGCCCGCCGTTTCGGAGAGCTCCTTCAGTTCATCCGCCGAGTACAGATAGTCGTAGCGGTCTTCCGACTTCTCGTGCCGCCACCACGCGTCCACATTCCGGCCGTGGAGGCGCATGTAGTAGAAGCCACTCACGTTCGGCAGGTGGTTCTGACGGATGGAGAAGCGGAATTTCGGCTCGTCGATCTGCACCCACGCGGCGCCAAACGCATTCAGCAGCGAGAGCGTCTCGCCGATGCGATCGCTCCAGCTGCGGTGACGCAGCTCGACGGCCACCGGGTAATCGCTGAGATCGCGCAGCAGATCGGCGAGATAGTCACGGGATGCGGGCGCGTCCTTGAAGCTCGGTGGGAATTGCGCGAGCAGCGCGCCGAGCTTTCCGCGCGCCGCCAGCGGCTCGATGCCCCGGCGGAACTCGTCGAGGTCCGCCGCGTTTGGCCGGGCGAGCACCCC
>Ga0082335_1006715_pt1 | contig 14539 bp, 11 predicted proteins | sample Subgrocontami58m_FD_72375 | JGI IMG/M metagenome (GOLD analysis project Ga0082335, IMG submission 72375) | Subsurface groundwater microbial communities from S. Glens Falls, New York, USA - GMW37 contaminated, 5.8 m (SPADES assembly) (version 2) ...
CTTCCACGTGTCGTTGGCAGGATCGTATTCCCACGCATTATCAATCGGGACCCATGCTGTAGGGCCAGACTGCGGCTTCGTGAACCCGCCCATGACGTAAATCTTGCCGTTCAACTCCGTAACCGCGACATGGTGAGCGGCCACCGGCATGTTCTTCTTCTTCGTCCACTTGTCGGTTGCCGGATCGTACTCGTAAACCAGCCCCTTCGGTGTCCACGCCGGAGCGAGTCCGCCGAAAATGTAAAGCTTGCCACCTGCAGTAACACCGTAGACTTCTTCCGATGCATCCGGAAACGGCGCCAGCTTTACCCACTTCTGCGCCTGCGCCATGCCGGCGCAGAAAAGACCCAGCAATACGGCGGCAAAAAGCGAGCGTAGTAATCTTGCAAATGAAAACATTGAATCTCCTCCAATAGTTGATCCGGACTGACCCCTGTGACACGGGCAGGGATGAATTCACGCCGGGTGTTTCCCCGACTTGACTCGACTGCCGCGTTACAGCCCGCATCCTACGCCAGTTTGCACGCGAAAGGATAGTATCCAGCCTCAAACCCCGCTGGACAGCGCGTTGGATTGACGCCTTCCATGCCGGACTAGTACAGTCGCAAGGTGATTTCGCGCTCATCATCGAGGGGATAGGACATGGCTTTGGTCGAAACGGCGCATCGGGGCCAGGTGATGTTGGTTCGCATGAATCGGCCCGATCGATTGAATGCCCTGGGGGTCCAGGCGAGGGGGAAACCGTATGGTTCAATCACGTGGTGCGCTCGAGGGGGTGAAAGTGGTTGCGTGTTCGACCGCTCAGGCCGGCTCGGTTCCGTATATGCTGATGGCGGACCTGGGGGCTGAGGTCATCAAGATCGAGCCGCCGGGTGTTGGCGACAAATCGAGAAAAGCCGGGCAAATTCCCGGCTTCCCCAGTTCCTATTTTGAGACCAATAACCGCGGCGTAAAAAGTCTCACACTCAACCTGAAAGCCTCCGAGGGCAGGGACATCCTCTATAAACTTGTGAAAGAAGCCGATGTCTTCGGGCAGAACTTCCGGCCCGGCGCTGCCGAGAAGAACGGTTTCGGCTATGAAGCCCTCAAGAGCGTCAATCCCAAAATCGTATACGTTTCCGTTTCCGGTTATGGTCCGCGGGGCCCTCATGCCCTGCTCCCCGGCACTGACTCCATGGCGCAGGCGCTCGGCGGCATCACCGAAGCGTTTTCAACGCCAGGCCAGCCGTTGAAGACCGGCATCGTCTCCGTTGCCGACGAGATGTGCGCCGTACTGGCTTTTGGCGGCATACTGGCCGGGCTTTACTGCGCGAAGACGACGGGCATCGGGCAGAAAATTGATACCTCACTCCTGGGCGGGCAGATCCGGCTCATGGGGTGGACGCTGACCACGAGCATGTGGAAAGAAAAGAATCCGGTTATCGGCCAGGCACGCATCACGGGCACCGCTGAGCGTCCGGGCATAGCCGCCAGCTTCAACGACATCAACGGTAAACCGTTTGCGCTCCAGATGACGGGGGAAAATTGGGAGCAAGCCATGACCGCACTCGGCTTCTATACGAAACTGGAGGAACGGGGTTTGGCTGATCTTGGTGTTGCCGTAACGTCTGAGGATAAACGGGAACTGATGCTTAAGACCCTGGATGAACTCTTCGCGACGGACAGCCGCGACAAATGGGTCGAGACGCTGCGTAAAACCAATATCGTCTCTGCTCCCATTAACACCTTGCTGGAAGCCTCGAATGACCCTGACGTGTTAGCCAACGAATACATTACCGAGATTGACTATCCAAAGTATAGGAAGAAGCTCAAGGTCCACGGCTCCCCGTGGCAGTTCTCCGAAACCCCGGCCAAAATCGGCATCGCCCCTGAACTCGGTGAGCACAATGTCCCCATTCTCACGAGCCTTGGTTACAGCGGTGCCCGGATTCAGGAGCTCAAGGACAGGAAGATCATCTAAAGAATAGCGGCGCGCATCATGGCGCATTCGAAACCTGGCGGCAGTCGCGGTTTGCCGAGGTCACGGCGCGAGGTCGGGCTCGCCGCAATGCTGCAGGATCGCGCGGCGCACCTCGTCGCGCAGCAGCATCACATTCCGCCACTCGGGTCCCGCCGGACGAATCGGCGCGACGAACGTAATGGCGGCCGCGCCGCGATACGGAAACCAGTCGTTATCACGCAGCATCGAGCGCACGCCGCGCAGCGCAACCGGCACCACAGGCACGCCAGCTCTCGCGGCAATCGCGAAAGCCCCGCTGCGAAATGCGAGCAGCCCCGGCCGGCGGTCGAACGTGCCTTCCGGGAAAAACACCGGCATCCGGCCCTGCTCGAGCGCGGCGGCAACATCCTCGACGTGTTCGACACCCTGCTGCGCATCGAAACGCTCCACGAATACCGCGCCGATGCCGCGCAGAAACAGGCGCGGCACGAAATGATCCATGAACTCGCGCTTGGCGACGAACGCACCGGGAAAATCGGGCGGCAGCGCCGCCGTAAGCAGGATGCCGTCGAGATAGCTCGCGTGATTGACCGCCAGCACGCACGGCGTGCGCGGCAGGTGCTCGAGTCCTGACACCGTGAGAGGGGTGCGAGTCAGCCACAACATCAGCCGTGCGGCGTAGTGAATCAGCGGCTGCGTGCGTTGCGGGCGGCCGCTTGCGGCAACCGCGATCCACACCAGCGGCGCGAGCATCCAGAACAACGCCCACACCCAGGCCGCGTACAGCACCTCATTCAGTCCCTTTCTGAGGCGGCGCAGCTGCGGCAGCGCACCGGCCAAGGCGAGGCGCACGAACTGCCACCAGACCGGCGCCGGCCGCGCGCCCTTGCCGCCGCGTTCATAGAACTCGCGGCTCGCCGCGCGCCTGATCTTGCCGCTCGAAGTCTTCAACACAGTGTGCGGCGGCGCGAGCACCACGTCATCGGCCGGCATGCCAAGCACATCGACCGCGCAATCGTTGATCGCGTGCCGCAACTTTTCCCGCGCCGCGGCGCCGGTTTCGCGTGTCTCGGCAAGCACCACCAGCCGCTCGGTGCCGGAAGCGGGATCCGCGCTGCCGAACACCGCGACGCAACCACGCCGCACTCCCGCGATGTCGCCCACCGCCTGCTCGAGCTCATAGGGATAAATGTTGCGGCCGCCGCGGATGATCAGGTCCTTGACGCGGCCGGTGAGAAAAATCTCGCCCGCGCTGAGATAAGCGTAATCGCCGGTATCAAGCCATTCGCCGTCGAACAGCTTGCGGGTCGCGTCGGAATTGCGGTAGTAACCGCTGGTCGATGACGGCCCCATGAATTCGAGCCGCCCTTCCTGCCGCTCGCCGACCTCGAAACCGGTGGCGCCGACGATGCGCACCTGATGCCCGGGCAGCGGCATGCCGCACCCTACGAACCGCAGCGCGTTCGCATCGTCAGCCGGCGCCGGCAGAGCCTCGCCCGATTGCGTAAACGGCTCGCGCTGGATGCGGTCGATCACCGGCCCGCGCCCGGGCGGCTGGATCGCAAGCCCGACTGTCGACTCGGCGAGACCGTATACCGGCGCGATCGATTCCGGCCTGAACCCGTACTTTGCGAAGCGCCGCTGGAAACCGGTGATCGTTTCCGGATTCACGGGCTCGGCGCCGTTGAACGCGTAGCGCCACGAGCTCAGATCGAGCCCCTCGAGATCGCGCTCGTCGATTTTGCGCAGGCACAATTCGTAGGCGAAATTGGGCGCCGCCGAGAGCGTGCCGTGGTGGCGGTGGATCGCCCACAGCCAACGCTGCGGCCGCGCGAGAAATGCGAGCGGCGACATGCTCACCAGCGGGAAGCCGAAGTAAAGACTCGACAGCCACGAGCCGATGAGACCCATGTCGTGATACAGCGGCAGCCAGCTCACGAACACGTCGCCCGCATTGGCGCGCGCCACCTGGCCCATGGCCCGGATGTTCGCGAGCAGGTTGGCATGCGTCAGCATCACGCCCTTCGGATTGCCGGTACTGCCCGAGGTGTACTGCAGGAATGCGATGTCGTTGGCGAATATCCCGGGCAGCACCGGGTGCGCGCCCGAGTCCGCCAATTCGCCGGCGGTGATCACGCTCTTCAACGTATCGATCTGCGCACGCAGCAGCAATGCCACGGGCTTCGCTTCCGGCACGGTGATCATGAAACTCGCGCCGGCGTTGGCGAGTATCGCCGCATGCCGGCGCATATGGTCTTCGATCTGCGACAGGCGCACCGGTGGATAGATCGGCACCGGCACGCCGCCGGCGAGCAGAATGCCGAAAAAGCTGAAGAAATAATCGCGGCCGGTTGGCAGCATGATCGCCACCGTGCCGGCGGGTTCGAGCCCGCGCCCGATCAGGCCCGCCGCAACCGCGCGCGCGCCCTCGGCAAGTTCGGCGTAGCTGATCTGCTGCTCGAGCTCGTCTTCACCGTAGAGGTATATCTGCAGTTGCGCGGGATGCTGCGCCACGTGCCAATCGAGCATCGCGGGCAGTGTCAGCGCCGCATCCGGAACGCTCTGCGTGCCGCCCGTGGCGAGCGTCAGGACGGTCCTGTCGGATAATGCATAACGCCCCGCGTGCGAAGACAGCACGCAGCGCACCAGATCGCGCGGTGTCTCGACTGCATTCAGCATCTGGTCCGGCAGGTTCACGCCAAACGTGCGCTCGGTGCGCTGCATGAGCTCGACGCGGCCCAGGCTGTCGAGTCCCAGATCGCGCTCAAGCGAACTGTCGAGCGTGACCGTAAACTGCCGCTGCGGATGGGACTCGGCGAGCAACTGCTCGATCAGCCGCAGTGCCCGCAGCGCGACATCATCGACTGGCGCAGGATCGGTGGCGCTTTTACTTGGCATCTGAATTTCCGGCTGAATGCGGCGGTTCACGCTCCGCCAAAAGCGAGCACCGTGTCAAGATAGTGCGCGAAATCGCTCAAGCCGTGATCACCGCCCTCGGTCACGATCTGGCGCGCGCCGCGGTATTTCTCAACTGCATGCCGGTAGTCGAGCACTTCATCGCCGGTCGTCACCAGCAGCAGATAGCGTTCGGGGGTGATCGAATCGACTTCGAGCGCACGCAGCTCCTCGAGGTGCTGCGCGGTGAAATCGTATTCCTCGCCGGTGTGAAAATTCTTCTGGCGCCGGATTTCGCCGGCGAGCAAGTCGTACGGGCGCACCGCGGGATTGAGCAGCACCGCGCGCACGCCGTGCGTCTCAACGAGCCACGTCGCGTAGAACCCCCCGAGCGAGCTGCCGATCAGGCAAGCATCGTGGTGTGTTCGCACCAGTTGTGCGAGCAGTGCCGCGGCCGCTGCGGGAGACTGCGGCAGTGCCGGCGCAGTAAAATCCCCACCACGCCCGCGGCGTTCGAGCTCGCGCTGGATCGCTGCGGCCTTGGACGATGCCGGCGAACTGTTGAAACCATGAATGTAAATCAGCATTCGAGGCGGCGCGCGATCTCGAGCAGCATGGTGTCGTTGCCACTCGCGGCAATCAACGACAGCCCGAGCGGGCAGCCATCGAGCTTCGCCAGCGGCAAACTCACCTGCGGCAGGCGCGCGAGCCCGGCGATGCACAGCAGGCTCAGCGCACGCGCGCGAAAGTCGTCGCTCTCCGCAGCCGGCGTGTTCCTGAGTGGCGCGATTCCCGGCAGCGTCGGCAGCACCAGCACCGCGCCGTTGTCGAGCAGCGCGTGCATGCGGCGCGCGATTTCCTCGCGTCGCTGCCTTGCCGGCGCCGCATCGCTCGCGGTGACTGTCGCCGCCCATTGCATGCGTTGGCGCACGCCGGGGCCGAGATCGGGTTTGACCCGCGTCACCCACGCGCCGTGCTGGGCCCACACTTCGGCGCCCTGCAGTACCCGGAACACCTCGAACCACTGCGGCAGCCCTTCGCTTGCCACCGTCACCGGCCGCGGCTTGCCGAGCAGCACAGCCAACCCTGCAAGCGCCGGCTCCAGCGCATTCGTCACCGCTCCGCCAGCGAGCGCAAACGCGTCCTGCGCGAGCAGCCAGCGCCTCGGCTGCGGTGCCGCGCTGTCATCGGCGAGCAGTACCCGGCCGACGCGCTCCAGCAGCGCCGCATCGCGCGCAAACCATCCTGCCGTATCGAAACTCGCTGCCAGCGGACACGCGCCAGCGAGCGGGATGCGGCCGTGCGTCGGGCGCATGCCATAAATTCCGCAAAAACTTGCCGGAGCGCGCACCGAACCGCCGGTGTCCGAGCCAAGCGCGAAATCGACCAGCGCCGCAGCGACCGCCGCCGCCGAGCCGCTCGAAGATCCGCCCGGTATGCGGCCCGGCGCGTTGACGTTGACCGGCGTTCCATAATGCGCGTTCTCGCCGTTCAGGCTGTACGTGAGTTCATCGGTGTGGGTCTTGCCGACCATGCGCGCGCCTGCGTCGAGCACACGCTGCACGGCCGGCGCGGTCGCGCTCGCGGCGTCGTGCGTTGCGAGCCAGTCGGGACTGCCGAAGCCGGTCTGGTGCCCGGCGACATCGTAAATGTCTTTGGCGCCGAAGGTGAGTCCCGCGAGGGGGCCGCTCGCGGCCCCGGCAAGTTCAACGTGGGTGTGGCGGCAGAAAGCGCCGAAAATATCGCGATCGAGAATATTTGCCATCCGCAGATTCTACCGCGTGCGCGCGACGGCGTGGCCGGGTCGCATTTTCCAATCACCAATCACTAATCACGGTCTTTACTTCCGCCGCACCGGAAACAGGAACGCAACGATGATGGTTGCCAGCAGCGTCACGATGCCGATCGTGAGCAAGTCGCCGATGGTCCCGGTTTTCGCTACCCGGCTGTCGAGCATCGCCGCGAGCTTCCTGCGCTTGGCGAGATCGTCCGGATTCGGTTGATACGGCCGCCACTCACCGTCGGAGTCCAGCACTTTGACAATGTTGCCGCGGCGGATGAATTCTTCCTGCGCGAGGCGATAGGTGGTCTGCGAACGCATGGCGAGCGGGAGATTCGACTTTGCCGCCTGTTCGATCGTAACCGGGGGCCGCGCCATCTGCAGGGTTTCGGGGGCATGCTGCACCGTGACGTAGTACACGCCTCCGAGCGCAAAGAACACCATCGCGATGACCGACCCGACGATAAGTTGCGCATCGCTCCAGCGATCCGACTTCCCGCCGCGCCAGCTGTATATTCCGCGCGCGATACTCGCCAGCACCGCCACCCACAGCGCAATGAGGCCGATACGCTCGGCGTAGCTCACGCCTTCGGCCCCGATCGCGGAAAGGGTCGAAAGCATCAGTCCCGCCACGCCAATCGCGACCAGGCTCAGGACCATCACATTGGCGAACTGCCTGGGCATCAAGAATGGTGTCCCGTGATCTCGGTGATTCGCTGTTGTGCCTTTTCAGATAATTGCGGGATTCAATCCGCGCAATGAAGATAGACATCCAGAGAATGCGCTAAATCGAAATCAACTATACCGGATTTTCCGCGTGATCGCCGATCACTGAATCTTCTTCGCCAATTGTTTCCCCCTCAGCGCCCTGCGTTGCGCCTGAAATACTATTTCTCAACCATGTGTCAAAGGACTCAAGCTCTGCCAACTCCTCTAGTGTTAAGGCTACGCCCGAGGACGGATGGGCCACTATGTTTCTTTTCTCATTTACTGTCACGATCCATTTTGTCCTTTTCTCCTTGTTGCCGCCCGTCCCATACCCAAGGAGCGGGCCAAAGATATCCCATTTCTCCAAAGCAATCCTACGATAGTCTATGAGTTCGAAGTAGGCTTCCTTCGATCCGCGTTTTCCATCGTCACTTTCGAACCGGGCACCGACCTCCAATCGCACTTTCTTCGGAACACCTAACACCCACCATTCGCTCTCACTTGGTCCACATTCGCGTTTCAGTTCCTCCAAAACAACTGATTGCAGCATTCTTTCAATTCTGTCTATTACCTCTTTTGCACGCAGGTTGGTCTTCTCCTTTTCGAGTTTCATGAACTCATCCAACCCCGGCGGGTTAAAGGCAGGGATCTGCTCACGCACGGCTTGCTGACACCGACGAGTCCTAGCTGTTTGTCCCTGCACGCCACGAAGATCTCGGAATCCTCGACGATCTTCCGGCTTCATATGCCCAAAATACTTGCCTAAAGCCTGAGCGTAAGGCTTGATAGCTTCAAACAGGTCTTCGTGATCCAGATGTAATAGCTTATGCCCTCGCTGGTCAAGGTGCACTAAAACACTTCGTAGGACGTTGATGCACGCCGTAATCCCATCATTCATTGCAATTCCGCCACCCTCACCCGAGCCAAGTGCCCACCAGTCTTCGCAATTAAGTCGAATCTGACTCAACCAATTCTTGAGGACGAAGACAGTTCTGTCCAACGTCATCTGCGTTTCTCCGCCCCACAGCGGACCATACTCAATCACATCGTCCTTCTTCTCCTTAACTATGTGGAAACCTGTCTTTTCCACAGCATTAAATACACTTGTCAATGAAATACAACGCAACGCATCTTTAGTTGCGTCTGCGGTCTGGATACGGCCATATAGGGGCGAGTCCTTGTCAGCATCGAGGATCTGTATGGCCTTTGAAATAATGGCCTGAACTCGAATGCTGGCCTTATCAGCGTCCCAGTGCAGCTCCGCAAATAGCTCCTGCAATAACGATTGTTTAACACTTTTTTGCTTGGCGTTTATGTCAATAAAAAGCTGGGCCTGTTTGCTCGGTTGTAGCCCCTCAAAAGCAAGTACAGACAGATGACTCTTCTTAGCGCGAGGATGTCCCGAGTATGCGAATAACCTGTGTTGCCCATCAATGATCCACGCTGATTTATAAGCCGGCCTGATATCCAGCCATCCTAAGACGCCGCTTTCGTCTTGCTCGTCTTTGTTATGCTCTTGTTTAATACGCTCAAAATTAAGCCGTTTTTTCTCAAGGTTCACAACAATATTCGTTGGAAATATCCCCGCATCAGATATGTATTGCCGAATCTTGTTGAGTCGCGACTTCGCAAGCATCCTCTGGTACGTGTGCACATCGGACGCCTTGCCCTTTGATCGATGCGAAACATATGAAATCTTAAGAAGATACTCAGGCGATATCGGAAAACTATAGGTATTAAAGCCCCCCATTTTCGTACGAACGCATGGCACGCGAATTTGCAGCCCTGGAACCGATCTTCCCGGCAACATATCCGCAAAGAACTGATATTTGGCAGCGGGCCCGAGATGCGCTACCAGCTTTTCATAGTAATCAAGATCCTTTTCGTCGAACACATGAACGTTGGCTGTCTCCGCCCGTTCTCGATCATTGGCTGTCAGCTCTATATTCGACATGAAGAACAAGAGTGCGACCTGCCGTTTATGTGGGCCAGGAAATTTTGCGCTGTTGGTGGCGTGGCTAAATCGCTCCCGAACGCCAGCAAGTTTAGCGAGTTCCTCCTGAAATTTGCCTCGTTTTGAATAGTTCTCCTGGGACTTACACTCGATAGCTAAGGCCAAATCCTCTTCCACGCCCACAACGTCGACCTGGGTTTTAGGCCCATCACTGTTTTTCGGGTCAAGCCATAGCTTCGCTCCCCCAACCCCGGATAGAAATTCGAATTGCATCCGATAGAGCAACATCCACACCCTATCTTCGAGGAGCGTGCCGTGGACCTTTGCTTTTTTCAGCCGGACGGAAGTCTTACGCTTTTTTAGAACTTCCCAACCATTCGCAATTTCCTCTCCCACCAACTTAGGATGCACACTCTTCGTCACATACGAACGAGCATTGCTTCGCGCAAGCGTTCGTAGTTCTACGGAAGGCTTTACATTTTCAATCATCAGAATTCCACTCGTTCAATAGAGAGTCTATCCGATTCAGGGTAGAGGGCAAGATGATAATGTCATCTTGACCTAAGTAACAGGATCAACTCATGCGCGTTGTGCCTTGCAGCGCGGCCCTCCGTACCTGGGTCTCCAGAGCCATTCCCTCCCAATGTGCTGAATCGGCTTCGGACTTTCTTTTCTGTCACCGAGAAATACTGACTGGCGATCTGTTTTACTTTCTTTCCTGAAAGACCATTAGAGCAATCATGATCGGGGAAGGTAAGAATGACCTTCGTTTCACGGGAAGCAAGTGTCTCCAACAAGTCATCTAGCGCATCAAGGGATTCCGATCCCACGCTATACTTTGACCTTGGTCGCTTTTCTGGTGCTGGATATCGCCCGACACCAGACACTTCGCCACATCGGCCGCGCGCGATCGTCTCAAGAACATGATAAAAACGGCTGTAATGAACTCCCGAATACGGTGGATCAACAAATACTAAATCACCTTTCTTGAGATTTCTTGCCGCGTCATTCGCGTCTTTGACTTCCGCAACGCCAGCTTTCTTCGCGCAAAGTGCCGTTAATGAGAGCAACGCGTATTTTGTGCGAGACGGCACATCTCGATCCCAGGCTTCTTGCAGAAATGGTTTCGCGCTTCTGGTTGGTTGAAAGGGCTGTGCAGTATGTCCCGGCGCGGCCGCACATTTGCTCGCTGTTTCGATTAACGCCGCTAGAGCGACAGCTCGTCTAATGGGGTCTCTAGGTAGGGTGGTACGAAGGGCATCAAACCAGATTGCTTGAATGGGGCTGAAATAGTGACCACCATACGCCCTTGTAAACGCCAAAGCTTTTGGATTAGCACACCATTTTCGTAGTTCTCTAACTCGCTTCTGGGTAAGCTTGTTATGGTTGGGTGGTCTCGAAGCCAATACCAACTCTTCGGCGGCCTTTTTCCAGGATGCCCATATAGTTTCCCCATCCAACATTTCTGTTCTGGCTATAACGGCATTTGCCAAAGCAACACCGTAATCTTGTAAGTCAAACGCTTGCACTTCAATGGAATAGTTGGTGGCCACGAACGAGGCAACTGCACTTGAACCAGTGAAAAGGTCAATGAAGCGCTTCGCGCCGGTTAGCTCTTTGGACAAGAGGGTGCCTAGTCCATTGAGTAACATAGACCGCTTTGAGCCCATGTACTTCATGAAAGTAACGGCTGCTCCGCTCCTTGCTCATCTACCTGATAGCGCATCACATCTCTGCACCAGTGCGGTCGACGATGCGCTCGCCAAAAGCGATTCTTCGGAACTCTCTCATCAAGGAATTCGTGGAATGCAATGATGCGCTGAAAAGCGAGTATCTGGACATTCTGAAGATCTGGGTAGTCATCGCGAGACGGTGCGGTAACGGAATAGAGACGGATGCGGGAAATTCTCTCTACACATTCGACCACTTCTCGTGTTGATGGAATATTTATCGATACAAATGAATCAACGTGATCGGTATAGTTTGCGAATGTGCGATGAGCCGAATCCGATTGCGGATCTCGTTCGCTATTTTGACGAAAAAGATCGTTAGGCAAAAATCTAGGGTGCCCCTTCACGGCCTTCCAATAGAAGGCGTGCTCGCCTTGTTGGTTACTGTTCCATTGAAGCGGCGAGCAAACATACTGCCCGTTCCCAACCAGTATCTGGAACACTTTCTTTTCTTTGAATGATTTGAATACCCCCATTGAGTGGGCAAATGCACGCATAACGAAATGGCTCGAGTAGTAGCCGCAAACAGAAGACCAGAGAGGGCTACTGTCTGTCAGGGCGACTGACCAAAGAAAACTGTGAATGGCTCGCTGCCACATTTCCACGCCAGCAGACGCCAACATTGGGGTATATCGGTGAGGCAACGTGGGCGACACTGCGTTAGCGCCTTTGAATAACTGACTGAACTGATCCGAAAGTGAGCCTCGCTTAGGAAACGCCATACTAGCATTCGATCTGTCGAGCTTCGCAAACGACAATTCGAAAACACGATCTGCTGCTGCATAGTCAATCGACATGCTTACCAAGAATCTTATTTATATGCGCGCGTGCTTTGTCTGAAATGATTGCGATTTTTTCTGGTTCAAATTTACCCAGCTTGACGGATGTGAATGCTGCAGCCCACAGCCTATTTCGGAATCGACTGATGCCACCACTCCCGAGGAATCCCAATTGCTTAAAATCGTCTTTCGTTACGAATTTGCCTTGCCGCAGCAATCCAGCGCGATCTATTATTCTTCGAAACCAATCTGCAATTTCGTGGCGAGCTTTTTCAGAGACATACGGATTTTGTTTCCGACGCAAGAGATCGAGAATCGCAGGCACCAGATCTATGACCGAGACCAGAACTCGTCCTTGATACACGACATTTTGCGGATCAAGGCCCCCTGCCCCTTGCGCCTCGGCACGACCTGATGCGTCTAACCAACAATCAAGAATCTGAGCCAGGAATGCAGTTTGGGCCTCAAGGTTGGTGATGTCGCATGAATCAAGGGCAGGTATGACACCTTCAACGGCTGCATTCAATGTTGCGAGGGTTACCACATCCTTTACGCCGTACTTTATGCCTGGAATTTGAATCATCCCAACTAGGGGGCCAATCTCGAGCATGAGTTTTCGACCAACGTCCTGAGCGCGATCCTTCCGGTCTAGTGGGCCATCTCCCCGCGTCGTCGGGAAGAGATCTGCGACAAGAGAGCGATCTACCTTTTTTTGGTAGAGGTTGACATCAATAAATATTTGGGCTTGTCTCTTCGGCTCGGCTCCTGCCAGATCGAGATCAAGGAAGATTTCTGCGGGAATCTCAAATTTTATCTTTGGCGTCGTCTTTTGCCGGACCTTGAGGGCAAAGTACGCTCCGTTTACTCGGTGCTGGCCATCAATTACCGCAAGTTGAAAATCCTTCGCTGACGGGTTCAAGCCAATCTCCGCGGCGCCCGGAACCGCTTGATTAGGATGAAATGTTGCGCCGTTGATATGAACCAGAACGTTGGAAAAGAACGGGAATGAACTTCTGGCGTACTTAACTGTGCCTCTGATTTGAGGTGGCCACTCGCGACCTGGATCATTCTTCTTGGGTTCGTAAATTGGCCCAAAAACCTCGTCAAGGAGATCCCCGCAATCCTGAATCTCCTCCTGTAAGAGGTAAGCCCCGATTTGCGCTACACGTTTCCAGTCGAGCGAACGCTGGATGGCTTTTACTTTTTTTGGATCTTGATGCGGTCGATGCGGTATGCCGGGCCACCACTCCATCAGTTTTTCAACATCAAGCGCGCACAGACAGTGGTGAACATCCTGAAGCTCTGCAGGGCTGAACGGGTTTATTGGGACAACCACAGATATTCGTTCAAGCAGCTTTTTGCTCATCATGGATTCTCAACGTTCGGGCTGCGCCAAAATATGCACGGTTTTCTATTGTCATTATTGCACTTTAGTGGCATGCAGTGGCCACGCTTTGCGCATGACAAGGATTAGCCGTACGCAGAAATAATCCGGCTGCGTGCCACCAGAGAATCAGCTTGGCCATTTGGCGAGCGACCTTAAACCGGAGCAAGTCTCTCTTTGGCGACTTTCTCGTTGTAGCGCAAGAGGAAGTCGCCAGCGCGCGGGCCAAGCCCGGAGGTTTACTCCATGCGGATTCCAAGGCTACCCCAAGAGATGTTCAGCCAGCGTTCGCGGCGAGTGGATCGTTACTCCCCCGAACACCTTGCCGAAACCCGGACCAAAGTGCGTGCGATCGCCCGTGACCAGCGCGGCGCATCGCAAACGCATTGCGGCAGCCAGCACTGTGCGATCTTTTTCCGGCAGCCAATTTACCAACTTCAGTTCTGGGCCAGGTGCTTGTGCTGGGCTGATATGCAGGCGCTTGAGTAATTCCTCCAATGAGGTCAATGCATCCGGCTCCTTGGCAGTGAGATTCCGGCGAGCCTCGATCACGACGTAGTCGTCAACCCAGCACTCGTGTCCGCCATCGAGAAGCAGGCGCGTCAATTCGCGCACCGCGCCATCGGATTTCGCCGCAGAGAACAGGATGTTTGCGTCCAGAAACACCCGCATGGCGTGGACGCGCTGCGCTCAGCGGGCAGATTTACGCTTGGTTCGCGCAGCACGCTTGACCGCCGGGGCCTTGCCGCCAAGGTACGCAGCGAGTTCCTGCTCGGCTGCGTCGAACTCGCGCACGCGCTCGGGCGTGTACATCTCCACCGGCAGTGTGACGGCAGGACGCAGCAACAGGCCCTCCGGCGTGGTTTCGGCGATCAGATGGTCTTCGGCCTTCAGTCCAAGCGCCTGACGCAGTTTGGCCGGCAGCGTGATCACGCCCCGGCTGGTGATGGTGACATTGGCTTTCATGGATTGCAGTATAGCAGAATTTCTGCAATCAGTTGTCGAGCCGCACGTGATGCGCGAGATTCGCGCAATCCTCATCGGTCTTGAGCCCCGCGGCGCGGATGCCGTGCGCGGCGAGCGCTTCGTCCTGCTCCTGGGTGTCGCCGGTAACGCCTACGGCTCCGAGCAATTCGCCGTCGGCGGCGCGGATGAGCATGCCGCCGCCCTCGGCGAATATTTTGTCCTGTGACGCCTTGAACAAAAAATCCATGAACAGCGGCCGCTGCTCGGTGCGCACACGCACCAGGCTCGACGAGCGCCCCAGCGCGAGCGCGGCATAGGCTTTGCCCATCGCCATTTCGAAGCGCATCATCGCCGAGCCGTCTTCCTTCCTGAACGCCTTGACGATCGCGCCGGGGTCGACCACC
>Ga0082335_1006717_pt1 | contig 14536 bp, 11 predicted proteins | sample Subgrocontami58m_FD_72375 | JGI IMG/M metagenome (GOLD analysis project Ga0082335, IMG submission 72375) | Subsurface groundwater microbial communities from S. Glens Falls, New York, USA - GMW37 contaminated, 5.8 m (SPADES assembly) (version 2) ...
GGCTTTTACCAGGGGGGTAAACCCGGCGTTGATATCCACAATATCATCGCCTACAGGTAATAACTCTTTATAACGCCACATCGAATTCGGGCCGGCTGCGATTTTCTCACGGCTGATGTGCCGCTTTATAGAGGCATAATCATAGACTACTTCCAGAGAGCCGAAGCAGACTTCACATACGTAGATAGGTTCTATAGGATATGCTCTTCCGCACTCCCGGCAGCGCAGACCTGTTGTGAAGGACATACTTGTTATCTCAACTCCTTAAGTGGTTTCCCTATCAAATCGTAATAATATTATACTACAAATGTGAAATTTGACCATGACGTGACTAAATTCCAAATCCCAAGCACTAAATTCCAAACAATACACTGCTTTACATGGTATTTAGTCTTGGATTTTGAATATTTAAGTTTGTTTAGAGTTTAGTTTTTAGAAATTCCCCGAATCGAATTATTTTGCCTGAGCTATACCAGATATGTGAGACAGGTTTTTAAGTAGCGTCTGAGCTTCGGAGATGATGTTATCAATCACTTCTTTTACGGTGGGTATGTTGTGAACAAGGCCCACTACCTCTCCGATAGAAACGACGCCTGCATCAATTTCCCCACCTATCCAGGCTTTTTTGCCCTGTTCGCCTCTGATATAGGGTAAGAGTTCATCGGAGGTAGCGCCTTTAGTTTCCAGCTCCAGTATGGTCTGCGCCGCCTTGTTTTTTAGCGCCCGGATTGGGTTGCCCAGCGACCGCTCCAGTAAAGCGGTGGCTGTTTCCGGAGCCTGTACCAGCGCTTCCTTGATCTTGGGATGGGCAGGAGATTCCTGGGTAATTGCAAACCGGGTACCCATCAGAATGCCCTCCGCCCCAAGAGAAAGAGCGGCCAGGAAGCTACGGGCATTGCTGATACCTCCAGCGGCCACAACCGGAATTTTAAGCGTTTCGGCGGCCAGAGGGATTAATACCATCGAGGTTACATCGTCCATACCGGGATGACCCGCCCCCTCCATTCCGAGGATAGCTATGGCATCAACTCCTACCCGCTCAGCGGTTTTGGCAAAACGGACTGCCGGGGTTTTGTGCATTATTATAACGCCGTTATCTTTTAGTTTCTTTATGTAGGGCTCCGGGCTGCGGCCGGCGGTTTCTACAATTTTTATACCCTCATCCAGGATTACATCAATATATTGCTCAATCGTTACACCACGTGGATGTTGGAAAAGGGTAAGGTTAATCCCGAAGGGCTTTTTGGTAAGGGTTTTGGTAAGACGGATTTCCTTCCTCAAATCATCCAGTTCAGGGAACATGGCTGCTGGTATGAGGCCCAGCCCCCCGGCGTTGGAGATAGCCGATACAAGCCCGGCACGGGAGAGGAACTGCATTCCACCACCGATAATTGGATATTTAATACCGAAGAGTTTGGTAATACGGGTATCGAACATTTTGGGCCTCCTTGATTCAGCTTTAACATTATAAAAGGGAGTATTTAAAATTGGAAAAACGTCAGTCCCATCCGTAACAGTGGGCGAATTTTTCTATTGGGTCACGCGTACTGCGCAAACTATTGATAGGGTCATCCCGGTTTGGATAGCCGATAGCTATCGAAGTCAGTATCAGTTTGGAGTCGGGGATGCCCAATTCTTTCCTGATTACCTCTGGAAAACGTGTCGGGGCTGCCTGGGAGCAGGCCCCCATTTTAAATTCCTGCGCTGCTAAAAGTATACACATGCTTAAATGACCCACGTCCAGGATGGACCATTCATTCAAACTCCGGTCAACATAAAGAATTATTGCCGCCGGGGCATCGAAAAATTGCACCCCTTTCAGATACCAATCCAGCTTTTTTTGCTGGTCGTCCCGGGGGATGTTTTTTACTCCATAGATTCCATAGCCAAGCTCTTTGCGGCGCCGGTCGTACGGCTCCAGGAACACAGGCCAGGGAATGTCCGGTTTGGCAGGAGGGTCCTGGTTTGCAGCCCGCTCCGCCAGCGCTTTCTTGAGACGGGCAAGGGGTTCTCCACCGACAATGGCGAATTCCCAGGGCTGAACATTGGTCCAGGAGGGTGCACGCAGGGCAATTTCCAAAATTTGATGCAATGTCTCTTTGGACACGGGGTCAGGTTTAAAGGAGCGGATGCTTGCCCTTCTCCAGATAGCATCAATAACTTCCACTGATTATCCTCCGTTGACAACGAATATTTCTAAAAATACCGAAATCATATCATATCTTACCGTCCTCGTAAGATTATGATAGACATGTATGGCTGTAAAATAGCAAAGCTAATTTAAAATTATACACCGACACCTGATAAAAACAAGACTCGCCTTGACAGGTAAAAAGGGCGATGTTATATTTAAGGGCATCTCACGTTCAATGCAGTATGGATGGATATGGCAAAAATCGGTTTTCTGCTTACAACAGGTCCCTGGCAGTTCCAGAACTGGGAGACTGCGGCTAATGTGGCCGACGCTGCTCTCGACAAAGGGCATGAGGTAACCTTTTTTCTTTACCTTGATGGTGTTTACAACCCAATTAAGCTCCAGGCACTTCGCGGCTATGAGGTAATGCCTAAAGACCGCTTCAGCCGATTGCTATCACGCGGAGCAAAGATTTTTGCCTGCGTTATCTGCATCAACGCCCGCGGCCTGGCAGATGGACGGGACTATATCGATGGTGTAAAAGTGGGGCCTTTGAACCTGTTCGCCGATATGATAGGCGATATGGACAGGCTTATACAGTTATAGGGGAGTAAGGTGGCTCAAAAGCAATTGATGATTCTTTTTCAGCATCCGCCCATCGGCACTATTTACTATGCCGAAGGTCTAAGGTTGGCTATGGGTGTTGCTACTATGAGTAAAGAGGAGCACTCGGTAGAAATCGTTTATCGTGGCGAAGGTGCCTATTTTGCCCTTCAATCGGTTGACCGTATCAGCGCTGCCCCCTTCATCTCTGCGTTGCTCCGTGCCGGGTGCGTTCTCAAGGTAGAAGAGGAATCTCTGGCAAGACATCATATCAGCCACGATTCGGTAGCCACCGATATAGAGATTATAAATCACCAGAAGGTAAAAGAATTAATTAATCAATCAGATTTCGTTCTGGATTTTTAAGATGGCAAATTTGTACCTTATCCACAAAAAATCAAGCGCCGAGGCGTTAGCTCTGGCTCAAGAGGATAAAGATGCTCTTGTAGTGCTCCTCCAGGACGGTGTGTACCTGGATGTATCCGGTTTTAATAAAACTCAAGTATATGCTATTAAATGGGATGTGGATATCCGGGGTTTGAACCAACGCACACCAAGCACGGTTAAACTTATCTCCTATCATGACCTGGTTGACCTTATTGTGGCTAATAAAGTGGTTAATCTCACATAAACGGAGTAATACTATGGATTATTATTCGGTTCACCTGCCGAAGTTTAAATTGTTATCACCTAAAACTATAGCTGAGGCTACAACCCTCTTGTCTCAGCACCAGGAGAACACAGCTATTCTTGCCGGAGGCACTGACCTTATACCTGAGATGCGAAAGCGGAAAAGGACACCTGAATACGTTCTGTCTCTAAAGAGCATCCCCGGCCTGGATAGTATCGAGCAACGGGACGGTAAAGTTATTTTCGGGCCTCTGGTCACTTTGAACCAGGTGAAAGCCTCTCCGGTAATCAGGGGAGGATATGCTGTTCTAGCCGAGGCGGCAGACAAATTCGGCAATAATCAGATTCGAAATATGGCTACTGTCGCCGGCAACCTGTGCAACTCCTCTTGTTGCGCCGACACTGCATCTCCTCTAATGGTCTTAGGGGCGCAGCTAAAGCTTAAAAGCGCCCAGGGTGAAAGGAATCTACCGGTAGAGAAATTTTGCCAGACGCCTTTTAAACCGACATTGAAACAAGACGAGCTACTGGTGGAGATTTCCGTTCCCCAAAGCTCGCCGACTACCGTCGGTACATACCTGAAGTACACCTTGCCGGGGGCCACAGGTTATTCCTTTGTGGGTGTGGCTGTTACACTGGATATCGCCAATAAACTATGTAAAGAAGCCAGGATAGCCCTGGTTGCCAGCAGCCAGTGCTGGCTGCGTGAAGGTTGCCTTTACGAGTGTCCCTTCCCCTTCAAGGCCGGTGAGGCCGAATCCATTTTAAAGGGTAAGGGGAAGGATGATGCAGCTATAGAAAAAGCCGCTGATACGGCTGCCCAGTCTGCTCATCCTATGGTCAACACTGATTATGCACGGGAGATCATAAAGGTTTTTACCCGCCGGGCATTGCAGCAGGCATGGGATAAGGCAAAGCAGCGTGGGCTGGCGTGATTTTCTAAATTCCCTCTCCCTCGACGGGAGAGGTTAGGTGAGGGTGACTATGGTGAAACAATTGCTTGAACTTACCGTAAACGGCCAACTAAATAACCTAGAGGTGGAGCCGCAGCGCACACTTCTGGAGGTATTGAGAGATGATTTAGGCATGACAGGCACCAAGCGGGGCTGCGATGATGCCTCCTGCGGCGCTTGTACCGTGCTCCTCAATGGCAAGGCAGTCTTATCCTGCAATATCCTGGCCCTGGAAGCTAACGGGAAAGAGGTGCTTACTGTAGAGGGACTGGCCAAGGACGGGAAAATCCACTTTCTCCAGAAGGCTTTTATCGAGCACGGGGCTATCCAGTGTGGTTTCTGCACCCCGGGTATGCTGATGTCGGCTAAGGAGTTGTTGGACAATAACTCCAATCCTACAGAGTTGGAAGTCAGAGAGGCCCTTGCTGGCAATCTATGCCGATGCACCGGCTACACCAAAATTATTGAAGCAGTACAGGCGGCAAGTAATAACAAATAGGGCAACTCATGTTATTAATTGTTACCTGCCTTAAAGACGGCCGCAAGCACCAAATCCCAAGCGCCAAATACTAAACAAGCACGAATGTACAAAGCTCAAATAGTTCGCTAACAGCATCTGATTGATAACCTTGACTTCTGTTTGGGATTTCGTTCTTCGAGCCGGTTTGGGATTTGGAGTTTGATGCTTGGAATTTGTTTAGGATTTAGAGTTTAGTATTTAGTATTTGGGAAGAATAAGGAGTTGGGGCCCATGAGGGACTTCACTTACATCGGCAAAAGTATTCCACGTATTGACTCTTTGCCCAAAGCCCTGGGCGCCGCCAGGTTTGTGGACGATTTAGCCATGCCTTTTATGCTCTACGGTAAAATTCTGCGCAGTCCGTACGCTCATGCGCGCATTGTCAGCATAGATACCAGCCAGGCTAAAAAGCTTCCCGGTGTCAGAGCCGTAGTTACGGCTGAGGATACCCTGAAAAGAAAGTTTGGCCTCTTGCCAAAGTTAAGAGACCAGCCTATGCTGGCAATAGAAAAGGTGCGCTATGCCGGTGAAGAGGTTGCCGCCGTAGCTGCCATCACTGAGGACATCGCTGAGGAGGCTCTTGGCCTGATAAAGGTGGAATACGAAGAGATCCCTGCCGTGTTCGATGCAGTTGAAGCCTACAAAGAGGGCGCTCCCCAGGTCCATGACCATGTCAAGCGCAACCTGTCTTTCTCGGCTTCAGTCCAGCGTGGTGATGTGGAGGAGGGGTTGCGGAAATCGGCCCTTGTCCGGCATAATACTATCCGCACTGTCCAGACCGCCCACTGCCAGATAGAGCCTTACGGAGCGGTAGCCAATTGGGAGGAAGGCAAGCTGGATGTATGGAGTCCCAATCAATCGCCCTTTACACGCCGCCGGGCGCTTTCTAATCTTTTAGGTTTGCCCCTGGATAAAATACGCGTCCACCGCTGTTACATCGGCGGCGCCTTTGGCGGCCGCTCGGATACCTTTCCTGCCGAGTTCATTGCTGGACTTCTCTCCATAAAGACCGGTAAACCTGTCAAGGTGATTTACAGCCGGCGCGAGAGCCTGGTGGCAACGCGCACCAACCATGCTGCCGTATACGACATAAAAATGGGCGTCAACAGGGACGGGACTATTCAAGCATTGGAGATAAAAGGGATGCTGGAGGGTGGCGCCTACCTCAGCAGCGGCACCAATGCCACGGGCGCTCCCGGCAGCGCTGTTGAAGCTCTGTACCATGCTGAAAACTTCAAGTACGATGGCATCCGTCTGTACACCAATAAAACGCCATCTTCGATGTATCATATCCAGACCACGCCCCTGGTAATGACAGTGGAGCTTATGCTGGATATGTTTGCCGAAGAATTGGGCATGGACCCGGTGGAGATGCGCCTTAAGAATATCATGGGGCCGAATAGCACTACAGCCGGCGGCTCGGTGATAAGCTCGTGCAAGCTTAAGGAGTGCATTGAAAAGGCCGTGGAACTATCGGGGTGGAAAGACAAGAAGGGGAAGCTGCCGAAGGGCAAGGGAATTGGAGTCGGCTGCGGCCAGTCCGCCAGCGGCTTCCCTCTGGGCATCCGTTTTGGCTCTTCAGCCTTTGTTAAATTTAATGAGGACGCCACCGCCACGGTAATATCAGGCATCGTGGACAACGGCCAGGGTAACGAAAACCTCATGGTGCAGATAGCCGCCGATGAGCTGGGGCTATCCATGGACGAGGTTGCCCTGGTCAATGCGGACACCGAGCTTTGTCCCCAGGACCCCGGCAGCTATTCCATGACCGCCGCCTTTGTCTCCGGCAATGCTGTCAGGTTGGCGGCGCAGGATGCCCGTCAGCAAATCTTGGCTGTAGCCTCCAGCATGATGGAGACAGACGCTGAGTTACTGGATTTAAAAGACCATCGCATTTTCCTCAAAGATGACCCGCAAAAAGCCATACCGTTGGAAGATGCTATCCGCCTTGCTTTTTTGAAAGGGAATCCGCCGTTGGGACGGGGCACCTATATCCCCAAACCCATAAGCCCCAAAGGCTGGGCTGATCCTCAGGCGGGCAAATTCTACGGCCAGTATGGGCCGACCTATACCTTCGGCTGCGCCGTCGCTGAGGTAGATGTGGATATGCAAACTGGCAAGGTCACGATAAATAAACTCATCCTGGTAAACGATGTAGGCTTCGCCATCAACCCGATGGTGGTGGAAGGACAGATGGAGAGCTATAGCGGATTGGTATTGGGACATCTGATGCTGGAGAAACACGAGTGGGATGACAAGGGGCGCTTGCTCACGGATAGTTTGCAGTCGTTTCATCTCCCTACCAGCCTGGATATTCCCCCCATTGACAGCAACCTCATGGATGGCTTCGACCAGGCTGGCCCCTATGGCGCTAAGGATACAGGGCCAACCGGCGGCGTCTCCGGCGCTATTATTAACGCCATCTACGATGCTACTGGTGTGGTAGTAACCGAGTTGCCTATAAGTGCGGAAACCATCTTAAAAGCCATACGCGAGAGAAAACGGTAGGGGCGGACCTCTGGGTCATTTGTTCCAACAAAATCGTGGTAAAGAGCATTAGGTTAGGTCAGCCGGAACATAATATGGTCCCAAAATCGACGATTCACTACTTGCGGAGATGTGCTATGACGAAAACCCCCTAACCCCCTTTACGTAAAGGGGGCAGACCCGATCTTGGTGCATCGGGTCGGGGGTTTCCGACCACCAGTAAAGTAGGCCTGTAGCCATTGAGTCTCTCGGTTTCTCGGAGTATTTAAGAATATGTTGGAACGAGTGACCCCTATGTCCGACCTTGTCGGGGCGATTCGCGAACCGCCTCTACCAATATAAAAGGAGCGCCTATGGACTTCGCATTGGGACAGGAATTGGAATCTTTTCGCCGGGAGGTCCGCGAATTCATAGCGAGAGAAGTACCCTCCACGTGGCACTGGCCCCGGTATGCCTTCGACCATTACAGCCACAACGATGAGACAGAGCGTTTCGCCAGAACGATGGCCGGGAAGCTGGGAGCTAAAGGATGGCTGTCCCTGGCCTGGCCTGAGGAATATCTCGGCAGGCAGGCATCGCCGCTATTTCAAATGGTACTCGCTGAGGAACTGGAGTACCGCGGCTGCCCGGGGATGGATATCTTCGGTGTGGGCATGATTGCGCCGACGCTGCTCCGCTTCGCCAGTGAAGAACAGAAACGGGAGCACCTTCCCGGCATCGCCGCCGGCAAGAATTTCTGGTGCGAATGCCTCAGTGAGCCCGGCGCGGGCTCGGACCTGGCCTCGCTGGGAACCCAGGCTGTCGAGGACGGCGACGAATTCGTCATCAATGGGCAGAAGGTGTGGATCAGCGGCGCCCACCGGGCAGACTGGTGCATCCTGCTGGCCAGGACAGACCGGGAACTTCCCAGGCACAAGGGGGTGAGCTTCTTTCTGGTGGATATGAAAACCCCGGGCATCACTGTCCGCCCCCTCATAAACATGGCCGGCGACCATGAAAACAACGAGGTCTACTTCGACGGTGTCCGCATCCCGAAAAGAAACCTCATCGGTGGCAAGAACAAGGGGTGGCCGGTGGTGCTGGGGCTGCTGGACTACGAGCGGTCCACCGCCGTGCCTTTTTATGTGGTCGCACGGCATTACCTGGAAGCGATTGCGCAGTATGCAGTGCGCGCCGGCGGGCCGCGTAATACAATCACAAACCGTATGGCCGACCTGTCGGTACAATGCGAGATCGGGAGGCTATTGGCCTACCGGGCGGCATGGCTCCAGGGAGAGGGCATGCCCTTTGATACCGAGGCGGCAAAGGTAAAGCTGTACACCGTTGAACTCAATCAGCGGGTGGCCGCGGCGGCAATGGAGGTTCTGGGACTGTACGGCACTCTTCTGGAAGGTTCCAAGCATGCCCCCCTGGATAGCCGTGCCCCGTGGTATTACCTGCGCTGCGTGGGGAACACCCTGGAGGCCGGCGCTTCGGAGATAGACCGGGACATCATCGCCTCGAGGGGGTTGGGACTGCCGAGGGGATGACTAATTCTAAATTGCAATCAAAATAGCAGAATAATATGCGGTGAATACACAGGCCCCGATGAATCGGGGTGCCACCAGTTACTTGTGCCATCATGATAGCTAATGCGAATAAGAAACTGAGACGGCGGATGCAGTGGTGTAGTAGTGTAGGGAGGGTTTAGTCGAGTCCTTTATTGGGACGAGACGTAACCCTCCGGAGAGAACGTTTATTCAACTAACCCTGTGGTCATTGCTATCAGACAGGAAACCTTCGTTAAAGCAACCCGTCAAAAGCAGAGATTCAGCATGTCAAAGACACCTAGGTTAACAGGGCCGTGTTTCTACTTTCTAAAAACCATGAAGTATACAAGGAGCGAAAACTCCCGTCCAGATTCACTACTGTGAATCTGGCCTACCACCTTTGCGTAAAGGTGGCTTTTACCTTAAATTATCTCCTGGTTGTTCTACAGCCGAATTCCACTACCATAACACCAGGCATTCTTACCTCACAAAAAACTTCACCCTTTTGAACTAATACAAACGCACTAAATCTTGAAGCATCATTTGCAGAAGATTCCTCTCGTCATTGCGAACGCAGTGAAGCAATCTCATCACCTTAAGGCTGATTACTCATACCAAAGCCGAGATTGCTTCGTTTCACTCGCAATGACCGGGTACATTATTTCAATCGTCATGCATTAAAATTAAATGCGTTTGTACTAGATAATTATGCCTACAACCTGTATCGGCAATATGGCTGATGAAAATATACCCTTTAAGGCATATATTATGATTTAGTTGAATTGTCTCCGGGAAAGCCCCCCCTGAAGTTCAAAACGCACATTCGCAACTTCGGGAATTCAAGCAGGAAAGGAGAAGCCATGAGCCAACGAAAGTGGATACTGGTACTTAGTGGATTGTTTGTGCCTCTTCTTGTATTTATGGTGGCCTGCCAGGGCCCCCAGGGAGAGCGCGGCCCCGCCGGCTCACCGGGACCTCAGGGCTCTGCTGGTATTTCTGGCCCTCCCGGCGCTATCGGCCAGGCTGGCCTTGCCGGCCAGAGGGGATCTCCTGGCCCACAGGGTGAAAGGGTGCCGGTCGGCCCCCAGGGACCGGCCACGGTCGTAACTGCAGCTCAGATGATTATTCCTGCTGCGCCTTCACCAGTCCCGGCTGGTCTCGTGGTTAAGCCGGTATGCTCCGCCTGTCACCAGCCAATGGTATCGGCTATTGATGGGGACAAGCACAAAAACCTGGACTGCGCCCAGTGCCATACCCCCGGTAATCATACTACCGACCCTGTAAATGTAAAACCCACCACCAATTTCAACCTGGAGCTATGTGGCGGCTGCCATCCCGACCAGTACCAGAGTTTCTTTACTGCGAATCTGAAATCAAAAGCCAGAGTGGAAAAAGCTGTGCCGACTGGCAGGGCGCCGTCGCTGGACAAGTTGTTGGCCCCTCATGGCTTCACCAAAGAGCACAACGAGCCGCGCTCCCATGCTTTTATGCTCCTGGACCATCTCATAGTGGACAGGGCTTATGGAAAACAGTTCCAGGTCAAGGATTGGAAGGATGTCCTCCGGATAGGCAAAGCCTGGGATATCCTGACGGATAAAGGGGCCGCTTATAGCGAACCGGAAACGGCCAAAGCCGCTAACCCTGTATGTTTGCAGTGCAAGACCAGCGATGCAGTTCTGAAGTGGTCCTATATGGGCGAGAAAAACCCTAAAGCTAAATGGGACCGGACCTCTAACGTGGCCGAATTTGCCAAAGACCTGCAGAATCCCGTGGGATGTATCCATTGCCATGACCCGCATGCCACTAAACCGCGTATTGTCCGGGATGGTCTTATCGAGGCTATCCAGCGGGATGGCGCATATCCATACCTGGCTGACAAAGGGGCTAGCCGTATCAAGGTGCAGGTGGAAGAATTCCGCGGCTTCCGTAAGATTGGGATCTTGGACAAAGCTGACTCCAATATCCAGTGTGCCCAATGTCATGTCGAGTATAACTGCAATCCGGGTATCGATATAAGTACCGGCCAGCCTATTACTATGGCCGATTCGCGTACTAACCACTTTCCCTGGAAGAACGTGTTTGACCTGCCCAAACACTATGATAATCTGAAGTTCCGCGATTTTAAACATGCCGTGACTGGCGCCACACTTATCAAGATGCAACACCCCGAGACAGAGACGCTCTGGGGAAGCAAGCACGATGCTGCGGGAGTCCAGTGTAAGGACTGCCATATGCCGAAGATGAAAAATGATAAGGGTCAAACTTACACATCTCACTGGCAGGCCAGTCCGAGAAATTACCTCGAACCTACCTGTATCAGGTGCCATACGTCCTGGAGCAAGGAACAGGCGGAGTACGAGATTGATGCTATTCAGAACTATATCCGTGGGAAGATGAGAAAGTCAGAGTACTGGCTGGAGAAGCTTATCGATACGTTTGAAGTCGCCAAACGGGCACAAGTTAGCGAGAATGTTTTGAAAGAGGCTCGCAAACAGCATGAGCTGGCCCATGTTTACTGGGAGTGGTGGACCGCTGAGAATAGCGATGGATTCCATAACCCAGATGCAGCTCGTGAATCTCTTACAAAATCCGTTGAGTTCTCCAGAAAAGGTATAGAGATTTTGGAAAAGGCTATGCAAAAGTAGGGAATATATAAGCTAGGGTAACTAAAAAAGCCGTTTTAGATGACAAAGGCAGGGGTGTCCCGATTCGATGGGACGCCCCCCTGCACCTATTGAAACTCCCCTCTCCAACCGCTATAATCTTCAATGTAAAGTGTTAAAGAGTCATAGTTGTGGTGAGCTACGCAGCCAGCATATTGGCCAAACAGTAACCCTTGCGGGGTGGGTACACCGCCGCAGGGATCATGGCGGCGTAATCTTCATTGACCTGCGGGACAGGGAAGGGTTGATACAGATGGTATTCAACCCCGAGCTATCCCGTGAATGCCACGATGTAGCCAGCCAGTGGCGGAGTGAGTTCGTGGTGCAGGTTAAAGGCGAGGTCGCCCACCGCCCTTCAGGCACCGAGAACCCCAGACTCCCAACCGGTGAGATTGAGATAATTGCCCGCTCGGCTTTAACTTTCAGCAAAGCCAAGACGCCTCCCTTTTACATCAACGAAGAGGAAGAGGTTGATGAATCCCTGCGGCTGAAATACCGCTACCTTGATGTGCGCCGCTCACGGCTGAAAAACAACCTCATATTGCGACACCGCGTCATAAAGTTCATGAGAGACTTCCTGGATGCGCGGGGCTTCATAGAGGTGGAAACACCTATCCTCCTTAAGAGCACGCCGGAGGGCGCCAGGGACTATCTGGTGCCCAGCCGTATTCAGCCGGGCAATTTTTACGCTTTGCCCCAGTCGCCGCAGCAGCTTAAACAGCTCCTGATGGTAGGCGGCATGGAGAAATATTACCAGATAGCCCGCTGCTTCCGGGATGAAGACCTTAGGGCCGACCGCCAGCCTGAGTTCACTCAGCTTGACCTGGAGATGAGCTTTGTAGAGGAGGAAGATATCCTCCAGCTTATGGAAGAGATGTTTACCCAACTGGTAAAAGAGGTTACACCTCAATTTAAAGTTATATCTCCGTTCCCCCGCCTATCCTATGCTGAAGCCATGTCCAGGTATGGCTCAGATAAGCCTGATGTGCGTTTCGGTTTGGAACTAAGGGATTTATCCGATATACTGGCCGGATCGGAGTTCGAGGTTTTCCGTTCGGCTATAGAAAAAGGTGGCAAGGTAAGAGGGCTGGCTGTCCCCGGTTGCGGTAACTATAGCCGCCGTGAGGTTGATGAGCTAACCCAGATAGCCCGGAGTTGCGGGGCCAAGGGGTTGGTTACAATGTCTATCAACCCGGAGGTTACCGACACTGAAAACCTGGCTATTGAGCAGGTGCGCTCTGTAGTCAGCAAATTCCTGAAGATAGAGCAAATCCGCAAAATGGTTGGACGTTTGGGGGCTAAGGGGGGTGACTTGCTGTTAATAGCGGCTGGAGAGCCTGCTCTGGTAGACAAAGTGCTTGGTGAGCTCCGCAAAGAGATGGGCAAGCGGCTTAAGCTGGCTGACCCGGACCTGCTGGCATTCAGCTTTATACTGAATTTCCCTCTCTTTGAGTGGAACCAGGAGGAGGGGCACTGGCAGCCTACGCACCATCCCTTTACTGCTCCCATGCCTGAAGATATACAATTTCTGGACACTGCTCCGGAAAAGGTCAGGGCCAGGCATTATGACCTGGTATGCAATGGTTTTGAGCTTTCCAGTGGCAGTCTGCGAATCTATACACGGGAACTTCAGGAGAAGATGTTCAGGATGCTGGGGTATAAACAAGAGGAGATAGAGGCACGCTTCGGCCACATGCTGGAGGCATTTGACTACGGGGCGCCACCCCATGGCGGCATAGCTCCTGGTATAGACCGTTTCGTCATGCTCCTGGCCCGGGAAGATAATATCCGTGAGGTTATAGCCTTCCCTAAGACCCAGAGCGCTACGGACTTGTTAATGAATTCCCCCTCTCCCGCTACTGCGACCCAGCTAAGGGAGTTGCACCTTAAAATAGTAGACGAAGAGCCAAAGCCAACAATTACTTAGAGCAGGATTGATGACTATAAAAAGTCGCGATGGAATCGTGAGCACCGTGAAATAGGAAAATGGCGTATAAAACCTCTCGCCCCTTTGGGGAGAGAATTAAAGAGAGGGGCTTTTCCAATCCAGCTACAATCACCCTCTCCCTTACCTCTCCCTTTTAGGGCGAGGAGATTAAAAGCGGCCATTTTTGAGAGAATAAGGAGGTATACCATGCCTCAGGTGGAAGCATTTGAAGTAGCTAAAGACGTCTTTCAAATAGATACAAAGCTTCTCTCCATACCTCACTTCTGCGCTGTTTATATTATCAAAGGGGAAAAGCTGGCTCTTATGGATTCCGGGGACCACACAACCGCCGATGTTGTTTTAGCAGGAATCCGTCAGTTAGGGTTTCAACCCCAGGACTTTTCGTACATCTTTTGCAGTCACATTCACCTCGACCATTCCGGGGCAGCGGGGCAATTGATTAAACAGATGCCCAACGCCCAGGTGGTTGTCCATGAAAAAGGGGCCAGGCATCTGGCTGACCCATCCAGGCTACTGGCAAGCTATGGTAGTCTTGGCGGCGACCCTGCTCTTCAAGCCCTGGTTAAACCTGTCCCACCCAACCAGATTACATCGGTCAAAGGTGGGGAGACGTTCTCGTTGGGAAAAGATAAGAATATTCAGGTGGTGGCTACGCCCGGCCACTCCCCTCATTCCGTTGGTTACTTCTACAACCAGCACAAGGGATTGTTCTGCGGGGATTCAGTGGGCGTTTATCTGGCTGAAGAGAAGGTACTCATGCCTGTGGCTGCGCCGGGCTATGACCATGAACTGGCATTGCAAAGTCTCAAAACAATGGATGCATTGCCTTTAGAAGCGCTATTTTTCCCGCACTGGTCAATGCATAATAATGTGAAAGATATATTTAAGTTTGCTTTGAAACAGTGGGGGGATTGGGGAGCATTTGCTGAGGGTTTGGTCAAATCCGGGAAGGCAGACCAGCTAGAAGGGAAACTAAGAGAGCGGGCAAGGCAGGAGCTTAAGGCAGTTCAAAATAGGAAATCGTTTTTTGAATACCTTACCGGCGAACTGGTTACCCTTTCTGCCATGG
>Ga0082335_1006718_pt1 | contig 14535 bp, 11 predicted proteins | sample Subgrocontami58m_FD_72375 | JGI IMG/M metagenome (GOLD analysis project Ga0082335, IMG submission 72375) | Subsurface groundwater microbial communities from S. Glens Falls, New York, USA - GMW37 contaminated, 5.8 m (SPADES assembly) (version 2) ...
CCCGGACAATCAGGGTGACGAACCCGGGATCGTACTATGCGAGTGGGCAGACGGCAACGATACTTTTCGAAACGACAGGGAACATTTCTCGGGTTAAATGGGAATTGTGCGAAGGGGCAAACGGCACTGCGCCGTGCAGGCTTATGAGCGGAGATGTCGCGGTGACCGGCAGGGCAGCCTACATATACTGGTGGCCGCAAGCTGGCGATTGGTACGTGGGAAAAGCGCTGTGGGTGAAGGTAAGTGATGTGAGCTCGCAGGCAACCGGCTCCGCGGGACCATTCTATATTCTGAGGCAATAACCGGACGCTTTCTTGGAGAGAGGCTCAACCTTTTTGGATATCCTGAAAGGTTGAGCCTTTTTCATGTTCGCGGTATGCTTTTGCCATACATACGCTGATGTTGCAGTCCAAATTATTCACCAAAACAAGCAGGAATGCGCCGAAAGATGAGGAGGCGCTGAATGCCCAACTTCTCTCTCGCGCGGGATTTGTCCAAAAACTCATGGCAGGGGTGTATTCTTTCTTGCCGCTCGGACTCCGGGTAATTCGGAAAATCGAGGCAATCGTGCGGGAAGAAATGGTGGGCATAGGCGGCGAGGAATTGTCGCTGCCGGTGCTGCACCCACGGAAGAACTGGCTCGAAACCGGCCGGTGGGAAACGTACGACACGTTATTCCGCTTCACTAGCCATTATTCGAAGAACGAGTATGTGCTTGGCCCTACGCACGAGGAAGTGATTGCGCCGCTCGCAAAGCAGTTTATTTTTTCCTATCAGGATTTGCCGCGGTATGCGTTCCAGATTCAGACGAAGCTTCGCGACGAGAAACGTGCAAAGTCCGGACTTCTCCGCGGACGCGAGTTTTTGATGAAAGACCTTTACTCGTTCCATAAGGACGAAGCCGACCTTGATGCGTATTACGAGAAAGCAAAAGGAGCGTATGCACGGGTTTTCGAGCGGGTGGGGATCGGGAAAGATACCGTACTTACCTTTGCTTCGGGCGGCACTTTTTCAAAGTACTCGCATGAATTTCAGACGCTTATTCCGGCGGGAGAAGACACGGTTTACCTTTGTGAAGCGTGCTGCGTGGCGGTAAACAAGGAAATTATCGCCGAGCAGCCGGCGTGTCCTTCCTGCAATGCAAAAAACCTGAAGGAGCGTGTAGGCGCCGAAGTGGGAAATATTTTCAAGCTTAAAACGAAATATTCGACGCCATTCGGGCTTCAATATAAAGACGAGAAGGGGGCAATGCATGATGTGCTCATGGGCTGTTACGGCATCGGCATCTCGCGTCTTATGGGGGTTATTGTGGAGCGGTTTCATGACGAGCGGGGAATCATCTGGCCCGAATCGGTGGCGCCTTTCCGTGTGCATCTCATTGAATTGAATGGTGCCTCCGCTGCCGGACTTTATGTTGCTTTACAGAAGGAGGGGGTGGACATACTCTATGACGAGACTGCTCGCTCGGCGGGTGAAAAGCTCACGGACGCCGATTTATTGGGAATCCCATGGCGCGCAGTGGTGAGTCCGAAGACGAAGGGAAAGATAGAACTCAAAGCGCGCAACTCCGAAAAAGCTGAGCTTCTTACGGAAGAAGAGCTTTTTCGTAAATTCGAAGCACGAAATCCGAAATCCTAAACAAATTCCAATATTCGAAATTCCAATGACTCAAACGGTTTCGAATTTAGAACATTCGGACTTCGATATTGTTTCGGATTTAGAGTTTAGAATTTAGAAATTATATTTTCATCATGCGAATGTTCGACTATATGTTCAGCGATGTGGGAATTGATTTGGGAACTTCCAATTCTCTGGTGTATTTGGGGCGCAAGGGTCTTATGGTGAACGAGCCGTCCGTCGTTGCGGTGAATACGAAAACGAACCAAATTCTCGCGGTGGGCGAGGAGGCGAAGAAGATGATGGGGAGAACCCCCGCGCATATCAGCGTTATCCGGCCGCTTGTAAGCGGCGTGGTGTCGGACTTCGAGATGACGCAGGAAATGCTGCGGCAATTTTTGCGTCGGGCGAGCAGGGCGCCTCTCCTCGGGTTCCGGCGGGGCGTGATCGCTATTCCGAACGGCGTGACCGAGGTGGAGCGGAAATCGGTGGAGGATGCGGCGACGAATGCCGGGTGCAGTAAGGTATACCTTGTTGAGGCGCCTGTGGCGGCGGCCTTGGGTGCGCGCCTGCCGATTCTCTCGCCCATGGCGAGTCTTATCGTGGACATCGGCGGGGGGACCACCGATATTGCGGTTATTTCCATGGGGGGAATTGTGGTGGCGAAGACATTACGGGTGGCGGGAGACAAATTAAACGAAGACATTATCCGTTTCGTGCGCGACGAATTCCGGCTTGCCATCGGCGAGCAGACTGCGGAATATCTGAAAATTGCCGCGGGTTCCGCGGTTCCCGTCGAGGGGCGAATTGAGGTGGCGATTCGGGGACGGGACTACACGACCGGACTCCCGCGCGAGGTCGCCGTAAAGAATGCCAACGTCCGGCAGGCAACCCAGAAATCACTCCGTACGATTGTGGATGCCGTCCGCGAAGTGATTGAACTTACGCCGCCGGAGCTTGTGGGCGACATGCTGGCGCAGGGGATTTACCTGTGCGGGGGAGGGGCGTTGCTTCGGGGTTTTAACGAGCTTGTGGAGCGGGAAACGGCGGTAAAAACGGCGGTTGCGGAGGAGCCCCTTACCTGCGTGGTGAGGGGGCTCGGGCAAATCGTTGACGATTTTGAGGGGTTCCGGACCCTGCTTGATAACCCCCTGAAGCCGCTCGAGATAAAATTGTAGGGAAATAGTTGTAGGTTGTAGGTTGTGGAAGTGAGTCAGGCTATTGGCCATGAGGCAATGGTGAGACTAAGTTCCCAGCGACCTAAGACCATACTCGCTTCTATGACCTTCAACAACTGACCAGTCAAACAACCATGTCCGGAAAGTATCTTCTTGGGTTCCTGACAGTAATTGCGGTACTGCTTGCGGCGCTGCAGCCCGGTTTTGGTTTTTGGGTGCGTGAGGGAATACAAGGAGGTGCCACTGTTTCTGCGGACGAGCTGCGCTCGGAAAACGCCGCGCTCAAGGCGCAGCTCGCGCGCCGCGAAATTGCGCAGTATCAGCTTCCCGATTTTCCCAAAAAAGCAACTCTTGTTGAGGTATATTCCCGGTACCCATTTGGTTTGAAAAGCGAGCTTCTTGTGAATGCTGGGGAGAAGGACGGAATGCGCGTGGGGCAACCGGCGCTCTTTCACGGAATGTTTGTGGGAGTTATCACGAGGGTGTTTGACCATGCGGCGACCATTGAAACGATTTTCGATGCGCGCGCGAAATATGCGGTGCGCGTGGGGAAAAAAGGAGTCGATGCGTTGCTTGAGGGAGGGAATGAACCTCATCTTACGCTTATCGCGAATGGTGCCGAGATTGAGTCCGGAGCGGCAATTTATAGCGCCGCCCCATCGGTGCCCTACGGGCTTGCGATAGGCGCGGTGAAAGAAGGGCGTGCGGGACGGAGCGGATTGTTTCAGGAGTCGACCGTCACCATTCCATACGGCATTGGAGAAATCCGCGTTTTGGAAATCATGACGGAGTACGCTTCTCCTTCTCTTTGACGCATACGAATCATGAACCGTACAATGCTTGCCGCAGTGTTTCTTTGCGTGATTGCTTTCCTGCTCCAGGTGCGTTTCGGGGGAAGCGGATTTGGCTTTGAAAATACGGTTCTCGTCACTCTTATCGCGCTCGCGTGCGTGCTCGATGTGCTGCAGATTACGCTTCTCGGCGTCATTGCCGCATGGTTTTTAAACTGGCAGCCGGGCGTGAGTGCGGAAATTGTACTTCTTGTGATGATTCCCGTCCTTGTGAGTTTATTGAAGGGCACATTTCCCGGCTTGTTCCTGGTGGGTTATTGGGCAGCTGTTATTCTTGGCGTAGGGCTATGGTATGTGGTTGCCGACTTCCGCATAATGACGGAGGTTTCCCCCGCGCTCGTCCGTGAAATTGCGTTGAGTTTTATATGGGCTTCCGTTTGCATCGTGCCAATACGCATTCTCGCCCGCGATTCACGTTAACGTTGCCCGGGCTTGAGTCGGCTTTGCTTGAAATTTCACTGCGGGGCATAATGGGTGCATGAAAGATGAGACGGAGCACGCTCCTGCTTTTGAGGAGGCGGTTGCGGAAGATTGGGCTGAAGGGGCCGAAACGGTAGAAGTACCGCTTGGCAATCATCCCCTGATTTATGTGTGGTTCCTTGTGCTGATACTGGCCGTCGGCTTCGCGGGGCGGGTCGTTTTCTTGAGTCTTGGGAAGGGAGAGGTATATGCCGCACGCGCCAAGGCGAACCTTGAGCAGGTGAAAAAGACTGTTCCTCTCCGCGGGATTATCACCGATCGGTTCGGTACGGTGCTCGCGGAAAACAAAATCGTGCCCTATGTGTTTCTGGAGACGGGGAAATTCTTGAAGCATGAGGAGTTGCAGGAGCCGACGCTCCGGGCATTGCAGCAAATTGCAAATATTGCGCCCGATGAAGTGTGGGGCTGGATTCGCGATGCGGACCCAGACCGTCTCGGCGAAAGAATCCCTGTTCCTATAGAGGTGAGCGACAGGATGCTTGTGATGCTGAAAGGATTGAATCTTTCCACTGTTGTTGTCGAGGACGGGGTCGAGCGGGTGTACAAAAAAGGGAAAGCATTTGCACACGTGTTGGGATATGTGGGGTTTCCCGGTGTGGCGGATTTGCAGGCGAATCCGTTGATAAGCGCAGACGAGATGGTCGGGAAAGACGGGGTGGAACGTTCCTATAACAGTTTGTTGCGTGGAGATGCGGGAATCACCGTGGTGCGGCGGGACGCGGTGGGGAATGTGCTTGACACGTCCGAGCGGCAGGCGCCTTCCCGCGGCGAGACCTTGCGGCTCGCGATTGACGCAGATCTTCAAACGTACTTTTATGAGCGCCTTGCAGCGGGATTGCGCTCGTTGGGGCGCAAAGTGGGAGTGGGTATTGCGATGAACCCGAAGACGGGAGAAGTGCTTGCGCTTGTGCAGGAGCCCTCGTATGACAACGGCATTCTCTCGAAAACCGGACATACGAGCGAGAAGAAAGCAATTTTGACTTCGCCCGAAAAACCGCTTTTCAACAGGGCGATTTCCGGGGCGTACAGTCCCGGTTCCACGATAAAGCCGCTTGTGGGAATCGCGGCGTTGAAGGAAGGCGTGATTGACCCCGAGCGCAGGATTTTCTCGCCGGGATATTTGGATATCCCCAACCCTTTCGACCCCTCGAAGCCCACTCGCTACAAAGACTGGCGGGCTCATGGAAGCGTGGATTTGGCGGCGGCAATCGCCGTTTCGAGCGACGTCTATTTCTACGAGGTCGGCGGCGGAGCGCCGGGAGGTCCGAAAGGATTGGGAATCGACCGATTGCGGAAGTGGTGGGAAACGTTCAACTTTGGGAAGCGTACGGGCATTGACCTTCCCGGCGAAGTGGACGGGTTCCTCCCTTCAATCGAGTGGAAAGAGAAGCGCGAGAAGCGACCGTGGCTTTTGGGCGACACCTATAACGTTTCCATCGGGCAGGGTGATTTGCTCATAACGCCGCTCCAGCTTCTCTTATACCTAAACGCCGTCGCGACAGGGGGGAAGCTCCTGCGCCCGGTGATTGCGAAAGAGGCGCCGCATCCGGTGGTGGTCAGAGATATTTCGTATCTTGCGCCCGAAATTGCAGAGGTGGTGAAGGGCATGCGCCAGGCGGTCACGGCGCCGAACGCCACGATTTACGCCCTCCATGACCTTCCGTTTACGCTCGCGGCAAAAACAGGCAGCGCGCAGGTATATAACAACCGAAAAATAAACGCTTTTTTTGTGGGATACGCACCCGTCGAGGACCCGCAGCTTATTGTGCTTGTTCTTGTGGAAGATGCCAAAGAGGGGGCTTTGAACGCCATTCCCGTGGGTGGCGATGTACTCAAGTGGTACTATGAAAATAGAATGACTAATAACCAATGACTTATAACCCATGACAGCAGAAACAAAGGCTTGTCAGAACTGTAGAAGTCAATTTGTCGTAGAACCAGAAGATTTTCAGTTTTATGAAAAGCTCAAAGTCCCGCCGCCCACATGGTGCCCGGAGTGCCGTCTTGTGCGGCGGCTTATGTTCCGAAACGAGCGGTCGCTGTATAAACGGCCGTGTGATCTGTGCAAAAAGGAGAAGATTCTCATGTATCCGCCGCAAAGTCCTTTTACCGTGTATTGCGGCCCCTGCTGGTGGGGCGACGGTTGGGATAGGGCGCAATATGCAAAAGACTACGACTTCTCGCGGCCCTTCTTTGAGCAGTTCAGGGAATTGCTCCGAGCGGTTCCGCGGCTCGGACTTATCCAAGAAGGAGAGAATGTGGAGAGCGAGTACGCGAACCGCGTGAGTTACCAGCGGGGCGCATATCTTGTGTTCGGCAGCAATGATGACGAGCACTGCCGCTACGGATCGTGGATGAATAGTTCGAAGGAGTGCATGGACTCGTACAATATCCATAAGTGCGAGCGCTGTTACGAGTGCATTGATTGTTCCCAGTGCAATACGCTTTCGTTCTCGCGAGAATGCACCGCATGCAGCAACTCGTCGTTTCTTCTGAACTGCCGCAATTGCGAGAGTTGTTTCGGGTGCGTGAATCTCCGCAATAAGAGCTACTGTATTTTCAATAAGCAGTACACGAAGGAAGAATATACACGCGCGATCGCGAAATTCAATCTCGGAAGCTCGCTTTTCATTGAAGGCATGCGGAGCAGGTTCAACGAGTTTAAGAAAAGCTTCGCCGTTCCCGCGATGGTGACGTACCAAAGCCAGGGGGTAAGCGGGAACTGGATTGTGAACTCTAAAAACGTAGTCCAATCATTCAGCTGCCGGAATGTGGAAGAGGGGAAACATTGCTTCGCGGTGTTCGACGAAAGTCAGGCGATGGATCACTGTTTTTGGGGAGCGAGCGGGGAGCGTATCTATGAATCGGTAAATATCGGTATTCAGCACTCGAATGTCCGCTTTTCGAGCGAGTGCTGGGTGCAAGTGCTCGACCTCCAGTATTGCATGAATTGCCAGCAGAGCTCGCGCAATCTTTTCGGGTGCATCGGGCTCAAAGGCGCGCAGTACTGTATTCTCAATAAACAGTACGTAAAGGAGGAGTATGAGCAGTTAGTGCCGAAAATCGTGCAACACATGGGGGCGATGCCGTATACCGATGCCAAAGGACGGGTATATAAGTACGGCGAGTTTATCCCGACGGAGCTTTGTCCATTTGCCTACAACGAAACGCTCGCGCAGGAATTTTTCCCGCTCACGAAAGAGAAAGCAGTCGAGAAGGGATTTGCATGGAGGGAGCCCGAGAAGAAGGGATACTCTATCACCGTATTGGCCGATGCGCTGCCGGATGACATTGCGGACATTTCTGATGCAATGCTCAAAGAGGTTATCGGCTGCGCGCATGGGGGGCCGCCATCCGGCGGATGCAACCATCAATGTGCGACCGCATTCCGGATTATTCCGGACGAGCTTGCGTTCTATCGATCTCGCGGGCTCCCGTTTCCGCGCCTCTGCCCGAACTGCAGGCATTACGAGCGGCTTGCGCAAAGGAACCCGCTGAAGCTCTGGCATCGCACGTGCGTGTGCAGCAGGGAGGAGAGCAGGGGAAAGGTTTCCTATCGCAACACGGCCGCGCATGCACATGGCGCCTCGCCGTGCCCAAACGAGTTTGAAACGAGCTACGCGCCGGAGCGTCCAGAGATTGTATACTGTGAAAGTTGTTACCAGACGGAAGTGGCGTGAGTTTCGAGTAAGTAGTATGTAGTGGGTAGAATGTAGTAGAATCATTCTGTTCCCTACTACTCATTACTTTCTATTTACTACTTACTATGTCAGAGCTTCGACAAGACCTTGTTTCCGGCGACTGGATTATCATGGCGCCGGGGCGCGCGCGGCGATTGCACGATATGTTGCCGGCGAAGCGTCGTCGTTTGCCGACTTCAAAATCGAAGTGTCCTTTCGAAAATTTGCGGGCGTCGGGAAATTGGCCGCCGCGATTCCAATACCCGGCAAAAGGCCCGTGGAAAATAGCGGTGATGCGGAACAAGTACCCCGCGCTCCGTCGCGATGAGCGCTGTGCGATGGAGATGCGGCAAGGACCCTATGCTTATATGGAAGGGATTGGGCATCATGATGTGGTAGTTACGAGAGACCACACAAAGGATTTCGCCTCTCTTTCGTCTGCGGAGGCGACCATGTTGCTCCGCATGGTGCAGCAGATGCATCGCCGGTTCAGGGACGATGGATGTTCCCGCTACGTTTCTACATTCGCAAATTGGGGGCCCTCGGCGGGAGCATCGTTGTATCACCCCCACTATCAACTTCTCGCATTGCCCATTATTCCTCCCGACGTGGCACATTCTCTCGAAGGTTCAATGGTCTATTTTGCAAAACATCGCTCGTGTGTTCACTGCGATATGTTGACGTTTGAGCGGGAGGCGGGCACCCGCATTGTCGAAGCGGCGCCGCGGGCAATCGCGGTGGCACCGTTTGTTTCCCGGCAGCCATTCGAGGTGAGAATATACCCGAAGCGGCACGCATCCCGTTTTGAAGATGCGTCATTGCGCGATATCCGGGAAGTTGCGGGATTGCTGCAGTCGGCGCTCCGCCGCATCAAAAAATTCCTGAATGACCCCGATTACAATTTCTTCATCCACACGGCGCCGTTTCATAAGGGGCATGATTTTGAGCATTACCATTGGCATGTTGAGGTGTTCCCGAAGATTTCCATGCTTGCCGGTTTTGAGTTGAGTACGGGCGTGGACATCAATGTGGTCACACCCGAAGAAGCGGCTGCGGTGCTTAAAGGGAAAGGTAAAGTTGCAGGCACCGATGTATAGATTGTTGTTACCGCACAGGGTCCCCGTTGCGCTGCTCGCCGCGTCCGGCATTTTTCCGATAGTCGGGATGGTGTGGGCGTATTTTGCGCTGCGCGGCATTAATCAACCGCTCGTCGTGCATTTTACGGAGCGCACCGGTATTACCGAAGTTGGCACTCTTTCCTACATTCTTCTTCTCGGAGCATTTTGGACATTTGCTTGCTTCGTAAATATTGCAATAGCGGTTCCGTTACTTAGGAGAGATACTTTTTTAGCGCACTTTCTCGCCGGAGCGAGTTTTTGCTTGAGCATCTTGATTTTTATATGGTTTGCGGCTATCATACACGTCAATTAGGTTTTAGCTTTGAGGTTTTAGGTTTTAGAGCTAACACCTAAAAACTAACACCTATAACCTATGACGAAGTTCGCAATCATCGAAACCGGCGGCAAACAATATAGGGTTGCCGCGGGACAAAAACTCAAAGTAGAGAAGCTTGAAGTCGAGGCGGGCGCAAGCGTGATGTTCGACAAAGTGCTTCTCACGGCAGAGGGGGGAAATGTGACGGTTGGTGAGCCGTATATTTCCGGCGCGAAGGTGAAGGGAAAAGTGCTGCGGCAGGCGCGCGCTCGTAAAAAAATCGTGTTCAAGTATCACTCGAAGACGCGGCAGAAAAAGAAGAAGGGCCATCGGCAGCCGTTCACGGAGGTTTTGGTAGAGAAGGTATAGTCTGAGGAGCGAAAGAATTTCTGAAGTTCAACCTCCTATTTTTCCACAACATTCTAACATTCTTAAGAATTAGGGCGGGTAAATTAGGTGTCTCCAAATAGAAATCACCCCGCTTGTCCGGTTTGCATCGCAGAAACGAAAACGCCGCTTGCGCCAACACAGGGGTCGAGGCAAGCGGGTGTTTGTTTTCTTCGTTAGTTTTTCCTCTCTCTTTCTTTTTTGAAAACCGCTCAGTCTTTTTTCACCATCTGGTCGGTGAAGTGGCCTTTCGGCATGCGATAGCCGCCGAGTGTCCGCTGGAGGAATTCCGGCTGGGCACAGAGTACCAATTGACAGAATTGACAGAGGAGGTGTCAAACAAAACACCCTCCTGGTCCGACACGGGGTCGGGGGAGGGTATTTAAGATTTTTTTCTCGTCCGTTATTCCTTTCTTTTGGGGTTGATATGTGGGGTTACGCCAACGCCGCGATTTCGAGCTTCGAGTATCGCCCTTGTGATTGCTTGCTTTCCAGTATGGCTTTGGCATTATCGAACCCTTCGCGCACTACTTTGAGCGATTCCTCCGCGACCGCAAAGAGGTCCGTAAACCGTGGCCTGGTGAGTTTTACTCCGTTCAGAAATGGGGGAACCGCGTCGAATTCCTCCGTCGCGACAATGCCGCTTCCGTCCCCATCCCATCCGGCTTTGAGGAGAAGGAGGAAGAAGAGGTTCCAGTTGATCCACGTGTACCGAAGCGAACCGCGGTGGGTTGCGGAGGCATGGACATGAATGCGTCGCTGCAGCACCTTGATGATTTCTTCGACGCATTTTTGGAACTCAGTGGGTCCCGCGCCGTCAAGCACCTCATGGCTAGAGTCCACGAGCGCGGTGATGGAGGGGTGTTTGACCTGTTTGAGGAACTCGCACACCGTTTGCACCGTGTTCATCCCCGGGAGTTCCCAGTGGGTGAGGGGCTCAATAGCCACCTGCTCGACTCCCAATTCACTCGCATAATCGCCAACCTCGCGCATGCTCTCGATGCCGTGCTTCATACTCTCGCCCACGATATTAGCGAGTTCATCTATCGTCCGCACTTTCGGCCGTACTCCCCATGGGAGTGCACCGACTGGCCCGCAGAACACCTTCCCGCCGAGCAAGTTGGTCCACCGCACTCGATTTTTGAGGTAGTTCACGCCGCGTTTCCTGATCGTGGGATTGGGCGAACCGGGGTTGTGTTTCCTGTCCACTACGCCCACCGTCGTTACCCCGAGTCCGATGTCGCGGAGTTTCGCGCCAAACTTGTCATAGTAGGCATCGTCTCCGCTGAAAAGCGGGATCTCCACGCCGTCGTACCCCATTTCCTTGAGGCGGCGGAGCATATCCTTGTCATCATATTTTGGGAAGAGAAGGAGATTTTTGAATACTTTCATGTTAGTCAATTTTGAAGAATGTTAACCACATGGAACGTTTATGTTCCGTTGTGCCGGATACTCTCCGGCGCTGCCGTGAGCATAGGGGAGAGTGGGGGAGGGGTCAAGTATGTTGTGGACCTACGGGGAATTGAACCCCGACCTCCTCCATGCCATGGAGGCGTAATGCCGTTTTACTATAGGCCCGATACAGAAGAGATTGTATACAAATGTGTCTAAAAATGGAACGGTCATGCCTCTCACCGTTGCCGATCCGTTGCCATTTTCCAAGCCTGTGTGGGGTATCAGACAGGGTGGAACGCGGGGTCTCATTTCGGGTATTATGTTGTGTTGGACAAGACTCGGGGTTGACATACCTCCGCATATCCTTATACTTTACCCTTGCGATGGCCTATAACGGCGGCTTACAAATTAAATATAAGAACCTGGAAAGTTTTTTAGTTGTTCCAATTACGTTTTAGCAATTTCGTAAAAATTGCAGTGCGAGATTCGTAGAAGCTCCTCGTGAGCTTTTATTAATCTTTTTTTTCGAGGATTTGATCCTGGTCCAGGATGAACGCTGGCGGCGTGGATAAGGCATGCAAGTCGAGCGGTGCGCTTGCGATTACATCAAGAGTGCGCAGCGGCGAACGAGTTAGTAACGCCCTGGTACGTACCCCGAAGTCGGGCATAGCTCATCGAAAGGTGAGGTAATTCCCGATAGTTCCCTCACATAACTTTGACTAGCACTCCGTGCAACTGCGACAAAGTCGCCGGTCAAAGTTATGTGAGGGATAAAGGCGCAAGCCGCTTTGGGATCGGCCTAGGTCCGATCAGCTAGTTGGTAGGGTAACGGCCTACCAAGGCTATGACCGGTAGGGGAGGTGAGAGCCTGACCCCCAACGACGGAACTGAGACACGGTCCGTACTCCTACGGGAGGCAGCAGTCGAGAATATTCGACAATGGGCGAAAGCCTGATCGAGCGACGCCGCGTGCAGGATGAAGGACTTCGGTCTGTAAACTGCGGTAGTAGGGTAAGAATGCAAATGACTGCCCTACGGAAAGAGGTGGGTAACTACGTGCCAGCACCAGCGGTAATACGTAGACCTCAAGCGTTATCCGGATTTATTGGGCGTAAAGCGCGTGTAGGAGGCGCGGTGCGTCTCTGGTTAAAGCCCACTGCCTAACGGTGGAAATGCCAGGGATACGGCCGCGCTCGAGGAGGTTAGAGGTGCATGGAACCCACGGTGTAGGGGTGAAATCCGTTGATATCGTGGGGAACACCGAAGGCGAAGGCAGTGCACTGGGGCCTTCCTGACTCTGAGACGCGAAAGCGTGGGGAGCAAAAAGGATTAGAATGGCTCGGCAGTTCCTCTTTTGAGAATCGGCATAATTTCCTGCTGGAAATTTACCTGCCTCTCGGTCGCCTACGCGACCTCCGAGAGCTTCTCAAAAGAGGAACTGACCTCGCTTGTTGAGGAAACAGGCGGAACGGAGGGTATCCGTTGGGCAAATTAGTCCCCCCGTGATGACGAAAGTCATTTTACGGGGAAAACTTGGCTATATCGGTGGAACTCTCGCGGAAGCGAGACAATACCGAGGGAAGACTTGCAAGCTTTGTTGAGCACATTGCAAAAAGTTTTATGGGGAGTGTAGTTTACAGTAAAACGTCCGGCTGTTAACCGGAAGACAGTGTCGCAAGACATTCACTCCCTGCCATAATTCTGGCAAACAAATATACTAGAAACGTATTTGTTTGCCAGCTCAACAAAGTTTGCAAGAACCCGTAGAGACTACACGCCGAGCTCCGACGCAAGGTCGGAGATGATATAGTCCGAACTCACGGGCGACCGTGAGAGGCAAGCAGAAATGTCTTGCCCCGCAACTATTGGAATTTTCGAGTTTGGAATTTCTGATTTGTTTAGAAATTAGAAATTCGGATTTAGAAATTTCAATTTTGTTGTGCGCAACAAAATTGTAGATACCCTTGTAGTCCACGCCCTAAACGATGCCTGCTTGGTGTTTCGAGTATCGACCCTCGGAGCGCCGGAGCTAACGCGTTAAGCAGGCCGCCTGGGAAGTACGAGCGCAAGCTTAAAACTCAAAGGAATAGACGGGGACTCGCACAAGCGGTGGAACATGAGGTTCAATTCGACGATAAGCGAGGAACCTTACCAGGGTTTGAAATGCATACTGAACGCCGGTGGAAACATTGGCCTTCCCTTAAAAGACAGTATGCACAGGTGCTGCATGGTTGTCGTCAGCTCGTGCTTTGAAGTGTTCCCTTAAGTGGGGTAACGAGCGCAACCCCTATCGCGTGTTACAAGTGTCACGCGAAACTGCCCTCCACTTTGCACAGGAGGTGCGGAAGATGTTAGAAATCTTCCGTGCTTCGTGGATAAAGTGGAGGGAGGAAGGAGGGGATGACGTCAAATCCGCATGGCCCTTTGATACCCTGGGCGACACTCGTGTTACAATGGGGCCGACAATGCGTTGCCAACCCGCAAGGGGGAGCTAATCGCATCAAACGGTCTCTCAGTTCAGATTGGGGGCTGCAACTCGCCCCCATGAAGCCGGAATCGCTAGTAATCGCGGATCAGAACGCCGCGGTGAATACGTTCTCGAGTCCTGTACTCACCGCCCGTCACGCCAAGGGAGCCGGGAATGGGTAAGGCCGAGCTTAGCTCGGTTAGCCCAAGCTCGGTGACATGGGCGAAGTCGTAACAAGGCACGGGTAGCGGAAGCTGTTCGTGGAACAATTAAACTATACATAGATATAGTGTCGTAGTTTTTAGCTGGTAGGTAATGGGTGTTGGCATGTGCTAAGACCTAAGACCTATTAACTCCGACGTTTCAGTCGGAGTCCGACCCCGCGAAAGCGCGCGTCGGACCTAAAACCTATTTTTAATTGGAGCAACTAAAAAGCTTTTTGTGGTATAGTGGGTGCATGCCCGACCCGAAGAACATTATTATGGTCATCGAGGATGACCCGTTCCTCTCTTCGATTTTGAAGGCGAGATTGGAGAAGGACGGCTTCCAGGTCATTCAGGCGTTCAACGGTGAGGAGGCGCTCACGAAGCTCCGGGAAACGTTGCCCGGGCTCGTGATTCTCGACCTCATCATGCCGAAGATGTCGGGCTTCGAGGTGCTCCAGGCGATTTCCATCGACCCCCAGCTCAACAAGATTCCCGTGGTCGTGGTCTCAAACCTCGGCCAGCAGGACGATGTGGCGAAGGCGAAGGGCTTCGGCGCGATTGATTATTTCGTGAAGATGCGGATGTCGGTGGACGAGCTGCTCACTAAAATCCGCGAAATTATTACGAAGAGGGGAATCAATAAATAGTAGGTAGTAAGTAGAATGTAGAAAGTAGTAGGGGAACTACTTGCAGATTTTTTTGTTATAGGTTATAAGTTATCAGTCATAAGTTATATGTTATTGCCATGGACTCCGAAATAATGAAAAAAATAAAACCCGGTGCGCGCGTGCGCGTGTTTGAGCAAAAAAGCGCGTTTGAGGGGCTTGTGATTGCGCGGAA
>Ga0082335_1006719_pt1 | contig 14534 bp, 11 predicted proteins | sample Subgrocontami58m_FD_72375 | JGI IMG/M metagenome (GOLD analysis project Ga0082335, IMG submission 72375) | Subsurface groundwater microbial communities from S. Glens Falls, New York, USA - GMW37 contaminated, 5.8 m (SPADES assembly) (version 2) ...
TCCCAACGCCGAGAGCGCGCTGAAGAAGATCTTCGTCCTGCTTCGCTCCCAGCTCGGTCACGATTTTTCCAAGTACAAGCCGAGCACCATTCATCGCCGCATCGAGCGGCGCATGGCCGTCCACCTGATCGAGACGATGGACGGCTACGTCAAGTACCTGCAGCGGACCCCGGCCGAGGCGGAGACGCTCTTTCGCGACCTGCTGATCGGCGTGACCAATTTTTTCCGGGATCCGGAGGTCTTCCGGGAAGTCGAGTCGAAGATCATCCCCAGGCTCTTCGCCGGAAAATCGGCGGACGACCCGATCCGCGTCTGGTCTCCGGGCTGCTCCACCGGCGAGGAGGCATACTCCCTCGCCATTCTGCTCGCCGAGTACCAGGAATCGGTGAGGCGGAACCATCTGGTGCAGATCTTCGCCACCGATATCGACAGCCGCGCGATCGCCACGGCCCGCACCGGCCTGTATCCGGCGAGCATCGCCGCCGACCTCTCGCCGGAGCGGTTGGCGCGTTTTTTCACGGCCGAGTCCGACGGCAGTACCTACCGCATCCAGAAGGGGATCCGCGACATGCTCGTCTTTTCCGAGCATAACGTAATCAAGAATCCGCCGTTCTCCAAGCTCGACCTGCTGAGTTGCCGCAACCTCCTGATCTACCTGAGTGGGGAGTTGCAGAAGAAGCTCATTCCCCTTTTCCACTACTCGTTGAATCCGGGCGGTTTTCTCTTCCTGGGGACTTCCGAAACCATAGGTGAGTTCGACGATCTGTTTGCCGTGCGGGACCGCAAGTTGAAGTTGTACGAGCGCAAGCAGGATCTCGTCGTCGCGAAGCGCGGGCCCCTGAGCCATTTTCTCCCGCCCATGGTGAAGATCGACGCGGCGGTCTCGCGGGCGGCCGGCAAGACGGTGAAACCGACGTTGCGCGAGGTGACCGAACGGGCGCTCCTTCAGCAGGTAGTCCAGTCCGGCGCGCTCGTCAACGACCGGGGCGACATCCTCTACCTCCACGGACGCACCGGGATGTTCCTTGAGCCGCCCCCGGGCGAGGCCGGCATGAATAACATCCTGAAGATGGCACGCGAAGGGCTGCAGCTCGAACTGACCACGGCGTTGCACCGAGCCGTTTCGGACAAGGGGATCGTGCGCAGCCCGGATCTTCGTGTCAAAACGAACGGGGACTTCACTACGGTCAACCTGACCATCCGCCCGGTGGTGGCGGACCCGTCCGCGACGCCAGGGTCGCCTCTGTACCTGGTCATCCTGGAGGAAGCGCCGCCGTCGGCCCCGGTGAAAAGCGATCCTTCGACCGTGAGCGCTGATCCGTCAACGAACGCAGAAGCGACCATCGTGGCGCTCCAGATGGAATTGCGGGCCATGAAAGAGTACAATCACGCCGCGAAGGAGGAACTGGAGACCTCCAACGAAGAGTTGAAATCCTCCAACGAGGAGATGCAGTCGGTCAACGAGGAATTGCACGCCACCAACGAGGAGCTGGAGACCTCGAAGGAGGAGTTGCAGTCGCTCAACGAGGAACTGGCCACGGTCAATACCGAGTTGCAGACCAAGGTGTTCGATCTTTCGCGCACAAACAACGACATGAACAACCTGCTGGCCGGCACCGGAATCGGCACCGTCTTTGTGGATCATCAAATGCGCATCGTGCGCTTCACCACCGCCATCACTTCGATCATCAATCTGATCCCGAGCGACGTTGGGCGGCCCGTGGATCACATCCTCTCCAACCTGGTCGGCTACGACAGGATAGCGGTGGACGTGCAGGCGGTGCTGGAAACGCTGATTCCCAAAGAAACGGAAGTGCAGAACCGGACGGGCGAGTGGTACATGATGCGCGTCCTGCCCTATCGCACGCTGGACAACGTGATCGAGGGGGCGGTGATCACCTTCTTCGATATCACCACGTTGAAGCGGATGCAGGATGACCTGCGGAATTCCAAGGATCTGAACCGCCTGGCGGTAGTCGTGCGTGATTCGAGCGACGCCGTCACCGTGCAGGACCTGGACGGCCGGATCCTCGCATGGAACCCGAGTGCGGTGCGCATGTACGGCTGGAGCGAAGCCGAGGCGCTGGCGATGAACGTGTGCGACCGGATCCCGCAGGAGGAGCGGGAAGGGGCGTTGGCCACGCTGCGACACCTTTGTCGGGCGGAAGTTCTGAAGTCGCACCGCACCCGGCGGATCACCAAGGAAGGCGCCGTCCTGGAGGTCTCGATCGTCTCCACCGCGTTGGTGGACGGGTTCGGGAAGGTGTATTCGATTTCGACCACGGAACGGGCGATCGATGGAGGTGCTAAATGACTGGCGAGAATAAACGCCCTGCGGACGTCGCCCCTTCGGCGGACCCGACCGGCTCGCCACAGGCAAATTCGGGACAGGAGCTGCGTCAGCGGGCGGAGAAAGCCGCCCGGGAGAAAGCCGCCCGGTCGCCTGAAGACTTCGAGGGCCTCTCGCCGGAAGAAGTCCGGCGGATCCTCCACGAACTGCAGGTGCATCAGGTCGAGCTGGAAATGCAGAACGACGAACTGCACCGGGTGCAGCAGGAACTCGAAGCGTCGCGCGAAAAATACTTCGACCTGTACGACATGGCGCCGGTGGGGTATTTCACCGTCGGTGAGAAGGGGTTGGTCCTCGAGGCGAACCTCCGGGGCGCCCGCCTGCTGGGTGTGGAAAGAAGCCTGTTGGTCAAGTCGCCGCTGACCCGCTATGTCGTCCCGGAGGATCAGGACATCTACTACCTGCACCGCAAACGCCTTCTTGAAACGGGGGCGCGGCAGTTGTGCGAGTTGCGGATGTGCCGCCAGGACGGCTTCCAGTTCTGGGGGCGGCTGGAAATTACCGTCGCGCCGGGCGGTGAGGACGGGTCCACCGTGTCCCGCATCATGGTGAGCGACATCACCGAAAAGAAGCGCGATGAAGATGCCCTGCGACAGAGCGAGGAGCGTTACCGGGCGACGACTCATTCGGCCACTGATGCCATCGTCTCTGCCGACAGCGCGAGAAACATCGTGGGTTGGAACCGAGGCGCCGAAACGATCTTCGGCTACTCCGAAGCCGAGGTTACCGGTCAGCCGGTAACCTTGCTGATGCCGTCTCGCTTCCATGAGGAGCATTTGGCCGGCATGGCGCGGGTGCAGGCCGGCGGAGAGTCCCATGTCCTCGGCAAAGTTGTCGAAATGGAAGGCGTGCGCAAAGACGGTTCCGAATTCCCGATAGAATTTTCCCTTGCGGCGTGGCACGTCGACGATCGCCGGTATTTCACCGCGATCATCCGTGACGTCACCGAGCGCAAGCGTGCCGAAGCCGAGAATGAAAAGCTCCAGACCCAGCTCCAGCAGGCGCAAAAGATGGAGGCGGTGGGGCGGCTGGCCGGCGGCGTGGCGCACGACTTCAACAATCTTCTGACGGTGATCAATGGGTACAGCGACCTTCTGCTGCAGAAGATCGCGAAGGAATCCCCGATGCACTGGGAAGTGAAGGAGATCCAAGGGGCCGGGGAGCGTGCGGCGACGCTGACGCGGCAGCTGCTGGCGTTCTCCCGCAAGCAGATCATCGAGCCGAAGGTTCTTGACCTGAACCTCCTGATAGCCGACCTGGGCAAGATGTTGGTCCGCCTGATCGGGGAGAACATCGATCTGAAAATAGTCCCCGGCAAGGGCCTGGGGCTGATACGGGTCGACCCCGGCCAGTTCGAGCAGGTCCTGATCAACATTGCGGTGAACGCCAGGGACGCGATGCCGGACGGCGGGACGGTGTTGGTCGAGACGGCGAACGTGGAACTGGACGAGGAGTATTGCGCCCAACGCGCCTATCAAATCCACTCGGGGCGGTACGTGCGGCTGGCCGTTAGCGACACGGGATGCGGGATGACCGGGGAGACCAGCAAACAGATCTTCGAGCCGTTTTTCACGACGAAGGCCACGGGAAAGGGAACGGGACTCGGTCTTTCGATGATCTACGGGGCGGTGAAGCAGTCGGGCGGCTTGATCGAGGCGTATTCGGAGGTCGGGAAGGGGACGACCTTCAAGATCTACCTGCCGCGTGTCGAAGGGGAGGCCGTGAGGCCGGAGAAAGACGCCCGGCCGGCGGTCCTTCCGGGCGGTACGGAGACGGTGCTGTTGGTGGAGGACGAGGAGATCGTTCGAACCATGTGCTCCCGGATCCTCTTGGAACTGGGGTACAAGGTGCTGCAGGCCCGGAATGGGACCGAGGGGATCGCCTTGGCACAGGGGTACGGCGAGCCGATCGACCTTCTCCTGACGGACGTGGTGATGCCGGGGATGAACGGGAGCGAGCTCGCGACGAAGTTGGTCCTCCTGCATCCGGAGATGAAGATTCTGTTCATGTCGGGGTACACGGACGACGCGATCTCTCGCCACGGGGTTCTGGACGAGGGGGTGTCGTTCATCGGCAAGCCTTACACCCCTTCGGCATTGGCGAAGAGGATTCGGGAGGTGCTCGACAAGGTTTGATCGTGGGCCACTTGATTTCCGTCTGTACCGACCGAATGCGCTTTCAATATCTCTTGTGAATCTTTGGGTGCCTCGGAGCAAGGACGGTCACGACCAACGCATAGCGGATAAGTGGCGCTCTGGATGAGGCCGTCCCGGCTGCTTCCCTTTGCGGCATCTCGGTAGATGCGCGGTTGATTCGCCCTATGGCACCGTCGACCTGGATGCCTCAGCACTGACGTGACCTGCAAGGGTCGTAAGGAACATCCTCAGCCCGGTGAGTTCGCTCATCTCCGAGTACTCCCCGGATTCGCCGGCCGAGCGCGACGAGAGGAGCACGGATGCCGCTGTGTAGAGCTTCTCCTGGACCAGCTTGTGGCACAGAACATTGTACCGCTCGGCATAGGAGGCATTCCGGAATTCAGGGAAAATTGGGAAGTGGGGGGAGGCGTCCTTGACCGGCGAGCGCGCGCCGGGAGCATCTTCGACGAGTATCAAATATCCGATGAACGGTGGCGGGACCTCTTTCCCGAAAGCTCCCTCCCGGTAGGCGGTCCACAGGTCGAGGGCATTCCCGATCGCTTCCTCGGTCCGGTTGTTGGCATTGTTCCCGAAGGACGGACCGACCTGCGACTTGAACTCCAGCGCGGCAACAAGCCGCCCTTGGTGGACCACCAGCATATCCCACAGCTTTGTCGGCCGGAAGAAACCAGGCAGCGTCAGGAGTCTCCGTTCGAGCATAATGTCGGCCGCTGCCAGTCCGTTTGCGCGGATCAGCTCGCCGACCATCTCGACGAAACCATCCATGTTCTTTCCTGCCGTAACGGCGGCCCGCTCGCCCTGGTCCTGCTTCCCGGCGTCCTGCTGCTTCTTTGCGGAGCTTGCCCTGCTCGTCCAGAATCCTCGAATGGCAAGGCGTGCCATGTCCTCGTAGCTCACCAGATCGATCGGCATCCACGCTCCCATGTTTCTTTATTCACCATTTCCCCCGATAGCCGCCCGCTCCTGCGGGGAGAGGCCGTATAGCCGGGACACTGCAGCGTTACGATCGGCAACGGTTCCCGCCTCGTCAACGCGGGCAAGCTCTGTCTGGAGTATCACGGGGACGTCACACCAGCGGGGAAGGCGGATGCGCCTAAGGTACTGCGCCTGGAAGCGCAGGAAACCGCCCCTCATCTTCGTCGAGTAGGTAGACACGAACAGGCGGGCGATCCCGGACATCAGCACGGCGCGCAACGCCCGAAGGTCCCATTCCTCCGACGTGATGTAGTAGAGATTGTGATGGGGGTACAGGTTGCCGTCCTCGAAGACGACGTGCGCTCCTCCCTTGATATCGGGGATCAGCAGCTTGGGTTTGCGCGCCAACTCGGGATTGATGCGATCGATGGTCCGGAACCAGTTGTGCGGGTTGTTCCGGGCGACGTTGCGCTTCCTGACCAATTCTTCGTGCTCACCAAGGTAGGCCGCCAGCTTCGGGTATTGCCGCAGATCCACGAGACCGCCATCGTCCCGGAATGGATTCACGACACCGGATCCCAGCCACCGAACAACCCCGCTCGCGATGTCTCGCGTTGTGACGAGCGGAAGCTTGCGGTCCGGTTCTACGTCAAGGGTTGCATACGGCGCGACGAACACTTTGTCGGCCCCGGTAGCGACGCCGATGCCGACGAAACAGCTAGCTTCTTCCAAGGTAGGGAAGGTCGCTTCCAGGCGACGGACTACGGCCAACTGGTCGAACGACTCCAGGATCCATGGCGCGTCGCCGATTACGACGTCGGCAACCTCCTTGACGGCATCGGTCAGCGTTTGTGTTGGTCCGCCCATTACCGCGGAGAGCTGCGACAAACCTTCCCGGTTCACCTCGGGGCGATGTGCGAGGCGCGTCGTTCCCTGTCCCTCCCGCGCGATAATGGTGATGGCCGGGTAAGCGGATACTTCGGAGTGGAAGGCCGCCGTGTCCACCATGTCGACGTAATGGCGCAGGTGGTAGCCCTCCGACACCATCCTGCGCAACGGTCCGCCGTACCGATTCTTCATCCAGCGGTCGGCGCAGATGAATCCCAAGACTCCACCCGGTTCGAGCAAACCCAGCGATCGCTCGATGAAAGGGACGTAAATATCCGCACGATCATAGATGGTCCGGAAGCGACGCCGGTATTCCGCCATGAGCACCGGCGGGATCATTTCATGCCGAAGGTAGGGGGGATTCCCTACGACGTAGGAGAACTTTCCGGGGAAAGGTTCCAGGAGGAAATCGCCCTGAAGGCACCATGCGTCCAGCAGGGTCTCCGCTTCCGTGCGCGGGATTCCTTCCTTCCGAAGCAGGCCGCCAAGTTGTTCTCGGGTCGATTGGTAGCTCTCTCGATGGAGTTCCACACCGCGAACGCAATCTTGCAGGTCCGCAACAGGATCGCCTTTTACCTGCAACTTCCCATAGGCCGCCAACAGGCGTTCGACGACGACAAGAAGGAAATCGCCGCCGCCGAAAGACGGTTCCAGGATGCGTTTCTCGTGCAGGGGAATTGCTGGGTTGTAGCCCACCAGATCAAGTATGAACTCGACGACCTCACGGCGCGTGAAGATAGCAGCACGCTCCTCGACGCCGGCATCCGCAAGGCGGTCGACCGCCTCTTGAATGGGGTCCATGTGCGGAAATAAGCCTGCTCCAATGTGCTGGCTACGAGTGCTCACTATTCACGATCCATTACGTTGTCGGTATGGCTATTATAGTATGATATTGGTCCTTTGGGTGGTGTGCTCGTCGGCGAGAAAGTAACGAAAACTGCCGGTTTTCAGATTGATTCACCCCCCCCCATTTTCAGAATCATTCACCCCCCTGTACCCCGGCCTGCGTGACCGGATGAGAGGAGCGATCCCGGGGGATCTTCTTACCGGGTTCTTATCACGTCATCTTCGTTTCTGTCCACCTCGTCGGCGCGATTTCGATCGTGCCGACGAAGGTTCCGGTTCGGTTTCGGAGGTGCGTTTTGGTTTCATCCTCGGTCGATAAGACTCGCCCTCGACTACAAGGTCGTAGGAGTTGTTCGTGAAGCGGTCGATAGCGCTCTGGGCGCGGACCGGGTCGGCGAAGGTGGGCAGCCACTCGTCGGGGCCGCGGTTTAATGCAGAGTAAGGTGTTATGCGGAGCCTCTTTCTCAGAGGCCCCGCTGGCAAGTCTCTTCAGGAATTCATGCTCCGCATAACGGAGCGGGACGTCAAGGATGCGATCAGTTTGTCTGTGGCCTTGAAGGAACCGGATCGCAGGCTCGGCGCGATCATCGCTTCGAGGGCTTCCAGCTTTACCGAGGGATCCACACGCGTGTACATCTCCGTCGTTTCCATGTGCGCATGTCCGAGCCAGAGAGAGGCGGAGTGCCAGAATCAGTTGAAAATTGACGAAGCGGCCCCATGTGTGGAGAAGTAGGGAAGGCGACCAAGCCTCCTATTCCACGCACAAAAGGAGCCGCTCCATGAAGACGGTAAATCGGATCGGGAACCGGGTCAAGGCAACCCACACGATGAGGCTGGAAGAGATCTCGGGGATGGAGATCGACGCGAAGGTGGAATTGATCCAGACGCTGATTCCGTTGGGATTGATGCACGTCGAAGAGGAACTGATGAGAGAGGTCGAGCGGCTGGCCGGTCTGCGACACAGCCGTAGCGCGGGTCTTCCCGGGCATGTCCGCTGGGGTCGGCAGAGCGGATCGGTCTATCTTCTCGACCAGAAGGTGCCGGTGAACGTTCCGCGGGTGCGGGATCAGGGCCGTGGGACGGAAGTTCCGCTGCCATTGTACCGGAGCATGCAGTCGCCCCGCGGCGCGGACGAGGGGTTGTTGCTTCGCGTCCTCCGCGGCATCTCCTGCCGGTCGTACAAGGCGGCGGCCGAGGCGATTCCGGAGGCTCTGGGGATGTCGCCGTCGGCGGTGTCGCGGCGGTTCATCCGCGTGTCCGCCCGCAAGCTTGCGGAACTGATGGAGCGGGATCTTTCCGGGCACGACTTCGTCGCGCTGGTGCTCGACGGGAAGGCCTTCGGGAAGAGCTGCGAGATGGTGACCGCTCTGGGGATCACCATGGACGGGAAGAAGGTCGTCCTGGGGTTCGTGGAGACGGCCACGGAGAACGAGACGGTTTGCAGCGAGTTCCTGCGGGGGCTTGTAGACCGGGGACTCTCCTTCGAGAAGGGACTCCTGGTGGCCCTCGACGGGGCAAAGGGTCTTCGGAAGGCCGTGGACCGTGTCTTTGCGGGGCATGCCCTGGTGCAGCGGTGCCAGTGGCACAAGCGGGAGAACGTGGTTCGCTACCTCGGAGAGGCGCAGAAACAGGCGATTCGGGGCCGGCTGCAACACGCCTACAACCGCCCCACTCTGGCGGAGGCCAAGGCGGCGCTGCTTCGGGTGAAGAAGGAGCTCTCCCTGCAGAACGAGTCTGCGGTTCGCAGCCTGGAAGAGGGATTCGAGGAGACGCTGACCCTTCATCGTCTCGGCCTGTTCCGCGAGCTGGGGATCAGCCTGAAGACCACCAACAGCATCGAGTCGCTCCATTCCCTCATGGCGACCCGCACTGACAAGGTCGACCACTGGAAGAACTCCAACCAGCGCCAGCGGTGGGTGGCCACCGCGTTGCTGGACATCGAACCGGACCTGAGAAGGATCAAGGGGTTTCGTCATCTGCCGCTGTTGCGTCATGCACTCCAGGTGGATCTGAACTTGGTATCGAACCACGAGACGAAATCGGCGTAGCCCACCATGGGCGCTTCGTCAGTTTCAACTAAAAATGGGATTGCGCCATGTTCGACACAAACGATTCGATATCGGCCACCGATTCAACGATGTCCTGGATGGAATCGAGATACTGCCGTTCCGTCATACGTAAACGACTTCCTTCAGGATTCTTGCGCCGATCCGGGGCTTCAATGCATCCCTGGAGACAAGGTCCACCTTGAGCCCCAGCAATCCTTCAAGATAGTCTTCAAGGGACAAAAACCGGAACAGCCCGATCGGTGCATCGAACGTAACGAGGATGTCGACGTCGCTGTTCTCATTCGCCTCTCCCCGGATGAACGAACCGAATACACCCATATCCTTGACCCGGAAATTCTCCGAAATATCCTTTCTGTGCCGCGAAAGGGTATTTTTAATATCTTCAAACGTCCTCATGAGATCGATAATACGGTTTGCAAGGAAAAATGGAAAGGGGCTACGGATTGCCCCGTCTACGTCTTTTTAACGTTAGATGTTCTGTTTCGACGGCAGAAATTCCACCGCATCTTCCAACCCCAGGGCGCGATATTCCACCTGATACCCCTGATATTCCCGCAGCAGTCGCTCGGCCTTCCGGTGCAAGGCCGGCAGACTGATGCGGGACTTGTTCCGCTTGATCTCGGCAATGACCAGCTTTTTACGAAGGTCGTTCACTGCCACCAGATCGATCTCGTTTTTGTTGCCGCGCTCCCAGTAGCTGCCGATTCGGTTGTACTTGCCGCCGGCTGCATACAGGTCGTGAAAGAAGCGTTCCAGGATCTTGCCGGACCAGGTGGCGTAATCACGTTCGATGATCTCGCGGACATAGCCGAAGTTGCCGGTCTCGACCGCCGACAGGTTGCGGTAGATAAAGCGGAACCAGAAGCTGAGGAAGTTATCTCGCAGATAATACTTCTGTAGCCTGCCGCCCGGTTTGGCGTTGATCGGACGGTGCTTGGCGATCAGGGCGTATTCATCTTCCAGTTTTGCCAGGTATGCGCCACTGTGGATTTCCAGGACCGATTCAATTTCGCCGCGCGCTGTTTTGCCGACGGCAATCAGTTCGAGAATGGAGAAATAGGTGCCGTACTCTCTGCCGAACTCTTCCACCAGCAGGTTCTTCCCTTCCGCAAGAAAGGGAGAATGCGGCTTGAGAATGAAGTCGAGCATCTTCTTATGCGTCAGTGACTTGTTCTCGGCCAGCATCTCCAGGTACTTGGGGAGTCCGCCGGTAATGGCGTAGCTGTCGAACAGGGACGGGATATCACTGTGACCATGATCGGTCAGGACTTCATGGATAGCGGCAATGCTGAAGGGTTTGAGGAAGATGATCCGGTCGGCCCGGCCAAAGAGCGGTTCCTTGGCATCCTGAAAGATGCGGTGCATGAGAGAGTGAACCGAACCGATGCAGATCAGGTTCAGTTTGCAGGTCGCCTTGTTGCGGTCCCAGATCCCCTGGATCTCCGAATAGACCGCGGGATTGATGCTGAAGAATTCCTGAAACTCATCGATGATCAGGGTAATGCGCTCGGTGCGGGAAAGCTCGATCAACAGGGTAAAAATGTCGCGGAAGTTACGAATTTCTCCGATGACCGGCAGTGTGCCGATGCGACGGATCTCTTCCAGGTATTCCTGGCAGAGAAGGGATTCCGCCTTGCGGGAGACAAACAGGTAGAGGTGTTTGGCGGATTTTGCCGATTCGAGAGCCAGGATCGTTTTACCGACCCGGCGGCGACCGGTGATGACGGTCATCCTGCCGGATGATGCCGACTGGTCATGGAGGTTGGTAAGTTCTTCAAGTTCGATGACACGGTTGTAGAATTTCATCGACCCGGACCACCGTCGCCCCTGTTTTTATGTAACGGTAGTTACTGTAATTTATTTACCGAATCCATGCAACAGCATAATACGGCGGGAGACATGTGCGGAGGATTGCCGCTGCCGATTCTTTTGCCGATACTCAACTCACTCTCACGGTCGCGGGGAGAACGGGGATGCGGGGAAATGGGGTGCCGACCCGCGGTCAGCGCAACAACCGTCCTTTCGTCAACTCAACGAAGAAGCGTTTCAACGGGAGAATGCGAAGCGGCCCGTCCTTGAGCTCCTCGGCGCCGGTATAGACGCCGACGCCGGCGTCGAGATTTCCCTCGGCGATCAGGCTTTTCAGCGCGACGCCATACTCGCTCTTCCACCGGGTGGCGGCCTTGACCTCGAACCCCACGGCATGCTCGGCACGGTGCCAGACAAAGTCCACCTCGCTGCCGCCCGGCGTCCGCCAATAACTGATCTGCCCCCCGGTGTTGAGCCTCGCCATCGCCGCGCGCAATTCGTGAAGTATCCAGGTCTCGAGCAGAAAACCTCGCTCTACTCGTTCCAATGGCTCCCGCAAACGCCCCGCCAGCGCCCTGGCGACGCCCGGATCGAACAGGTAAAATTTCGGGGCGGCTATCTCCTTGGCCCTTGCCTGCTTTCGCCAGGCCGGCACCCAGACCCCGATCAGGGTGTCCACCAGCGTGGCGAAGTATCCCTGCACGGTCGGCCGGGCCACGGAGGCATCGCGGGAGATCCCCGCCACATTCACGATCTGTCCGTTCATCAACGCCGAAATCTCGAGAAAGCGCGAAAAGGAATCGAGATTCCTCACGAGCGCCTCCTGCTGGATCTCTTCACGGATGTAGTTCGTCACATAGGCGTCCAACGAATCCAACGCAACGTCGGGCTCCGCCTGAATCTGCGGGAGCAACCCGAATCGCAGAACATGCTCCTGATCGAAGTCGAAGTTCAGTTCGGCGGCCGTCAGCGGGAAGAATTGACGATTGATGGCCCGCCCGGCGAGCAGGTTCACATCGAGACGTTTGAGTTTGCGGGCGCTGGACCCACTGAGCGCGAACGACCAGGCCCGCCCGTACTCGGCGATAAGAGCATGCACTTCGTTCAGCAATACCGGCAGGCGCTGTACTTCATCCACCACCACCCAACTTCCCTTCGGCCGGGCCAGGACCTGTTGGCGGAAGGAGTCGGGTTGTCGGGTCAGATCGAGAAACGTCCGGGTCCGCAGGAGGTCGAACCAGAGCGCATCCGGAAGAACCTGGCGCAACCACGTCGTCTTGCCGGTGCCACGCGGGCCGAACAGGAAGAACGAACGCCCGGGCACGGTATATTGTCGTGCATACATACCCGGCAGATTACTGGCTAATCTGCCGACAGTCTATACATATTTACCGCCATAACAAAAAACGTCAATTCATTATTTCGATTGTACTGGTCGCCTCACCGGGGTTGCGGGTCACCTCGATCCGCTTCCCGACCGCCTTCTTGACCTCGTCGATGTGGGAGATGATGCCGACGGCGCGTCCCGAAGACGTCCCGTCGCCTTGCAGCTCCTGGAGCGTGCGAAGCGCCATATCGAGCGACTCCGCGTCGAGGGAGCCGCGAACCCCTCGTCGACGAAGAGGGAGTCGAGGGAGCGCCCGCCGCTTTGCGCGAGGACCGCGTCGGAAAGACCCAGCGCCAGGGAGAGCGATGCAAGGAACGACTCGCCGCCGGAGAGGGTCCGGACAGGGCGTTCGGCCCCGGCTCATCCGGTCAAGGCGATGCGACGCCGAGTGCGCGACTTCGTCGAAGAGCGCCGCGAGATAGTAATCGAGTCGCTCCATTCCCTCGTGGCGGCCCGCACCGACAAGGTCGACCACTGGAAGAATTCCAACCAGCGGCAGCGGTGGGTGGCCACCGCATTGCTGGACATCGAACCGGATCTGAGAAGGATCAGGGGGTTCCGTCATCTGCCGCTGTTGCGTCGTGCCCTTCAGGTCGAATTGAACCTGCTTCCAAACCAGAATCGGAAATTGGCGTAGCCCCCCATGGGCGCTTCGTCAGCTGGAGGCGCGCAGCCTCGCGCGGATCCGGGACCTCGTCGTCTCCCATGGGTCGGCGGCGATGGTGGGCGATGGGGTGAACGACGCCCCGGCGCTGGCCCTGGCCACCGTCGGGGTGGCGATCGCCGCGGCGGGCTCTCCTGCCGCGATGGAAACGGCGGACGTGGCACTTATGACGGAAGATCTCCGAAGGATCCCCTCGGCGATCGTACTCGGTCGGCGCATGGTGTCCCTGGTCAGACAGAACGTGGCCGCCTCCCTCGCCATCAAAGCGGTGTTCCTCGCGATGGCGGTGCCCGGATACGCCATCCTTGTGGATGGCGGTGCTGGCCGACATGGGAACCACGCTACTGGTAATTTTCAGCGGATTGCGTCTTTTGCGCGTCCGCACGTCATAATGTCATCAGAGGGCCTGATGAAACACCCGAAACTGCACCGGAACGTCGTCGCCATCGGGCTGGTAAGCCTGCTCACCGATCTTTCGAGCGAGATGATCTACCCGCTCCTGCCGGTCTTCCTCACCGCCACCCTGGCCGCCGGCCCCGCAGTCCTCGGGCTGATCGAGGGAGTCGCGGAGACGACGGCGAGCCTGCTGAAGCTCTTCTCCGGCGCCTGGTCCGACCGGACGGGGAGAAAGAAGCCGCTGGTGCTCGCCGGGTACGGTCTCTCCACCCTCGCCCGGCCGCTCGTGGGGTTCGCGAGCGGTTGGGGACACGTACTCGCCGTGCGGTTCTGCGACCGGATCGGGAAAGGGGTGCGGACCTCCCCGAGGGACGCGCTGGTCGCCGCGTACGTCCCCGCCCCGCAGCGAGGAAAGGCGTTCGGGTTGCAGCGTTCGATGGACCACTTCGGGGCGGTGCTCGGGCCGGTCGCCGCCTTTCTCCTCTTGGCGGGCGGGATCTCCCTTCGCTCCGTCTTCCTCCTGTCGATCGTGCCGGGCCTGGCCGCCGTCGCCGTCCTCGCGCTCCTGGTCCGCGACGCGCCCCTGGCGGGCGCGCCGCACCACGCGGGGAGCGTGCTTCTCCGGGACGGGCTTTCGCCGGAGTTCCGCCGGTACCTGCTCCTCGTCGGCCTGTTCACCCTCGGGAACGCGAGCGACGCCTTCCTCATCCTGCGGGCCGTGGACGCCGGCGTGCCCGTGCGGTATGTCCCGCTTCTGTGGGGGGCGTTCCACGTAATCAAATCGTCCCTCTCCGTCCCCGCGGGCGCCCTCTCCGACCGGATCCCGCGGAAGTGGGTGGTGGCGGCCGGATGGTGCGTTTACGCCGCCTGTTACGGGGCCTTCTCCGTCGTGCGCGGCGCGTTCGGAACGGTCGCCGTCTTCCTGCTGTACGGGCTCTACGCGGCGGCGTGCGAGGGCGCAGAACGGGCGATGGTGGCCGATTTCGTCCCGGACGACCGGAGGGGGACGGCGTTCGGCTGGTTCCACCTCGTAACAGGCATCTGCGCCCTCCCC
>Ga0082335_1006722_pt1 | contig 14525 bp, 10 predicted proteins | sample Subgrocontami58m_FD_72375 | JGI IMG/M metagenome (GOLD analysis project Ga0082335, IMG submission 72375) | Subsurface groundwater microbial communities from S. Glens Falls, New York, USA - GMW37 contaminated, 5.8 m (SPADES assembly) (version 2) ...
CGCAGGCTTTATGCCTGCGCAGGCCTACGCAGGCGTGAAGCCTGAGGCTACAGCTGATCAGGCCGCCCGGGAGGAAAAAATACCTGACCGCATTTATGAAACGGTGTACTGAGCCGCGCGGCGGCAGAAAGTCGCGATGACGATTGGCCATCCCTATCTGCGTTAATCTGCGTAATCTGCGGACCGCCCCCCGGGGGAGGGTGTGGGCTATGCTCGCCTCTTTAACCCCTCCAGCACCTTTTCCCGGGTGACCGGGAGACTGGTGATGCGCACGCCCACGGCGTCGTAGACGGCGTTGGCTACGGCGCCCAGGATGCCGGCGATGGCCCCCTCGCCGACCTCTTTAGCGCCGTAGGGGCCGCCGGGGTCGCGGGTGTTGACTACCACATGCTGGCCGGTGATGGCCTCCAGGGAGACCGGCAGCTTGTAGTCCAGGAAGGAGGCGTTGAAGAGGCTGCCATCGGTCAGGATAATATCCTCGCCCAGGGCCTGGCCGGCCCCCATGGAAACGCAACCGTCAAGCTGGCCCTCTACTATTTGGGGGTTTAGAGCATAGCCGCAGTCGTGGTGGGTGGTGGCCCGCACCAGCGTCACCTCTCCCGTCTCGATGTTCACGTCCACCTCGGCTACCTGGGCAGCGAAGGAGTAGGCGTTGGTGAAGCGCCCCTTGGCCTTGGCCAGGCTGGGATAGTTGTCCACGCCCGGCACGATCTTCCGGAACCCCCGGCCGATGACAGGGTTGCCGTCGTGGCGCTGGACGCTGGCGTGGACCACCTTGGCCAGGGCCACCGCCTTCTCCGGGCTGCCCTTCACGTAGATGCACTTGTCCCGGGCCTCCAGGTCCTCGGGGTTGGCCTCCAGCAAGTCCGCCGCCGCCTCGAAGAGCTGCCGGCGGGCGTCAATGGCCGCCAGGCGCACCGCGTTGCCGGTGACGTAGGTGCCCCCGCTGAGGAAGTTGCCCATATCTATGGGGCAGAGCTCCGTGTCGCCCGATACCATGTCCACATCCTCCAGGCCCAGGCCCAGCTCCTCCGCGGCGATCATCGAGAGCATGGTGTCTCCGCCCTGGCCCATCTCGGTATGCCCGGCGAAGAGAGTGGCGCGGCCGTCGTCGTTCATCTTGACCACCGAGGCCGAGGCGAAGGGGTAAAAAGGGGCGCCGCTGAACATGGCGCAGACGGATATGCCTATTCCCCGCTTCTTCTTGCCAGCGGCGGGCACAGCCCAGACCTTCTTCCACTGGGTAGCGGAGGCGGCGCCTTCGATGCACTCCCGCAGGCCGCAGCTCTCCAGCTTGTCCCCGCTGGGCAGGACGTCACCCACCTCGCGGGCGTTCTTAATCAGCATATCCACCGGGTCCAGGCCCAGGTCTCGAGCGATCATATCCAACTGGGAGTCCACGGCGAAGCGCATCTGTGGGGTGCCGTGGGCCCGCTGAGGCCCGCGCACCGGGTTGTTGGTGTAGACCGAAAGACCCTCGTAGCGATAATGGGGGATGCGCAAGAGCGGGGCGTTGAAGGCATGGCCCAGGAAGATGACCACCGCCCCGGTGCCCCGATATCCACCGTTGTCGACGATGAACCGCAGGTCCTGGGCGATGATGGAGCCGTCCCGCTTCACGCCGGTCTTGGCGGTGATGATGGTTGGGTGACGCTGGCGAGTGGTGGCGAAGACCTCCTCCCGCGTCAGCTCCATCTTCACCGGCTTGCCCGTCTGGCGAGAGAGGAAGGCGGCGCAGAACTCGTAGGGGAAGACGTCCAGCTTCCCCCCGAAGGCGCCCCCCACGTAGGTCTTCAAGATGCGCACCCTGGTGATCGGCAGGCCCAAGGCCTTGGCCAGGATGAACCTCTTGTAGAAGATGCTCATGCTGGAGAGCCAGAGGTTCATCTTCCCGGACGGATCGTAGCTGGCCACGGCGGCATGAGGCTCCATGCAGCAGTGGGCCGTGGCCCTGGTCTCGAAGCGGTCCTCCCGGACGTAGTCCGACTGGCGGAAGCCCTCCTCCAGGTCCCCCTGGGCCACGAAGGTGCGCCCGCTCAGGTTGTAGATCCCCATCGTCTTGTATTCGGGAAGTGAGGTGGCCGTGCGGCGGGCACCCCAGTCCTCCCAGGCCGAGGAGCCTTCCGTGACTTCCTCGTGGAGGATGGGAGATCCCGGCTTCATGGCCTCCGCCGCGTCGAAGACCGGGAGCAGCACCTCGTATTCGACCCTTATCAGGTCCAGGGCTTCCCGAGCTGTGTCCTCGTCGACGGCCGCTACTGCCGCCACCTCGTCCCCGATGTAGCGGACCTTGTCCAGGGCTAAAGGTGTCTCGTCGGCCGGGTAGCGGGGGGTATCCACGAAGGAGTACCGGATGCCGGCGGTGTCCCGGCCGGTGATGACGGCCCTGACCCCTGGCAGCCTCTCCGCCCGGCTGGTATCGATGCTCAGAATGCGGGCATGGGGATGCGGGCTGCGGAGAAATGCGGCGTGCAGCATTCCCGGCAGGTGGATATCCACGGAGAATTTCCCCTGGCCCGTAACCTTGTCCGCCCCGTCCACCCGGGGTAGGGGCTTACCGATGGTCGAATAATCGCTCACGCTATCCTCCAAGCTCGACACTGGCCTGACTATCACAGGACGGACTGGCGCTCAGCCCTGGAGACCTCTCCCAACAACTGCAACGGCTGCCGTTACTCAAATGCTGAAGTCCTCCTCCGGGGCAGGCGCCTCTATAAGTTCAACGTATTGCAGGGTGCAGGTATTCTCGTCGTCAATAGTGAAATGGACCCTCAAAGGGGGCGCACCGGGGAACGGATCGGTCTTGACCAGGCGCAATAAGGTGCCCGGTATCTTCGGATGGGCTTCGGGGTTAGTGGCAACTGCCCATTCCACGCCCCGCAAGTGTTCATCGAACGCGGGACGTACGGAATTTGTCTACATCGAACTCCGTGCCGACTCCTGCCCCGCAATAAAGGCTCTTTTAGTGCGCGTCTAGCCAAACTCATAGTCTAGCATAGCACAGGTTCTCTCAAGCTGGCGAGTTATCGCTGCGATGCTACCGAATAATGTACAGTGAAGTGAAAACAAAAATCCAGATGAGGTCCACGAAGTGCCAGTAGAGGCCTCCCACTTCCACCGGCAGAGGGGCCAGGGAGGACTCGCGGAGGCGAAGGGTCCGCACCAGCAGGGCGCCCATTATCCCGATGCCCGCCAGGACGTGAAGGCCGTGGAAGCCGGTGAGGGTATAGAAAATTGACCCATAGGCGTGGTCCCAAGGCCTGAAGTCCACTTGGGTCCACTCCCAGCCCTTGACGGTCAGAAAGATGGCCCCCAGGAGCATGGTGACGATCAAGGTGTTCACCATGCCCTTGCGGTTTCCGCGCCCGGCGCGGTTTATGGCCAGTTGCATGGTCACACTGCTGCTCAGGAGTATCACCGTGTTCACGGCGATAAGGGGCAGCTCCAGGACGACGCCCTGCGGAGGCCAGATGGGGCTCTTGGCCCGCAGGTAGAAGTACGTCCAAAAGAGATTCCCGAAGAGGAAGGTCTCCGAAAGAAGGAACATGAGCATGCCCACATACAGCCGGGGCAGGCCGGGTCGTTCTTCCAGGTCCGCTATATGCGCGGCGCCCATAAGTCCCTCAGTCCGACCAGTACTGTCTGGGGAAAGTTCGCGCGGGGCAAGTGCGCGTGGCCTCTGGCCATTTCCCGAACGTGTTGGCAGCTCGTGGTGTAGTGCAGGGCTTCTCCCCCTGGGGCGGGGAGCGGGGGACAAGCCCCCGCGCTACATTTTCGCTCTGCATGCCTCGCACAGAGACTTTTATCGGACAGTATCGCCAGTCTCGCCGATCCGACCAGGCGTGCGTCTCCCCCCGCCGTTCTTTTTTCGCACCCAGCCCCTTCAGTGGGCTTCGGCTTTGTAGCCCATGGCTTTAGCCCGGGGCGGGACTGCCCCACCTTCTCTCCTCTTCTTACAGCCACTTGCGTCGACCGGATTCCACCGTATGATCCCCATGCTGCAGCCTCGACCGAACACTCAGACTCCAGCAATTCGCCTGCAGCCTGAGTGAACGCTCGGGCCAGCTTCTCTCGGGCAGAAAGGCCGCCCGAATTGTCCAAGGAACGTGGCCCAAGCCTCCGGCCTGGGCGCCCAGGCGAGGCGCCCGTACCACCCCTGCGATACCCCAGCGCCGACCCGACCGGCGAAAAGCTCCCCTTCATGCGGGCCGCCCCCCCTCTCCCCCACCCTCCGCCATGACCGCATGGACGGAGCCCGGCACCCCGTAGCCGTAGGGATAGCCCACGACCTGCGGCAGGGCCTGAAAGTTCTCCTCAGGGGGCGGGGACGAGACCTGCCACTCCAGGGTTCGCGAGCGCCAGGGGTTGGCCGGCGATGGGGCTCCCCGGCGAGCAGTGACGAGGAGATTAGCGACAAAGACCAGCAGGCTCAGGGCGACCATGATTCCGCCCGCGGCGCTGACGATATTCCAGGGCTCATAACCACGGCCGGGCGTGAAGTCGGAGACGCGCCGGCGCAGGCCGTTTAGCCCAACATAGAACATTGGCTCGTAGAGCAAGAAAAACCCCAGGGACATGACCGCCCAGTGGACCTTGCCCAACCCTTCCCGCAGCATGCGGCCGGTCACCTTCGGGAACCAGTAGTAGATCGCGGCCATCAGGGGGAAGACAAACCCCCCGAAAAGGGTGTGGTGGAAGTGCGCCACAATCCAGTAGGTATCGGTAAGGTGGAGGTCGACCGGCACGATCCCCTGGACCATGCCGGTCAGTCCACCGATGAGAAACACCACGATTGAGGTCAAGGCGAACAAGAAGGGCGTCTCCAGGCGTAGCCTCCCCAGCCACATTGTAGCCAGCCACGAAAAGATCTTCACCCCCGTCGGGACAGCCACCAGCATGGTAGTGAACATGAAGGGGACGCGCAGCCATTCTTCCATGCCGGCAGCGAACATGTGATGTCCCCACACCCAGGACCCCCCCAGGGCGATGGCCGGGCTGGACAGGGCCACCATCTTGTAGCCAAAGAGAGGCTTCCGGGAGAACACTGGGACGATCTCGCTGATTACCGCCAGCCCCGGCAGGACGAAGATATAGACGGCAGGATGCGAATAAAACCAGAAGAGGTGCTGATAAAGGAGCACGTTGCCCCCTTTCTCAGGAGCAAAGAAGCCCAGGCCCAGGAGCCTTTCCAGGTTCACCATCAGGAAAGCCATCCCGATGAACTGGGTGAAGGTTATCTGGAGAAAACCGGTGGCCAGGGTCCCCCAGGCGAAGATAGGCATCTGGAAGAAACCCATACCGGGCGCCCGCAGCTTGAAAATGGTAGTTATGAAGTTCAGGCCGCCCAGGATAGACGAGAATCCCGCCACATAAATGCCCAGCAGCATGAACTGCATCCCCAACGCGGCCTTGGTGCTGAGGGGAGGGTAGGCGGTCCAGCCGGTATCATGGCCCCCGGCAAACATGCTAACGATCAGAAGTATCCCCGCCGGAGGAATGAGCCAGTAGGAAAGGGCGTTCAAGCGAGGGAAGGCCATGTCCCTGGCCCCGATCATCAGGGGCAGGAGATAGTTCATCAGGCCCGAAATGCCGATGAGGATCACGGCGATCATGGCGATGCCGTGAACGCTGATAATCGTATTGTACGTGGCGGAGTCCATAATGGTAGGTCCTGGGGCCGTCAGCTCTATCCGGTCCAGGATGCCCAGGGACCCGGCGAAGAACATGAAGATCAGTGACGTGACCATATACTGGATGCCGATGACCTTATGGTTGGTATCGAAGCCGAAATAGCGCGTCCAGGCAGGCATGGGCCGCGTGGGGGGGTCGCCTTCGGCTTTCCGGCTCCCCCCGACCCACCTCAGCCAGTCGTTGAAGGCGCCCACCCCCGCCAAGAAACCAACCACCGCCAGCAGCGCCCCAACGGCCGTTACTGGCCCCGGGCTCCAGGCCGGCGCGCCGGACGCGCCCCGGATCCCTGCGGTAATGGCCATGCCCGCAGCAGCGCCAACCAGGCCGCCGATGATCGCCCGGACCATGCCCAGGGAGAACCAGGTCATGGGCTTCGCCGACCTACGCCGGTGCTGGTCAATGCTTTTGCTCCCGCACCCATCCCTGGAAGTCCTCTTCCTCCACAACCTTCACCGGCGCGGTCATATAGGCATGAAGAAGACCGCAGAGCTCTGCGCACTCCAGGCTGTAATCACCTATTTTGGTAGGGGTGATCCGCAGAACCGTCTCCATCCCGGGAACGGCGTCTTGCTTGACTCTGAACTCCGGCACCCAGAAGGAATGGACCACGTCCAGGGAATTAAGCTTTAGCAGCACGGGACGGTTGACGGGCAGCCGGAGTTCCGCTGTAGACGCCCCAATTTGGGGGTACTCGAATTGCCAGGACCACTGAGCGGCAACCACCTTGATCTCCATCTCCTGGGGCGAGGCGCGAGTGATGTCGCCCAGGACTATCGCCCCGTAAACGGCCAGGACCATAACTATGATAAAGGGGACCAGGGTCCAGGTGAACTCCAGCCAGTTGTGCCCTTGGATGCCCGGCCCATCCTCGTTGTCTCCCGGCCGGCTGCGGAAGGCGACAACACTGTAAACGAGCGCAACCACGCAGAGCGCGAAGAATACCGACGCGATGCTGAAGAGGACCACGAAAAGGCCATCGATGGGGACCGCTTGGGAGGACGCCTGGGCCGGGACCACCGGCACATTGATGAAGAAGTATACCAGGGCCGCCGAGACCACTACAGTAAGGAGGGTGAGGATAAGCGCGTGCCTAGCCGCGCTCATGCCCATCTCTCTGGCTCAAGCGGCAGCCCCTTTGCCTGGTGACAACATACCCGTAACGATGCAGCAGCGTGGCTAGCTCCGCTCTGGCCTCATTACCTCCTTCAGGCGATTCCCGGACTGCGAAGATTATCTCAGTTTCCGACATCCTGCACTTTCCCAACCTCAATTATAGCGTCCACAGCCGCTCTTGTCTCCACAGGCGCGCAACCGGCGTTCCACGGGCCCGTCGCCAACGCAGCACTTCTTTATCATGTGCCTGGGTCCCCGGGGAAGGCGCAGGGGAGGCTCAGGAGCCTCCCCTACGTTTCGCTAGCTGCCAGCGCCACAGGCTCCAGGCCACGCGCACCGCTCTCAGTACCCCTCCACCGCCGGAAGCGTGCATCGAGTGGGGCGCTGCTGCCGGTACCCCAGGGCGAAATCGGACTGGATCATAGTGTGGACCTCGTTGGTGCCCTCCAGGATAGTGCTGCCTCGCACATTGCGGTAGATGCGCTCCACAGGGTATTCGTTGGAATAGCCGTAGGAGCCATGTACCTGGACGGCATCTCGGGCGGCCTTCTCCGCCGCCATGGTGTTGTACCACTTGGCCAGGGAGGTTTCCCGGCTGCTGGGCAGTCCCTTATTCTTGAGCCATCCGGCCTGGTAATAGAGCAGGCGGGCCACCTCCGCCGAGGCGGCCATGTCGGCAATCATATGCTTGACGAGCTGGAATTCGCCGATACGCTGCCCGAAGGCCATGCGCTCGTTGGCGTAATTCACGCTGAGGTCCAGGCAGGCCCGGATGGCCCCGGCCGCCCCCGCCGCCACGCCGTACCGGCCCTGGTCCAGGGCGAACATGGCGATGGTGAAGCCCTCGCCCTCCTGGCCCAGAAGGTTTTCCGGAGGCACCGGGCAGTCCATCAGGGCGACGCTACCGGTATTGCCGGCCCGCACTCCCATCTTGCCATGGATAGAGGCGGAAGAGAAGCCCGGCGTGCCCCGCTCCACCAGGAAGGCGGAGATGCCCCGGGCCTTCTTTTCCCTGTCGGTATAGGCGAAATAAAGGGCGACGTGGGCCAGATCAGCCAGGGAGATCCACATCTTCTCCCCGTTTAGAACGTAGCCGCCGTCCTTGCGGACGGCGGTGGACTGCATGCCGGCCACATCGGAGCCGGAGCCCGGCTCTGTGAGTCCGAAGCAGCCCAGCTTCTCTCCCCTGGCCATGGGTACGACGAAGCGCTGCTTCTGCTCATCATTGCCCCAGGAGAGAACGGTCAGGGCGATCAAGCCCACATGAACGGAGACGATGGTGCGGGCCGAAGTATCGACATACTCCAGCTCGTCACAGGTGAGACCCCAGGAGATATAGTCCAGCCCGGCGCCCCCATACTTCTCCGGAATAGGCCCACCCAGAAGCCCCAGGTCAGCCATCTTGCCCGGGAGCGCGGCGTCGTAGACGCCCTTTTCGTCATTCTCAGCGATATGGGGCTGGATCTCCTTAGAGGCAAAGTCCCGCACCATGTCCCGAACCATCTTCTGCTCTTCGGTCAGTTCGAAGTTGATCATGGTAAGTCTCCTAATACTCGATGACGGCCACTACGTCATAGGCCTGGACCACCTGGTTGGGAGCGATCTTGAGCTCTGTGATGGTCCCTGATACGGGGGCGAGGATAAAGTTCTCCATCTTCATAGACTCTATGACGCAGATGGCGTCACCTTCATTGATATGGCTGCCGGGGCCGACATTGACCCGGAGTATCTTCCCCACCATGGGAGCTTCTACGATCTCTTGTGCCATGTTAGATATCCTCATTTCGTTTATTACGCGAATTACCCCGGCCATCCACACGCTGAGGCATACCCCCCCCCCCACGGGCTGGGGACAAGCCCCAGTGCTACATTTTTCTCAAGCGGCTCACGGCCGGGGAACAGCGGCCCGGCCTTGTTAACCCTGGCCCCCAGGCGCTGGCCCCTAGCTCCTGACCCTTGGCCCTTGACCCTTGAGCCTAGAGGGTTATGTTGGAATACTTCCGCCAGGGCCTGGTCACAGTCTTGTTTTCCAGGAGGTCCAGGGCCCGGTTGATTTGTCTTCTGGTGTCTGCAGGGTCTATGACATCGTCCACGTAGCCCCGCTCGGCCGCCTTATAAGGGTTTTCGAATCGGTCCCGGTACTCTTGGATCCTCGCCGCCCTGGCGGCCTCTGGATTTTCCGAGGTCCGTATCTCCCGGGCGAAGATAACACTGGCCGCCGACTCTGCGCCCACGATGGTCACCCGGGCGATAGGCCAGGCGAAGAGGAAATCGGCGCCGGTATCCTTATCGCACATGCCCAGGTAGGCCCCGGCATAGGACTTCCTCAAAATGACCGAGACTTTAGGGACCGTGGCATCGATATAGGCGTAGAGCATCTTGGAGCCGTGCCGCAGTATGCCCTTCCAGTCCTCTCGGGAGCCGATCATATACCCTGGCGTATCGTGCAGATTGACCAGGGGGAGGTTGAATAGGTCGCAGAAGCGGATGAAGCGGGCCGCCTTGTCAGCGGCATCGCAATCTATGACCCCACCTGCCCAGTTGGGCTGGTTGGCCACTACACCCACGGGCCGCCCGGCCATGCGGGCAAAGCCGATGATGATATTCTTGGCAAACTCCTTGAGCAGCTCGAAGAAGTTGCCGTTGTCCACCAGCCGCTCAATGACCTGGTGCATATCGTAAGGGACTGACTGGCTCGGATTGACCACCTTGTACAACTCCGGGTCAGTTCTGTCAGGGTCGTCGTCTGTGGCTATCCGCGGAGGCCTCTCAGTGTTATTCTGAGGCAGGAATGAGAGGAGTTCCTTAGTCTTGTCCAGGCAGTCTCTGTCGTCCTCCACCACCAGGTGCGTCTGCCCCGACTTGGTGGCGTGGGGCTTCCAGCCACACAGTGAGGCCAAGTCGATATCCTCGCCGGTCTGGGTCTTGACGAAGGCGGGTCCGGCGATGCCCATGAAGCCAGTCTTGCGGCATTGGAACACGAAGTCCTGCATAACCGGGTGATAGGCCTGGCCCCCAAGGCAGGGACCCAGGAGCAGGGATATCTGGGGGATGATGCCGGAGGCGAGGATCTGGGACTGGAAGAGCCAGGCGTAGCCCTGCAGCGTGTCAATCCCCTCTTGAAGCCGGGCCCCACCCGAGTCGTTCATGCTGACAAAGGGAATGCCCATGTCTTTGGCCGTGTCTATGGCCTTGGAGAACTTCTTGGCGTGGTACTCCCCGAAGGTGCCGGCCATGCTGGTATAATCCTCGGCGCCGGTCATCACCAGGCGCCCGTTTACCCGTCCGTAGCCGGTTACGACCCCTTCGGCAGCAATCTCCTTCTTGTCCATTCCGAAGTCGGTGGTGCGGTTCTTTACGAAGGCCCCGATCTCGGTGAAGGTGCCTGGATCGAAGAAGTACTCCACCCTCTCCCGGGCCGTTAGCTTCCCTTCCTTGTGCTGGGCCTCCACCGCAGTGGCGCCACCCATCTCCAGGATGCGCTTCTTGCGGCTGTGAAGTTCATCAAGCTTGCTCTTCCACTCTTCTTCCACGGATAACCTCCGATTAAAGTTGCGCGCAGTTATCCCAAACCGCGTGACTGAGGTTCAAACCCACGATAGTTTTGCACCTTTGTGGCCTAGTGTCAACCCCCCAGATATGGTACAATGAAAGCACACTGGAGAAGAGGTTCGGCATCGCTGTCATTTATCCACTGGCTTGTTTCACTACACGGCACTCTTCTTTGCAACGCTACGTTCTTTCTTTTCGCACTTTTTCCCCGGCCGCAGCCCGGCCGCGCTTCTCTCCGCCCACGTTTGCTGAATGCATGAAAGGGGGATAATGGCCGCCTTGGAGAGGTCTGATTACACCGCCCAGGATATCCAGGTCTTGGAAGGACTGGAGGCAGTTCGCCGCCGTCCCGCCATGTATATCGGCAGCACAGACGCCCGGGGCCTGCACCATTTGGTTTATGAGATCGTGGACAACAGCGTGGACGAGGCTCTGGCCGGAACCTGCTCCCTTATTACGATAACCGTAAACGATGATTCCAGTGTAACCGTGGAGGATAACGGACGAGGCATTCCCGTGGACACCCATCCCAAGGTAGGCAAGTCTGCCCTGGAAGTCATCATGACGACCCTGCACGCTGGAGGCAAGTTCGGCACTGGCGCCTATAAAGTCAGCGGCGGCCTGCACGGAGTAGGCGCTTCAGTAGTCAACGCCCTTTCGAGCTGGATGACGGTCGAGGTCAGAAGAGATGGCCAGGTATACCGGCAGGAATACCGCCGCGGCCTACCCGTTGCGCCCGTCAAGGCGGTGGGCAAGGTCGAAGATGGCCGGACCGGCACTATCACTACATTCCTCCCCGATGACGAGATCTTCCCAGAGGTCCAGTGGGACTTCGATCTCCTGGTCCAGCGGTTCCGGGAGACGGCATATTTAACCAAAAAGCTCAAGCTTACCTTCCGCCACAAGCCCCTGGACCAGGAGCTCTCCTTCTACTTTGAAGGGGGCATCGAGAGCTTCGTGCGCCACCTGAATGTGTCCCGGGGACCTCTGCACCCCAAGATCTTCTACTTCGAACGCCCCGTCAACGGCACCTTAGTTGAGGTGGCTTTCCAGTACAATGACGGCTTCGCCGAGTCGATCTATGCCTTCGCCAACAACATCAACACGGTTGACGGCGGAACACACCTGACCGGCTTCAGGGCCGCTCTGACCCGCGTTCTGAACGACTATGCCAGAAAGAACAAGTTCCTCAAAGAGGATGACGCCAACCTGACGGGCGAGGACGTCCGAGAGGGGCTTACGGCGATTATCAGCGTCAAGCTGCCCGATCCCCAGTTCGAGGGACAGACCAAGGCCAAGCTGGGCAACGCTGAAGTCAAGACCCACGTAGAATCAACCATGTCCGAAGAGCTAACCCGCTTCCTGGAGGAGAACCCGGCAGACGGCAGGAAGATCATGGAGAAGTGCCTGATCGCCTCCCGGGCCCGGGAGGCCGCCCGCAAGGCCCGGGACCTGGTCATCCGCAAGGGAGTGCTGGATGGCCTGACCCTTCCCGGCAAGCTGGCCGATTGCTCGGAAAAGGACCCCGCCTTCTGCGAATTGTTCCTGGTAGAGGGGGACTCCGCCGGCGGGTCGGCCAAGCAGGGCCGGGACCGAAAATTCCAGGCCATCCTGCCTCTGCGAGGCAAGATCCTGAACGTAGAGAAGGCTCGCCCGGATAAGATCTTCGGCCATGAGGAGATCCGGGCCATCATTACCGCCGTGGGGACCGGCATCGGCGAGAGATTCGATATCTCCAAGCTGCGCTATCACCGCATCGTCATCATGACCGACGCCGATATAGACGGCTCCCACATCCGGACGCTGCTCCTTACCTTCTTCTTCCGGCACCTTGAGGCCCTCTTCACCCACGAGCACATCTATATCGCCCAGCCCCCCCTCTTCCGCATCCAGAGCGGCAAGGAGGTCCAATGGCTTTACAGCGAGAAGGACAAAGATGCCGCCCTGGCAAAGCTGGGCAAAGAGAAGAATGTCAACATGCAGCGCTATAAGGGCCTGGGCGAGATGAACCCGGAGCAGCTCTGGGAGACGACTATGAACCCTCAGAACCGTACCCTCTTGAGGGTAACGGTGGAAGATGCCTTGAAAGCTGACGAGATATTCGATATGCTAATGGGCGATGCCGTGCCGCCCCGCAAGGCCTTTATTCAGGCCCATGCCAAGAGCGTAAGGAATTTGGACGTGTAGCAATTTGTAGTGGCACGGCATGCCTTGCTACTACCAGAGGTTGCGCCAAGAGCGTAAGGAGGTTGGACGTGTAGCTATGCGAAGGATTTTCCCGTTTTCTGCCCTGGTTGGCCAAGACCACATGAAGAACGCCCTTCTCTACAATGCGGTAGACCCTTCCATCGGCGGGGTCCTCATCCGGGGAGAAAAAGGGACGGGCAAGTCCACTGCCGTGCGGGCTATGGCGGAGATCCTGCCTCCTCGGTTCACTATCGAAGGCTGCCGCTTTCATTGCTACCCCAACCAAAAGGAGGGGCTCTGCCCCGAGTGCCGGGCCCGCCGTGACAATGGGGAGTCCTTCGACCTGGAAGAAGAGCCCACCTACGTAGTGGACCTGCCCCTGAACGCCTCTGAGGATCGCGTAGTGGGATCCATCGACATCGAGGCAGCCATCAAGAGCGGCCAGAGGCGCTTCGAGCCCGGCATTCTGGCCGCCACACACAGGGCTATCCTATACGTGGACGAGGTCAACCTCCTGGACGACCATCTAGTGGACATTCTTCTGGACGTGGCCGTAACCGGGCTCAACGTGGTGGAACGAGAAGGCGTGACTTATACCCATCCCTCCCGTTTCATCCTGGTTGGCACCATGAACCCGGAAGAGGGAGACTTGCGCCCGCAACTCCTGGACCGCTTCGGCCTGTGCGTGGATATCCAGGCCGAGCACGCCGCGCCGCGGCGCATGGAGATCGTGCGTCGCAGCTTGGAGTTCCAGGCCGACCCGGAGGGCTTCCTGGCCCGCTGGCAGGCCGAACAAGTACGGCTACGGGAGGCTGTGCGCCAGGCCCGGGAGCTTCTTCCCCAACTGACACCCGATGACGACCTCCTGGAGCTGGCCGCGGAGTTGGCCATACAGATGCAGGTTGACGGCCACCGGGGGGAGATCATCATCGTCAAGACCTCTCTGGCAGCCGCCGCCTTCAACGGTCGAACTACCCCGTCCATGGACGATGTACGTGAGGCCGCCATCCTGGCCCTGGCCCACCGGATCAAGCGTCGCCCCCTGGACGAGTCTGCCTTCCAGCCGCACCAGGTGGACTCCATTTTGCAGCGGCATTTTGCTCAAAAGGAGCCTCCCTGACTCGACCAGCAGTGAGGAAGAGACCGAGGGAGAGGGCGAGCCCCGGACCGGAGACCAGTCCGAGGAAGGTGGCGCTGGCGCAGAAGGCGCTGCCCCGGACCAGCAGATGGCGGGAGGCCAGCCCCCGGGCCCGGTCGATATGCAGGACCAGGGGTATGCCCCCGTCAAGCCCCATGAGGCCCAGGGCACGGTTCCTCCCTTTGGGCAGACCTTCGACCCCATAGAGATAGAGCTGCCCAAGGACCGCAAGCCGCGGGAGTCTCGCGGCAAGCGGACCCAGACAAAGTCTAAGCGGGAACGAGGGCGCTATGTGGCCAGCCGCCCCAGCGCCGAGGCGCGGGATATCGCCCTTGATGCCACCATACGGGCGGCGGCCTCCAGGCAAATGGAGCGCAGCGGCTCGGAGGACGCCCTCCAGATCCGGATGGAGGACCTCCACACCAAGGTCCGCAAGCGCAAGGTGGGCAACCTGCTCCTCTTCGTGGTGGACGCGAGCGGCTCCATGGGCGTGGGCCAGCGCATGAGCGCTGCCAAGGGGGCGGTGCTATCCCTGCTATCCGACGCCTACCAGCGCCGCGACAAGGTCGGGATGATCACCTTCAGCGCTCGCAAGGCCCAGATGGTCCTTGACCCTACGCCCAGCGTGGAGAAGGCTAAGGACAAGCTCAAGCATCTGTCGGTGGGTGGCACCACCCCCCTGTCGGCCGGCCTCCTCATGGCCTACGAGCTGGCAAAGAGGGAGCGCCTTCGCCATCCTGACCTGTCCCCCCTCCTTATTCTCATGACCGACGGCCATGGCAACGTGGCGGTAGGAAACCAGGACCCCATGGTAGAGGCCCTGGATATGGCCCGGGTGATCAAG
>Ga0082335_1006723_pt1 | contig 14524 bp, 11 predicted proteins | sample Subgrocontami58m_FD_72375 | JGI IMG/M metagenome (GOLD analysis project Ga0082335, IMG submission 72375) | Subsurface groundwater microbial communities from S. Glens Falls, New York, USA - GMW37 contaminated, 5.8 m (SPADES assembly) (version 2) ...
GCTGATCAGAGGCCGGGCGAGGCCCTTCCGCGGGTTCGACCCAACTGGCCTGAACGAGGCGGCGATAGGGAATGCTCCGGCTCAGATTGGCGGAATGATAGGACTCGATGGCATTGTTCCAGTTCCCGAGTCTTGCCTGCAACGTTGCCAGAAATCCCGCGGCGTAGCTGGCGTTTGCGAACGGGTCGAATGCCTGTTCCAGATCCTGGAACGCCCTGGGGTGGTGCCCCAGATTGATCTGGAAACAACCCACGTCGATGTTGCGCGTGCCGCCCGCCTGCAAGCGTCGCACGGCGCCGATTGCATCGTCCTTGTTGTCCAGGTAGTTGCCGGCGGCAGGCGTCCCGACGGCCCATGGCCAAGGGACGATGCGTCGGCGCGCCGCGTCCCAGCGACCGCTTTCCACCCGCCCGATCGCCAGCAACAGGCCGGCGGGCACGCCGAAACGACGTTCCGCCTCGGCACCTGCCTGCTCACAAATGCCCTGCGTGGTGGGGGCTGAACCTGTCGCCTGCGCGATGGTGGCTGGCAGCAAGAGCAGCAGGCCAGCCAGGATGGATCGTCGCATCACGCCGTGGTGAGGGAGGGCTCGTAGGCCGCGGCCCCGCCAGCCGCTTCGCCGACCGGTTGCGGTTCCCGCAGGATATAGCCGCAACCCCAGACAGTATCGATCAGGGTCGGCACGCCGGCCGCGGCCAGCTTCTTGCGCAGCCGGCAAATGATCACGTCGATTGTCTTGATCTCCGGCTCATCGTCCGTGCTGTAAAGGTGATTGAGGAAGGCGGTCTTGTTCAGGATGACCCCCTGCTTCAGGAACAACAGCTCCAGCACCGCGAACTCCCGCCGGGAGACGACCATGCGCTGGCCGCTGACCCGAATTTCATGCCTGTCCAGGCTGAGCTCGACACACCCGCACCGCAGGATCGATCTCGCATGACCCTGGCTGCGGCGAACCACCGCGCGGATCCGCGCCATCAGTTCATCGGCATCGCAAGGAACGATCACCACGTCGTCGGCGCCCTGATCCAGGGCCTTGGCGCGGGCCTGAGCCGTGGCCATGTCAGACACGACCATGACCGGCAGGTTGAGGCCGGCCGCCCGCGCCAGGCGAACCATTTCATGGCCGGGCATATCAGACAGATGCATATCGACCAGAACCAGATCGTAATCGTAGGCCCGCAGGAACTCGAGCCCATCCCGTCCCGATGCCGCGAACTCCGCGTTCACGCCACGCGATTTCAGAACCGTCATGTCGTTCCCTTCACTGGAGAACGTATTTTGACCCACCCGCAGAACCAGCATTGATTTTTTCCCGTCCACCGAATTTCTTTTGTGAGGTGAAACTACTTGCTAACCACCGCACTGGTAAATTCCGCCAGATGGCCGCGTCACCCACGGATGGGCTAGGCCAAAAGGACTAGGCAACACGGTCGGGGGCACCTCGGTCGGCCAGGGTTCGCGCCCGCCGGAATGGCGCGAAAAGGGGGAGCAGCAGGCAGACATGGCCCGAAATTCTGAGCGCATCGGCTGGCAAGCCACCCTCCTGCATGGAGCGCTGCCGGTCGGACTGATCCTGCTGCTGGGCGTCCGCCGGTTTGGCGCGGTCGTCGACGGGGAACTGATCAATCCGGACAGCTATATGCGGATGGTGCGGCTGCGGGAGATTCTCGGCGCGGCCGAACCGGTACACGGGGTCGGTCGGGACGTTTCGGGCACCGGGGCGGTCCTGCATTGGTCGCACCTGCTGGACAGCGTGGTGCTGGCGATCGCGACGCCGTTCGTCTGGCTGCTCGGAACGGAGCAGGCGCTGCATGTGGCCGCGTTGACCATCGGGCCGGCCAGCCTCGCCGCCTTGGGGATTGCCGTTGCCTGGGCCGCCGCGCCGTTTGCGGAGGAACGACGCTGGTTGTGGTTGGCGCCGTTGGTCGCCTGCCTGGCCCCGGCAATCGGATCATACGGGTGGATGGGGGTCGTCCATCATCACGTTGCCGTCGTCGTTGTCGCGGTCGCGGTGGCGGGATGGGCCGCCAGGATCGTGATCGGCACCGGCCCGCCCGGGGCCGGGTGGGCCATGGGTGTCTGGTCGGGTGTCGGGGTGTGGTTGACCCCGGAGACCCTGCCACTGACGACCATGGCGTTCGGCGGCCTGTGGGTCGCCTGGTTGAGCCACCCGAAACGCGACGACATCGTCCGCGCCGTCTGGCAAACCGGGCTCGCATTCCTCCTCACCGTCTCGCTCGCCGTCATCATCGATCCACCGTTGGGGGGATGGGGTGTCCCGGAAACCGATCGCATGTCGATCCTGTTCGCTGTCCTGGCCGGCGCGATGGCCGCGACCGGAGGAGCGATCGTGGCGATCCACAGCGCATGGACCGGCATGCTCCCGCGTCTGGCGGCGTCGGGGACGTTCGGTCTGCTGGCCTGCCTGGCCTGGGTCATGCTGTTTCCGGACATGACGGACGGCCTCAGCCATGGCGCGACTGACGTCGATACACGGGCGATGTGGGGCCATATCAGCGAGATGCAGCCCGTTGCCACATTCGATTCGATGTTGCGCCACCTGCTGACCGGTCTGCTGGGCTGTGCGGTGCTGATCTTTTGCGCCATCGAAAGCCGCTCACCGGTGTTGGTCTATATGGTGCTCTGCACCGGCGTCTTGCTGGTGCTGGGCTTCCTGCATGTCCGGTTCGCCGCATATCCCGGCGCGCTGGGAGCGGTGATGGTGCCGATCATCATCGCCATCCTCGACCGGCGCCTGATCAATCGGCCGCCGACAACCCAATCGCTGGCGCGGGTCGGCACCATCAGCCTGTTCGTGCTGGTGCCCTTTGTCAGCGGTCTGCCGGCGGTGTCGAAAGCCGCCCAGGCCACACCTGCCCAAACGACAGCCAGTTGCTCTGTGTCCGAACTGAGCGGGATGCTGGAACCCCATGCCGGCAAGGTGGTGCTGACCAATGTGAACGATACGCCGGAGCTGTTGCTCCGCACCGGCATCCTGACCGTCGGATCGCTTTACCATCGTAACCAGCCGGCATTCCTGCGTCTGCGGTCCGCCTGGCGCAGCCGCCCGTCGGAAACGGTGCCCCGGGAGTTCACCGCGGCGGGAATCGCGCTGGTGCTGTTCTGCCCATCGTCGGAACGGTCGGTCCTGGTGGCCGATCTGCCGCCGGACACCTTGCTGGACCGCCTGGGCCAAGGCGACGTACCGGTCTGGCTGGTCCGTGTCGCGGACGACCGGAAATCCGGGCACATCCTGTATCAGGTGAAACCATGACCCGACACCGTCGGCATGCCCGAATGCCTCGGGAAACAGGAGCCAGTACCCCGAGTCGTTCATACTGTCCGGATCGCAACCAGACAAATTCCGCTTGTGGTCGCGGTCGACGCTTCGGAGCTCCCGATAGAATCAATGACAGGGAGTACCAGTTGCAACGCGTGATGACAGTTGTCTGACACCAAGCGCCTGCCAGCGGATCCCGCCTGAGCGTGAAGGGACGGATCGGACCTAAGCCGGCCGGCAAAGCGCGGGTTCTCCATGTCCGGTCGGAATGGACCGGATACGTATCTATATCACCATGACCGGAAGGGGCGGGCCGCCCGGGTACTTTGGCCTAGCGTTTATGGTGGCGGTTGTAGAGACGGCCGTCTGGCCGATCAGACCGGTGCTCGCTGGTCCGTCCGGACGGGCCTCACACCGACGATCGCTTGTTTTATCGCGCGATCAGGAGGCAAACGCGCGATGCGCCTTGGCGACCGCCTCCATCCGCCCGCTTGCATCCAACTGGCGGTAGATGGCGGCCAGGTGAACCTTGACCGTGCCAACGGCGAGATTCAGACGGCGGGCGATCATCTTGGTCGGGCACCCCTCTGCCAGCAGCAGGAAAACGTCCCGTTGCCGGTCAGTCATATCGGCCAGTTTCCGAGCTTCCGGCGCGGATGGCGGGGTGATCGGAACCTCGGCCCGCGCGATGCCGGTCAGCGAGAGCGGTGCGAACACGCCGCCCGCCTCGATCGTTTCGATAGCACGGAGGAATTGCACCGGCGTTGCCGACCGGCAGATGTATCCACGCGCCCCGCATGTCAGACCCGCCAGCACCGAGGCTCGGTCATCGGCATCCGACAGGATGACGAACCGGTGCGTGGGATTCGCCACCTGCAACGCCTGCAACCCATCGAACCCGCCGAGGGCGGGCAGTTGCAGGTCGATCACGACGATCGCCAGGCGGGATGTGGCAAGCGAGGCGCGGAGGTCGGCGAAGGTGTCGGCGGCCTGGCATCGCCAACCAGGATGAGCGGACCGCAGCAAGGCAACCAGCCCGTGGCAGAACAGGGCCTGGCGATCAAGGATCAGGAGTTCGGCCGGTGCGAGCAGAGCGTCCATGTGCGGTGTTCTTCTTTGATGTTCCCCGTCGCACGCGCCTCGCGGTGGCGGTCGTCGATCCGGAACAGGGTCGACGTGCCGTTACCGTGAGTCACATGCGGAAACCCAAATGAACGCCCGGGAACGCCATTGAAGGGCTGACCGAAAAAATATCCGTGGGCGCGCCAGGTGGGCTGCGCAAAGTGGGCTTCACAAAGTGGGTCGCCAAAGCCCGCCGCGCACGATCCACCCCAGTCACGCGGCCAACCCGCGACGGTGGGCGCGACGCGGGCCATGGCCCCGCCTCGATCGTCCTATCGGGCGGATGGGTCCGGAACACCTAGTCGGCGATTGAGACGTTCGACATGCGGGGTGCGCGGAACGGCTTGAACCCGCTGACATTGGAGCGGACGCCCTGCATTTTCGTCAATGAACCGAACGGCAGCGCGTAGACCCGTTCCAGCACCAGTTTCTGCATGCGCGCGAAGGCTGCCTGCCTGGCTTCCGGTGTCGGCAGGGTGTTCATCTCGGTCCAGGCCGCCAGAACATCCGGATCGTCCTTGCCGTCTTTCGGCTTGTAGGTGGCGTCGGGCATCACCAGGGACTGCATCGTCGCCAAGGGCCCCAAACTCGGCTGCGTGCCCCAGGCGGTGAAATGGAGGTTCCAGCCTTCCGCCGTATTCCGCACCATCTGCACCGAGGTCAGCCAATCGACGACCTTCATCTGGGCGTTGATACCAATGGCCTGCAACTGCTGCTGCACGATCAACGCCGCGTTGTACATCGACGGATAGTTCTTGTTGGTCAGCAGGACCACCGGCTCTCCCTTGTAACCTCCCTGGACCAGATATCGCTTCGCCAGGGTTGAATCGCGCAGATTATAGGTCTCCTTACCCGCATCCGTGTAGGCGGGTTGGTTCGGATACTGGAAGCCAACATTCAGGCGGTAATTCCCGTCCGAGGCAGTGTCCATGATCTCATCCATGTCCAACACGGCCTGGATGGCCTTGCGCACCAGCAGATTGTCGGTGGGGGCCGCCGAGACATTTGGGTTGGCGATCTGGAGCCACCAGTTGGGCACCGGCAGGATCGTCACCGACCGATCTTTTTTCAGGTCCGGTATCGACTTGACAGGCAGGTCTTCCACGCCTTGCAACTCATTCGCTTTCAGGCCGGCGACACGGGCAGTCGGTTCGGGTACGATGCGGAATGTCACGGTGTCGAGGCATGCGACCTTGTAGCCACCAAATCCGGTGCGCTGCTCAAAACGCCTGTTGGGCTGGTAACCTTCGTAGCGCTTGAGTTTGACGGTGCTGCCCGGGACGGTCTCCACCCACTCGAACGGGCCGGTACCGATCGGTCGGGTCAACTCCATCGCGGGAATGTCGCGAAACTCCGCCGGGATGATGATGATCGGGGCACCGAAGGCGCTCAGCGACTCGATAAAGGTCGGCTGCACCGTTTTCAGAAAGATCACGAATGTGGTCGGGTCGGGCGCCTCCCATCGGTCCACGTTGCCCAACGGGGTCCTTTGGTCGCCCATCCTGGCATACCGGTCGAAGGACGCCACCACATCGGCCGAAGTCAGCGGCTTGCCGTTGTGGAATGTGACGCCACGGCGGAGCCGGAATGTGTAGGACAGGCGATCCGGTGCCTCGGTCAGCGTGTCCGCCAATTCCAGGATCGGGCGGTTGTTCTCGCTCCGCGTCATCAACGATTCGTGGATGTTCATGGTCACGTTGCGCGTCGCGCCGCTGGCCGAACTCATCTGGTCCAGGGTGCGGATGGGATTTTCCAGGCCGAAGGTAAAATTGCCGCCAACCCGCAGGCATTTGAACGGTTCGGCATGGGCCGCGACGGGTCCCGCCGCCAGGACGGCGATCAAACCGAACGACGTCAGACTCCCTCGCCGCATAGCGTTTCCCCTGTCTGGGCCCGCATCCGGCGTGCCATCCATGGCAGCGTGAACGTGGGACCATCGCCCGTCAAGCCGGACCTGGCCAATGGACTGTCTTAACCTATTGATCCACCGCATGTTCTCGTCTCCATCCGAGAACCGCGGCGACTGCGGGCACTGGCGCGTGCCGGAACCCGATTGGGCGCCGTCGACGCCCGACCCGACTCACGAGTCAAATCGGCAAATCGCCCGGGTGCGACAACGGGCCGACCGCTCGATCTCGGGCGAGGCCCAAGATCAGCCGAGCCGACCAGTAAAGCACACACCATGGCAAACATTCGGGTTGGTGGCACGAAATTGGAGCTGTAATTCCTGGGAGTCGTCTTAACGATTTATTTCCCTCTATCTCCCAATGGTCATCCCCCGCACAGGGCCGCCTTGCGGCATTCGAGAAGGAGCATGCGATGAGAACCAGCGGCAGCAAGTCCACCCGCCCCTCACGGGACCGCATCGTCCCGATCGACCGGGACGCTCGCCCTGGACGCCTGGGTGGCGCCACCGTTGCGTTCGGAGCGCCGGGTCCGAAGATCGACGTTGCAAAATTTCTGGAAGCGACCCGCCCGGATACCTCCATCAGCGGCGGCGAGGCCGGCGCCGATCCGGGCGATCCGGCGCCACTGGCTGCCCCGGTGGCCGCCCCGGTGGCCGTCCCGGTGACTGCCCCATTGGCCGCCGCCCCAGTGGCCACCCCATCGACCGGAACCGCGCGGCAGACGATCGCATTCTCCGACGGCACCAAGGTCTCGTTTGTCGCGGTGCACGATCTCCTGGAATTGCAGAACGACTGAGTGCAAGCGGATCCTAAAACCTGATCACGCGGAGCGGACCATGACAGAGTGTCATTCACGCGACAAAATTTGGTGCAGGACCAGCTTGCCGGTTTCAGTCTGAGGTGAAACCGCTGTGGGGGAAGCGGTCGGTTTTTATGGCATTGGTTGTTGACACGGAATTCTCGCCGCCTTGGCCGGTGCGCGCTGGTCCGTCCGCAGGGGCTGCACACGGAGGGCACCGAATCGCGTTTGGGACGACCTCAACCGCTAACGTGCCGGATGGTATGAACCGGTCACTGGCGTCCAACGGATCATTGTCCGGGATCCAGGTTCATCGCTTCAGGGTGCCCCATGACGACGGCGGCCCGGCGTCGCCAGACGGCGACGTGCGACAGCCGCTTCCAACAATCGCCCCAAACAGCGAGGCCAGCTAGCGACGCGAGTCAGCAACGCGGCGAGATTGGTAAAGGCGCACCGCGCGTTGCACGCACCGGCGTTCCTGCCCCAGCCGATGATCAGGCCACATCGGAAAGCCAGATGGCGCCCTGCGAACGCGTGGACCTGCTACACCAGGCGCAGCTTCACATAGCTCCCTGGCGCGTCCTCGATCGGGGTCAGCTTGCCATCGCCGGGTTCGCGGGCCTTCACCTGGGCTTTGCTGTGCGACAGAATCCAGCGATGCCAGTCGGGCCACCACGACCCGGCCATCTCGGCGCCGCCGGCGAACCAGGTCTCCGGGTCCGGGGCCAGGGTCTCGTTGATCCAATGGCTGTACTTGCCGCCCTCGGGCGGATTGACCACGCCGGCGATATGACCCGACGCGGCCAGCACGAAGCGCTTCGGGCCGCCCAGCAACTGGGTGCCGCGATAGGTCGATTTCCAGGGCGCGATATGATCCTCCCGCGTCGAGAGGAAATAGGCCGGGGTCTGGATTTTGCCGAGGTCGATCGGCACGCCATCCAGGGTGATCCCGTTCGGCACCGCCAGCAGGTTCTCCTGATACATCTTGCGCAAATAGAAACTGTGCATCTTGGCCGGCATGCGGGTGGAATCGGCGTTCCAATACAGCAGGTCGAACGGGAACGGGTCGTTCCCCAGCAGGTAGTTGTTGACCACGAAGGACCAGATCAGGTCGTTGGCCCGCAGCATATTGAACGTCGTCGCCATCTCGCTGCCTTCGAGATAACCGCGCTTGTTCATCTTCTCCTCAAGCGCCGTCAACTGCTCCTCATCGATGAAGACGCCGAGCTCGCCGGCTTCGCGGAAATCCAGCATGGTGACGAAGAAGGTGGCGGTCTTGATCCGGTCGTCCCCCTTCACCGCCATCCAGGCCAGGGTGGACGCCAGCAACGTCCCCCCCAGGCAATAGCCGATGGCATTGACCTCCCGCTCCCCGGTCGCGGCCTCGATCGCGTCGAGCGCGGCGAGGTAGCCCTCGCGCATGTAGTCCTCGAAATTTTTCTCCGCGAGCTTCTCGTCCGGGTTGACCCAGGAGATCATGAACACCGTGTGGCCCTGCGACACCGCCCAGCGGACCAGGCTGTTCCGGGGCCGCAGATCCAGGATGTAGAACTTATTGATCCAGGGGGGAGCGATCAGCAGCGGCCGTTTCAGCACCTTCTCGGTGGTCGGCGCGTATTGGATCAGCTGCATCAGGTCGTTCTGGTAGACCACCTTGCCGGGCGAGATGCCGATGTTCTCGCCCAGGGTGAAGGCGTCCATGTCGGTCATCTTGATGTGCAGCTTGCCCTTGCCGCGCTCCAGATCGCCCAACAGGTTGTTGAGGCCCTTCAGCAGGTTCTCCCCGCCGGTTTCAGCGGTTTTCCGCAGGACTTCCGGGTTGGTCATCAGGAAGTTCGACGGGCTCATGGCATCGACGAACTGGCGGGCGTAAAAATCGACCTTCTGCGCGGTCTTCGGTTCCAAGCCGTCGACCTTGGTGACCACGTCCTGCACGAACCGGGCCGACAGCAGGTAGGACTGTTTGATGAAATCGAAGACCTCGCTGTCCTGCCAGGCATTGTCCTTGAAGCGGCGGTCGCCCGAGGCGGCGTCGATGACCGGCGAATGCTCCTGGCCCATCATGCGACGCGCAGTGTTCTGCCACAGCGTCATGTAGTCCTGCCAGAAACCGAGCTGCGCCTGCATCAGATGAACCGGGTTGGCCATCAGGCGCGCGGTCATCTCCATGAAGGCGCTGCCGATATTCGCCGGATCGGCATCAGGTCGGCCTCCGGGCGGATTGTCCCCCTGACGCTTCAGCCATTCCCCAACGATCCGCTGCGACCGTTCGGCGATATCGGCCATCGAACGGCCCACGGCCGTGGGGTCCGGCATCTTGAACCCGGCAGCGTCTGGCTTGTCCGTGCCCTTGTCGGTTTGAACCATGGAGGCTTCCCTTCAGTCGGCGTCCTTTGCGTCGGCGGCGGCACCGGCTACACAGGGGCCGGCAGCGTAGAGCGGATTCCGACATATGGTGGTCAGCGTGAGAGGCGCGCAACCTAGTGGTGCGAGCAAGCAGGTTCAAGCGGGGTCACTCCGGTTCGGTTCCGGACTGGTGCTTGCCTGCTCGGTCGTCTGGTTAACGGGCTGTTCGAAGCCCCCCTCCCTCAACCCGGTGGACTGGTGGCACACCATGCAGGGCGGTCGGATCGCGGAGGATCGGCCCGATCCACCCGGCGCCGAGGACCCGTACCCGAATCTCAGCACCGTGCCGGCCCGCCCCACCCCGCCCGACCGGGATGCGATGAAAAAACTGACGGAAGCCCTGGTTGGCGACCGGACCAACGCGCATTACTCCGCGGAGGCGGCGCCCTTGGCGGACCCGTCCTCGCCCACCGCGTCGCCGAATCTGTTTGGATCAGGCACGTTGCCGCCACCGCCGCCGGCAAGCCCCGCCGCGGTCAGCGCCTCCCTACCCGCGGCGTCGGCGCCCCCGGCGCCGCCAGAACCTGCTGCGCCCCCGGCGCCGCCAGAACCTACTGCGCCCCCGGCGCCGGTCGCGCCCCCGGCGGCCCGGCCAGAAGCGGTCACGCCCCCGTCACGGGCCCCCGTCACGGCTGTCCAGAGCGCGCCCCTGGATGTCCCCGCCCCGGCGGCGGCCCAACCAAGTGCGCCGGCCGCGCCGCCCGCCGCAACACCTGTAGCACCGCCCGCCGCACCGTCCTCCGCACCGCCTGCCACACCTTCCCCTGGCCCCCTCGGCGGCTCACAGGCTGCCTCGCCACCGGCGGCACCAGAGACGGGGGCTCCGCCCCCCGCGCGAGCCGCGCCGGTGCCGGGCGCCGAACTCGCGCCTCCACCCATTGCGCCGGGGCCGCTGCCGGGACTGCCAACCGAACCGCCGGCGCGCGCCGCCGCCGCACCGGCCCCGCCGCCACCACCGCCGCCCGCGATCAGCCCGATTCCCCCCCCAGCCTCAGCCAGTGCAACGGTGATCCCGTTCGCCGCCGCCTCGTCGACCGTGTCCCCGACCGCGGGCGAAGTTATCAAAGCCTTCGCGGCGAAACGCGGTGGCGGATCAATCGTCGTCACCGGCTACGGCGACGCCATCACCAGCGACCCCGGTGCGCAGACCGCCGCGCTGAGCCTGGCGCTGTCGCGGGCCCAGGCGGTCGCCAACGCGCTGACCGCCGCCGGTGTCCCCCAGAGCGCGATCCAGGTCGGTGCCGAAGCCGCCGGTCGCGGTGTCGGCATGCGTATGCTACAATAATGCGTGGTTACGCTGGATGAAACATAACAGCGCTGTAAATCACAGCCGAAAACAAAGCGCTAGAGCGGTTCGCCGTTTCCAGCCAGACTGAAACCGCTGCGGTGTTCCAATCGCGACAACGGGTACCCACCCGTCGCGCGAATCGGAACACAAAATCAAAGAGCTCGTATTCCGGCCCGACGGTCACATCCGCCGGGCCGGAACACCAGCCCGATTCCACCCCGAAAGGCCCGTCATGACGTCCGCTTCCTCTGGCGCTTCCTCTGGCGCTTCCCCTGGCGATTCCTCCGGCGAGTTCCATCGCATCCGCCGCCTGCCGCCCTATGTCTTCGCCGAGGTGAATACGGCCAAGGCCAAGGCCAGAGGCGCCGGGGAGGACATTATCGACCTCGGCATGGGCAATCCGGACAGTCCGACCCCGCCGCATATCGTGGCGAAACTGATTGAGACCGTGCAGGACCCACGGTCCCACCGCTATTCCGTCAGCAAGGGCATCCCTGGGTTGCGTCGTGCGCTGGCGTCCTATTACCAACGCCGCTTCGATGTCGGGCTTGATCCGGAAACCGAGGTCGTGGCCACCCTGGGGTCCAAGGAGGGTTTGGCGAACCTGGCGTCCGCCATCACCAGCCCGGGCGACACCATCCTGGTGCCCAACCCGTCCTATCCGATCCATCAGTTCGGCTTCATCATCGCCGGCGCCGCCGTCCGCTCCATCCCGGCCACGCCGGATGAGGACATGCTGCGCGCCCTGGACCGCGCCGTGCGGCATTCGGTGCCAAAGCCGACGGCGCTGATCGTCAATTTCCCGTCCAACCCAACCGCCTATCTGGCGGATCTGGATTTCTACCGGGAGATCGTGTCCTTCGCCCGCCGGCATGAAATCTGGATCATGTCCGACCTTGCCTATGCGGAGATCTATTTCGGCGACAAGATTCCGCCCTCGATTCTGCAGGTGCCCGGCGCGAAGGACATCGCGGTGGAGTTCACCTCCCTGTCGAAAACCTACTCCATGCCCGGCTGGCGGATGGGGTTCGCGGCCGGGAATGCGCGGCTGATCAATGCGTTGACGCGGATGAAATCCTATCTGGACTATGGCGCCTTCACGCCGATCCAAGTGGCCGCCGCGACCGCGCTGACCGGACCGCAGGATTGCGTGGACCAGATGCGGGCGCTCTACAAGGACCGCCGGGACGTGCTGATCAAGGGGCTGGCCTCGGCCGGCTGGGACGTGCCGTCACCGGAAGGCTCGATGTTTGCCTGGGCACCGGTGCCGCCCCAATATGCGTCCCTGGGCAGCGTCGAGTTCTCCAAGCTGCTGCTGGAACGGGCGAAAGTCGCGGTGGCTCCCGGCCTAGGCTTCGGCGAGCACGGGGAGGGCTATGTCCGCATCGCCCTGGTGGAAAACACCCACCGGCTGAGGCAGGCGATCCGCAACATCCGCGCCTTCATGCAAACCGGATCCAATCTGGCTGAACCCGCCCTGTCGGAGGCATCCGCTCCATGACCCGTCCGCTGTCGGTTGCCGTTGCCGGTCTCGGGACCGTTGGTGGCGGCGTTCTGAAGGTTCTGCGCGACAATGCCGACATCGTGACCGCGCGGGCCGGGCGCCCCATCGCGGTGACCGCCGTGTCGGCGCGCGACCGGACCAAGGATCGTGGCGTGTCCCTAGGCGGGTTGCGTTGGTATGACGATCCGGTGGCCCTGGCCGCCGATCCGGCGGTGGATGTGGTGGTCGAGCTGATCGGTGGCTCCGACGGGCCGGCCCGCGCCTTGGCCGAGGCGACGATCGCCGCCGGCAAGCCCCTCGTCACCGCGAACAAGGCCCTGCTGGCCGTGCACGGCGCGGAACTGGCCGCGATGGCCGAGGAACGCGGCGTGCCGCTGGCGTTTGAGGCCGCGGTCGCCGGCGGTATCCCCGTGATCAAGTCGCTGCGGGAGGGCCTGGCGGCCAACCGCATCTCCCGCGTGACCGGGATCCTGAACGGCACCTGCAACTACATCCTGACCCAGATGCGCGAGCGCGGGCGGGAATTCGCCGACGTCCTGGCCGACGCGCAGAAGCTGGGCTACGCCGAGGCCGACCCGTCCTTCGATGTCGATGGCATCGATGCCGCGCACAAGCTGGCGATCCTGGCTGCCTTGGCGTTCGGCCGGCCAGTGGCCTTCGATGCCGTGTATATCGAAGGGATCCGCCGGATTTCCGCCCTGGACATCGCCTTCGCCACCGAGCTTGGCTATCGCATCAAGCTGCTGGGGATCGCGCGCCAGGCCGAGACCGGGATCGAGACGCGGGTGCATCCGTGCATGGTCCCGGTGGCCGCTCCGATTGCACGCGTGGACGGGGTGTTCAACGCGGTGGTCGCGGAGGGCGATTTCGTCGGCCGGGTCATGCTGGAAGGCCGTGGCGCCGGCGAAGGCCCAACCGCCTCGGCCGTGGTGGCGGATCTGATCGACATCGCCCGCAATCGGACAACCCCGGTCTGGGGCGCGGCCGCGGCGGCGCTGTCAGCCGCGCCGTCGGTGCCCATGAGCGCGCATGTCGGGCCGTATTACCTGCGGCTGATGGTCGTGGACCGGCCCGGCGTGATCGCCGACGTGACCGCCGTCTTGCGCGACCTGGGCATCTCCCTGGAATCGATGCTGCAACGCGGCCGCAGCCCCGGGGAAGCGGTGCCGGTGGTGCTGGTGACGCACGAGACTCGGGAGAGCGCGATGACCGATGCCCTGGCGCGGATCGCGGCGTTGGATACCGTCATGGAAGCGCCGACCCTGATCCGGATCGAGGCCGGCTAGCGGTCCGATGGACGTACGGCCGGTTGACTTTGGCAAGGCGTTACCGGCCCATCATGTGGATGCGGGCGAGCGAAGGCAGACCGAGGGCCACGGGTGCTTGGTAATGTTGGCGGCGTCCCAACGCCTGCCGCCAACGCCTCGCGTCGGTCGCGTGCTCCGCGATAGGGAGCTTACCACACATTGGCTGTGACCCGGCTCTGGCTGTGTGACCGTTCATCCGGGATTGCCGGATGCCGTGACCCTCGGTCTTCCTTCGCGCCTTGCGATTTCCCCCTGGCTATGGTGCCGGCCGAACGGTCCGGGTCCCCGGGTGAGGCTGATGAGAACGGGACTGGGTATATGTTCCCCGTACGTTCCTTACTAGCATTCTGGATCGACGTTCCACAACGAAAAAATTTCTGACGACTCGCCTCGCCCCACAGGCCTGTTACGGTGGCGTGCTGTCGGGGGAGTTGGCCTGTACCGCCGGCGGCAACGCCACTTGTGGGAGGCTTCCGAACCCCTCATGTAGTGGCTTATGAAAAAACCTCCGCAAACCTCGCCATTCGCCCTGTCCGTCATGATGAGCCAGTTGGCGGTGGCGTCCTGGGAGACGATCATGCGCCGCTCGGCGATGATGGTGCAGGGCACCTGCTCTCCGGCCGAGTATCGGCGCATGTCGGCGGAGAAGGTGGCGGCGGCACAACGCTCCCTGACCGCGCTCACCATGGGCCGAGGCCAGGCTGCGGTGCTGGCCCCCTTTGTCACCCGCACGCGGGCGAACGTGACGCGGTTGCGGCGATCGAAGTAGGACCCAGGGAAACAGACGCTCCTAGCAGCCTGTCGGACTTACGGCCACCGGGGGTTCATGTTAGAATCGCAACGTCGATTCGCACCCTCCCCGGATGCCGCTGATGAGCAACTTCCGCCCCACCGACCGCCTGACGGGCTTC
>Ga0082335_1006728_pt1 | contig 14514 bp, 14 predicted proteins | sample Subgrocontami58m_FD_72375 | JGI IMG/M metagenome (GOLD analysis project Ga0082335, IMG submission 72375) | Subsurface groundwater microbial communities from S. Glens Falls, New York, USA - GMW37 contaminated, 5.8 m (SPADES assembly) (version 2) ...
TCGCTATCCAGACCTTCGGCGACTTTCTCGGATTTAATCCCCACTGCCACATCTTATCGGGTGAAACGATCAAAAGATGAGCTGATTTCTCAAAAAAGCGGACGTCAATCCATCTTTCTTACCCAACCGCATCGCCAGTCCCTGCTTTTTGATGCAAAACAGATGAAAAATGTTCCTTGACAAGCAAAAACAGCCCCACTTACCCCCCTGCGAAAAAGGAAGTTCTTATCCCTTCCCTATCCAGTTATTCCCCCGTAATCCATCTAAAGAGTTTGGTGAACCTATCAGTTTAACAGGGTGCAAAATAATGCTCATTATGTGCAAAGGATTGCACAAAATTTGTCTTCAGTATTGACGCTCGAAATATTAAACGATGTAAATTAAGATAGTTGCAAAGTTTATAATTGTTGGCATGAACCTTGGTATACCTTCCTGCAGAAATATAACGTCCCAAGGAGGAAGAAACAGATGAAAAGATTTGAAATACGTAGGCAAGGCAAAGGAGGCGCCATATGAAAAACAAGCTGTTAAAAACATTTATCACGTTGATAACCATAGTCTTTTTAGGCTTTACTTTGGTCGGATGTGGTGGCGGCAGCGGCGACGTTGTCGGCAGTTCCGGCAGCACAACAAACGGCACGCTGACAGGCAGCGGCCAATAGCAGAAAGGAGGAAACAACAATGAAAATTATCAAGTTTATATGCCTCGCGATAGGCGTTTTTTTTGCGAACTCGGCCATGGCCTTGACGCCCAACACGACATTTATGATTAAGTTGTCTACCGTTTCACCGACCGGAGATCTCACCCAGACGGCAACAACATCCGCTACATCCGACGCCGGTGGAAAAGTATCCTTCGGTTTTTCCAACATCCCCACTAACAGCACGGCACGGTTCCTCACGGTTCAGATCATGGATGGCAGCGGCGCAGTGGTGCGTCAGTCCATGGTGCCCGCCTCTACTCCCGGCAGCAATATCAGTGTGGGAGTGAGCGAGGTCACCGATAGACAGGCGAAGGCGATGCTCAAAGCGATCGCCGATGCCGGCAGTGACAGCCCGACACCGGTCATGCTGCTTATGACCATGGTCCGTTCCGGCGCGATTTCTGATGCCGATGCGCAGAGCTTCAGCCCCCTGGCGCGAAGCGCAGCAGGCGCATTCGAAACGTTTATGACCGACAATGGCGTTACGGCAGCGCAAATGGCCACATTCAAGACCAATATGCTCTCCGCTATGCGCGACGTCGCGGCGAAATACAAGGAATCGGTTGATGCGGCGACCCCGGTCCTCGCAGCCGGCAAGAGAGGCGAAGCCATGGCCGCCTTCATGGACACCTTGGTCAAGAACGCTGCCGACGCGGGGATTTCGCCAAATATGATGCAGATTGCCTTTGACGAGGCGGGCAAGGCCGCGGAAAGCGCCGCGGCAACCTCTACGATCAATCCAGATGTCATCACGGCCATGAAAGCGTCCTTCCGGGTTGGAGCGCAGCAGCGCCAGCTCGAAGCGCAGATGAAAGGCTACTCTGACGCTATGATGGCAATAGGAGCATCGGTCTCGCATATGCAGCAATTCACCGCTGCCGACGCCACTATGGGCGCCTCCATGACGAACGCCCAGGTGAATTTTGAACAAATGTTCGCCGACCAATCCGCTTTTCCTGATGCCGCGACCATCAGTTCCACCGAGTCAACGATGCTTGCGGCCATGCAAACATTATTTGACAACTTTGTATCTACTGACGCCGCGACTTCGAGCAACGATATCGCGGACATGTTGGGCACTATGGCCACGCAGATGAGCGGCATGGGCGGAATGATGTCCGGAATGTCGGCAATAACCCTTGCCAACATGGGTATCGGGAAGATGATGACCACGCCCGGAGGCGCCCTCCAGAACTGGACGGTCATGATGGTATCAGCCAATGACTTCGTGACCCCCGGTTTGCAGATGACCTATACGCCCTCCACAACATTATCAGGCCAATTGACCGCTCTGGGAGTAACGCCGCCAACGCCGCCTACCTTCTCCCAGTTTGCAGACCCCTACAAGTCAATGCTGGAGCTCCAGTATGACTTGTTGCTCCTCAAGTTAATCAATGTCGAGAAACTGACCCAGTTGGGATCAGCCCCGACGCAGGCGCAACTGGCCCAACTCAAAGAGGATGATCTTGCCATGAAAGCAGCGATTGCGCAGAATATCGTCGGCCTTACGGATGCCCAGAAAGACGCCATGATAGTGTTATTGGCAGAGCCGGAAATGATGTAAGGCACATTCCCCGTAAACAATGGAGGGGCCGAACCATCCGGACCCTCCATTGTCTTTTTGCTTCATCCCCTATTTTTATCTCTTTATAATTTTGAATATCCGGAAACTCTGTGGTAGCATCCCGCTGCATCTGCGTATTTTTTGTTTGGCAAAGCCCCCAAGGTTCCCTATGTTAAAACGAATATTAATGTTTTCCGGCGCCGGGATTTCGCTGTTTATAATCTGGTTCGCCGTCAGCAATTACCGGGATGCCTACCCGCTTGCCGAGGAAAACCTCCACGGTCTCGCCTTATCCCTTACCGCCGCCATTGAAAGCATTATCGCACACGACCACTCCCTGCGCGCCCTGTCCACATTTCATACGAACGACATTGCCTTTTTTGCCCTGGTTGATCGGAAGAGGCTCTACCGCTTCCATTCCAATGCAGACCTGATCAACACAAAGGCGCCGGAAGGTAACCCGTCAGAAGCTCAGCAGAACGAAACGCTTTCTGCAGCGCGCATAACTCTTGGCACCGGAGAAAAAGCCTATGAGTTCATCGCCCCCATCTATCTTCGCGGGGAAAAGCTTTTGCTCCGTCTGACCCTCCATACCTACAGGGCGGACACGGTAATTCGGCGGGCCAAGCTGAACATGACGATCCTGCTTTTCCTGGTTGTTGCGGGGGGCATTCTGTCTGTTATCATGTATCGCTTTGCCGGGCGGGAAGAACGGCATCAGCTCGCAATGTCCCGGCGGGAGAATCTGGCAAAATTGGGAGAGATGGGCGCGACGTTGGCCCATGAAATCAGAAATCCTCTTGCGGGAATCAAAGGTTATGCGCAGGTAATCGAAAAAAATCCCTCCGATCCCCGCAGCGGCAGCTTTGCGCGCCGTGTAGTGACAGAGGCGCTCCGCTTGGAGAATCTGGTAAATAACCTCCTCGCTTACGCGGGAAGCGATCAAGGCAAGATGTTGCCGCTTGATCTCGCGGAGCTGATTTCCTCTACCGTCTCCCTGCTCCGTCCCGAGGCGGAACAGCTCCAAGTTGAGATCATTATTGAAGCTCCGGCCAGCTTGCCGATTGACGGCAACAGGGACAAACTTGGCCAACTGCTGCTCAATCTCGGCAAGAATGCCCTCCAGGCGATGCCGAAAGGCGGTGTTTTACGGATGACAGCAGGAAAATCAGGCGCGGATGTGATGCTTACCGCAAGCGACTCAGGACAGGGCATCAGCCGGGAGGCTTTGCCCCGGATATTCGAACCCTTTTTCACGACCAGGGCGCGGGGCACCGGCTTGGGACTGGCCCTTTGCAGAAAGATCGTTGAGGAACACAAGGGGAAAATCAGCGTAGAAAGTACTGTGGGAAAGGGCACTGTCGTTTCCATAACTCTTCCCGACCCGGAGCGGGAAGGGGATAAGAGGAGTTGATAATGAAAGGACATATCCTGCTCGTAGAAGATGATGAGACCTTCAGGAGCTTTTTGCAGACGATTCTGGAGGATGACGGACATGAGGTGCAAACTGCCGAAGACGGCCTCAAAGCCCTAAGCCTGCTTCGGCGGGTGGACTTCGACCTGGTTATTTCCGATCTGAGGCTGCCCGGCAAAAGCGGTCTGGAGCTGTTTCGTGAAACCAGGGAAGACCCCAGCCCGCCCCAGTTCATCTTTCTGACCGCGTTCGGCAGGGTTGACGAGGCCGTTGCCGTTATGAAAGAAGGGGCGGTGGATTTTCTCACCAAACCTCTTGGAGATCCTGACACCTTGCTGGCCTTGGTGGCCAGGACGATTGAGGCACAGGGGCGTGCACGGGATTACCTGAGCCTGAAGGAATCCGAAGCGGCCGGGTTGCCGCCGGAAGAACTGATCTTCGCCGGACAGTCCATTAAAAAAGTGCAGAAACTTGTGCACGACGTTGCCATCACCACGGCGAATGTGCTGATTTACGGCGAAAGCGGCACCGGCAAGGAATTGGTGGCCAGAACCATCCATCTGCTGAGTCCCCGGAGCAAAGCCGGTTTTGTTCCCTTGAACTGCGCCGCCGTCCCGGAGCATCTCCTGGAAAGCGAACTCTTCGGCCACGAAAAAGGGGCATTTACCGGGGCGGTCCAGGCGCGGCAGGGAAAGTTCGAACTGGCCAGGGGGGGAACGATTTTTTTGGATGAAATCGGTGAGATGCCTTTGGCATTACAGGCCAAGCTGTTGCGGGTCCTGCAGGAACGGGTTTTTGAACGGGTGGGCGGCAGTCAGGAAATCAAGGCGGATGTGCGGATAATTGCGGCCACCAACCGCAACCTTCAGGAAGAAGTGAGAGCGCGGCGATTCCGTGAAGACCTCTTCTATCGCCTGAACGTTTTTCCACTCCAGCTACCCCCGCTACGGGAACGCATTGATGCGCTTAATCTATTGGCAGACTACTTTTTCAACCGTTTTAGCCGACAGATCGGCAAGAAACTCAAGGGAATTCAAGCTGACGCGCTGGCGGCGATGAAAGCCCATCACTGGCCGGGTAATATCCGTGAATTGCAGAATGTTATGGAAAGGGCGGTCATCCTGGCGCAGGACTTTGTGAGATGCGGCCACCTTCCCGATGAGATAATGTGCACGTCCGGTCCGGACAGCCGCGAAATGCTGAAATCCGCAGAGAGGGAGATGATCATCAAGGCCCTGAACAAACATGGGGGCAGTCGTCGTCTGGCCGCCGCAGAATTGGGAGTCTCCCGGCGGACACTCCAGTATAAATTGAAAAAGTTTGGTTTGCTTGATGATAAAAGAAAAGATGCAAAACTACACTCATGAAGTGCAACGGGTTGCACGGATTTTTTCTTTCACATTGCCGTGCTGGAAAATATCAAAAGTAATATTAATAAGTTATCAACTGTATCCATGTTGGCATGATCTGTGAGATGTCTCCTTGTACAAACAAAACTTCCCGAGGAGGAACCGACAGATGAAAAGTAATGCAACATTTTACCTGGTAATTACAAGGAGCAATACAAAATGACCACAGGCCGTCTTTGCTCGATCATGACGCTGGCAGTCTTACTGAATTGCCTGCTGCTTGGTGTCGTTTTTGTCGGCGCCGGCTTCGGCGATGATACGGGAAAGAGCGGTCTGGATTTTAATCAAGGCTACGACATCAACACGGTGACCACCGTATCGGGGCAAGTTGCTTCCTTGCCGCGCCAAGGCCAGCGGGAAAACTATTTTTTCGAAATCAAAAACGGCAACGAGTCGATAAACATCTTCATCGGGCCCGGCTCGTTTTGGGAAAAAAAGGAAATACCCGTCCGCCTGAATGACGAAATTACCGCCAAGGGCTCCCAGGCCCAGGGGCAGGACGGGAAATTATACCTGTTGACCCAGAAGCTGGTAAACAGGACTACGGGTGCACAATTGGAGCTGAGGAACGATAAGGGAGAGCCGGCCTGGTCCGGGCGGAGTATGAATGTCATGCGACCGGAACGTCCCGCCGGGGGAGGAAGACAACAGGGGGGCGCAATGATGCGCGGTGGAGGAGGTATGATGAGGCGTTGACCTCGCTGTCTCCTCTGCATGTAAATGCTATATGAAGCTATCAAGGAGAGCAAAACATTAATGATGCAACATCGAATCAAGATAACCGGATTTCTTAGTCTGTTTTTTGTCATGGCCGTTTTCCTTCTGCCTGCCTGGGCGCCGGCGGCGGCGCGGTGGTCCGCGGGTCTCGGCTTTGAGTTTGCCTCAGGAAAATATGGAACCGATATCACCACGGACTCGGTTTATATGCCCCTTACGGCAACCGTCTATCCCACGGCGCGGCTCGATGTTTCGCTGGAGATCCCCTATGTCTACCAGAGCAGCAGTGCAGCGAATGTCGGCATATTCCGCGGGTCACAGGGTCAAACCATGGGCATGCAAGATATTGGCGTCGGCACCGCCGGCACCGGTTCCGGCATGATGACTTCTCCTACGGCAGGGGGCGCCCATAATACGCAAAGCGGGCTCGGAGACGTGGTTGCCAGTGCGGGCTATGTCCTTATTCCCGAAAGCAAGCTCATGCCCCAGATCCGCCCAAGCATTTTCGTGAAATTCCCCACGGCGGACAAAGCGCTGGGAACTGGTGAGATAGACGAAGGGTTTGCCGTGGCACTCTCAAAATGGCTGGGCGACTGGTATTCGTTTGCTGAAGTCGGTTATACCATTCAAGGCGCCTCTGCGACACTGCCCCTTAAGGACTACCTGAGCTATCGCGCCGGCACCGGTTACCAGGTGACCGATAAATTACGCCCTATGCTCATACTCAAAGGCGCCACTTCCCCCGCCGAGAGTACGACCGATCTTCTGGAAGCACGGTTAAGGCTCATATACCAAGCTTCCAAACGCACCGTGATCGAAGGATATCTTGCCAGAGGGCTTGCCACATCCAGCCCCGACTACGGCGCCGGTTTAGCAATCTTTTACGATTTTTAAATTTCAGGATGAAGGCCTTCCTGGAAAAGAGGAAACCCGGCTTCACCGGCCGGTAGTTTTTCCCATCTTTTCCATTTCTTCCGTCCTCAGCGACATCAGGGGAATTTAATAGGTACACGGGCAACTATCTCAGACGTTTTGACTGTAAGTCCTGGGAAGCCTCCTTCGGTCGACCCTCGCTTCAGCCATGCAGTGAAGCGCTGATTCGTCGCATCGTCGACCCGGAGCAGAAGAATGACCATGGGTTGTGGGTCTGGCAAGGGATTTTGCCCACCATCTGAGACGCGACCTTGAGCTTGCCCAGCCTTCACATAAAACTTCGGCCAATGGAGGTCTATCTCATTATTGCCCTTGACACTCTCATGCCCATCTCCTTTCTCGTGAAGGTGTGAGACTATGGATCCTCACCGGCATTTCGTCTTCAGCATCCCGAAAATCCTTCGCCGTTACTTTCTCTATGATCGAAAGCTGCTTGCCGATCTCAGCCGCTGCGCCTGGGAATCCCTGAAGGTCTTTATCCAGGATGCGGTTCCTGAAGACAATCCCATCCCCGGCGCCGTCATCGCTATCCAGACCTTTGGCGACTTTCTCGGCTTTAATCCCCACTGCCACATTTTGGTGACGGACGGCTGTTTCTACGGCAGCAGGGGCATGTTCCGCGTTGCACCACCCCTGGAACTGAAAAAGCTGGAGGCCATCTTCCTGATGACGTTTCTCAAGTCCCCGCCAATGACGATTACCTTTATCGGGACTCCGAATATTCCTGGGATGAATACATCTACCCTGAAGGGCACAAGCAGTCATAACGCATTTTGAAAAAAAGGCGTGCCGGAGAGGTCTATCTGAGTTGCCCGGAAATCATCATCCCCGAATACAGCATCTAAAAGTCAAGCGGGCTTTGCGCTTCTTTGAGCGTGACGCTTTTCACCGTATGGGTGTAAATCATGGTGGTCCTCAAATCGCTATGCCCCAGCAACTCCTGAATCGTCCGAATATCATAATTTCCCTGGAGCAGGTGGCTGGCAAAGCTGTGGCGAAAGGTATGGGCGCTTGCCCGTTTGCAAATTTGCGCAACGCTCACAGCCTGTTTGATTGCCTTTTGGACATTCGTTTCATGCAGATGGTAGCGTCGATGTTCCCCGGTCTTGGTCTCCAGGGTAAGGTGTTTGGCGGGGAAAAACCATTGCCATATAAATTCCCTGGCAGCATTCTTGTATTTTTGCTCTAGCGCGTTCACCAAAAACACGCCTGCGTATCCCCGCTCCAGGTCCCATCGATGAAGGGCTTTGAGGGACTCAAGATGCACCCGAAGCTCCGGAAGGACCGTCTGAGGGAGCGGTATCGTTCTGTCTTTCTGCCCCTTGCCGTCATGAACCGTCAAGATGCCCGCATCGAAATTGAGGCATTGCACGCGAAGCCCCAGGCATTCAAAAAGCCTTAATCCGCACCCGTAAAGCAGTTTTACGACAAGGTCATAGGGAGGCTCCATATGCGCCAGGACGGCATCGATCTCCTCACGGGATAAAACGACGGGGATATAGGGCTTTCTCTTCGCCCTGACCACCCCGTCAACCTTTCCGAATTCCTTGCACAAGACGTGGCGATAGAAGAAGAGGAGTGAGTTGAAGGCCTGATTTTGAGTGGTTGCCGACACCTTTCGCTTCACGGCCAAGAATGTCAGGAACGCCTTTACATCGTCCGTCGAGAGCTCCGTGGGGGCTTTGCTGCATGTAAAAGTTTGAAATTGCCTTACCCATCCCCGATACGTCCTGAGGGTTTTTGAAGAATAATGCCGGATGCGGATTTCATCCGTCAACCCGGCGTATTCCGATCTCCAGGAAGTGCCCGTTTCCGGTACTGCGGGGAGAGGTCCGGGATCGATCAGTGCTGCCGGTTCGGGGCGAGTCTTTCCCGGCAAACTCGATGGACCCGATGAGTTTTGGATATTTGACTTTGGGGTGGGACGACCTAAGGGGGTTGACGGAATTGTTTCGGACCGTGCCTGCATGGTCGGTGTCTCAGTGATGGACATCTTCTTTATCTTGTTGGAAGGGACACAAATCGCCGGTACGGCAGGTTGAAGCGGAGGAGCCGTGCCGAGCTTCCCCGATTCTCTCAAGATGTCGTAACAGAGTGTGATTGCCGCCGCGGCCTGCCCCTGTTGCATCTTGGATTGTTGCTTATCCTGCAATTTCTTGAGGAACGGGGGCAGGCTCTTTTCCTGCCTGGGAGGAAATTTATACTTTCGGCAGAAGTCCAGATAATAGAGAAGCCACTTTTTATAAAGCTCACGCAGGGCGATCGGGACTGCCCTGATTTGAAGCTGCTCATCAAATTGCGACTGCAATGCAGTAGGGATTGCCAGCATGCGGAGATCTCCGTCTTTCATGATAACCTTAATTTTGACATGATATCCGGAAGTAGAAAAATAACCCCTTGCATAATTTCTGTCAAGAGCTTTATAAGCAACCGACCGGATTTAAAACGGGATAGGGGAAGCCGGCAGGCCATGAGTGCCAAGATACAATCTCGCGGTCATATTCCGGCGTCCCGCGGAATCCCGATCATTGCGGAGATATCCAGAAACTTTAGAATAACTTGTTATGCGTCAAAGGTGAGGTCAGCGAAATGAGAAATGTTCTTGTGGTGTTACTTGCCTTTGCATTCGGCATTGTCGGTTGCGCTGGTACTTCGCCCCCTCGCGGATCTTCGCCGATCGATCAAGTGCCGATGTATGGCGGTATGGACCGTAGCGCGTACCCAGCTCTAAGGAGTGCCGACGAGACATTTATCCAAGGTGTCACGCGGGAATTCGGCAGCCGAGAGGCGGCGAGCCATAACTACGCTACGTATGCGTTCGAGCTATACCGCAAGGACGATCTTAACCGGGCCATGCAACGCTTCAACCAAGCGTGGTTGCTCAACCCTAACAATCCACAGGTGTTCTGGGGATTCGCTTCCGTACTCCACGACCGAGGCGACTACTGTCAATCCATAGGCTTGATGGAGAAAGCGCTGGAGCTCGGAATCTCTCCAGACAAAGGCTTCCTCGCGGATGCAGGGCTCATCGCTAGCCGGTGCGCGCTGACCAATCAGACGCTGTCTCCTGCGGAGCAAAAGCAGCTTTTCGAAAAATCAGAGCGGCTGTTTCAGCGCAGCGAGCGAGAGGATCAGAACAAGGCATACGTCTACGGCACATGGTCTCGCGCTTATCGCGACCAAAAGAAGTACGCGGAGGCGTGGCAAATGGTGGCAAAGCAAAGGAGCGTCGGAGGCAAGCCGGATGAAAGGTTTTTATCTCTCCTTAGATCCGAGTCTCCGGAGCCCATTCAAAAATGACGCATAACATGCCCATCAACCGGACAGCCGCAAGCGTTGCTTGCGGTGCCCTCTGTCGCTACGCTCCCTCGGCTGCCGGTTATGGGCGGCGTTAGATGAAAGGCGGCGAATGAACACAAACTACGCTTTGCAGAAATTGTTTGAAGGAGTAATTCCTGAAAGAATTGAAGAAATAATGTCTTTAATTACTAAATATTCTGCTCAATTCCGACAAACTTGTGATCGGGACGGCTTCTATATGGTTGGGGGGCCATTTGGTGCAATTCAATATACTAACAGATCAATGCAGCAATTGTGGCTGTTCGGTTATACAGGATTGTTATCCATGCACTGCTACACTACATTCATCGTTCTGCTTAAATCGTCCGGTGTTGAACTAGACATGGAAAAGGTCAAGAAAATATATGGACAAGAAAAAGCAGAAAAAGACTTTTCCATACTACTAGATAAGATTCGAGAAATAAATGGAGCAGCATCTGAGGGTGACTATATATGGCCAAAAGACATTCCGACACCAGAACAAGGACGTCAAGCAGATGAAGAGCGTGCTTTAGTTTTCGATTTGTCGTGTATAGCAGCAGCGTATGTATTTCTTCACGAACTTAAACATGCCATGTTTTCTACCGACGGTGATGCACCAACAAATCCAATAGAAGAAGAATTGGCCTGCGATGCTTTTGCTAAGGAAATAATGACTGCACGTATTGCACAGTATTCTGAGCAGAGCGGCTACCCGGAAGATAAAGTCAAGATGAAGAGGTTTATGGGTATTGCCCTTGCTTCCGCATTTCTGCTTTTTGCGACTGAAAGGAGTAGATTAAGTGGATCAGATACTCATCCAGCAATCCATGAGAGGTGGCTATGTACCGTGGGGGATTTGGATCTTCCAACTAATGACTATTTTTGGTTATATTTTGCTTCGTTAGCGCTATCTATCTTTCAAACTGTTGGGGTACCTATTCCCAATAAAAAGGTAGAAAGTTTTAGGTCTCTTTGTCTGGATTTAATTGAAGATCTAAGGAAGAGCATCTAACCCGGCGCTCAAGCCGATCGCAGCCCGCTGGGCTGCTCCGGCTTAGCTTTTCGTTATCTTCATTGAAAATACGGGAATCGATAAGCTTGCAAAACATATCAAAACTTATATAATGTCTCTATGAACGTAAAGCCGTTAAAATTTGTCGGATCGACTCTGGATGATCTTCGAAACTTTCCTGAGGAAGCCCGTCGAACCGCTGGCTTCGAACTCCGTGCAATTCAAAACGGGCTGGAGCCCTGCGACTGGAAGCCCATGCACTCAATAGGCCCGGGAGTAAATGAAATCCGCATTCATGTATTAGGCGAGTGGCGAGTAATCTATGTCGCAAAATTGTCCGAAGCCGTTTACGTTCTTCATGCTTTTCAAAAGAAGAGCCAGAAAACAAATAAGAACGATATCGAGTTAGCCCGCAAACGGCTCAAATACATTGGAGGTAGTCTATGAGCGAGATTATAGTCAATTCATCTGGGGACGTGTTTATTGATCTCGGATATTCTCCCGACGAAGCCGCAATTCTTCAGATGCGAGCTGATCTTATGGCCGATCTTCGGAGATTCATCAAAATGAAAAAGCTTACGCAGGCCAAAGCCGCCGAGGTCTTGGGCGTCAGTCAGTCTAGAGTTTCCGATCTAACCAGGGGCAAGTGGGAGAAGTTCAGTCTCGAGATGTTGATCATTCTTGCGACGAAAGCCGGAATGCACGTGACACTCAAGACAGCGGCATAGAAACATACCTGAATTAGTGGCATAAAACCCGCTTAAAATCAACATAATTGCTTGACATTATTGAATGTTTGCGATAGTTTTTCTCCCAGAAAATGACACCTGGGAGGTGAAAATGAAACCTGTGGAATTTATCATCAAAGAGGGCGACGAACATTTGACCAGCCATTCGGGGTTGGCCTTGATCGGGGCGTTGGTTGACCGAACAAAGTTGGCGGAGCGGGTCGATTCCACGCTTCTGCCGGGATGCCAGGAGCCCAAGATTCCGCACGGAGATATTGTAAAATCTATGATCGGATTGTTGTGCATGGGGAAGCCTGACTACGATGCGATTGAGCCGTTTCGCGATGTTCCTTTTTTCGGTAGCAGCTTGGGCATTGGTCACTGTCCCGCAAGCCCGACTCTCAGGCAACGGTTGGATGTCGTGAATGGGGCTTTTGATCAAATCGTCAAGGAAGAATCGGCAAGATTGATTCGTAAGACGGCTGCGGAAATTAGCACGATATCCACCAGCAAGGGCGAGTTGGCTCCCCTGGACATTGATGTCAGCCCCTTTGACAACTCCAAGACGAAAAAGGAAGGGGTATCGAGGACATACAAGGGAGATGATGGATTTGCCCCAATTTTCGCGTATCTTGGACCGGAAGGATACCAGGTCAATGTCGAGTTTCGGGAAGGGAGTCAACATTCCCAGAAGAACACTCCGGCTTTTTTGAGGGAATCTATCCGGTACGCGAAGATGATCACTGACAAAGGTATTCTGGTGCGCCTGGATTCGGGCAATGACTCTTTGGACAACATCGCAGTCTGCATCGAGGAAGGGGTGGACTGGCTGATCAAGCGCAACCTCCGTCGGGAGAGCCTTCAGGATTGGCTGAGGATCGCGCAGGAAAAAGGCAAAAAAGAGTTTCCGCGCGAAGGCAAGACCGTATGGCGCGGGCATATGCATCGGGAAGTTGATGGTTTTTCCAAACCATTGCGGATTGTTTTCGATGTAGCTGAAAGAACCGCTAAAAAAGGCCAATATCTGTTGGTTCCGGAAGTGGAAGTGGATACCTATTGGACTTCTCTTGAGGATGATTCCCTCCAGACAATACTGCAGTACCATGACCACGGGACCTGCGAGCAATTCCATTCGGAGATCAAGTCGGATATGGATTTGGAAAGACTGCCGAGTGAACATTTTTCGACCAACTCCGACATTATGACCTTGGCTCTGTTGTCTTACAATCTGCTTCGCCTTTGCGGGCAGGAAAGCCTTCGAGAGGACAACGGCAATTTGACGAATCGGGCGCACTATCGCAAGAAGGCGCAGAGACGGCGTTTGCGCACGGTGATGCAAGATCTGATTTACATGGCCTCCCGGATTTCGTTCCATGCACGGCAGATGTATTTGTCCTTCGGCCGTTACAATCCCTGGGCCGTTGTTTGGCAAAATCTTTACCGGGGTTTTATGAACCCCGGTACGTAGATGGGCAATTGTGAAGTTATTTTCAGAATTTATCATGGCACTTTTACAGAAAGATGGACAGATGCGTCTAAAAAATACATTTCCATAGAGTTTTCAATCAGTTGAAGCAGCTTACGCGTTATTAACCTCAAAATAACGGACAAATCTCATCACTTTTTGAGGATGATAAATGGTTAAATGTCGTTTTTGACCATTTCAGCTAACAAGCACATTTAGTGCCACTGATTCAGGACATAGATAACCCGGCGCTGCACCCAATCGCCCGCACAGCGGGCTCTGGGTGAGCTTATCGTTATGCGGAGAAAATAGAAGGCATGGAGAATATAAGAACTAAATCTGAAGAGGTATTTGAAACATTTCTTATCGATCACAACCTGGAATTCGAAAAAATAGAAGAGGACGATTCGCCAAGACCGGATTACTTAGTAACAATAGGTGATTTCAAAATGGTGTTTGAAATAAAGGAGCTGGCAGAGGATAAAAATTTCAAGACTGAACAATTTTCGGTAAGTTCACGCACTGTTGGGGATCACATTCGCAAGAAGATACAGGAAGCCAGAAAGCAAATACAATTCGCTGCCAAACAGGGACTTCCATCAATACTGTTAATATACAACAATTTAGACCCATTTCATTTATTTGGCACTGAAAACATGGACTTCATTTCTGCAATGTATGGCGAATATACAGTTGTATTTAACAATAGTTATGGAAAAATATCGGATAGTTTCCATGGCCGGAACCAATCTTTTGCTGCAGCGAAGAACACATCTTTCAGTGCCGTCGGTAGACTCTCTCCATACCTCGGAAAAATGAAAGTTGCCCTATTCGAAAATGTATTTTCAAAAGTGAAAATAAATTACGATAGATTGCCAGTATGTTTTGATGTGATATTTTTTCAAATAGAAACCATATAACCCGCTGGTGAAGCAGGGCTGGCATTATGCATGAATTAAGAATATTCTTCAAGGATTGTGAGGTGGAATGTGAGGTGGAAGAAATGAAAAAGTCAATTCTTTGTTGCCTTATAGCGATTTTTTTGTGCCTCAGTGGATGTGCAACAACTAAGACACAAGACATGTTAAATTCACGCATGCATAAAATGAATTATGAAGAGGCGCTTCCCTCTGTGCCAATATAAGTGAGACACTTCCCCCCCAATAGTTTAATGTAGGGCGGGAAGGAGCAAATAAGATGGAAAAGAAAGAAGTCATAGTCATGAGCCTTAATCAAGAAGTTGAGGA
>Ga0082335_1006732_pt1 | contig 14503 bp, 15 predicted proteins | sample Subgrocontami58m_FD_72375 | JGI IMG/M metagenome (GOLD analysis project Ga0082335, IMG submission 72375) | Subsurface groundwater microbial communities from S. Glens Falls, New York, USA - GMW37 contaminated, 5.8 m (SPADES assembly) (version 2) ...
CGGCCGAGGTGTGCCGGGACCGTGCCGACTCGCTAACCTTTCCCCGCTCGGGGTGTGGCGCAGCCTGGTAGCGCGCTCCGTTCGGGTCGGAGAGGTCCCCAGTTCGAATCTGGGCACCCCGATAGGCGGCGGGGCCCCGAGAGGGGCCCCGCGCGTTACTGGATCGTGCGGATCTGCCTGTTGCCGAGGGCGGCCGTGAACAGGAGCGCCGACAGGGCGGCGCCGCCGGCGAGCAGGGCCTGCGGCGAGGCCAGGGCCGAGACGGCGCCCGCGAGCACGAGCCCCACCGGCATCAGCCCGAGCGAGCCGAAGTAGTCCACGCTGATCACGCGCGAGAGCAGGTTGCCCGGGACGAGCTCCATCAGCATCGTGTCCCAGACCGCGATCCCGAATCCGACCGCCGCACCGCGCAGGACGGCACTCGCAGCGGCGAGCTCGTACCAGGGCGCGAGCGCCAGCACGACCACGAGCGCGGAGTTCGCGATCCAGAGCAGGTAGCTGAGCAGGCCCCTGCGGCGCCGAGGGTTGAGCTGGCCGAAGAGGACGGTGCCGACGACCATGCCGGCGCCCTGGACCGTCATCAGCAGGCCGTAGGAGCCGACGCCGCGCCCGAAGTGATCCTCGATGATCGAGGGCATCAGCACCTGGTACGGCGCGAGCACGACCATCAGGAAGATGGAGAAGAGCGAGATCGTGACCCAGAGCCAGGGGTCGCTCGCCACGTAGCGGATCCCGACGGCGATCTCCCGCACCGCTCCCTCGCGCTCGGCCGGCTCGATCGCGCGCGGGCGGGCGAGGAAGACGAGCGCGGCGGAGACCACGAACGAGCCCGCGTCGAAGGCGAAGACGGTCGCCGACCCGGTCGCCCCGTAGACGAGCCCGGCGAACGCGGGCCCGACGATCAGCGAGAACTGCCGGGAGATCCCGATCAGGGCGTTCGCCGAGGCGAGCTGCGGCTGCTCGACCACGAGCGGCACGATGCCGCCGAACGCGGGCATGAAGAAGCCGCCGGCGAGACCCTGGAGCAGCGCTATCGCCCCCAGCAGCTCGACCGAGAGGCCGCCGCCGAAGTCGAGCCCGGCGAGCACGCCGACGAGAGCCGCCCGGGCGAGGTCGGAGCCGATCATCAGCACCCGCCGCGGGTAGCGGTCGGCGAGCGCGCCGCCGACGAGCAGCGTCGCCAGCATCCCGACCGCCTGCAGCATCAGGACGACACCGAGCGCGCCCGACCCCTCGAGCTTGAACGTCGTCCAGCCGAGCGCGACGAAGAACGCCGCATCGCCGATCATCGAGACGGTCTGGCCCGACCAGAGGAGGCGGAAGTCCCGGCTCGCGAACGCGTGCAGCACCGGCAGCCGGATCGCCATGGGGCAAAGCTATCCTCTGGCCGTGCTCCGGGCTGTGCTCTTCGACGTGGACTTCACGATCTCCCGGCCGGGCCCGGAACTGCACGGGGGCGACGGCTACCGGCGCCTCGGCGAGCGCTACGGCCTCCGGCTCGACGCCTCCCGCTACGAGGACGCGCGCGACGCCGCGCTGCTCGCGCTGAAGCGCCACCCCGACCTCGACCACGACGACGAGCTGTGGGTCGCGTTCACCGAGGGAATCGTCAACGGCATGGGCGGGAAGGGAGAGGCCGCCTACGCGTGCGCCGCCGAGCTCGTGCGCTCATGGGAGCGGCACGAGAACTTCGATCTCTACGACGACGCGCTGCCGGTGCTCGCAGAGCTGCGCGGCCGCGGCCTGCTGCTCGGCCTCGTCTCGAACACCGCACGCGATCTCGAGGAGTTCGTCGTCCATCACGGAATCGCGGTGGACGCCGTCGTCGGCTCACGGAAGCACGGCAAGACGAAGCCGCATCCGGCGATCTTCGAGTCCGCGCTCGGCCTGCTCGGGGTCGGCCCCGCCGAGGCCGCGATGGTCGGCGACTCGATCGAGGACGACATCGAGGGGGCTCAGGCGCTCGGCATGCGCGCCGTCCTGCTCGACCGCGACGGCCGGCACCCACACGTGGCCGACCGGATCGAGAGCCTCGCCGCGCTTCCCGCGGCCCTCGGCCTCGGCTAGCAGCGCTCGGAGGCGGGGCAGGTGCGGAGCACGTCCACCCGAGGGCTGCCGTCCACCCACGTGAGGCTGACCCGGAGCGACGCGGCGTCGTTCGTATAGTCGAGCTCTTCCAGCAGGCCCTCCGCATTCGCCCGGTGCACGAGCACGTAGACGCCGGCCGGCACGCCCGCCAGGTCGAGGCTCTGACCGTGGAAGAGCGGCGGGTAGAGGTCGGTGTAGCCGATCGAGGTGCCCTGCTCCACGCGCAGCGCGTCCGGCTCGCCCTGGCCGCAGTTGCCGAGGAAGACCGGCGGGCCGAAGCCGACGACTCGGCGCTCGGCGAGGCCCCAGTGGTCGGCGAGGCAGAAGCCGCTCTTGCGGTCGCGGAGGACGAGCGCGAAGTCGTCGGCACGGCGCAGCTCGTAGCGCTGGAAGTCCATCAGGTGCCAGTGCGTGTGCGAGTCGGCGCGGGCGAAGCGGAGCCGGCCGACGTCCGGGTAGGTGCGCACGCTGCCGTCCGAGAGCCGGACGAGCTGGACGGCCTCCATGGGGCCCGCCGCCGCCGCGCGGGCGCCGCGGATCCAGATCGGGCCCTCGCCGACGTTGTCGGTGGCCGAGGCGAAGGCGAGCTTCGTTCCCAGGACGAGCAGCCGGAACGGGGCCCGCTGGTCGAAGTCGGGCAGCAGCTCGCGGGGGCCGGAGGACGGCGTCGCGTCGTCCCGCATCTTCTCCTCCCACGAGCCGCCCGGCTCCAGGCGCTGGAAGCGCAGCGTGCCCGCTGCGTCCCACGACGGGGCGACCTCGTCGCCGGGCCCGCCGGCAGCCCGTCTCGGCGCTCCGCCGCGGGCGCCCACGAGGTAGACGTCGAAGCTCCCGCCGGCGACGGGAGAGGAGGCGTAGGCGATCCACCGGCCGTCGGGCGACCAGGCGGGCATCACGTCTACGGTCTCGCGCCCGTCCGTCAGCCGCACGAGGCCCCCGCCATCGCGGCGGACGGTCCAGATGGAGGCGCCGCGCCCGCCCGGCTCCTGTCGCGAGAAGACGATCCGCCGGCCGTCGGGCGACCAGTCGGGCCAGGAGTCCGCTGCGGGTCCCGTCGTGAGCTGCCGGGCGCCCAGCCAGAGATCGCCGGCGCGCGAGGCGACGGCGGCTTCGCGCGCTCCCGCCGGCAGGGCGGCGAGGAGCAGCGCGGCCGCCGCGACGGCTAGTCCAGTCCGAGCTCGCCGCGCCATGCCTGTGTGTGCTCGCCGAGCGCCGGGGCCGCCTCCGCGCCCGGCACGCCGAAGTGCACCGCCCCTTCCGCGAGCGTCGCGACGGGGCCGGCGCAGACGTCCTCGCCTGCGAAGAGCTCGAGCCAGTGGGAGAGCGGCTCGCCCGAGAACGTGGCGGCCAGCTCGGCGGCGAGCGCCTCCTGGCCGTCCGGATCGAACTGGCCCGCGGCCAGCTCCGGCCTTCCGAGCAGCTCGCAGAGCCGGGCAAAGAACGGCGGCTCGAGCGCCCCGACGGTGAGGTGACGGCCGTCGGCCGTCGCGTAGATCCGGTAGCAGGCGAGCCCGCCCGTGAGGAAGCGGGGGAGCGGGTCGCCGCCGAGCCGGTGGGCGGCGAGCCGGTGCGAGCCGTGGGTCATCGAGACGACGACGTGGCCGCCGCGTCCGCTCCGCTCCCGCTCGAGCAGCGCCGCGAGCACCTCGACCGTGGCCTGGAGCGCGCCTGCGGCGAGGTCGGCGGGCTGTACGGGCGGCAGGGCGGGCGCGGTGTCGGCGAGCACGCCGGCCCAGCCGAGGTAGTTGAGGTCGTGACCGGCGTACGCCGCGTGCGGGCCCTCGGCCCCGAAGCCGGTGATCGAGCAGTAGACGACCCGCTCCGGAAGGTCGGCCGGGCCGAGCCCCAGTCGCTTCGCGACGCCCGGGCGGAAGCCCTCGAGCACGACGTCGGCGCGTGCGCAGAGCGCCCGGGCGAGGCTCGGGTCCGCCTTGAGGTCGCAGACCACCGACTCCTTGCCCGCGTTGAGCGCCCGGTCCCAGGCGGGGGCGACCTGGCGCATCGGGTCGCCCGCAGGCGCCTCGACGCGCACCACCCGGGCGCCGAGCCGCAGCAGCTCCCTTCCGGCGTAGGCGCCGGGCAGGTAGCGAGTCAGCTCCGTGACGAGCGCGCCTGAGAGCGGTTGCACGGCGAATGACGGTATCACTACGATGAGCGTGCGTTGACTGACCGTTCAATCGCCCAGGAGGAGAAGCGCCGCGTCATCCTCGACGCGGCGGTGCGCGTCTTCGCCCGCAAGGGCTACCACGGCAGCCGCGTCGGCGACATCGCCGAGGAGGCCGGCATCGCGCACGGGTTGCTCTACCACTACTTCGCCTCGAAGGAGGAGGTGCTGGCGACCGTCTTCCGCGAGAACTGGGGCAGGCTGCTGGAGGCCTTCCACCAGGTCGAGGCCTCCGACGAGCCGGCGCCCGAGCAGCTCCGCCGCATCGCCAAGATCCTTCTCCGCTCGTGGCGCGACGACGCCGACCTCGTGCGCGTGATCGTGCGCGAGGTCGCCCGCAGCCCGCACCTCCAGCTCCAGGTGAACGAGATCCGCGAAGGCTTCTTCGTCATCCAGCGGGTCATCGAGCGCGGGCAGGCGGAGGGGACGTTCCGTTGCGACCTCGACCCGCGCCTCGTGAGCTGGATCTTCTACGGTGCCCTCGAAGAGCTGCTGACGGGCTGGGTTCTGGGGCAGCTCCCCGATGGGGACGAGGAGGTCGCGCGTGCGGAGCGAACCGTCATCGACGTCGTTTGCGGCGGGCTCGCTGCGGGCCACGCTGTCACGCCCGCCTAGCGCCGGCGGCAGTCACGCGCGGGTCATCTGGTCGCTCGGCCTGGGCGCGTTCGGGCTCGCGTTCTCCCTGACGACGACCGCGGCCTACCTGCCGCCGCTGCTTGGCAACTACACGGACTCGACGACGCTGATCGCCGCCGTGCTCGCGGCGGAGGGTCTGTTCGCGATCGCGCTGCCGCTCGTGGTCGGGCCGTGGAGCGACACCTTCCACACGCCGCTCGGCCGGCGGCGGCCCTTCATGCTCGCCGCGCTCGGGCCGCTCGGATTCTGTCTCGCCCTGCTCGCGTTCATGCCGAGCCTGTGGACGACGGCGCTGCTCGTCTTCGCGTTCTTCTTCGCCTACTACGTCTACGAGCCGCCGTACCGCGGGCTCTACCCCGATCTCCTGCCGGCCGACGTGTTCGGCCGGGCGCAGGGCATCCAGCACCTCCTGCGGGGGATCGCTCTGGGCACGGCGCTGATCGGCGGCGGCGCGCTCTTCCACGTGTGGGAGGCGTCGCCGTTCCTCGTCGCCTCCGTGGTGGTGACCGGTGCGTGCCTCGCGCCGATCGTGCTCGTACGCGAGGACGGTGGTCACGGCCGGGTGTTCGAGGGCGTGGGCGTGTACGTGCGCCACAGCTGGAGGGTCTTCCGGCGGAACCCGGACGTGCGCAAGTTCCTGATCGCGAACTCCGCCTGGGAAGGGACGTTCTCCGCGGCCCGGACGTTCGTCGTGCTCTACATCACCGTCGGGCTCGGACAGCCGCTCGGCAGCACGACGGCCGTGCTCGCCGCCGTGGCCGGCGGCTACATCGTGGCGGCGCTCGTCTCGGGGAGGCTCGGCGACCGGTTCGGGATCGCGCGCGTGATCTTCCTCTGCTCCTTCGTCTACGGCGCCGCGCTGCTGCTCGGCGGGCTCGCCGTGAAGTGGCATTCCTGGTACCTGCCCCTGATCTTCCTCGCCGCGATCGCCGGCGGCGCGGTGATGACGCTCGCCTGGGGTCTGCTCTTCACGCTCATGCCAGCGGTCGACCGGGGCGCGATCGCCGGGCTCGCGACGACGACGAAGGGATTCGGGCTGCTCGTCGGGCCGCTGCTCGCGGGCGGTGCGATCGACCTCCTCGAGCGCTACTTCCCGGAGACCCACGGCTACCAGGTGCTGTGGCCGATCTGCGCGCTCCCGATCCTGCTCGTGATCCCCCTCGTCGCGAGCCTGATGGTGCACGCCGAGCGTCGGTCACACTAGCGGCAGCCGGGCTCGCTCTTGCGGCGCAGCAGAAAGCCGAAGAGCCGTTCGTACACGACGACGAACGACGTCACCGCGGCACCCTGGGGCAACTCGAGCAGGTAGTAGGAGCCGCACTCGCGCCGGGTGAGCGGGCCGTAGACCGCCGTCACGCGCGCGACGCTCTCCCCGAGCGCGAGCCCCTTCGTCGTGTGCCAGTCCGCGGGCTGCCAGAGCGTGAAGAGCGCCACGGCGCGCCCGTCGCGGAAGGACACGCCGGCACCCTTCGGCTGGAAGGCGTAGTAGTTGAAGTACCACGTCTCGGCCGTGCAGCCGCGGCAGCGGCCGTAGGCCCGGCCCCAGGCGGCCTCGACCTGCGCCTTCGTCGCGCCGAGCGGCACGCCGCCGAGGCTGCGCCCCGGGACGAGCACGCCGCCGCCGGGTGGAGCCGCCGCAGCGGGAGCGGCGAGCGCGGCTGCGGCCGCTAGGAGGGCGGCGACCCGACGCACGACTCGGCGTAGTCGGCGCTCTTGGCACAGCAGCGCGTCAGCGTTGCGACGAACCCGCGCTCGCTCGGCGCGAGCGCCTTGCCCGCGACGCGGGCGATCGAGAACTGGCGCAGCATGGCCGGCCGGCCGGCGAGCCGGAAGCTCGCGAGGTCGCCGCGGGCCACCTCCTCGGCGACCGCGTAGCGGGAGAGAAAAGCGACGCCGAGCCCCTCTCGGGCCGCGCGCTTGATGGCCTCGCTCGCGCCGAGCTCCCACCGGCCCGCCGGCGTCGCTCCGATCTCCGCCAGCTCCCGCTCGACGAGCTCCCGCGAGCTCGACCCTTCCTCTCGCGCGAGCAGCAATTGGCCCGAGAGGAGCGCCGGCTCGAGCAGGCCGTCCGCGAGCGGCAGCAGGCCCGGCTTCGCGATTCCGACGAGCTCGTCGTCGAGGAACGGGTCGAGCTCGATCCGCTCGTCAGCCCGCGACGCGCCGACGATGCCGAGCTGGATCCGGCCCGCCAGCAGCCGGCGCAGGATCTCGCCGCTCGAGGCGATCTCGACCTCGATCGTCACGTTCGGGAAGTCGCGGCAGAAGCAGCCGAGCGTGTCGGGGAGGAGGTAGACGCCGGGCGCGGTCGAGGCGCCGAGGTGGATCGTGCCCGTCTGGAGCCCGGCGAGGGCGCCCAGCTCCTCCTCCGCCGCGCCGAGCATGGCGAGGGCCTGGGCGGCGCGCGCGGCGACGACGCGCCCGGCCTCGGTCAGCGTGCTGCCGCGGCCGCTCCGCTCGACGAGCCGCTGCCCGGCCGCGGCCTCGAGCAGACGCAGGTGCTGGCTCGCGCTCGGCTGGCCGATCCCGATCGCCTGCGCGGCGGCGGAGAGGCTTCCCTGGCGCTCGATCTCGACGAGCAGGCGCATGCGCGTCGTGTCCCACAGCTCGCGAAGGAGCGACGGTCTGCTATCGGGGGGAGCGATGTGCGCCATGGCCGACTTCGTCTGTGCAGATGATATGCGAGGCCCTACGCTGGACGCCATGATCCTGCGGCCGTTCCTCTACGCCGACACCGCGTGCGCGAGCTACGTGTTCGGCTGCGTCACGCACGCGCAGCTCGGGGTCGTCGACCCGCACGCCGAGCTCGTCGGTAGCTACCTCGCCGCGGCCGAGGAGGCCGGCTCGCCGATCGTCGCCGTTTTCGAGACGCACGTGCAGGCCGACCACGTCTCCGGCCTGCCGGCGCTCGTCGAGGCGACCGGGGCGACGGCCTACCTGCCAGCGGGCGCCGCCGTCGAATTCGGCCACCACCCGCTCGCCGACGGCGGCGAGGTACGGCTCGGCAACACGCTCGTGCGGGCGATCGCAACGCCCGGGCACGCGCCCGCGCACGCCGCGTTCGCCGTCTCGGACCTGCACCGCGGCACGGAGGAGCCGTGGCTCGTCTTCACCGGCGACTCGCTGCTCGTCGGCGACGTCGGGCGTCCCGACCTGCACGCGCAGGGAGACCCGGGCCCGCTCGCGCTGCAGCAGCACGCCTCGCTGCAGCGGCTGCTCGAGCTGCCGGATCACGTGCTCGTCTACCCGAGCCACTACGGCGGCTCCGTCTGCGGCCGCTCGCTCTCGGGCAACCCGTTCTCGACGATCGGCTTCGAGCGTCGCTTCAACCGCGCGCTCGCACACGAGGATCCCACCGCGTTCGCGCACGCGCTCCTCCAGGACGTGCCGCCGCCGCCGACCGACCAGGCGGCGATCGTCCGGGCCAACCGCACGGGCCGCCCGCTCGCGCACGCGTGACGGGCGTTCGGCTCGGCCTGCGTGCGAACGCGGGCCAGTTCGCGCTGCTCGTCGGGCTGAACGGGCTCGTCGGGGCGATGGTCGGGCTGGAGCGGAGCGTGCTGCCGCTCGTCGGCGAGCGCGACTTCGGGCTCGAGTCGAAAGGGGCGATCCTCTCGTTCGTCGTGGCCTTCGGTCTCGCCAAGGCGCTGGCCAACCTCGCGGCGGGAGGCCTTGCCTGGCGCGCCGGCCGGCGGCGGCTGCTGCTCCTCGGCTGGCTGCTCGCGCTGCCCGTGCCCGCCCTGATCGGCCTCGCGCCGAGCTGGGGCTTCGTCGTCGTGGCCAACCTCTTCCTCGGCGCGAGCCAGGGCTTCGCGTGGTCGATGACCGTCGTGATGAAGATCGACCTCGCCGGGCCGGCGCGCCGCGGGCTCGCGCTTGGGCTGAACGAGTCGGCCGGCTACCTGGGCGTTGCCGCGACCGCGCTCGCCACGGGCGTGCTCGCCGCGAGCATCGCGCCGCGGACGCTCGTGTGGGCCGGCGCGGCGGTCGTCGCCACGGCGGGCCTGCTCGTCACGCTCGCCTTCGTCCGCGACACGGGCGCCCATGTCATCCACGAGCAGCGCGCGCACGGAGAGGCCGCGGCGGCGACGTTGCGGGCGGCGTTTCTGCGCGGCAGCTTCCACGACCGCGTGCTGCGAGCCTGCTCGCAGGCAGGCCTCGTCAACAACCTGAACGACGCGCTCGCCTGGGGCCTCGTCCCTCTCTACCTCGCCGCGCACGGCGCGTCGGTGGGCGAGATTGGACTCGTCGCCGGTGCATATCCGGCGGTGTGGGGAGCGGCGCAGCTCGGTACCGGCTGGCTGTCCGACCACGCGGGTCGGAAGCCGCTGATCGTCCTGGGCATGCTCGTCCAGGCGGGTGCGCTCGTGCTGCTTCCGGCCGGCGGGGGCGCCTTCGCACCCGCGCTTGCGGCCGCGGTGCTGCTCGGGCTCGGCACGGCGCTCGTCTATCCGACCCTGATCGCCGCCGTCTCCGACGTCGTCCAGCCGCGCGACCGCGCCCAGGCCGTCGGCGTCTATCGCTTCTGGCGGGACTCCGGGTTCGTCGCCGGGGCGCTGCTCGCAGGGCTTGCCGCCGACTCGCTCGGCGGCGGCGCCGCGATCGGGCTCGTCGCCGGCGTCACCGCGGCGAGCGGTCTCCTCGTGGCGGCGACGCCGTGGCGCTCGGGCGTGCGGGCGATCCGCAGCGGCTCTGCGGCTTCCCCCGATGCCCTCGCCTAGCCGAGCGCGCACCCTTCAGGCATGCGACACCTGTTCGTTCTCAACGATCCACCCTACGGCTCGGAGCGGTCCTACAACGCCATGCGGCTCGCCTACTCGCTCGCCAAGCGCGAGGGCGAGGAGGTGCGCGTCTTCCTGATGGGCGACGCGGTCGTCTGCGCGATGGCGGGCCAGCAGACCCCCGACGGCTACTACAACCTCGAGCGGATGCTGAAGGCCTTTGCCGGCCGGGGCGGCGAGGTCGGCTGCTGCGGCACGTGCCTCAAGGCGCGGGGCATCCGCGACGAGCTGATCGCGGAGAGCGCCCGCCACTCCTCGCTCGAGGAGCTGACCGACTGGACGCTCTGGGCCGAGCGCGTGCTCGTCTTCTGAGCCATTCGCGCAGGCGATAACCGACATGGCGCAGATGGGCTAGACCGACGGCCCCCGAGCTCGTAGCCTCCGGCACAAGGAGGTGGCCGGATGGCCGTAGACGCCGACATCGACGTCGGGCTGCTCAAGTCCGAGATCAGGAAGACATACGCGTCGGTCTCGCAGGAGCCCGAGCAGGACTTCGCCTTCCCGACAGGGCGCGCATGGGCCGAGGACCTGGGCTACCCGCCGGGGCTGCTCGCGCGGGTGCCCGAGACGGCGGCGGAGTCGTTCGCGGGCGTCGCCAACCCGTTCTCGCTCGGTGCGCTGCAGGCGGGCGAGCGCGTGCTCGACATCGGCTGCGGCGCGGGCATGGACTCGCTCGTCGCGGCGCAGATGGTCGGCCCCGCGGGCTCCGTGACGGGCATCGACATGACGCCGGAGATGCTCGCACGAGCCCGCCGGGCCGCCGGAGAGCTCGGCGCCGGCAACGTCACCTACCTCGAGTGCGAAGCCGAGCGAATGCCGTTCGCCGGCGGCAGCTTCGACGTCGTGATCTCGAACGGCGTCATCGACCTCATTCCCGACAAGGACGCCGTCTTCTCCGAGATCCACCGGGTGCTCGTCCCCGGCGGCCGCATCCAGGTAGCCGACGTGACGATCCAGCAGCCCGTGTCTCAGGAGGGCCGCCGCAACATCGACCTCTGGACCGGCTGAATCGCCGGCGCTCTGCTGGAGGCAGAGTACGCAGGAGTCCTGGAGCGGCACGGGTTCGAGCGGATCGAGAGCGGCAACCTCGTCGCCACGTACGCCAACTCGGCGTTCGAGGACACGCGCCGCAAGGCGATCAAGTTCGGTGCGCACGGTACCGCCGTGAAGGCCTACAAGGAGCGGGAGGCAACGTGACCACAAGCGGAAAAGCGCTCGTGAACCTGACGACGGGGATGGAGGACGCCGAGAAGGTCACCGTCGCGTTTCTCGTCGCCACAGCCGCCGTTGACCAGGGCAAGCAGGTCGTGATGTGGCTGACGAAGGACGCCGTCAAGCTTGGCTTGCCGGGCGTCGCGCAGGGCGAGCACTGCGAGGGTTGCCCGTCCCTCGAGCTGTTGTTCCAGCAGTTCGCGGACGGCGGCGGCGAGCTCTGGCTCTGCCCGATCTGCGTCAAGTCGCGCTCCCTCGACGAGACTGCGATCGCCGCCAACGCGAAGCTCGCAGGCGCGACGCCGCTCTGGGAGTGGGTCGGCGATTCCGCGACGGTCTTCAGCTACTGATGGCGCCCGCGGCTGCTGAAGCGGGAGAGGCGTGAGCGGTTCGGCCGTCGCTGGGCCGTAGGCTCGGGCCGGGAGGTCTACAACCTCTTCGGCGACGACCTCGAGGCGTGGGGCTCCGGCGAGGCCTCGGCGAGCGTCTCCCGCAGGCGCGCCAGGGCGCGCGCGCGGTGGGCGTCCTGCAGCTCGATCGCTCGCTCGGCATCGCCGCGGGCGACGGCTGCGACGATCGCCCGGTGTGCCCGGTCGGCCGCTTCGGCCTCGCCGGGGAGCACGTAGTAGAGCGCGCGGTAGGCCTCCGTCGGGTCCCAGAGGAGGTCGATCAGCCGCGTCAGCGGCCTGCTGCCCGCGAGCCCGTGCAGCACCCCGTGGAAACGGCGGTTCGCCTCGAGCTGGCCGGCCACGTCGCCGGCCTCGGCCGCGTCCCGGCACGCGTCGGCCGCCTCCTCGAGCGCGACGAGCGTCTCCGGGGTTGCGAGCGGCACGCCTCGTCGCAGCGCCTCGCTCTCAAGCAGCCGGCGCAGCGCGTAGACCTCCTCCAGCTCGGCGAGGTCGAGCTCGGTAACGACGTAGCCTCGCCGCTGCCGGTACGTGACGAGGCCCTCGCCGGCGAGGGCACGCAGCGCCTCGCGCACGGGGATCAGGCTCACGCCTGCCCGGGCCGCCCACGCCTCCTGGTTCACGCGCTGGCCCGGTCGCAGCCCGCCTTCGAGGATCGCGGTGCGCAGCGCGGCGGCGGCGCGGTCCTGCGCTGTCGGCGACCGGGCTGCGATCGGGGCGGTGCCCATCGGCGAGCTAGCGGAACGCGTTCTCGCCGGTGAGCGACTGGCCCACGACGAGCGTGTGCACCTCGTGGGTGCCCTCGTACGTGAGGACGGACTCGAGGTTGTTCATGTGGCGGATCACCGGGTACTCGAGCGTGATGCCGTTGGCGCCGAGGATCGTCCGGGCCGAGCGGGCGATCTCGAGCGCGCCGCGGACGTTGCCCATCTTGCCCATGCTCACGTGCTCGGGCCGCAGCGTCCCCGCGTCCTTCATCCGCCCGATGTGCAGGGCGACAAGCGACGCGCGGTTCAGTTCGAGGGCCATCTCCGCCAGCTTCTGCTGTGTCAGCTGGTACGCCGAGATCGGCCTGCCGAAGACGATGCGCTCCTTCGCGTAGTCGAGGGCGGCCTCGAAGCAGGCGCGCCCGGCGCCGACGGCGCCCCAGACGATGCCGTAGCGAGCCTCGTTGAGGCACGAGAGCGGGCCGCGCAGCGTCGAGGCTCCCGGCAGCATGGCCTCGCCGGGGACGCGCACGTCGACGAGCACGAGCTCGGAGGTGACCGAGGCGCGCAGCGAGAGCTTCTTGTGTGTCTCCGGCGCGGTGAAGCCGGGCGTCCCGCGCTCGACGATGAAACCGCGGATCTCGCCGTCGCCGGTGCGCGCCCAGACGATGGAGATGTCGGCGATCGAGCCGTTCGTGATCCACATCTTCGCCCCATTGAGGATCCAATCCGACCCGTCACGGCGCGCCTGCGTGCGCATCGTGCCCGGATCCGAGCCGGCGTCGGGCTCCGTGAGGCCGAAGCAGCCGATCACCTCGCCCTCGGCCATCCGCGGCAGCCAGCGCTCCTTCTGCTCCTCCGAGCCCCAGCGCCAGATCGCGTACATCGCGAGCGAGCCCTGCACCGACACGGCGCTGCGGACACCTGTGTCGCCGGCCTCGAGCTCCAGGCACGTCAGGCCGTACGCGACGGCGCTCGCTCCCGCGCAGCCGTAGCCCTCGAGGTGCATCCCGAACAGCCCGAGCTTCGCCAGCTCGGAGAGGACCTCGCGTGGCAGGACCGCCTGCTCGAACCAGTCGCCGACCTCCGGCAGCACCTGCTCGCGGACGAACTGCCGGACGGTGTCGCGGATCGCGCGCTCCTCGGCGTCGAGGAGCGCATCGAATCCGAGGAAGTCGAGCGGATCGAGCGCTGGGAGCTCGGTGGTCGTGGCCACGGCGGGAACCTCCGGTGTCGAGAAGGCGAGCTGGGAAAATTCTATAGAAAATCCGTCGAGCGCGCGGTCGCGGATCTTCTTGACGGCCCGCGGGGAGCCGCCATATCATCATTGACTGACTAGTCAATCGAATCTGGAGGGAAGACCATGGCCACGATAGAGCACGGAGTGGCGAGTGGTGTCTCGTTCGCCCTCACGGACGAGCAGCGCTCCCTGCGCGAGCTCGCGCGCGAGTTCGCGGAGAAGGAGATCCGGCCCAAGTCGGCCGAATACGACGAGCACCAGACCCACCCGGCCGACGTGGTCGCCAAGGCGCACGAGCTCGGGCTGATGAACCTCCACATCCCGGAGTCGCTCGGCGGCGCCGGCCTCTCCGCGTTCGACGGCCTGCTGATCAGCGAGGAGCTGAACTGGGGCTGCTCGGGCATCGGCACCTCGATCGGCGCCAACGGCCTGGGCATGGCGCCGGTGCTGATCGCCGGCAGCGACGAGCAGAAGCAGCAGTGGCTGCCGCCGCTGCTCGAGGCGCCGATCCTCTGCTCGTTCGCGCTCACCGAGCCGGACGCCGGCTCGGACGTCGCGCGCGTCAAGACGACCGCGGAGCGGCGCGGCGACGAATACGTCCTCAACGGCTCGAAGATGTTCATCACGAACGCCGGCTACGCGGACTGGTCGGTCGTCTTCGCGAAGACGGACATGAAAGCGGGCCACAAGGGCCTGACCGCCTTCATCGTGCCGATGGACGCCCCCGGCCTCACGCGCGAGAAGCACCTCGACAAGATGGGCCAGCGCGCCACCGACACGTCGGCCTTCGCGCTGACCGACGTCGTCGTGCCCATTGCGAACCGTCTCGGCGAGGAGGGCGACGGCTTCAAGATCGCCATGCAGACGCTCGACTTCACACGGCCCGGCACTGCGATCGGCGCGGTCGGCGTCGCCCAGGCGGCCTACGAGCACGCGGTTGCGTACGCGAAGGAGCGCCAGTCGTTCGGCGTGCCGATCGCGATGCACCAGGGGATCAGCTTCCTGATCGCCGACATGGCGTGCGAGATCGAGGCGGCGCGCCTGCTCACGTGGCAGGCCTGCTGGATGATCGACCAGGGGTACGGCCGCAAGTCGACCCTCTATTCGTCGTTCGCCAAGCGCTTCGCGGCCGACACCGCGATGAAGGTGACGACCGACGCCGTCCAGGTCCTCGGCGGCTACGGCTACATCAAGGAGTACCCGGTCGAGAAGCTGATGCGCGACGCGAAGCTGTTCCAGATCTACGAGGGCAGCTCGCAGATCCAGCGGCT
>Ga0082335_1006733_pt1 | contig 14501 bp, 10 predicted proteins | sample Subgrocontami58m_FD_72375 | JGI IMG/M metagenome (GOLD analysis project Ga0082335, IMG submission 72375) | Subsurface groundwater microbial communities from S. Glens Falls, New York, USA - GMW37 contaminated, 5.8 m (SPADES assembly) (version 2) ...
CACGCGGCGCGCGCCGGCCCCCCCCTCCGGGCAGCCGACGACGCCCTCGTCGATCCACGGCCGGTGGAGCTCGCGCAGCCCCTCGAGCCCGCTGGTGGCTCGCTCGCGGAGCTCCTCCGCGGAGCCGATGACGAAGAAGTGCTCCCGCGCGCAGGTGTAGAAGGGGAGCGGGAGACCCCAGTAGCGCTTCCGCGAGATGTTCCAGTCGCCCATGTTGAGGAGCCAGTCCTGCATCCGCTTCCCCGCGGACTCGGGGACCCAGTTGACCGCCGTCGCGGCCTCCTTCAGCTTCGGCCTGATCTCGTCCATCGCGAGGAACCACTCGTCGTCCACCCGGAAGACGATCTCCTCGTGGCAGCGCCAGCACTCCGGGTAGCGGTGGGTGTACGGCGCGACGCGGAAGAGCAGCCCCCGCACGTCGAGCGCGGCGACGACGTCGTCGGCGACGCCGCGCGCCTCCCGCCCGGTGAACGCTCCGAAGCCGTCCACGTACCGCGCGCTGTCGTCGATCGGGACGAGCACGGGGAACCCTTCGCGCTTCCCGAGCGCGAAGTCCGCCTCGCCGCAGCCCGGCGCGATGTGGACGATCCCGGTGCCCTCCTCCTCGCCGACCTCGTCCCACGCGATGACGCGGTGGTGCTCCACCGTGACCCTCGCCGCCTCGAGGTCGTCGAAGGGACCGCGGTAGCGCAGTCCGAGGAGGTCGGCGCCCTTCACCGTCTCGATGACGCTCGCGCCGGGCCAGCCCGCCTGCTCGTAGACCTTCCGCCCGACGATGAGCACCTCGCCGGCGACCATCGCCCGGACGTACTCGAGGTCGGGGTGCACCGCGAGCGCGACGTTCGCGGTGAGCGTCCAGGGGGTCGTGGTCCAGACGAGGAACGATTCCTTCGACCGTCCAAGGACCGGCATCCGGACGGTAACGCTCGTGTGCGTCATCTCGCGGTAGGAGTCGATCATCTCGTGCTGCGAAATGGCCGTGCCGCAGCGCGCGCACCACGGCATCGAGCGGTGGCCCTTGTAGAGCCAGCCCTTCTCGTGGCACAGCTTCAGGACCGCCCAGATGTGCGAGATGTTCGCGTCGGAGTACGTGTAGTACGAGCTCGGCCAGTCCATCCACATGCCCAGCCGCGCCGACTGCGTCGTGATCGCGTCGGCGGACTGGCGCACGCGTTGGATGCACGCGTCGGCGAAGCGGTCGATCCCGTAGGCCTCAATCTCCCGCTTGCTGTTCAGCTTGAGCTCGCGCTCGACCTCCACCTCGACCCAGAGCCCCTGGCAGTCGAAGCCGTTCTGGTACCGCTGGTCGAAGCCGCGCATCGCCTTGTACCGCTGGAAGACGTCCTTGTAGGTGCGGCCCCAGGCGTGATGGACGCCCATCGCGGCGATGTTCGCGGTGATCGGGCCGTCGATGAAGGAGAAGACCGGGCCGCCGGCGTTCCTCCGCCGCAGCGCGCCGAAGGCGTCCTCGCGCTCCCAGAGCTCCTGGATCCCGTGCTCGAGCGCAGGCAGGTCGAGCGTCGAGCCGACCGCCGCGAACCGCGCTCGCTTGTCGCCCGCCATGGCGCCACCTCCGTGCGGCAGCGCGGGGTGAGTGGCCCCTCGGCGCTTGTGAGGTCGAAGTGTAGACGACATACTCACCCGCCCATGGTCGAGCGCCCCGAGGTGGACTTCGACGTCGAGCTTGCCGGCCTCGCCGGGCGCTGGGGCACGCCGCTCCGCGTCGTCGCGGAGCTCGACGACGCGGCGTTCGACCCGGTGCGGGACCCCAGTCGCACCGGCGAGGTCCTCATGGTCGTGCGGCGCCCGAACGGCCGGTTGCTCCTCTCGATCAAGACCTTCTATCCGCGCAGCGGCTGGCGGCTGCCCACGGGCGGCATCCACCCCGGCGAGTCGATCGAGGCCGCGCTCGTTCGGGAGATCGACGAGGAGACCGGGCTCGAGCACACGATCGAGCGCTTCCTCGCCACGATCGAGTACCGGGCCGCGGGCCGGACGCGGCCCGTCTTCCACACCTTCTGCTTCCTCGTGCGCGAGACCGGCGGCACGCTCGCGGTGAAGGACCTGGCTGAGCGCATCGAGGCGTTCCGGGAGGTCGAGCCGGACGAGCTCCTCACCATCGCCGCGACACTCGACACGATCGGCAGCGCGGACGCGCCGGAGATCGGCGGCGACTGGGCACCCTGGGGCCGCTTCCGGGCGGTGGCGCACCGCGCCGTGCACCGCGCGCTCGCGCGCGGCTGACGCCGCGCCGTCCGCGGCTACCGCACCTCGAAGGGCAGGATCGCGACGAGCACGGCGTCGAGGTAGGCGTTCCGGCGCTCAGCTCTCGAAGCGGAAGAGGCGCACCGCGAGAGCGAAGCCGATCGCGCTCCAGACGAGGAGACCGAGCAGCGCGCCGCGGACGTCCCAGAGCGTCGCGCCGTTCGTGCTGATCTCGCGGAGCGCGTCGGCCAGGAACGTGAGCGGCAGGAGGCTCGTGAGCGGCCGTACGACCGCCGGCACCGCGTCGGTCGCGAAGAACACGCCCGACAGGAAGAGCTGGGGCAGCGTCACGATCTGCGTGAGCGGCGCGACCTGGTTCTCGGTGGTCGCCCAGCCCGCGAGCGCGAAGCCGAGGCAGAGGAACACCACCGAGCCGAGGATCGTCACCGCGAGCAGCTCGGCGAGCGAGCCCACCACCTGCACCCTGAACGCGAGGAGCGCGACGCCCAGAAGGATGAGCGTCTGGACGACCGCGAGGATCAGCCGCTGGAGCACCTGCGCCGCGAGGAAGCGGCGCGGCGGGAACGGCGTGGCCATGATCCGCCGGAGCACGCCGCGCTGCTTGGCGGCGACGAGCCCGAAGGCGACGCCCGAGATGCCGAGCTGCATGATCGTCATGGCGAGGATCCCCGGGACGAGGAAGTCCACGTAGCGGAGGTCCCTCGAGTTCACGCGCTCGACCCGCAGCGCGACCACCGGCGCGGTCCGGTTCACCGCGAAGGTGAGCTGATCGACGACCTGCGCGAGGATCGCCTGGCCCACGCTCGCCTGTTGGGCACGCCCGGCGTTCGCGTAGACCGTGAGCGCCGGCGGCGTGGCGGTGCCCGCGGCGGCCGGCGCCAGGCGGAAGTCCTTCGGGATCACGATGACGAGGTCGCGATCGCCCTTCACGAGGCTCTCCCGCTCGCCCACGAGCGTGCCCTTCCTGACCGAGAGCGTCTCCACGCCCTGGAGGATGGCCGTGAAGCGGGCGCTGTCGGCGTTCTGCGCCTCGTCGTCGATCCCGACGGTCACGTGGCCGAAGGAGCCGAAGTTCAGCGCGCCGAAGATGAGCATGAACATGAGCGGCAGGACCACGCTGAAGAAGAGCGCGCTCCGGTCGCGGACGTACGCGCGCAGGAGCATGCGGGTGTAGCCCAGGATCTGTCCGACCGCCTGGCGGCCGCCGCTCACCCTAGTCCTCCCGCAGCTCGCGGCCGGTGAGGTCGAGGAAGACGTCCTCAAGGTTCGCCTGCTGCTGGAGCGCGGGCTTCGTGAAGCCGCGCGCGAGGAGCGCCGCCACGAGCGCGCCCGGCGCGTCGAGCGCGATGATCCGGCCGCCGTCCATGACCGCGACGCGGTCGCAGAGGATCTCGGCCTCGTCCAGGTAGTGAGTCGTGAGGAAGACCGTCGTGCCGCGCTGGCGGATCTTCCGGATGAGCTCCCAGAGGTTGCGGCGCGCCTGCGGGTCGAGGCCGGTCGTCGGCTCGTCGAGGAACAGCACTCGCGGCTCGTTCACCATCGCGACGGCGATCGAGAGCCGCTGGCGCTGCCCGCCCGAGAGCTTCTCCTGGCGCGACCCCGCCTTGTCGGCGAGATCGACCGCGGCGAGGAGCGCCAGCGCGTCCACCCGGCGGCCGTAGAAGAGCGCAAAGAGGTCGATGACCTCCTTCGCGAGGAAGTTCTCGGGGAAGGCGCTCGCCTGCAGCTGCACCCCGATCCGGTCTTTCACAGCCTGCGGGTCGTGCACCACGTCCACGCCGGCGACGACTGCGCTGCCGGCGTCCGCCCGACGGAGGCCCTCGAGGATCTCCACCGTGGTGGTCTTCCCCGCCCCGTTCGGACCGAGCAGGCCGAAGATCTCGCCCTCCCCGACCTCGAAGCTGATCCCGCGCACGGCCTCGAGCGGGCCGTAGCGCTTCACCAGGTCCGCCACCGAGATGATCGAGGGCACGGCACCACGATAGTGAAGAATGGTCCCGATGCGACCGTTGATGGCTGAGCGCCGCAGGCTCGACCCCGAGCCGGCTGAGTACGGTTCCGGGTCGGTCGCCGCCGTGCTTTCGGCGCTCCTCCCGGGCCTGGGTCAGCTCTACCGCGGCCGCCGGCTGCGCGGCGCGGCGCTCGCGGCCGCACCGGTCGGCGCCCTCGCGGTCGTCGTGGCGCTCACGCTCGGCATCGACGCTGTGACGGGCGCGCTCATCCGGCGCGCGCAGCTCGTCGTCGCGATCGCGCTCGGCGGCGGGCTCGTCTACCACCTCGCGGCGGTCGGCGACGCATTCGTCGGCGTCCGCGGTCTCGGTGGACTCGCCGGGCGGCCGCGGCGTGAGTACGCCGCGCTCGCGGTCGTGACCCTCGCGCTCGTCGTGACCTACGGCGCGGTCTACCGGCAGTCCTCGGCCTGGGCCGGCCTCGCCACCAAGCTCTTCACGCCGGCCGCGGCACGGCCCGGCCCGGCGCAGGCAGCGCTCACGCCGCCGCCGATCTGGAGCGGGACCGAGCGCCTGAACGTGCTCGTCCTCGGGATCGACTCGCACGACCCGACCGACCCGGACCTGAACACCGACACGATGATCGTCCTGACGCTCGACCCGCTGAACAAGACGGCCGGCATGCTCTCGATCCCGCGCGACACCTACATCGACCGCCCCGGCATCTTCAAGGACAAGATCAACGCGGCCTTCGCGTTCGGCGGGCCGGACCTCTCGCGGCGGCTCGTCGAGGACCTCCTCGGCATCCGGATCAACGCCTACGGTCTCCTCGACTTCGAGGCGTTCACCAAGATCATCGACGCCGCAGGCGGCGTGCTCGTCGACGTGAAGCGACCGCTCCGCGACGAGGCCTATCCGACCGCGGCGTTCGGCATCCAGCGGCTCGATATCCTCGCCGGGCCGCAGCTCATGCGCGGTGACGCGGCCCTGCGCTACGCCCGGACGCGGCACGCCTCGACCGACTACGACCGCGCGGCTCGCCAGCAGGACGTCATCGGCGCGCTCCGGGCGAGGCTCGCCGGCGACGACCTGCTCCTCCGACTCCCTGCGATCATGGACCAGGTCGGGCCGGCGGTCCGCACGACCTTCGACCCGGCGAACATCCTGCCGGTGGCGCGGCTGGGCTCGGCGATCGACCGTGGCGCGATCCGCGCCGATGTCCTTTACCCCTGCGGCGGAGACTTCGCGCACTGCGAGCTCAAGGAGCAGAACGGTCCCGGCGGGTTCTACCTCTTCCCCGATCGGACGAAGATCGCCGACCTCGTCGCGCAGGTCTTCTACGACCCGAGGGTGAAGCAGGAGGCGGCGCAGGTCGAGGTCCGCGGCGCGGGGGTGAAGAAGGAGGTCGCCGCCGCCGCGAGCGAGCGGATCGCGGCGCGGGCATACACGGTCACCGCGACGACGGAGGCGCCCGTGGCGGCGCGGACCGCAGTGCTCGTGCGGAACCAGGCGAAGCGGTACACGGCCGACGCGCTGGCGGCCCAGCTCGGCCTCAAGGGCGCCACGCCGCTGCCCGCCGATGACGCGAGCGGCGCCGACGTGGTCGCGGTGGTCGGCGCGGACTACCGGGGGCTCGCGAGCGACCTGGCGCGCTAGCTGGGGTCGCGGCGGCGGCCTCGCCGCCCTGCTACTTGGGGTAGATCGGCGTGCACCAGTCCTTGTAGCGGGCGAGCTTCCCCTTCACCGCGGCGTAGTAGACGTCCTTGATCCGGGTGGTGACCGGCCCGATCGTCCCGTCGCCCACCGCGCGATGGTCCACGCTCGTCACCGGCGAGATCTGCGCCCCGGTGCCGCACAGGAAGAGCTCCTCACAGACGTAGAGCTCAGTCCGGTCGATCGTGCGGACGACCGTCGGGATGCTGAGGTCGCCGGCGAGCCGGAGGACCGACGCCCGCGTGATGCCCTCCAGGATGTTGTCGCTCGCGGGCGGCGTCACGAGGATCCCGTCGCGGACCATGAAGAGGTTCTCGGCCGAGCCCTCCGAGACGTGGCCGTCCTGGGTGAGCACGATCGCCTCGTCGTAGCCGGCGTCCTGCGCGTCGGTCTTCGCGAGGGCGGCGTTCACGTAGGCGCCGGTGATCTTCGCGCGGGCCGGGATCGCGTTGTCGTCGGTGCGGCGCCACGACGAGATACCGACGTTGAGGCCTTTCTCGATGTCGATGTAGGTGCCGAAGGGGACCGCGAAGATCGCGAGCGCGTCCTCGAGGTCGTGGAGGCGCACACCGATGATCTGGTCGGCCTTGTAGGCGAGCGGCCGCACGTAGGCGTCCTGCTGATAGCCGCAGCGGCGGAGCACCTCGACCGTGAGGTCAACCAGCCGGGCGGCGGTGTACGGGAGCGACATCCGGAGCACCTTGCACGACCGGAGGAGCCGGTCGTAGTGCTCGCGGAGGAAGAGCCCGTAGAGCTGGTGCTCGTCCTCATTCCAGTAAGCCCGGATGCCCTCGAAGCAGCCAGTGCCGTAGTTGAAGGCGTGCGTCATGACGTTGACCTTGGCGTCGCGGAGCGGCACGAACTCGCCGCCGAAGAAGGCCCACGCGGTGTCGGGCGCGGCGCCGGCGCGGAGGTCGCCTGGACGGGTCAACTCTTTCACCATGCGCGCGATTCTGCCACGCCTGGCCGCGTGGTGCGCCCGGCACCCGAATACGGCTATTGCCCACCCTTCCGCTGTGCACTACAGTCCCGCCCGGTCGTGCCGGACAGAGCACCGCCGGCGGCGACACTGAGCGTGGAGGTGGCATTGGTGGCACCCAACGCCGTCCTGGCGAAGACGGAGCGCGAGACGCTCCTGCAGAACCGCTGGCTCATCCTCTTCTTCAGCGTCATCAGCATGGTCGCGGTCGCGAACTACCAGTACGGCTGGACGCTCTTCGTCAACCCGCTCCAGAAGAAGCTCGGCGCCGACGTCGCACTCATCCAGATCACGTTCACCGTCTTCGTGCTCCTCGAAACGTGGCTCGTTCCGTTCGAGGGCTGGCTCGTGGACAAGTTTGGGCCCCGGCTGCTCGTCCTCGCGGGCGGCGTGCTCGCCGGGGCCGGGTGGTACTTCAGCGCCGCCGCGACGACCACGACGTCCCTCTACCTCGCGTACGCGCTCTGCGGCATCGGCGCCGGCATCGTCTACGGCACGGCGATTGGCAGCGCCCTCAAGTGGTTCCCGGATCACCGCGGCCTCGCCGCTGGGATCACGGCCGCAGGCTTCGGCGCCGGGTCCGCGCTCACCGTGCAGCCGATCCAGGACATGATCACCAGCGCCGGCTATCAGGCCACGTTCCAGCAGTGGGGCGTCATCCAGGGCGCCGTCGTCATCGTGGCGGCCCTCTTCCTGAAGTCCCCGCCGAAGGGCTGGCTGCCCCGCACCTGGACGCTCGAGGCCAGGGCCAAGGAGGTGAAGAAGCGCCAGACCGCGCTCGACTTCACCCCCGCCCAGATGGCCTCGACCAAGCAGTTCTGGATGCTCTACTTCATGATGACGATGGTCGCCACCGGCGGCCTCATGGCGACCGCGCAGCTCGCTCCGATGGCGGCCGACTTCAAGGTGGACAAGTTCCCGGTCGCCTTCCTGTTCCTCAACATGACCGCGATCACCTTCGCCCTCTCGGCCGACCGGGTCGTCAACGGTCTCTGCCGGCCGTTCTGGGGCTGGGTCTCGGACCACATCGGCCGCGAGAAGACGATGTCCCTCGCCTTCGGCCTGGAGGGCTTCGCGATCACGCTCCTCATCTTCTCGCTCCAGGTCTTCAAGAGTCCCGAGATGTTCGTCATCATGAGCGCCTTCACGTTCTTCGGCTGGGCTGAGATCTACTCGCTCTTCCCGGCGACCTGCGGGGACTTCTTCGGACGCAAGTACGCGACGACGAACTACGGGTTCCTCTACACGGCGAAGGGCACGGCGTCGGTCTTCGTGCCGATCGGCTCCGCCCTGGCCGCCGGCAAGGCCTTCGACTTCCGCGCGGACATCCTCCTTCTCGTCGGCGCCCTGCTCATGTTCTTCACGATGTTCCTCGGCCCGATCGTCCTGCGGGTCAGCCTTGGGCGGACGGCCAAGATCGCGCTGTTCGTCGTCGCCGGGGTGTTCCTCGTCCTGGGCCTCGTGCTGACCGTGGTCGATCTCGCGATGCCGTTCACCGCGAAGTGGACCGTGCCCAACATCGGCTGGGGCGGCGTGTTCGCGATCGCCGTCGCCTTCGACTGGATCGCCGCGATCCTCGCCTTCTTCGTCCTGCGCCGGATGGTCATCCCGACCGGCGGCGAGCGCCCGTCCGTCACTCTGATCGCTCCCGCGGCCGCGGCGGCGCCCGCCGAGTAGCCGCACTCGCACGCATCGAGGAGCGGCGGTGGCGCGAGCCACCGCCGCTTCGTCGCCCTTGGAGACCCGGCTCCTCCCCTCCGAAGGCACCTTCGCGTCGGATAGGCTGGCAGCGTGGACGTCGCCGCCGAGCTGCTGCTCCTCGCCCTCTCGTTCCTCGTCATCCTCGCCGGCGCCGAGCTCTTCACGAACGGCGTCGAGTGGCTTGGCCACCGCTTCGGGCTGAGCGAGGGCATGGTCGGCAGCGTCCTCGCCGCGGTGGGCACCGCGCTCCCGGAGACGATGATCCCGATCATCGCGATCGTCTTCGTCGGCACGACGGACTCCGCGGCGATCGGCACCGGCGCGATCCTCGGCGCGCCGTTCATGCTCTCGACGGCGGCGATGTTCGTGACGGGCGTCGCAGTCCTCGTCTTCCACCGCCGCGGCCGGCGACGCGACTACTTGAAGATCGACCAGGTCACCGTGAGCAGGGATCTGCGCTACTTCCTGCGGATCTATCTCGTCGCCATCGCGCTCGGCCTGCCCTTCTTCGAGAAGCCGCCGGCGCTCCGCATCCTCGCCGGCATCGCCCTCCTCGGCGCGTACGTCTGGTACGTCCGGCAGACGGCACGCGCCGGCGACGGGGAGGGCCACGGCGAAGGGCGCAGCCCGCTGCACTTCCAGCGGCGCCTCGACACGCCGCGGACGCGCGCGATCGTCCTCCAGGTGTTCGTCGCGCTCGCGGCGATCATCTTCGGCGCGGAGCTGTTCGTCGATCGGATCCAGACCCTGGCGAGCCACTTCGGACTGCCGGCGCTCGCGCTGTCGCTCGTGATCGCCCCACTCGCGACCGAGCTGCCCGAGAAGTTCAACAGCGTGCTCTGGATCAGGCAGCGCAAGGACAACCTCGCGATGGGCAACATCAGCGGGGCGATGGTGTTCCAGGCGTGCATCCCGGTCACGGTCGGGCTCTGGTTCACGCCCTGGGTGCTCAATGATGTCGCACTGGTGTCGGCCGCGATCGCGCTCCTCGCCGCGGTTCTCCTGCGGATCTACCTCCGCACCGGCAACGTCATCTCGGGGCGCGAGCTGACCTCGCTGGGGATCCTCTACGCCATCTTCATCGTGTACGTCGTGGCGTTCCCGCACTCGTCCCTCGCCTCCCTCCGCTGATCCCCGCGGGCGTAGAATCGAGGTCGCGCCTGGGAGGGCTTCCGGCCCAGCGACGCGGGCATGTGGGAGGTCACGCGCATGAAGCAGCTCCTCGCGTCGTTCGTCCTCATCGCGACCGTCGCCGCCGCGTGCGGCGGGGGGGCAGCCGCGCCGAGCGCCACACCGGCCGCCGCGGCGAGCGCGACCGCGCGTCCCGCGAGCGCGGCGCCGACCGCGACCCCGAAACCGGTCCGGGTCGGCCTGGTCACCGACGTCGGCGGCCTCAACGACAAGTCCTTCAACACCCTCGCGAACCAGGGCCGCTTGGACGCCGAGAAGGACCTAGGTGTCCAGACCTCGGTCGTCGAGTCCAAGAAGCAGGAGGACTACGTCCCGAATCTCACGACGTTCGCCCAGCAGGGTTACGACCTCGTGATCTCGGTCGGTTTCCTCATGACGAACGCGACCTGGAAGGTCGCCAAGCAGTTCCCGAACATCAAGTTCGGCATCATCGACGGCGCTCCCGCCAACGACAAGGGCGACACCGAGAACCTGCCGAACGTCTCGAACCTGTTCTTCGCTGAGCAAGAGGCGGGCTACCTCGTCGGCGTCATCGCCGCGACGATGGCGAAGGACAAGGTCGGCGCCGCGACGCACAACACGGTCTGCGCGATGGGCGGCATCCCGATCCCGCCGGTGGACAAGTACATCGCCGGCTACCAGGACGCCGTGAAGACGGTCAGCCCGACGACGACGATCCTCAACGGCTACTCCAATGACTTCGTCGACCAGCAGAAAGGCAAGGAGGTCGGCCTCAACCACATCGGCAAGGGGTGCGACATCCTCTTCCAGGTGGCCGGCGGCTCCGGCCTCGGCTACATCACCGCGGCGAAGGAGAAGGGCGTCTACGCGATCGGCGTGGACTCCGACCAGGCCGACGTCGCGCCCGGCACCGTCATCACGAGCGCGCTCAAGCGGGTGAACAAGGCCGTCTACGACACCGCGAAGGCGGTCAAGGACGGCAAGTTCGTCGCCGGCGACCAGCTCTTCAACGCGGCGAACGACGGCGTCGGCTACGGGAAGCTCGCGGCGATCGTGCCCGCCGGCGCGAAGGCGGCGGCGGACCAGGCCCTCGCGGACATCAAGAGCGGCAAGGTCAAGCCGAAGACGGCACTCCAGGTCAAGTAGGTGGTCGGACGTCGGACGGACGTCCGACCGTCCTGCTTCGGCCCGCTTCGCGGGCAGCAGTAGCGTTGGCGGCGACACCGCCGGCGGGGCCGAGCGCCCCGCCGGCGCGTCGTCCTGCGCGCTCGTGGGTCGAGGGACCCGCGATCCCCGCGGCGTCGGTCCTCATCGCGCTCGTCCTCGGCGCCGCGTTCGTCCTCGTGAGCGGCAACGATCCGGTCGCCGCCTACGCCGCCCTCGCCAGGGGCGCCTTCGGCACGCCGTACGACGTCACCGAGACGCTCATCATCGCGATCCCCCTCACGCTCGGCGGCCTCTCGGTCGCCATCGCCTTCCGCACCGGCCTCTTCAACATCGGCGCGCAGAGCCAGCTCCTGGTCGGCGCGGTCGCGACCGGGTTCGTCGGCGTGCGGTTCGCCGACCTCCCGGGCCCGCTCCTCATGCCGCTCGTCATCCTGACCGGGATCGTCGCGGGCGGCGCCTGGGGGGCGCTCGCGGGGTGGCTCAAGGCGACGCGCGGCGTGAACGAGGTCATCACGACGATCATGCAGAACTACACGGTCGTCTTCGTCATGCACTGGCTCCTCCAGAACGGGCCGATGAGCGCGCCGAACGCGCTCGGTACGCCGGCCTCCGCGCGCATCGGCGACGGCGCGGTGCTCCCCGTCGTCATCCCGGCCGCGCTCATCCCGCTCACGCGGCTCCACGCCGGCATCCTCCTGGCCGCGCTCGCGGTCGTCGCGTTCTGGTTCATCCTCTTCCGCACGACGCTCGGCTACGAGCTCCGCGCCGTCGGCCTCGGCCCGCGGGCCGCCGCGCAGGCCGGGATCGACCCGAAGCGCGGGATGGTCCTCGGGATGTTCGTCGCGGGCGGCTTCGCCGGCCTCGCCGGGATGGTCCAGGTGAGTGGCGTCTTCCAGCGCGTCTACGACGGCTTCTCGGCCGGCTACGGCTTCGACGCGATCGCCGTCGCGCTGCTCGGCAAGAACTCGCCGATCGGCATCGTCCTCGCCGCGCTCCTCTTCGGCGCCTTCGCGCGCGGCGGCACGATCATGCAGTCGAACGCCCACATCAGCTCCAACCTCGTCGCGGTCATCGAGGCGCTGGTCCTCTTCGTCATCGCGGCGGAGACGGTCTTCCGCGAGCTGGCGCGCAGGCGCACCACGGAGAAGACCGCGTGACGTGGGACATGCTCGTCGGCGCGGCGGTCCTCGCCGCGACGCTCCGCCTCGCTACGCCGATCCTCCTCGCGGCCCTCGGCGGAGTCGTGAGCGAGCGCTCGGGCGTCACGAACATCGCGCTCGAAGGCTCGATGCTGGTCGGCGCGTTCTTCGGCGTGCTCGCGGCGGACCGCTCGCACAGCATCGTCGTCGCGCTGGCCGTGGCGGTCGCCGCCGGGACCGCGCTGGCGGCCCTCCACGCAGTCGCGGCGATCCACTTCCGCAGCGACCAGATCGTCTCGGGGATGGCGCTCAACATCCTGGCCCTCGGCCTCACCTCGTACCTCGACTACCAGCTTTACGGAACGACGGGAACGCCGAGCGACCTCCCCGGGATTCCCGATCTGCCCCTCGGCGCGCTCGAGCGCGTCCCCTTCCTCGGCGCCCTGGCCGGCGACCAGAGCGTCATGGTCTGGGTGGCCCTCGGCCTGGTCGTCCTGCTCCAGCTCTTCCTCTTCCGTACCGTCCCCGGCCTCCGTCTCCGCGCGGTCGGCGAGCACCCCCGCGCGGCGGACACCGTCGGCATCGCGGTGCGGCGCACGCGCTACTGGGCGGTGCTCACCTCCGGCGCGCTCGCCGCGCTCGGCGGCGCGTACCTCTCGCTCTCGGTCGCCCACTCGTTCACCGACGACATGGTCGGCGGGCGCGGGTTCATCGGGCTCGCGGCCATGATCTTCGGCCGCTGGACGCCGACGGGCGCACTCATCGCGTCGCTCATCTTCGGCTACGGCGGCGCGCTGTCGACCTCGCTCCAGGGCGCGACGATCGGCGACGTCCGGGTACCCGTCCAGCTCCTCTCCACGCTCCCCTACGTGCTCACAGTGCTCGCGGTGGCGGGTTTCGTCGGCCGGTCGCGGCCGCCGGCCGCCGACGGCGTCCCGTACGAGCACGAGGGCCACTGATGCCGCTGCTCCTCGAGATGCGCGGCATCGCGAAGCGCTTCGGCACGCTCCGGGCGCTCGACGCGGTCGACCTGGTGGTGGAGGAGCGCGAGATCCACGCGCTCGTGGGCGAGAACGGCGCCGGCAAGACGACTCTCATGAACATCCTCTACGGGCTCTACCGCGCGGACGCCGGGACGATCCGCATCCGCGGCGCCGACGCGCGCATCGGCGGTCCGCGCGACGCGATCGCGCGCGGCATCGGCATGATCCACCAGCACTTCATGCTCGTCCCGCCGCTCACGATCGCCGAGAACGTCGTCCTCGGCGACGAGCGGAGCGGCTTCGTCCTGGACCGGCGCGCCGTCGAGGCGCGCGTGCGCGAGCTCTCGGACCGCTTCGGCCTGGCGATCGACCCGGCGGCGAAGGTCGAGACCGTCCCGCTCGGCCTCCAGCAGCGCGTCGAGATCCTCAAGGTCCTCTACCGCGGCTCTGAGATCCTCGTCTTCGACGAGCCGACGGCGGTCCTCACGCCCCAGGAGGTTGACGAGCTCTTCGTGATCGTCCGCAAGCTCCGCGACGAGGGCAAGACCATCATCCTCATCACCCACAAGCTGCGCGAGGTCCTCGCGGTGACCGACCGGATCACGGTCCTCCGGAACGGCCGGAACGCCGGCGAGCTCGTCACCAAGCAGACGAACGCCGCGGAGATCGCCCGGGCGATGGTCGGTCACGAGCTGCGCACGGTTCAGGCGCGCACGGCGCCGACCGGCGTCGAGCCGGTCCTCGAGATCGGCGGGCTCGCCGCGCGGAGCGATCGCGGGACCGCGGCGCTCCGCGGCGTCGACCTCGTCGTCCACGCCGGCGAGATTCTCGGCCTCGCCGGGGTCGGCGGGAACGGGCAGACGGAGCTCGCGGAGTGCGTCATGGGCCTGCGCCGGCCGACCGGCGGCACGATCCGGATCGCCGGCGCGGACGTCACGCGCGACGACCCCAAGCGGACGCGCGCCAGAGGCGTCGCGTACGTGCCGGAGGACCGCCGCATCGAGGGGCTCGTGCTCCCCTTCACGGTGGCCGAGAACTTCGTCCTCGGGAAGCAGGACCGGCCGCCCTACGCGCGGGCCGGCATCCTCGACGGCGCGGCAATCGCCCGCGAGGGCGCGCGTCTCGCCCGCGACTTTGACCTCCGTCCTCCGGACCCCGCGATCGTCACCGCGAACCTCTCGGGCGGCAACCTCCAGAAGGTGGTCCTCGGCCGGGAGCTCGCGGAGCGCCCGAAGCTCATCATCGCGAGCCAGCCGACCCGGGGCCTCGACGTGGCCGCCGCCGAGTACGTCCACGAGCGCCTGCTCGAGCAGCGCGAGGCCGGCGCGGCGGTCCTCCTCATCTCGAGCGAGCTCGACGAGATCCGGGCGCTCTCCGACCGGATCGCGGTCATCTTCGAGGGCCGTGTCGTCGCGATCCTCACGGCGGCCGAGGCTACCGAAGTGCGGCTCCGCCTGCCCCTCGCGGGGCGGGGCGCCGCCCCCTCCCCCCC
>Ga0082335_1006735_pt1 | contig 14496 bp, 16 predicted proteins | sample Subgrocontami58m_FD_72375 | JGI IMG/M metagenome (GOLD analysis project Ga0082335, IMG submission 72375) | Subsurface groundwater microbial communities from S. Glens Falls, New York, USA - GMW37 contaminated, 5.8 m (SPADES assembly) (version 2) ...
TTAGAGTAAGAATTGATTTTTCTATTATCTTTACTTTTTTCATAACCTATCTAAAAGATAGGTTAACTATTTAAACTTTACGGATTAATTTAAGAGTGGTTAATCATGTTCGGAGATACTGGGTGCCGTTTAGGGGTTTGGTTTCGCAGATATCATGCGATATCCTTCGGATACAAAACTTTGCGATAAGATTAAGAGTGGGCGGGGTGAGAAAAACAAACATTATACTCTACTTCAATAATCCTTAAATATTCTAAAGACCAAAGAGAATCATGAGAAAAACATTGGCTTCATTATTGGTAGCAGGAACATTGCTCTTTGCAGGATGCGAAGGAAGCGATGACCGTGAAGGTTCACGCGAGCCTGTTCCAGAAGGTAATGTTGACATGACCGGAACATGGGAAACGCATGGCTCAGATTATTATGGCGGACCCTGGCCTAATGGCAGGATGTTCGAGTTTGTGCAATCAGACCTCAGTCTAAGCGGAACCTGTTATAATGGGATTCCAAGAGCTATTCAAGATGGAGCAGTAAGTGGAAATCGTGTAAGCTTTGAAGTGGTTGAAAGAGATCATTATGCAGATGGCAGCCCTGCGCCTGTTGTGACAAACTGGTGGTCAGGAAATGTTGATAGCAGCGGCGTGTTCGATGCCCATTTTCATAGCCAATATTCCAACGGTGGCTACACGCTTTACAGAGCAGAGGAATGAGAAAAAGGATGAAATCAGCTTGATGTTAAGTGGTATGAGGAGATAAAGGATGGGTGAGTGGGGTTTACCTCTTATCTTTATCCAGCATTTCACTCTTGAATGCATCATGGACTTCAGGCATTGTTCTGTAAAGCCACGAAAGAAATCTAATAAATTCCTCTGTTTCATTTTCTATATACTGAATTATCTGGTCATATTCTTTATTTTGATACCATACCGGGATATTTTTTCCATTTGAAGCTTTGCCCGTCATCTTATCCAGCCCAGAATCCTTAAATTCTCCATTATTCATGATGACACAAATAGATCTTAAATCAATAAAAGGATGATTCAAAATATCAATCTGTGGTAAATTATTAATCTCTGCCCTTTTCTTGAAGAAATTATGCTCGAAGTTTAGATTATTGCCAATAGGAATAAAAGCAAAAGGATACTCGTCAAGGACTTGGCTTATAGAAATAAATTTTTTAATTATCTCCTTCTCCGAGGATTCCCATTCTTTTAAGATTATTAACTCTCCAGAGGATTCTCCAGTAGATCTGCTAATAGCCTGCAGTTGTATGGAAATAATTTTATCCTTTTCAGGGTTCAACCCCGTTGTTTCTATATCTAGATAATATTGCGACATCTTAATTGAATATGCTTCCTATTGCTTTTTTGCCTTTTTTAAGGTCCATAAATGAGGTAATGTGGGTTTTTAAACTTTGCTGTTCAAAGAATAATGAGTATATGTACTACCTTAGAAAGCTTTATAAACAAAGAACTAATCATTATCTTATGAAAAAGAGAGGCGTGTTGTTCTTATGGTAATTAGAAAAACTCCCGAACAGATAAAGAAAGAAATATTGGATTTTCTATTTGAAGGTCCAAAAGGTATAAACGAAATTGCAGAAAAGATTGGATCTAATTGGCCCACTACTAATAGCTATCTTGAAAAACTAAAAGAAGAAAAAGCAGTAAATGAGATTTTAAGTACCGATAAGATGAAGGTCTATCGTAGAACTGATGATCCAATTTATTTCAGTATACCTTTCAATAAGGAGGTTAGGATGAAAACATTGTACATTCTTAAAGAGATAGAACAAAGATGGAAAAAAGAAAAAGGCGTGGAGTTATCCAAAACAGCATTGCAAAAAATTGCTGTTGAAGTCATTAAGAAGTGTGAATTAAATTTGCCAATACTGAATTTTCATTATGGTCTAACTACTTGCGCCAGTTTTGACTCTAGCAATCAGTCAATAATTAATTTAATTAGAGAACCCGGAAACAAAGAAAAGATAATTAGCTGCATACAAACAATAATCAAAGAACATACAGGTATTGCATACAAAGAACGAGAATCTCAATATAAAAAATATAATTTAACTTTCTATTCCTCTAAAGAAAAGTTGACAAGATTATTTTTATTTCAGGATAAAAATAAATCTGCAAACAAAGAAGTTATTTCGGACATAAGAAAAGGATTACTAGAATTAGCCTTAAATTTTCCAATAAAATTAGAAAAATTTTATCAAGATTTTGAAGAATTTATTAATAGCGCACAAATAGCTTTACTAAACCCAAATAATAGCCTTCAAAATTTAGAAATTATTAAAAGTACTTTTGCTCAACTTTGGGATAAATTAACGACGTTTACTTCATTTAGCGATTCAGAGACATTTATTGATAACGATAAAAAACAATTATTCGAACAAATAAGAGAACTAAATATGAACTTTAAAGAAATGAATTACAAAGGTTATATCGAGGAATTAGAATCGGTAGCTCAGGAAACAAATCCTTTTGAAATAAAAATGCCCCAAGATGATTCTTCTAAAGAGATTCAAAAATTAATTCTTGAGGGGCTGGAGAATGAATAATGAGATATTTTTTAGACATGAATGTGCCTATTTATTTTTGTATGCAAGTTGGAGAAGCTCTAGAAGAAAAAGCCAAACTATTTGTTAGTAATAAAAAAGAACATATCTTCTTACTATGCGATTATATCGTGAATATCAATCTTCCAAAGTGGCTAAAAAGACAAAAAGCAATATTATTCGAATTTAATCAGAAGATTCAAAATAAAGATTACCCTATTTTTTCAAGTGAACAATCGAAAATTCTGTTTCCAAAGGATAAGATTATAGTTAATAGATTAATTTTAAGTTACGAGAAATCTAAAGACAAACAAGAATTAGTTGGCAATATCAATCAGATCTTCAGCTTATTACATGCAAGGACATCTTTTTTTATTAGGACTTATATAGACAAGATAGTAATTCCAGATTCAGAGATAGATCCAGAACTTAAAAGTTGGTTATTTAATTTTCTTGCTCCAAACGATTCCGATACTCGCACGATTGCTTCAGCAGTTCAAGAAAATAATAAAGGTAAACTAATAATTATGACCTCTGATAAAACTCACTGGACAAAAGAACTTCTGGAAGAAGTTCATAATCATCCCAAATTGAAGGGCAAGTATCCTTCCTTGCCCAAGATAGAATATCTGCAGGATTACAATGCTTCTTAATTTTATCATGAAAAAGGATGCAGGAGATAAGAAGAACACCACCGGTGGTTCTTGGGTTGCGGGAAATCTAAGAAACCGCTGGAGGTTTCTTACATGAAAATCCTCGACATCCCAAAGCAAAACCGCCCAAGAGAACGCTTCCTCAAGCACGGCCCGGAAGCTCTGAGTGATGTTATTTAATTGCCTCAATAACTATTTTATTTATTTCATCCTTATTAAAATCAGTCTTATCTTCTTCAAAACTTTTCATCAATTCACCTTCAATAAATTTATCCAAAATAACATTTCTTTTACCCTTTTTTGATTCTGTAATTTTTTTAAGTTCAACATTTTCAGCAAATATATTTTTTATGTTTTTGTCTAAATATTTAGAGGAAAGCTCCCAATTAAGAGGGGGAAGAGAATTTGTTTTATTTAAATATTCAATACATCCAAGCGCCCGAAGAACATAAACATATTTTTTAAGTGAAACTTCTCCCCTAATATTAATATATTTTGCATAATTTTGCTTAGCAAGGCTTAGATAATGATTTTTTATTTTACTTCTGCTAAATCCCTGCTCAAATATAGCACGAAGTTTTTCCTTAGAATACTTTCCAAAACCTTTCTCAATATAAATTTCTTTAGAAGAAAGCCATTCGCTTACCGTAGGATTGCTTTTAAGGAATAATTCAAAGAACTTGTGTATATCCCAGCTGACAATATCAATATTATTTTCAATAAGTTCTATTTGCTGCTGTACAGGTTCAATTCCTAAATATCTATCAGAAGGATAAACATGAACACATCTTATATCATAATCACTATCTTCGCTTGAAAATCCCCATTCGCGACTTCCACTTTCTACTGCGAGAATTATCCTGACTCCTTTTTCTTTTTCAATTTTATTTATTTTCTTAATAATTTCTTCTTTCATGTTAATTCAATAGAGAAGTAGGGCTTTTAGGGTTTTGGTTTTGGGAAATCTAATAAATAATTATTCAATAATATCAATGAACTGAGAACGCTCGAATTCTTTACCCCATTCACCACGATCATAATGAGTTATGACTAATGAATTTTTTGCTCTGGATATTGCTACGTAAAATAACCTTAACTCACTTTCTCGTTTTGTTGAATCAAGATTGCCTTGAAAGTAAAATGGGAGAATCTTTTCATTGCAAGAAATCAAAAAAACATGTTCCCATTCTAGACCTTTAGCACTGTGAACTGTGCTTAAAGTAACTTTATCCCTTGTTTTTTCTTTTTTATCAAGTTCAATCAAACCGTCTAAAAAATCTTTAATATTCTCTTTTGTATAGCCATATCCATTAAATATTTCCCGGATAGTATCAATATTTTCAAGTTTGTCATTTAATCTATCAGGCTCATACTCATATTTTTGAGTTATTTTTTGCAGGTAGGCAAAATCCTCGAGGAATTGTTCGAGGGGATCCTTTTCAAACGTATCCAGCGCAGTTATTAATCGATTAACTTCATTAGTTTTATCCTGGCTCAAGTTAAGCCGAGCGTAGAATTTTAGGGCCCCAATAAGCGAACATTTTTCTTTTATGGAAATTTCCTCTAATTTCTTTATAGTTCCCATTCCAAAACCATCCATTAAGACAGATATTCTTTCAAAATCTATCACTGAAAAAGGATTTATTTTAAGTCTAAGGAATGAAAGCATGTCTTTTACTTCTTCTCTCTTAAAGAAGTCCATTGATTTAGAAAGATGACAAGGAATTTTATTTTTCTTTAACTCTCGCTCAACTTTCTTGCCAATATCATTTAGCCTGAACAATACGGATATCTCTTCTTTTGAAACACCTTCTTTTATCAATCGTTTAACTTCATCAACAATGTACTCTAGTTCCTCATCAAAATTAGAAAAAGATTCTATCAGAACTTTTCCTTTACTTTCTCTTGTACCATTTAATTTTTTATCGACCTTAAATTTAATAGAGTCTATTACTTTATTGACTGCAGTAATTATGTGCTTACCAGAGCGATAATTATCCTTTAAAGTAACCTTTTTTTGATTTTCATTAAAACTAAAAACTAATTCGGGAGAAGAACCGCGCCATTCATAGATATTCTGGCAATCATCTCCGATAACGCATAGATTGTTGTTTTGGATGAGGCTGATTATATCTATCTGGACATTATTCAGATCTTGAGCTTCATCAATCATTATAGCTCTAAATTTCTTTGAATAATGCTCTTTTAACTCATTATTTGTTCTAAATAACTTTAAACTAAGGAGCAAAATATCATCAAGATCAAGAAGATTAAGTTTTCTTAATTGCACTTCATACTGTTTATAGACCTTATTCACTTTTTTTCTTAACATTGGGTCTATGTAGATAACATCATCATCAAACGCCTCTTCAATTATTCCCTCACCTATATTTTCATCAATACTAAGATTTTCAGAAAGATTTTCGGCCAGGATGCCACGATTCTTGAACTTCCCTATCCACCTAATAAAATAGCTAATATTATCAGCTTTTACAGGAATATTCTCTTCCTTGAGAATTTGCCGCATTATTTTTTTCTTATCCGAATCATCAATTAGATTAAAGTAAGGATCTAACTGGATGGATTGCGCATTGGCTCTAAGTATTTTTAAGAATAAAGAGTGCATAGTCCCGACATAGGGTGGCTCTACGCCGGTTCTTTTGACTATCTTTCTAATCATATCCTTAGCAGCTTTATTTGTAAAAGTAGTCATAAGTATTTCAGATGGTTTATATCCATGATTTTGGATCATATTTACATATCTTTCAACAATTGTTGTTGTTTTACCTGTCCCTGCACTTGCGATTATTAGTAGATTACCCTCTACAGAGTTCACGGCTTCTTGTTGTTCTTTATTCAAATTTTTACTTTCCATGCAATTAGAATTTGACCTTTTTACTTCTTTATAGGATTATCGCTTATTTAGAATTATCCCGGCTTTTTTTCAGGGATTTTTTTATGTCCATAAACTTAAAACCACATTCTTTAGAATGTGGTAGTAGCTTTACTGTTTTAAGTTTTGGATCATCCTAAAAACAAGTGCCAATCAAACCCACACTTTTAAGTGTGGGTGGCACATTGTTTTTTTGATAAAAAATTAAACAAATATAGAAAGAAATAAATACTTGTAAGAATAAGAATTTTTATGGCAAATATAAAACAATTGCTACAGTTAGGGGCCCTAACTTACGGAGTATATTTATTACTCTGTTTTGGTTTGGCTCTGATACAGAAGTTATAATTCAATTTCTGTAGGGTCCGGTTGTCGGACCATTTTATATTCCAATGAAAATCCTCGACATCCCAAAACAAAACCGCCCAAGAGAAAGATTTCTTATTTATTAATTTCAATAGCAGGCTTTCGCCTTATGAATGGGTTTGTTTAGCGGGTTATAGTTGTTTAGTGGGGGTTTCGCAGAGATGATGAGGTATCCTCCGGATGTTAAGAGGTGTGGGGAGATAAAAAGGAGGAGATGAGGGGATGAAAAAACTAAATCCTAGCTTCAGGATTGCCTAGAAGAACTTGACCAAAATAATTATTCCATAGGGCTCCAGCAACTTGAAATGAACCTTCTGAACCTTGTTCAAGAATTTTATTAATTTGTTTTAGAATATTATTTTTAGAATTTTCATTTGCAACTTCAGCAGTATTACCCTTAAGAATAGATATCGGAACTAAATTAGCCGGTTCTAAAAAAAGCCTGGCAAGATTATCTTTAAGCGGATTTGCAATCCACTCCTCATTTATATAAAATTGAAAGGGTCGATCATAACCTATGAAGCAACCACTTAGAGAATTTTTTATAACCTCCAGGCCTAATTTTTTTGCTGCATGACAGGAACGAGCATAGGTTATTCTATTTTTTAACAAATCTTCATTTAAACCCAATTTAAGTATAGGGCATTTTTGACCCCAGATTTCTACATCAGAACCATGCCCATTTAAAATAATAAGGTTATAATCCAGCTTTTTAATGGTTTTATTAAATTCCTCTAAATTTACATCCTTATCTTCAAGTTTTTTAATAGAGATTAATCTTTCTTCTGCTTCTTGAATTGAGGACTTTGATTTACCCCCATTTTCGAAGAAAATATCATCAAAGTCCTCTTTGAGAGTTTGGGATTTTAGGGTTATTCCAAACTCTCAATTATCAAAGTTGAGAATTTAGAGAGATATTCAGTAACATTATCATGTCTGGGCAAAGTAATAATCATCCCCTTTTTCATAGTAGATTAAACCGAAGCAATTGCTTTTGTGAACTGCCCATTTATTAAAGCTTTTAGAAATAATAGATGTGAAGCTACAATTTGCTTGCCTACTTCATCTTCTTTATTGATATGCTCCATTATTTCTTGTTTGCTGAAAGTACCAAAAGAGCCAATAGCAAGTCTATAATTTGAAGGAAATTGCGCATCAATTCTGGCTAAAACTACCCTTTTAACTTCTTTATTCAATGCATGAGATTCATTTTTATAGGTCATAGTAAATTCATATTTTCCAAGCTTTTTAAAATCTTGCTTCCAAGTTCGGTTTGATTCTTTATTTCAAGATAAGCGCTATTCCAAGTATAAGTTTTATTATCTATGACTACTAAAATATCTTCTCTCAAAGCATCTGGAATATTAGCATAACTCTTTAAAAATTTAGTTCTTTTATCTTCCTTCTCGCCAGTTTCTTTCTTCATATTATTCTTAAGAAACTGCTATTTAAGAATTTATCGAAAAGCATTAAAACTCCAACCCCTTTATTCTTTTATCATTATTTCATCATGCCCATCCTTGACATCCCAAAAACAGAACAGGTCGAGAGAACGCTTTACTCCATTCTATTACAATTCGTCTTCCCGTACTCAAAAATCTCTCCAAACCCATTATCAACAATCGCTTTATTCACAAGAACATTATACTCTCTTACACCCACCTCAATATCAATACTTATCCAAGCCAGAGTTCTATTATATTTATCAAGCCCCTCTCGTTTAATAGTTACATCTTTTCCTAGTATCAGCGCAGAAAGATAAGCGCTCGCTTCTTCATATCCTTTATCGCCAATTTCCGGAGTATCTACGCAGAGCAGTCTAACCCTTTCTCCAGAGGCAGTATCAAAAGTATCTCCATCAATAATAGATATGGCTTTCTCCAACGAAGTTTGTTCATTGTTTTTATCATAAATTAGTTTGAGTGCGAAAGAGATTGCGAGTATGAGCAAAGTTAAAGTTGTTAGGATTATTAGGGTGGTTTTGATTTTTGTTTGCATGATTGAAAGAGGCGAGTGGTGTTTTTAGGGATTGCGGTATGAGAATTTCCATCAAACCGCAACTTCAATCTGATCCATATTTTCAAGAATAATTTCAGGTTCACCTTCGTATTCCTTAATTAATCCTTTAACTCTTACTAATTTATTCTCGAAGTAATCTTCGGGATTTTCAGGAAATTTATACAAATCTGAAGAAAAAACAACTGCAGTAAAGCAGGAATTGGGGTATGGTTTTTCAAAATTAATAAACAAGGTGTTTGTCTTACTTTTATAAACATCAACAATCATTCCCTCAATAATCTTTTCTTGGTTCATATAGTTCCCTGCGCTACATGCACCAATAGCAGCCCCTAAAAGAGATTTCCATTGAACATTCTGCCCATCTGTACTTAGTGTCTGTGCTACTTGCGTAGTCCCACTCCATTTGCATCCAATTTTATCTTCTCTAGCTTCTTGCTCTGCAGAAATTATTTCTTCTTTATACTTTACATTTTGCGGATAAAATCGCGCTATTGCCAAACCCTCTTCAACCATCTGCAGATTTATATTTTTGCTTTCTAGAAAGATATAACGTAAATATCTTCCGTATTGATCCTTGTCCTCAACATCTTTTTCTAATTGAACTTCTTTGCTAAGCAGTAATTCTTCTATTCTATCTTTGGCTGAGCTGTAACAAGGATAGCCTTTTTCATCAGAATCAATACCCAAAAGTCTAACATTCTCGCCATTTACAATTACAGTATCTCCATCAATAACTTTTGTAACAACCCCTTCATCATCAAATTGAATTGATATTGTCTTTCCAGTAGTCCTAGAATTATCTCCAATGTCATTTTTATTAGTAATGTAAAAACCTGCGAAAATGAATGCTCCAATTATAAACGCCGCGATTATGATAGCCAAGGGTATTTTGTTCTTCATGTATTTCTAAGAAAACCTAAGAATTTAAGGATTGTGGTATTTGAGTTGTTCTAGTTGTTCAGCAGGGTTTCGCAGATATCCTACGATATCCTCCGGATGTTAAGAGGTGTGAGGGGATAAAGAAGGGGTGAGCGAGTTTTAATAATCTTCATCAAAAGTTTTAGCACCTTCTTGAATCAATAATGAATTCCCCGAGGGAAGTATATAGTCTGTATTTTTAGATTTAAAGACACGTAGTTCTTTATTATACTCTCTAGCTTTCATTGCAGCGTGCATCGTACCGCCATCAATACTAGACTCAATCACAAAAACCTTTTCTGAAAGTGCACTTTGCAAGCGATCCCGGGCGATGAAAGTATAATTTGAAGCAACTTGTTCGGGAGGATATTCTGATAAAATAAGACCGCCACTTGTTATAATTTTTTCACATAAATCATTATTTTTTTTATGATCCATCGTATTTATTCCCTGTCCTAAAATTGCAATAGTCTTGCCTTTGTTCCCAATACAGGCTTTATGGGCTTCAATGTCTATTCCTTCAGCAAGTCCGCTAACAATTACATATTTTTTGGATAATTTTTTAGAAAGATTATATGCAACTACTCTACCCTCCTCAGAAGGTTTTCTTGTTCCAACAATAGTTGCACATTTTTGAAATGCTAAGCGAATATCTCCTTCATAAAATAAAATTACGGGTAAATCTTTTAATGATAAGAATGATTTTGGATAATCTAAGTCAAAATAAGTAATCATTTCTATAGAGCTTTCTTTTATATTCTCAAGTAATTTTATAGCCTCATTATGGGCTTCATTTAAAACTTCAAAATTATTAATTTTAACTCTTGGAAAATTCTGGATGATTTTAAATAACTCTTCCAATTCTATTTTTTTATTGCCAATAGAGTCCATAATTCTCTTAGCAGTAATATTTCCAATTCCTTCAATATTTTTTAATGTTAATAATAGAATATTTTTCTCCATGTTAGAATGTTCTGCTTTCGTCAGTCTTTCCTAAAACTAAGCAGATAATAGATCTAGGATGTTTAGGATATAAAGACTGCATAGCCGCTACCAGTGATACTCGAGTAGTAGTTATGTCATCGAATAATAATATATCTTTATTCTTAATCAATTCTTCATTTTCGATACTCAGGCTATCTTTTTCTTTTGCTATCTCTTCATTAGTATAACCTCTTCCAGATATTCCATGTCGAGCAGGCATAATATATTTTCGCTTAATACAGTCAGTTCCATCTATCCAATCACCATTACATAATCCTTTCGCAACTCTCTTAATGCCTGAATCATTTATTGAAGCATTATGAGAAGGAACTACAACAAGAGTAAACTGCCCTTTCCTTGTTAGATTCTTTTTGAGTCGATTAATCATATCTTCAATTGCAGGATTTTCTTTATTTTTTATATGCCTAATTAAGTCAGACCTATGTCCAAATTGTTTCTTACTAACGGGATGATAAACGCAAAAATAATAACCTCCTGCAAAATCACTAAGTTCTTTAAATTCTGTTTCAGGAAGGAATATTTTTTCCTTTAACTCTTTAAGATGGGACATTGTATAAGTTCTAGTCTCCTCTTTAGAAACAGAGGGAATAACCATTTTTAGACTCTTGACTTCTCCTGGTTTATGCTCCGAGCAGTACCAACCTTCCGGAGGAAAATTAACTGTTCCTTCTTCACCACATATCTTGCATATTCTTATTGCCATGTTTTGTTTATTCTCAGAATTCGGTCCGAGTGCCTACACACCCCTTTGTTTTAGGTAGACTCGCCTTTATTTAAGGATTTGGGTTTTCGGGTTATCCGGGGCTATGCGCGGTTTGGGGGATGATTGGGTATTGGATGATAACGAATGGGAAAACAATAAAGCTTAAATAAAATAGATTGATTATTAAACAATGAAGATTAAAGAGTTACCAAAGCAAAATAAGCCAAGAGAGTGCTTTCTTAAACATGGACTGGAATAAGCTAAACCAATTCTTTCCAAAGCTTTCGCATTTTATCCAATCGATTTTCGGTCAACTTTATTGACCTTGTTTCTTTTTTAGATTTTTTATCAGATTTAATAAAGGGTATATTGAAATAAGTTTTGAAAGGAGGAATAGTATTTAATTCCATAAACTCTTTTGAGGTATACTCTCTAAATTCCCACTGCCCCTTATTTTCAAAGGCTAAAATAAACCAAAAACGACCTGGATTTTCAATTGCAGCATTCCATTCTGTCAAGGTAGCGGCACCAAAATAATTTTTAGTTTGTCTTGTGAACTTTATTTCAAAGTAATATTTTATCTTACCTTTCAAAGCCGTAATGTCTGCTGGAGTAGAAGTTATTTTTATAGAATCATATTCCTTTTTGTTTTCCAAGAATTTTTTAAATGCTTCTTTGGCTGGAAGATCGCTTTTTAGGTTTATTTTCTCCATAAATCTAATAGGGGGATGTGGTCTTTAAGCGTTCCGGTCTAGATGTAGTTCATTTCTTTCCCATCTTCCCTTTAAAATATTCTTCAGTTTCTTTGTCTGTAAAATAAACATAACATCCCTTTAGACCTCTAGACATAAGTGTGCGATAGGTATTCTTGATAAGAATACTCGCTTTTTCATCAGCTTTTTTTGAATTTATTTTATAATCTCGATAATATCCGTTCAATGATTTATCTGTTTTGGCACGTTTTTTTGGCGAGGTAATTACTTTTCCGCCCCTCACTACTAAATCTGGACCAATAATAACTCCAACATAATCTACTTCCAAACCCTGACAAGTATGAATACAACCAACTTCTCTTACAGATTTAGGAGAAATAATCCAAAGGTTCCCATCTGTTGCTAAATTCCATCTCATCTCGAATTTATACTCGGGCATCACAATATCATAAGAATTCTTATTACCCTTACTAATCCAATCCCAACAATATCCCGCAACAAGGCGTGCCTTGTTGTTTATCTTATTTTTTTCAAAGATTAATTCTCTCAGTTCATTCGGAGAGTCAACGATTTTAAAATCATATTTTGCTCCAGTTAGAGATCTATTTGCAGTTTCTTTTATCTGAAGAACATCGTCTAACCAGGCCAAATATCCATCAGATCCATTACATCTAAATTGAGATTCGAGCTTCAAATAATGCACTTTTACTCCCAACTTATTAGCCCACTTTTCTATTTCTTCTTTTTCGCCAATATCTGACCAAGTAACCTTTTGATCTTCATCAAGAAAGAAAATACAAGATTTGGCAGATTTTATTAGTTCTTTTATCTGATTTTCTCCATAATTCTTAAACATCCCAGACTTTTCATTAAGTCTATGTGCTTCATCAACGACAAGAGAATCGAAAGTATTCTCTTTGCAGTCAGTATAAGATCCAGACCCAGTAAACATATTAGAAATATGTGTTTTTTTCAATGTTCCAGTAAGTTTACTTTCAAAAACATCTCTAGGGGCAGAATTTTTAGTAACATACCGGGTATTAAGACCTAGTTTCGTTAGAGCAACTAGCAAATTAATAGCAACAACAGACTTCCCAGTACCTGGCCCGCCTTCAACAATTAGCACATTTTTATTATCTTTACTTGACTTTTTACCCAAAGATAATGCTTCTTCATATACCACTTTTTGGTCGTCAATAATTACAAATTCCTGATTTCCTTTTATCATAGATACCAAACTATCTGCAAGACTTTTAGAGGGTTTTATCTCTCCGTTTTCGATTCTATAAAGTATATTCTTTTTATCCCCGTATCTTACATGTTTAGCTATAAACTCTTGCAATGCTTCCTTATCTTTATTGCAAAAAGCAGGAGATTTATTCAAATAATCTTCATAAAATTTATTTTTAATAACTGATTCATCTGTACAATTATGTAAATAAGCGCAGGGTAACAATATCATTCCTTCTTCATATACTGCTGAATTAAATCCTTGAAGAAGTGTTGAATAAGACCACGCCTGATAAGAGGGATGTAGTTCTTCGCTTAAACCATGCTTAAAACGAGTTAGTACTATAGCATCTTTTTCAGTAAGCTCTATATGTGTCCATTGTTTAAGCTCTATTATTATTACTATCTCTTTACCTGCTTCGTTTTGACCAGTAATAATAAAATCTATCCTATTTTTTGTTCTAGCAATTGAATATTCTATAGCAACTCCTGAATCATCGGGAATAATCTTGGTATTTAATATATGATACATTGCTCTTCCTAAAGAGTTTTGCCAAGAGATATATTCAGAACTGTCGGGTTTTATATCAATATTCAATTTTTCTTTTACACGCGATCTAATTATTTCTTCTATACTATTAGAGGCATCTTCTAGAAATTTTTTCTTATTAGTTTGGTAGACTATCATTTTTAGAACTCATTATACTTTTTACTTGATCCTCTAGCCTTTTCCACTGGATACTTTTTTTCACTTTTTGCCATTTTTCTCTTAAATGCTTCTGAAAGGTCCACGTCATATTTTTGAGCTAGTCTACATAAGAAATATAAAACATCAGCCATTTCATCTTCTATATCTTCTCTTTTTTTAGGATCTTTAAAAAATTCATCCATTTCCTTTTCGGATTTAAATCTAAAATGTTCTAGAACTTCAGCGGCTTCAGTTATTATGCCTATTGCTAATTCTTTAGGATTATGAAATTGATCCCAATCGCGATCGTCACAATATTTCTTAACATAGTCTTTAATGTCCTGAATTTTTGTTTCTTTATCCATCTGCCCTTCAAGAAAACTAACTTTTAGTATATAAAGTATAAGCGAATTTTAAAGGGGTTAAACATTTTAAAGTCTAACCCCTTGTGTTATTATTCAGACAACACAAATATATCAAAAAGAGAACAAAGAAAAACCTTTCTATTCAGTCAAACTCATATTTCAAAATCACTGGGAAAATTATAAGAAAACACATAGCCCTAGGGAAATTGAAATAGAAGAAGTAGAAAAGATGCTTTCTTGTAAAGATGAGAACAGGGGAGGATTTTGGTATTATTGTAAAACTTGTAAGGAATATAGGTTTGTTCCATTTAGTTGCAATTCAAGATTATGCTCTTGCTGTGGCAAGAGATATGCTGATCAATGGGCATCAATGTTGG
>Ga0082335_1006736_pt1 | contig 14493 bp, 14 predicted proteins | sample Subgrocontami58m_FD_72375 | JGI IMG/M metagenome (GOLD analysis project Ga0082335, IMG submission 72375) | Subsurface groundwater microbial communities from S. Glens Falls, New York, USA - GMW37 contaminated, 5.8 m (SPADES assembly) (version 2) ...
GCCATTTTCATCAACAAAAAAAATCCTGTCAGCGTCGCCGTCAAATGCAATGCCAAAATCGCATTTTTTATCTTTCACAGATTTTTGAAGCTCGATAAGGTTTTCGTATTTGGAAGGATCTGCGGGATGGTTTGGGAATGAGCCATCGAGCTTGAAGTAAAGCGGCACGATTTTTATCTGTAGATACTTATAAACAAGCGGAATTATTTTGCCTGCCATTCCATTGGCTGCGTCAACAGCAATTGTAAGTTTTTTGAGTTTTTTTACGTCGATAAATTTTTTGACATGAGTTACATAGGCTTTCAGAATATTTTTTTTAATGAATTTGCCTTTTTTAATTATCTTTGTTTTTTCATAATGCTTGTTTTCAATTATTGATTTTATTTTTCTCAATCCAGTGTCCTCATTTATCGGGATTGCATTATTTCTGCAAAATTTCAATCCATTATATTGTGGCGGATTATGCGAAGCTGTAAACATAATAGCAGGCTTATTTAAAAATCCGGATGCAAAATAAACTACGTCTGTGCAGACTTGCCCGATAAAAATCGCGTTTGCGCCTTGTTCTGTTACCCCTTTCATGAAAGCTCTGCTCAATTTTGGAGAAGAAACTCTCATGTCAGTTCCAACAATAACATCTTTTGCTTTGAGAAAATAAACAAAAGCCCTTCCTATCCTGTAAGCTATATCTTCTGTCAAGTTTTGCCCGTAAATTCCTCTTACGTCATAGGCTTTGAAGATTTCGGATAGCATTTTTAGGTTTTTATAACCTCCTTAAGAAACTGCTCTGCATTCAATATTTTAAATTTTCTGGTTTTTAACTCTTTTAAGAAATGCCTGTTTTCTGAAATTAAGAAATCTGCATTTTCTTTGTCAGCAAATGCTGCAATAACAGCATCACCTTTTTTAAGTCCGCAATTCTTATATTTAACTAACAAATTTTTGTCTATTAGCTTATCATCGTACTTAATTATCCCAGAATTGATAAAATTGAATAGTTTTCCTTGATAGTTTTTTGGGATATTGCCTAAAATTTCTTTTACTATTTGCCTGCTTACGCGAAAATCAAAATTTTCACTTAATTTGCCCAAGCCCTGAATCAGAAAGATTGGGTATTCTTGATTTCCAATCAATCCAAAAACAAATTCGTTAGTATCAAGAATAACAATTGGCTTATCCGTATTCTTCATCATATACCTTTTCTCTTGTTTTTCTCAGCCTTTTTATTATTTGCTCTTTCGACATTTTAGCAAGCTCTGTATTCTGAAGGTCTGCCCTTATCTCTTTTACCAGCCTTTGCCATTCATCCTCTTCACCCAATAACTGCTGGTCTTCTTTTAGCTCTTTCCTTAAGCTGCTTCTAACTAAGTCGGAAAAATTCGAGTAAAGCCCCTTCTCTACCAAGTGCTTTGACTTCTCAAACAACTGCACAGGCAGTGTTATATTCACCTTTCTGAATTCCATAAATATCACCTGAATAGCACCTGAATACGTATTGGTATAAAAAGGTTGCGGTTTTTTTTTGGGCAAGCTACTATTGGTGTAAAATGTTACAACACAAGCCGACGACTTGGTGATGACTTTGGCATAGGTTTTTAACTACTTAATAATAACTACAAAACCGAAAGCTTTAAATAGGTGTAATTTCTTATATGTGAAATACTAGACACTAAAAAATTACTAAATACATAACATTTTCAAAATTTAGGACTATGGCAATTCGTGAAGAAGTTTATGAAAGGGTACGTCGGGACAAGGAGAATTACGGTAGTACGTGGTATATCTCATCTTTCAATAATTTTACGCTGAACTTACTGTTGGGACTATCTCCAAACGTAACACGTACGCCCAAATTTGAAGGGGACATCCGAAAAGCAATTGTTGAAAGTGGTTTCACTATTGAAGACGTTATAAAACTTTTGCATGAGATAGAGGAAGCAATGAATAAAAAACGGAGTATTGGATTAGCACATGATAGAATGCTCTATGTTGGGAATGAAAGGAAAATAAAGGACCTTGAGGGGAGATTAGATAAGGCCTATGATAAAATGGTTAATGTACTTAGTAAGGTAAATGAAGAATTAATGCCAATTTATGTTAAATTAAGAGAGATGGGTTACTCAGATAGGAATCTATGTGGCTAAGGGTTAGGATAGCTTTTTCTTCTTCCTATTACAAATAGGATTTATTGCGGAGAAATATATTAAAAAATTTAAACCAGATTCTGTATGATTCTTATATTGTTTTTTGCAATAATGATTAAACTATGAGGAGGTACTTCTAAAATGCCCAAAACAACCAAACTATTTTTTACCCCAAATCACCCTCATCTTCCTCAAACAGAGCAATGCCTTTCCAATTTTTTTCTGCAATCTTGTACCTTTCAATGTTGCCGATGTCGAACCACTGCCCTGCAAATGGAAATCCCCTTAATCTTCCTAATTGCGCAAGCTTTGGAAAAACGTCTTTTTCAAGCATTGAAAATCCGTCAGGAATCATGTCGATTACTTGAGGCTCAAGTATGTAAAAGCCAGCATTGATTAAATTGGAAGGGGGATGTGTTGGCTTTTCAACAAACTCAATTATGCGGGAGCCGTCAAGCCTTGCAACTCCGTAATGGCTTGGCTCATCAACAGTTGTCAAAGCAATTGTTGCCAGGGCATTTTTTCTTTTGTGCAGCCTGAACATTCTTGGAATGTTGATGTCCTTCAGCTCATCGCCATTGGAAACAATAAAGCTGTCTTTCAAGTGCTTTTTTGCCAATTTTAACGGCCCTGCTGTTCCAAGAGGCTCATTTTCCTCTACATAGGTTATGTTCATGCCAAAATTACTCCCATCTCCAAAATGCTCTTTTATCTTGTCCCTTAAGTAGCCAACACACAAAACAACATCCCTTATGCCATATTTCTTCAGCAAATCAAATAAATGCTCCGCTATAGTCTTGCCTTGAACTTCAAGCAGCGCTTTTGGCAGTTTGTCTGTTAAGGGCTTTAATCTTGTGCCTCTTCCTCCAACTAAAAGGACTGCCTTGCTTGGTATGTTAGTGCCAAGAGCCTCTGCAAGCAATACCTCTATCTCCTGAGACCTGTTCTTTCTGTCTATGCCGTCTATTCTCTTGTCAATCTGGCTTATCAGATTCTTGTCAAGAGTTATTGTAACGCGTTCTTTCATTTTTATGTTGGATTTTTGATTTTTGCCCAATGGCAAAAATCCTTCTTTTTGGTCAAGCTTTTTAACGTAAGTTAAAAAGGTTGATTTATAAATCTTTTGTTTTTCGTATGATAAAGTATGATAAATGGAAAAGTTTATATATAAGATATTCTCCTCTGCAGTTCGGGGGAAATATGGACAGAAACTTAGCTTTAGAATTTGTAAGGGCAACAGAAGCAGCTGCACTAAGCTCAGCTTTGTGGATGGGAAAAGGAAATGAGAAGTCAGCAGACCATGCAGCTGTTGAGGCAATGAGAAAAGCCTTCAGCATAATTGACATGGACGGCACTGTTGTCATTGGAGAAGGAGAGCGTGATGAAGCGCCTATGCTTTACATTGGCGAAAAAGTTGGCTCTGGAAAAGGCATGAAGCTCGATATTGCTGTTGATCCTTTAGAAGGAACAACTATAACAGCAAGAGGAGATCCAAATGCTATGTCAGTACTTGCAGCAGCTCCTGCTGGGACTTTGTTGAATGCTCCTGACACTTACATGGAAAAAATTGCAGTCGGCCCAAAATGCGCTGGAGTAGTTGACTTGGACGCTTCTGTGCACGAGAACTTGCACGCTGTTGCTAAGAAGCTCGACAAACCGATTGATGAGGTAACTGTTATAATTCTTGACAGGGACAGGCACAAGCAATTAATTGAAGAAGTTAGAAAATGCGAATGCAGAATAAGATTGATAAGAGATGGGGACATTGCAGGGGCTTTGGCTCCAGCAATTGAAGATTCTGGAGTTGATATTTTGATGGGAACAGGAGGAGCGCCAGAGGGAGTGATTGCAGCAGTTGCTTTAAAATGCCTTGGCGGCGAGATACAGGGAAGACTAAAGGCAAGAAATGACAATGAAATACAAAGGGCAAAAAAAATGGGAATTTCAGACATCAACAAGAAATTAACAATGAAAGATTTGGTAAAAAACAATGAGGCAATGTTCGCAGCAACTGGAGTTACAGACGGCACAATCCTAAAAGGAGTTCAATTCCTAAGCCACGGTGCAAAAACCCATTCAATCGTAATGCGCGCAAAGACAAAGACTGTAAGGTTTATTGAGGCAAGACATTCATTTGAGCATTTCCCGGAATATTAAAAATTAAAATAAATTCACATTAATAAAAACAATAAAAAAATTTTAAACAAAAAAATGGGAGCGACTTGTCGATAAATGCTTCGCATTTTCGAGCACACTCGAAAACTATAAGTTTTCGATGAATCTACGATTTTCGACATTTAGCTGCAAAGTGCAGAAAGTAATCCGCTTGTGAATATTTTGTTGAATGTATAGGCGAGGAGTAACTTAATGGCAGAAAAAGTTACGCCGAGCACAAAAATATGCGACGAAGTCGCGGATTGAAGATTTATGATAGTTAATTAAAACTAATAAAATAAAAAATCATAGGTGAAATTTATGAGCCAAGACTTAAAACAAACAATAAAAGATATGGTAATAGCTGGCAAAGGTATTTTGGCTGCCGATGAAAGCGTTAAGACTGCTACAAAAAGGCTGGCAAGCATTAATGTTGAATCGACAGAGGAAGCAAGAAGGCAATACCGAAATCTTATATTGAATGCGCCGGGCATTGAAAAATACATCTGCGGGGTTATCCTGTTTGAGGAAACGTTAAGCCAGAAAACAGATAGCGGCATTTTATTCCCAGAGCATCTCGCTAAAATTGGTGTTGTGCCGGGAATAAAGGTTGATGAAGGCTTGGCCGAATTTGATGGCTCAATTGAGCAGTATACAAAAGGGCTTGAAGGGCTTGGCGACAGGCTTGAAAAACACAAAAAATCCGGCTGCAGGTTTGCCAAGTGGCGAGCGGTCTACCACATCACAAAAGACACTCCGACTGAAATGGTAATCAAGAGAAACGCGCAGGATCTTGCCAAGTATGCAAAAATATGCCAGGAGCATGGGATTGTTCCAATAGTAGAGCCTGAAGTTTTAATTGACGGCACTCATTCAATCGACACTTGCTATAAAGTTACAGAGAAAGTCTTAAAGGAGGTTTTTGCAGCATTGAAGAAAGAAAATGTTATGATTGAATTTATAATACTAAAGCCAAGCATGGTTATTTCTGGAAAAGAGGCAGAGCATAGGGCTGATGTTGACGAGGTTGCAAGAAAAACAGTGAAATGTTTAAAATTTACTGTACCCGCAGAATTGCCAAGCATTAACTTTTTGTCCGGCGGGCAGACACCGCAAGAGGCGACTGCCCATTTAAACAAAATGCACACTTTAAATGAAAGTCTGCCATGGTATGTGAGCTTTTCTTATGCAAGGGCATTGCAGGACCCTGCATTAAAGGCATGGCAAGGAAAAGAAGAAAATGTTCCTAAAGCGCAAAAAGCGTTCTTAAAACGCGCTAGACTGAATAGTTTGGCAACAATGGGAAGATATGCAGAGCATATGGAAAATGAGTAAAATATTAGGGTGATAAAATGGCAATCAAAGTTGGACTTGTTGGATATGGAACGATTGGAAAAAGAGTTGCTGATGCAGTTGCAATGCAGAAAGACATGAAGCTCGTTGGAGTGACAGCGCATTCCTACAGCTTCAATACAGAGGTTGCAAAGCAAAAAGGCTACAAGATATTCACAGTTGACGGCGAGGGAGATTTAAAATTAAATGGGGTTGTCCCAGACGGCGACATAAACAATTTGATTGAAGAGGCTGATGTAATAGTCGATGCTACTCCAAAAAAAGTTGGAAAGGAAAATCTTGACAAATATTACAAGCCGAAAAAGGTAAAGGCAATATTTCAAGGGGGAGAAAAACATGAAATAGCAGGCACAAGTTTTGTTGCGCAGTGCAATTATAATGAAGCAATCGATAAGAATTATGTCAGGATTGTGAGCTGCAATACAACAGGACTATGCAGGACTCTGCATGCTGTTGACCGAAAATACGGTATTATGAGTGTGTATGCAACAATGATAAGGAGAGGTGCTGACCCATGGGATATTCATCACGGGCCTATAAATGCAATTGTTCCTGTCTTGGAAATGCCAAGCCATCATGGGCCAGACGTGCAGACTGTTCTGCACAACATAGAGATATTCACAACTGCGCTTAGCGTGCCGTCAACCTTGATGCATCTGCATACAGTTACTATTGATTTGAAAAAAAGGGCTAATGTCGAAGATGTGATAGAATTATTCAAAAATTCCACAAGGATAAGGGTTGTGAGGAACGCAGAGCATTTGCGTTCAACGGCAGAGATAATGGAGCTTGCAAGGGACATGGGAAGATTAAGAGGCGATATGCCTGAAATCTGCGTATGGCAGGAAGCCATTGGAGTGATTTCAAACGCCTACAACAAGCTTCTTTACATGCAGGCCATCCACCAGGAATCAGATGTAATACCCGAAAATATAGACTGCATAAGGGCGATGATGGGATTCAAAGACGGAGAGAAGTCAATAAAGATGACGAATGAGACGTTTGGGATAAAGTAAACTTTTCTTAATGAAACACTTAAAGGGGTTGCTATACAATGCTATTAACGTTTAGCATAAACTTCAAATAAATTTTCTTTGTTGTTGTATAGGATTCTGATGTCCCTTGGTTTTATCCTTCCAGTTAACATTAGTCCATCTAATATTTTAATAAGTCCCCGATAATCAACCTTTTTTTCAAAAGTGTGTCTTTGAAGTGAAGGGACTTCCCAACTTTCAATTTTGTAAGCTATGTAATTACCCCCATAACTCCCATTCTGCCCCAATTTTATTAGCCTTATTTCTCTCGGTATTCTACCCTTCTCATTAATAGCTTTCATAACATTGTGCAGAACACTGGCATTAACAATATCCATAAACAACTCGTAATTGCTTAATTCTTTTTTTAAATATTTGCTCAAAGAAGGCTTTGGCTCGGTTCTATTTTGTGTGTATCTACTTACCACGTCAAATTTTTCGTATAACCGAACTATAGCATTTGGGTGTTTTTGCACGATAGGGTGGGGTGGACTCATCCTGCTAAAAATATGTAGAGCTTCTCCAAATTCAGTAACTTTTCCCATTACTAAATAAGGTTTTTTACCAGCTTTGATATCTCTAGAAAAATCACACATTTGAGCAAGTGAGAAGAGAACATACTCATTCTGTCGCTTATTTAAAGATTTTCGCTCTTGCGCTTTCCTAATTGAACTATGTTCTAATATTCCTAAGTCTAAAACCCGCGCTTCTAACGCCATTTTACCCCCAACAATTACACTAAGAATTAGTTTATATCTTTATAAATTTACCTATCTTAAAACTTCTCCCCTCAAATCAAAGCTCGTAACATCTGTAATATTCACTTCAATTTCGTCCCCTAACTTGAAATTGCCTTTAACAACAACTGGCTTGTAGCAGTAATTCCTTCCAATCCATGAATCATTTTTTCCTTTTTCATCAATTAAAATTTTTCCTTGCCAGCCGAGCCATTTTTTGTTGTTTTCATAAGCAGTCTGTTTGTACAAGCCCGTCATCAGCCTTGACCTTCGCTTCATGGTGTTTGTTGAAAGCTGCTTCATCTTTGCTGCAATCGTGCCTTCTCTTGCAGCGTATCTTGACAGATTCAAGGCATCCGGCTTTATTTTTTTTATCAGGCTTAATGACTCATTAAACTGCTCTTCTGTTTCTGAAGGGAACCCGACAATAATGTCTGTTGATATTGTAATTTCTGGGATTTCTTTTCTAAACGCTTCGACAACATTAACAAAATCTTCAGCATTATATTTTCTGTTCATTAATCTTAATATCTCATTGCTGCCAGACTGCACAGGAATATGCAAAAACTTGAACATTTTTGGATGTTTGTAAATCTCAATAAGCTTGTCAAGTATAGAAATTGTATTGCCGGGGTTCATCATGCCCAATCTTAATTTGAAGTCAATTGGAATTGACAAAATCTGCTCCAGCAATTCAACAATCTTCTGCCTGCCAGCTTGCTCAACCATGTAGGCGCCTGTATCATTGCTTGTAATCCAGATTTCTTTGCAGCCTGCCCTCAAATGGGATTTTACGTCTTCTCTTATTGCGTCCATCGGATATGAAAACAATTTTCCCTTTACTAATTTTGTCGAGCAGAAAGTGCAGAAATAATTGCAGCCGTTCAGGATTGGAACAATTCCCACAACAGGATTTTTTCTGACTGAAGGCAAATTGACTTTTTGCTCGTACCTTTTGTCCAAAAGCTCCAAGACCGTTCCGTTCAATGAGTTTTCAACAACAGTTGAGATTCTGCCAAAGTTGTGGGTATTAACGAAGCTTATGCTTTCATCAATCTGTTTTATTTTTGGCACAATGCTTTCTGTTATGCAGCCTGCGACAACAATCTTTTTGTTTGGATTTAGTTTTTTTAATCGCCTGACTTCCCTTAATGCAGTATGGTCTCCTTTGACCGTGCAGATATTGACAACATTGATATCGGATTCATTTTCATCATTGACTATGCCATAGCCAGAATTATCCAAAAGCCCCATCATTATCTCCGATTCCCTTAAATTGCTGCTGCAGCCTTGTGTAATAACGCTTATCTTAGCCATGGTATCAAAGAAAGCATTGGCGGATTTAAAGGTTTTTATTTGAAATTATATTATCCATATTCTATTCTATAAAAAGCAATATGAGAAATGAAATTCAAAGCCAATACAAGTATGTACTTATTGTTTTATCGTTAAGTTTATCTGAGGTACAGTAGATTTATCTGGAGATGGATATTCCTTTCTTACATAATCTAAATTTCTTAATATTAAGTCAAATCTTTTTTTAATTCTCCATTCTTCCGCTTTATGTGCGATTAATCTGAATACTTCACCTTCCCCTGAATCTAATTGATCCTCTGCGTCTATATATGCCTTTAAACCACCCATGCCATCATTTGGATCTTCAGTAATCTTGATTTTATAACGATCACTTTTTTTTGAAGATGGATTAAACATAAGAACATATTGAAGAATAAAACCCTCAATTTTTTTTGCTCGTTGACCACCTTTATTCAGCAGATCTGGGTGCCTTGTAGGTTGTATTAGATTTGAAAGATAACCTCCAATATCGTGCTCATACAGTTTTAATGCAGAATCAATCAGTCTTGGTTCTGGGATTTCGACGGCGGCTTTTAATATTGCATATGCCAAATCGGCTTTAAATTCAAGATTTTCAATATCTGTTCTCTTTGCTCTAATATCTGCCATATCTACAAAAAATCAATAACTGGTATTTAAATATTTCTAGTTGATGTTTACTATAAAGTAGCAATTATTCAAAATAAAAACATTTTATCTCACATACTTCCCTTAACCTTCTCCATTATCCAGCTCGTCAGAACCCTTGTCTCGTATTCGTCAGAGTACGGATTAATTGATGATCTCGCTTAAGAAGAGCAAACCAACAATAAATTTTTCGGCAAACTGCGGAATGAGATTTTGACTATAAGGAACCATTACCTTAATATTCTTGGTATATCAGCCTTCTTTTTATAATTATGTCAAATCTAATCCTCAAAAGCTTTATAAATAGATTATCACTCCCTAGTGATGTGTCTGAACAAACATTATACGACAAGGTTTTTGAACGTCATATTGTTGACATTCTACCTACCGGTAAATACCAAATATTTGTAGGAATTCATCCTATACATGACGTGACAAGTGCTCCTGCTTTTGATGATTTGAGAAAATCCAATTCAAAAGTTGCTTATCCGGAGAGAACTTTTGCAACAGCGGACCATATGATTCCTACTACATCTATGTCAAGACCATTTTCCGATCCTCGTGCAGAACTATTAATGAGTCATCTGGAAAAGAATGCTTTAGACTATGGAATTAAATTCTTTGGTCCGGAAACAGGCAGGCAGGGAATTGTACACATTATTGGCCCTGAACTAGGATTGACACAGCCTGGAATGACCATTGCATGCGGAGACAGCCACACAAGCACTCATGGAGCATTTGGCTCGTTGGCTTTTGGAGTTGGCACAACGGAAGTTGGTTACATTCTTGAAACGCAAACATTGCCTCTTGATAGATTAAAAGTAAGAAGAATAACTTTTGATGGGGAGCTTCCGCAAGGAGTCTATGCTAAAGATGTTATCCTAAAAATAATTGCCACATTGGGAGTTGGTGGAGGAAAAGGCTTTGCTTACGAATATGGAGGAAGCTCTTTCAGCAAAATGAGCATGGAAGAAAGGATGACAGTATGCAATATGAGCATAGAAGGCGGTGCCTTGATTGGATATGTTAACCCAGACAAAACAACTTTTTCTTACGTTAAAGGAAGAGAATATGCGCCAAAAGGAGAAAATTTTGAGAAAGCTGTGAAGGACTGGGAATCTCTTGCCTCATCACCAAATTCAAAATATGACGATGTTGTACAATTTAATGCCAGAGAGCTAGAGCCAATGGTTACATGGGGCACTAATCCAGGACAGGCTATTGGAGTTACACAGTGCTTGCCAAAGCTCACTGATATAATTGACAGCGACAGAAAAACAGCTGAGGCAGCTTATGCACATATGGGTTTTACTCCAGGAGAAACAATTCATGGAACGCCTGTTAATGTGGCATTTATCGGCTCATGCACAAACTCAAGAATAAGTGATTTAAGAGAGGCTGCAAAAATTTTTGAGGGGCGCAAAGTTGCCGATGGTGTCAGAGCATTAGTTGTGCCAGGATCTTACTCAGTAAAATATCAAGCAGAGGCGGAAGGGCTTGACAAGATTTTTGAATCAGCTGGAGCTCAATGGAGAGGCGCTGGCTGTTCAATGTGCCTGGCAATGAATCCAGACAAGCTTTATGGAAGAGAAATTAGTGCATCTTCTTCAAACAGGAATTTTATTGGTAGGCAAGGGAGCCCTGAAGGAAGGACATTGTTGATGAGCCCTGCTATGGTTGCAGCTGCAGCTGTTGCAGGCAAAGTTGTTGACGCGAGGGAATATTTAAGATAAAATGACATCTATTGATGAACTAAAAGTTGTGAGAATTTCAGGGACAGCAATCCCGATACCAGGAGACAATATAGATACAGATAGGATTACTCCTGCAGATGCTATGACAGAGCCTACTTTTGATAGGGCTGTTGAGTATTTATTCAGAGATGCAAGAAAAGCAGACACGAATCACCCCTTAAATGATGACAGGTATCAAGGAGCATCAATTATGTTAGTTGAAAAAAATTTTGGCTCCGGTTCTTCCAGAGAAACTGCTCCTCAAGCAATTATGCGCTATGGAATCAAGGCTCTTGTTGGAGAATCTTTCGCAGTTATATTTGCAGGCAATTGTACAGCATTAGGAATGCCTGCTGCAACTGTATCAACAGAGGACATTGCACATTTAATGGAATACACAAGAAATAATCCAAAAGCAGTTTTCGAGTTGAATTTAGAAGCAAAAACATTGTCGTACAATGGAATATACTTGCCGGTAGAACTTCCAGAGTCAACTAGAATTGCTCTAATGACGGGCGGCTGGAATGCGATGGAAATGCTAAAGGCAAACAAGAGAAAGATAAATGAAGTTGCAGGAAGATTGCCTTATATTGATGGTTACGCCAAATAAATTTGAGGTTGAAATTTAAATGCCAAATAATTACCACAACATCGCTGTAATTCCCGGTGACTTAAATGGAATTACGGTTACCCAAGCTACATTGAGCCTGAGTGAAGCTGTAAGTAGTAAACTAAGCAAACCTATCAAGCATGTTGAATTACCTTTCAATGCAGATTATTTTCTTAGGAAAGAAATGCAACAGCTTGGTGAGGAAGAACTTGCAGAGCTAAAGCAATATGACCAGATTTTTCTTGGGGCAGTAGGAGACCCAAATAAAATTAAGCCAGGTGTTTTGGAAGTCGGTATATTACTTAAAGTTAGGCAAGCATTTAACCAGTATGTCAATCTGCGCCCAGTAATTCTGCCTGAAGGCGTACCATCTATACTTGTAGGAAAAACTTTCAGAGATATTAATTTTGAAATTTGCAGGGAAAACTCAGAAGGCTTGTATGCTGATTTGGGTAAAGTCGATAATCCAGGGACAGAAGAAGAAATAGCGTATCAAACAATGAAATGTACTTATAAGGGAGTCAAAAGACTGGCAGAGTTTGCTGAGCAAAGGGCTTTTGCAAGGAAAAAAGGAGACAAACCAACATTGCATTTTGTTTTCAAGACAAATGTCTTAAAATATGCAGCAGTTCCTTGGATAAGGGTTTTCGAAGAATATGCCAAAAGAAAGGATATTAATTCAAAATATATGCATGTCGATAATTTTGGCGCACAGATGCTGAAAAATCCTGCACAATTTGATGTTGTTCTCACAGAAAATATGTTTGGTGACATAATGACGGACATTGGCGCTGAGTTACAGGGAGGCATGGGAACAGCAGCTTCTGGAAATATTAATCCCTCTGGGCAATATCCGTCAATGTTCGAGCCTGTGCACGGCACTGCCCCTGACAGATGGTATGGGTCTGACGGAAAGCGCGACGCTTCTTTGGTTCAGACAATAAAACCAGAAGCGGCATTTTTGTCTTATGCAATGATGCTAGAGCAGATGGGAGAAACAAAAGCTGCAGAGGCAATTAAAGCAGCAGCACTTAAAAATATACGTGATACTCACTACAATTCAAAAAAATTAGATGAGTTGGTTGAGCAGGCTTGCATATTTGTTAGAAGTTGATAAAACATTCTTAAGAATTGAACTATGTTGCTTAACAAGCAAGTTGACAGTTACATCAACAAGCCTAAATCACCGCTGGGTTCTTAATTCAACGACTCCCTATTCTTTATAATTCCCATAAACACATTTCTCACACTTACCATTACAAAGCCCATACTTAATCGATGTTTTCTTCTTTAAAACACAAAGCTAATATATTTATTAATATTTTTTTATATATTTTGACCTTTCCTTCGACATTATCCATTGTGTGATACATCGAGTTTCATATTCGTCTGGAGTGTGGATGCTTTCATGAATGTCTACCATTCTTGCTGTCTTGCCTGTTAAATCGGCTCTTCTTGCCATGAAGTTCTCTCCCAGATAAGTAAAGCCAAGAACTCCGCCCATCATTGTTTCAGGCATTATGTTGAGCCATTTAAGGGGAACCCTATTAGTCATATCTTCTTTGCTTTCGATATGCTTTTGCATATAATTTTTTAATTGCTGCTTGTAAATTATAAATAGCCTTTCTTCTGCGTAATTGCCTTCATAAGAAATTTTAATGCTGTATGGAGCAACTTTATCTTTGGCATTTTTTTTATTAATTATTTCAGCGGAATAAATTTCTTTTTCTTCTTTTTTGACTTTTATGCTTAATTTTTCATCTGTTTGATTTTCTTCGTATTTTATTGAAATTGAATAATTATCAGTTTGTTCATCATTGCTTTTTTGTCGTCTTAAATTCAGTGAATAGAAAACGTTGTTTTCTCTTATTTCAAAATTTTTATTAGATTTAACATTGTCATTTAAATTTTTCTGTATTAATGCTTCCAATTCATGTAAATCTTTGAAATCAATTTTTGGATTTGAGTTTATTAGATTTTCAAGCTTACCTGTTTTTTGATTTCTTTCTTTTTGTGTTTTTATTTTTTTATCTATAAATGGAACTGCATAATTAACTAAAGTTGACAATAGTTCAAGTTCAATTTTTTCTATAAAAGTGCTTTGATTGTTTGATTTATCCATTCGCCTTCTCAAAAACTTCAACAGCTTCTTCCATTAATCTTTCAGCTTCCTCTTTTTTGTCAGAGTCACTCATAACTCTAAAAATATTTCCTTCTGTCTTTGACGCCCTAAACCACACAAAGGAATTCCTGCCTGTGATGATTTTTAAGCCGCCTTTTAAGCCGCCTGTTTCTTTTATTTCAAAGTTATTTTTTGAGTAATAATCTTTCAAATGATTCTTGATGTTGTTGTGTTTTTCTTTATCAAATTCAATCTTTTTCCCCAGGGTGTAATACTTTGGCAGTTCCTCAATTATGTCATGCAGCTTCTTCTCTTTTTTTGCAGCTATGGATAATATTGCAAGCAATGTTAAAATGCCATCCCTGCATTTTGAAGGCGGGATTATTACCCCGCCGCTTGAGCCTTCGCCTCCGGCAACAGCTTTTCTTTTTTCCATCTCCTGGACAACATTGGTTTCGCCAACCTCGACTTCAATAATTTTTGCGCCGTATTTTGAGGCGATTTCCCTCACAAGCCCGGAAGTTGCGTCATTGATTACAATTGCACGCCCTTTTGGATTTTTTGAATTAGACAAAATCTCATCAACCACTAAAGCCAGCAGATAATGCCCCGACACTAGCTGC
>Ga0082335_1006737_pt1 | contig 14493 bp, 8 predicted proteins | sample Subgrocontami58m_FD_72375 | JGI IMG/M metagenome (GOLD analysis project Ga0082335, IMG submission 72375) | Subsurface groundwater microbial communities from S. Glens Falls, New York, USA - GMW37 contaminated, 5.8 m (SPADES assembly) (version 2) ...
ACATAAACGGAGTTGTTCGTAGAGCACGCAAGATACACGGTTTTCCCATCGGGTGTCGTCGTTGCAGTTTCCAGCATTAATCCTTCGCCAAACTTAATTCGTTTTAATTCCTTATATTTCTCCAGATCAATCACATACAAGGCGCTTTCAGACTGACTGATGATATACGCCTTTTTCCCTCCATTTACAAAATTTATCCCCGTCATGCCCTCACCGCCGGGAAATGTGGTTATGACCTTGTTGCTCTTTACGTCGATTACGGATACCGTCTGGTCGTCATTATTCGGGACAAGCACCTTTGTTCCATCTGGAGACGCATAGGCCCGCCATGGGTTTTGACCTACGGCGATGGTTTTTACGACATTATCCGTTCGAGTATCAATCACTGCCACCTGATGAGAATCCCCATCAGCCGCATATAAATATCTTCCATCCGGGGTTAGTGTCGGATTTGCAATGCCGTTTATTTCGGAAAGTCTTTTGTCCAAATTCAAAGATGCCAATATATGGGTGTTGCCAATATAGATGGTCTTTATGAGCTTCTGGCTTTTTACATCAATAACCCCAATTTCATGTGCGCCGAGGTTCGACACATAGACCTTTGACATGTCGGGCAACATTGAAAAACCATGCGGTTCATAAAAACCAGGGATTCTGTTTACTTCTTTATTATTCACGAGATCGACGATTGAAACAGCGCCCTCTTCCATATCGCCAACATATGCCCACTTCCCATCGTGCGATATGACAAAATGCTCGGGGGCGATGCCTAAACGCACCTTCTTAATCTCCCTGGTTTTCAAATCGACAATTACGGCGTAATTTTTTTGTGTACCCGTAGTAATCAGCCTCTTTCCATCCATAGTTGCCATAGTCATGTGTGGATTGCAGCGGTCGCCGCACTCGATACGGTCGATGACCTTGTTTGTCTTCATATCGATAACGGCAATATCACTAGAATCACGGTTTGTTACAAAGACCACGGATAGAGGATCAAAACCTTGTTTTACGATAGTCTTTCCTTCATTCCCGGCATACACTTGCTGTGACAGTATTCCCATGCCGACTGCACATAGCACTGATAGTCCTATTTTCTTAAACATCGCTTTCTCCTTTCTTAAATTAATACATGTTTCGCCCTTTCAGGGCTAAAATATTTATTTACCTCATACCCAGGGCTGTCGCCCTGGGCTATCTTCTGTCAGCCCTTTGGGCTTTAGAAGAAATAGTTATATTTTTCAACTTATAGCATGGCTTTGATCATCACCTCCTTTCCATTGTATGATTGCATAAGGATTTTCAGTTTGGACACAGATGAACACAGACTTCGTCGTGATGGTTCGACAGACTCACCATGAACGGCACTGCATCCTGAGCTTGTCGAAGGATCAGTCGAACGATTGTCAGGATATTAACTATAACGAACCCGTCGTTATCCGTATGTATCTGCGAAAATCCGTGTCCTAATTTATCGCTTCTCTTTGTGTCTCAGTGACTCCGTGGTTTAAATTAGAATTCAATTTGTGTTCTTATCCCCGCCAGTGTCACTACATCACTGTTTTCTAAACCAACCGGGTCAAATACCGCCTGAAACAACGGGGTAATGGCAAAGTGGTCATTAAAGGCAAATTTATAATATACCTCGGTTACCTGCTCATCGTTGCCATCCACCGACTCTGCATGACCAAAGGCAAAGGCCGTACTGTCATTTACCCGTGAGAGAAAAGGATGTCGCAATTCCAGTCCTGTACTCCAGGCGCTTTTTACGTCAGCGCCATCCGTCTCATTAATTCCATATCTTGCAAAGGCAACGAGTTTTGCAGAAAGATGTTGGTCTATACTCATACCTAATCCTTTATTCTCGTTTCTTCCACCATTAATTTTTGCCCATAGCCGGTATGTACCCTCCAAACCAAATAAATAGCGTGACCGCATACCAACTTCTCCTATTCCATACAGCTTATCAATAATGTCTAACCCAGCGTTATCTGCGCTTTGGAGTCCCAGTCCAAAGAACAAACCTCTTCTTGTGTCATAAAAGGCCGCTATACCCGGCCCGTTCTCGGGAACTTCCAATGTACTGTTATTCACAAAGGCACTGGTGATAAATTGAGTCGTTTCGTCGTTCGCCACGCTGTTGCTGTCGAAATAATTCGTCAAATCAATCTTGCCCGCCACTAATCTTATCTGCTGTTTCATGAGTTCAGTCTGTAACCATGCTTCACGGACAGATACACGGTCTACCCCATCACTATCCTGGAAAGAATGTGGAGCCGAATCTTCATTCATGCCGGAAATACTGCCGATAAATTCATCAGGTCCGTTTCCCCCGATGGCCTCTAAATCCACAAAGAATGTCATATAGGTAAGCGGCTTACCTATAAAAAGCAGATCCAGGGAGCCTTGAGCGGAAGAGTGACGGCCATTGTCGTCATTCATAATCTGCTGGAATATCCCGGTTCCGCTTGCGCCCACAAGGATACGTTTTTTAAATTCTTCCTCTAAGGCAGTTGCAATCCTTTCCGAAACACTTTCGCGCCTGGCATATTTAAACTTTTTAAAATGCTCCCTCTCTTTTAAATTCAATCCACATATACGACACTTTCCATCCTCACTCATGGTTTCAAATCCATGCCCATTTGGGCATACGTATTCAGTCACCTTTCTTATCTCTTCTGCCGTATCCATGAGGGCAGCCCTGCCAGTCAAATCTTGAACGGCTTCTTCCAGCCTTTCCACTTGGTTTTCCAACCGTTTACTGACCACTGGTTCCCTCTCCTTGACGGCAGTGCTTTCTCTCATACTTCTTTTAATCATCTCCACGTCCTTCTGGATATCCTTTACCCTTACATAGCATTCGTCGATATCTTCGACCTTATTTTCCAGACGATTTAGCCTCTCATTTACCAGTTCAAGATGCTCTTGTGACAGGCCGGCTGATAGAGACGTCCCTTCACAGGCGATTGCAACAAAAATACACGTACAAAATAATAAAAAGTAATTCTTTGGTTTCTTTTGATAAATATTTCGGAACAAATCCATTACGTTTTTCCTTTCCCCCCGGAAATAAAATTCATAAAATCGTGTTCAAATAGGTCTCCTGGCTTCCGGGTCTTTCTACTTTCTGCGCCTTCCCGGAAAGCCGTTTAATCAGTTTAAACCGTTTAAACGGCTTTCCAGTGGCATAGTGCAGATTTCGTCGCCGGTTACAGTTGCGGGGCAGCTCCCGTTTCTTACGGGATTCCCTGAATATTTGAACTACCATTAATGAGGACGCAGATTCCCGCAGATACACACGGATAACGACGGGTTCGTTATAGTTAATATCCTGACAATCGTTCGACTGATCCTTCGACAAGCTCAGGATGCAGTGCCGTTCATGGTGAGTCTGTCGAACCATCACGACGAAGTCTATGTTCATCTGTGTCCAAGATACAAATTCCTTTTTTCGTAAGTTTTTATTTTCCTTTCATCCCCCCTATCTTCGTAAATCTCCACTGCTTCTTTTTCTTAGTTGGTTTAATCGTCCTCGATTGAACCTAAACGTTTAGTACTTCCCCATGTCTTGCACAGATTTAAAATTTATTATCCGGTTCAAAATCTGTGGTTCAATCTGCAAGATTGAACCAGCTATACCTGTTGCATACAAAAATTGATTTTTAGTAATACCTAACCCGAATGAGTCGGAATCCGTAGCGCGGGTGGTTTATACCCCGCCATTGGCCGACCACAAGGGATCGGCGCTACATTTATTTGCTAAAAATGTCAAAATATTTTTACAAAGAAACTATTCAGACCCTTCCGGCACATAAATTACTTTTCCATCTTTTAACCGGTAAGCAGTCCCCAGGCGAGTACCTTCCCCTTGCAATTTCTTGTCAGTAACCTTTTCAACTTTTATTTGCTTACCTTTTTTGGTAACAATCTCTACCCGACCATCATCATTTTTTTTGACCATCGTTATTTCTGTCTTTGGAGAAAGAATATCAAGCAGGCTGTAGGCGCTGATTAAGGCACCGATAAGGCCTACAATGAATACTACCCCTACATCAAAAAGATTGGCCACACCTGACATGGGGTCTTCCTGATGAAGGTCGACTTCCTTTCCAATAACTCTGCGTCTTTTCTTAAGGTATCTCATTTTTGTATTAGTTCAGTTTACCGCAGAGAACGCTGAGAAAAGACCAGAAGGTGGGAAGATGGGAAATTGAGAAATTAACCTCCCAGCCTCTCAGCTTCACCAACCTCCTGGTTTATTTTCAACCTCTGGGCACGCTGCGGTGAACTATTCCTCCCTTTTCATGATACATTCCGTAAAATACTCAAGATTCTTAATGTCGTCATTGATCCATCTATTTTTTACCGTTGAAAGATAATATGCGGCGATTCCAATCGCTAATCCTACAACGGTGGTAGTAAAAGCGATAATGATATTGCTCGACAGCTTTTCGAGATCCCCCTGGGATAACGCAGATAATGCCGGTCCCATCGGGATTATCGTTCCCATCAAACCGAGGGTGGGACCTACACGGATCATGAGCCGGAGTTTATCCAGACTTTTAACCATTTTTTGTTCCTTGCTTTGCAACAGATACTCTATTCGAATCTCTCTGCCACTTTTATCCCTTTTCAATTCGTTCACAAGTTCTCTGAAATATTCTTGAAAACAAGATGGCATCCTCTGTATCTCCTGAGATGTAAATCTGAGGATATCGTTATTTGAAAAGGATTCTATAAATTCATTTGGATTTTGTTTTTGAGTTTGTTTCTTTCTCTCAAAATACTCTGAGACAAACCCTCCTATGGTTATAATCATCCATACGAATAAGATGACCAGCAGAATCATAACAGGATAGAGCATCGCTGATGAAAGGACAGAAAGAATGTTTTGTAACAGATTGAGAAGGTTCATATTTTTTATCCTTTTATTAAAATCTTTTCCTTGTCCATCCATAAACGAAAAAGCCGATGCATCCCAACACAACTGCAATAACAACCCACGGCATGTTCGATTGATTAAGAGTTATTTTGCTTTCATTCGTTTTTACCTCTTCCATCTCCAATCCTTTGACTATTTCGGTATTTTCAAAAGTATCGTTTTGTAATTTCCATTCATCGGCTTTTTCAATCTTCTCTTTATCCTGTGTTTGTCCGGTATCCTTTCGCTGTTCAACACTTCCAGGGACAGGTTTTGACATAGACGCCTGCGCCAGAACGATCCTGTCCATCTCTGCCTTTCGTTCGTTTAGCAACTTACCGGTAGCTGTTTTTAAGACTTCTGCATACTGAATCAAGGCATCTGGATTTACGAGACCAGGGGTATTCAAAATATCCGTTGCATATTGCTGGAAGGCTGGATTATTGCAGGTTTGCACACAGCAGGCTACACCGTGTTCTATTACCGTTGTCATATATTCCTTCGCCAGGGTTTGTTTGACTTTTTCCGTCGGCTGCCAGTAACCTTTTCGTATAGTCTCCAGCATTCTGGCCGTAACGGCTTGATACGCATAAGGGTTTTTCTTACTGAAAAATTCTTTCAAATCCAGTCCGTATTTGTCTTCTACATAGACTTCAAACGTCTGTTCCCAACGGGCAGCGTCAATTGTCTCTGGCACGGTGACCTGCCAGCCCCACATATTTTCAATAAACTCTGCCATCTTGTTTGCTCCTTCAAAACCTTCCTTCTTCATTCCTTCGATCCATTCCGGATTCCAATAGCGTGACCGTAGCTCCATACCCATCATCCGGTCGATCGGGGTCATTTCCGGCTTGGCAGGATTCATCATGTTAGTAATGACCAATTCAGGTGACTTTCCATCCAGTTCCCTGATTGCTGCGGTAAGCCCTCCTGCGTACATGAAAAAGTCATCATTATCAACAGTTCCGTACAGATTGGTAGAACGGCTGTGAACAACCATTCTGGTTCCGCTTAGCACCATTTTATAGACATCCTCCATGGGTTCTCCCCACAAACCGTTCCCATACCCATAACTCATCCGTTTCAGATATTCATCCGCTACTACAGAATCGTCTTCCCAACTTCCACTCGCACTCACGATTCTTGAAACATTCAAATCATAACGCCCAGGGGCTTCATCAAAGATTCTAACAGCTGCGTATTGTTCGGCCTTTTTTTGCGGCCAGCCTTTTTGAATCAATTTTTTAGTCAATTCTTCGATATGTTGCCGAACCCAATTATCTTTTTCATTAAGGTTTTTTACCATTTGAACGGCCTGGTCGATGTATTGGGTCAACTGTCCAAACATCTCTTCAGCCGCCGAAGAAACGACGATATCAATTCTCGGACGGCCCAACTTCTCTTTCGGTATGACCTTAATCCCCGTTACCTTTCCCCATTCATTCCAGATAGGCTCAACCCCTAACAAGTAAAGGATCTGAGATTCCAGCACTCCTTCGTGGCGTATAGTCTCGGTACCCCATATAACAAAAGACAACTTCTCAGGATATTTCCCGTTATTTTTTGCCCGATAATTATCGAGTAGTTCCTGAGTCAATTTGACGCCCACCTGCCAAGCCTCTTTTTTAGGAATTTTATCTGGATTAAAGGCATAAAAGTTTTTCCCCGTTGGTAGTGAACTCGGATTCCTTACGGGGTCATTTCCCGTTCCCGTTGGTATATATTGCCCATTCATTGACTTGATCATATTGGACAATTCCCGCTTAGCGCCTTCCTGAATATTTTTGTCCAGTTCACCGGCAGGAATATCTTTGACAACTTCTTTTATCGCCTGAATGGTAGACGAACGAAGCGATTCATCAGGTGCATTGCCGAATGTATGCAATCCGTAAGGCATATTAAGCTGCTTCAGTTCCTGAAGATACTTTCCTATCTTATGAATGACTTCATGATCAAACGTATGCTGGCCATCGCTTTGAGTATCAATATTCAAATACTCACTAATTTCTATGTCTTTCTCAAGACCCAGCTCTTTTATCTTTTTTATGATATTTTCCATGTATTGCCTTGCAAGTGCGGCATCCTGTTCCAGCGCCCGGTCATGGTCACCGATCAGTTCTTCAAGCTCGGCATATTCATGATAGAGTCCTCCTTTTTTTAAGGGAGGTATCATATGGTCTATCACGACGGCTGATCCCCGCCGTTTTGCGACAAGCCCTTCACCAACATCGTCTACAATGTAAGGATAAATGACCGGCAAATCCTGAATCAACGCCTCCGGTGGGTCGTCACCTGAAAGACCGTTGCTTTTCCCTGGCAGCCATTCATGTGTACCATGTGTGCCGAAATGAATAACCGCATCTGCGCCAAAGCTATATTTCAGCCATAAATAAGCCCCTAAATATTGATGGTGGGGGGACAGGTCTTTACTATGATACATAGCCTCCATATCCTGAAGCCAGCCTCTAACAGGCTGGGGAAGGATAACAACGTTTCCACGCCTTATTGCGGGAATAACCATATATTTTTTCTTTTGCTTCGGGTCAGTCCACATCATCACATTGGATTCTTCAACCGGCCCCCAATCCTTATTAACATCTTTCATAAAATCCGCAGATAAATTCCTAATCCACCTTTGGTAATCCTCTAAGGGCACTAATACACATTTTCCATTACTTACCATTTCATCGAGTTCACCGGGCGCCCAATTTCCTATATTTCTTCCATATTTAAGAGAATTATCGAGAAGCACCTCCCTGTCAATATTTTCATTTCCTACGTCATAGCCTGCATCTTTCATTTTTTTTAAAACATTCTCAATGCTGGCAAAGACATTCAGGTAACTGGCGCCAATGTGTTGTTTTCCCGGTGGATAGTTCCAGTAAAATATGGCTACCTTTTTATCTGAGTTATTTTTTCTTTGTAAATTGATCCATGCTTTTATGCGGTTGACAGCCCGATTAATACGCTCAGGTATGGGGTTTCGTTGCTCAACAAAAAAGCCAGTTTCGTCATCTCTTTCACGAATACGATACGAAACGACCGTAGGCTGGATAAGACCGACAATTTCAGGGATGGCCAACTGCCAGCTTATTTCTAAAGAACTCAAACCTTCGGGATCGTTCTCCCATGTCTTTCCATCCTTTCCATAAACGGTAATCAAATTAACTACAGGCACCCCACATTTTTCCAGTGAGTCCGTAGCTTTGAAATCTGAAAAACGAAATAAAAAAGAAAGTATACCTGAAACCCTTGCCACCCCCCTGATATCGAGTAATAGTTTTTCAACGACAGCCCCTTCGGGGTAACCAAATGCTACAAAGGCATTGAAACCCTTTCCTTCAATGGTACGGATGAGTTCGTCTTCAACAGATGCTTGTCCTTGCTCATAAAAGGAGGAGTAAGTCAAGACTGCTATCCATTCTGCATTTTCTTTAAAGTAACCTGCTTCTCGATACCAATTCTTATATTCCTCGAATGTCTTAAAGAGTTTTTCTTCCCGCTGGTAGTGATAATAGGCCGTCTTCAACCCTTCTTGAGGGGGATTGGCTTTGGATTCTGAAAATTGCAAATACTTTTTTAGTGAAAGCAGGATCATATTCTTAAAGTTTTCAGTATTTGCATATCGTAAATAAGAACGAATTTCTTTATCGTAAGTTATGCCTATAGCAGCATATTGTGAATCCAATCCGGCTGTTTCACCAACAGCAAGGACAGTTGCGCCTTTATCGATCACTTCTTTCAATATTTCAGAGTCAAAGCCTGATTGAGCAGGTGTAGACATACGGATGCCGTGCACATCAAATAAAATAAGATTTGAATCCAGAATCTCTTTCGGATTGAATCCCGATTCAAGATCCGTTTTGCTTATGATTTCAAATGTAACTCGGTCTTTAATAAAGGGGTAATCTTGCCAGATCGCCTTAATTGCTTTGACAACACTTGATGTCATGGAGTTTCCCACAATACATGTGTATTTCATAACATGATCATGATGAGGGTCTTCGTGAAAATGACCTTCGTGGGCAAATGAAATGTGTTGTGAAGAAAAGAACAAGGCAAATAGGATTACAAACGCATGTCTTTTCATTGTTGATCTTCCTTATTATGGGTACAAACATCCTTAGTGTATTCCCATCTCATACGATCTCCTTCATTGAGAATACATTTATTGGCAAAGGATGTTGCACGTTTACCATTGATGTCGTAATACCATGCCTTTGCCCCACTTTGCCCTTCAACACCATCAATAGAATTAACAAGAATGAATTCACCAGCTTGCTTTGTTTCAATCTTTGCAACAGATTGAAGCGCCTCCAGGGCAGTAATACCCTGTTTCCATGTTATCTCCACTTTACGACTTTGTTGCAGCCCTCCATAATCAATTTCCACAGCTATGTTTTGGCTAGCGCCGTATGCAGCGGGTAAAAGCACAAAAATGACAAATATTCCTAATATTCGTTTTAAGTGTTTCATATTTCTGCTCCTCCTTATCTTAATGTCCTTTAAATAAACGGTTCTTCTTGCATTTCCGTATTTTTAAAACTTGAATTCCAGTCCTCCGTACGCTGTGAAGCCAAGGCTGCCAAAGCCAGTTACCTCTTCGTAGTCATAATCAAAAAGGTTTTCGAACCTGACATATGCAGTCATCGACCGTGTGATGTCATAACGAGTCACCTGATCGACTGTCCAGTAGTTGTCCATTTCTTTACCATCACTATTAATTCTGTCTCTCGTCATAACACCAGTTAAATTGACATTCAATTTTTCAAGAGGTTGGGCATTAATCCCGAGGGTTGCTCTGTTTCTTGGTCTGCGCGGTAGTTGTTGCTCTTTCTCTCTGTCCTTTGTATCGGTATAGGTGTAATTTCCAGTTAATGAGAGTTTGGTGAAAGGTTTATAGGTTAAGCTAGTTTCAACTCCTTGCGACTCTGCCCTGGCCACGTTTTCTGCCAAGAAGCTACCGTCGGGTTGTATTGCAGCGGTAATCAAATTTGTGAAATCGTTTTCAAAATATGTAACATCCATGGTCAATTTATCTTTGAGAATCTCCTTCTCGACGCCAAAGTCCCAGCCTTTACTTTCTTCTGGACTGAGATTAGGATTTCCATAGAATGGGAAAAATAGTTCATTTATACTAGGCGCCCTGAAACCCTTTCCCCATGATCCATGGAATCGGGTAGCAATTTCCTCGATACTGTAAGATGCCGTTGTTCTGTAGGTAAGATGTGACCCGAATGTGCTATAATCGTCGTGACGCAGTCCGACCGTCCAGTTCAATGATTCAAATAATTCTACCTGGTTTTGTAAGAAGACAGCATTGTTCCAATAGGTTTGCTTGTCAAACTTACCCTCGTTTTCACCTTCCAACACCTCGTATTCGTAACCTAAGGTCACCGTATCAAAGTCAAGCAGAGAGAAGTCTGATTGATGTTCTGCCCTCCAGACTCTTGTAGGAATGCGAAATTCGCCAGACTCATCCGTAGAATCAAAGCCTTTCAGTTCTGTATCGTTAACTGAAACGAGAAACGACGGAGTCCATATATCAAAAAAAGTTTTACTAACTTTTGTAGAGAAAAGAACCTCATCCGTCGTTTGGCGTCGATCAGGGTCGTCTACCGGACCGATACCAAACGCATCATATTCGAAATCTGAGTGAGTTCCCCTTATTGTGGTATCGACTCTTCCATCACCCATAAAATTCCATCCGAGCCGTGAAGAGCCGGTAAAGTTTTCGTAACCATCCTCTTCACTCCCACTGCTGGCAGCGGATATTCCATGGGTTTTCAGGTAGGAACCGCCCACTGAATAATCAAATCTTTCCTTCCCACCTGAAACGTTAACCGTTTCTCTATATGTTTCATGCATCCCATACTCAGTTCCCATAATAACTTTGTTATCGCCTGCACCTTTTTTCGTAATAATATTGACGACACCTCCAATCGCTTCCGAACCATACAAGGTACTTTGTGGCCCACGCAAGATCTCAACTCTCTCGATATTATCTGTTGTAAGGTTTGCAAAGTTAAATGCCCCTGATGTGGGACTATTCATCTGGACACCGTCGACAAAGACAAGTGTTTGGGCAGCAGACGCCCCCCTTATAAACAAACTCGTAGTCCCTCCTATTCCTTGTGTCCTTGTGACTTCAAGGCCAGGTACCTGGCGTAAAACATCAAGTAACAGCGGCGCCTTGCTATTCTCAATATCTTTACGGGTAATGACCGATACTGAGCTACCGATATTTTTTAATGGCTGTACTGTCCTTGTAGGTGTAATGACTGTTTCTTCTGTGTTTTCCTTTTGTTCGTCTGCTTCGTCTTGAGGTAAACTGTCTTTAGGTATTTCTGGCGAAGGCTTCTCTTCATGAGATAACGACTCCTTTTCGTCATCCGATGGCGGTGAATCTAGCTTAGGTTCTTCTCTATTATTTTTTTCCTCTTTTGATTGTGTTTGTGCTGCTTCAATTGATTTGGTTTCCTTTTCAGGTTCTGCTTTTTCTACAGGTGTTGGTATTTCTTCCTTTTCAGGTATGCGAATAATTAGCTTTTCTTGTGTGGCTTGATTAGTCTGGTTTTCTGACTGTTTTAGAAGTTTTCTATCATTTGTCTCTTTTTTCCCTTCTAAAGTTGGAATGGGTTCTATTGCTTCCTCTACTGACTCGGCACGACAATAAAAGGTAGGCACTAAAATAATTATCGACATAATTAGCAAACATTTCATTTGCGTTCTCCTCTCCCCCTCGGAAATAAGAATTCATAAAAATAGTGTTCAAACAGGTCTCCTGGCTTCCGGGTCTTTCTACTTTCTGCACCTTCCCAGAAAGCCGTTTAATCAGCTTTCCAGTGGCGTATTGCAGATTTCGTCGCCGGTTACAGTTGCGGGGCAGCTCCCGTTTTAACGGGATTCCCTGAATATTTGAACTACAAATAAAAAAGCCCGTTCCTTCGCATTGAGAAGAAACGGGCTTTTAAAATATAGACATCACGCTTCACCTCCTTTACTACGAAGAAGATTTTTCGGCAAAACATTACAGGCAGGTCTTCTGACTAGCGGATCGTCCTACTTGTTGCACCTTCCCCTCGCCAAAAGGCTGAGAGTGGTTTTTGCAACGTTCGTCACCGATTACAGCGGCGGTACCGTTCCCTTTTCTCCTAATTTCTGACACAATGACTTACGTATTAATTACTGTCAGAAATTAGTTGGAGTTGGGATTCCCTTTTTGTCCCAATGGGTACATTGGGACACCTGTATGTAGAATCTATTGTTTAATATGAGATATTGAATTACATAGTACACTCCTTTAGTTGGGACGCAGATTCTTGCAGATAAACACTGATATTACGAGTTCTTTATATTCCGAATATCTGTGTTCATCTGTGTCCAAAACAAAATTCCTACGCAATAAATTTAGGTTAAGTTTAAAATATTGTAAACCATGTTCATATCCATATTCCTGCGGACGATGTCGGCCAATTCATTGTATCTATGCTCTTTTATGCTTTTAGAATTTACATGGCATCCGTCTGACGACTTAAATCCTTTTTTTAATCTCAGATAATTAATAAGCCCTGATCGAAATTCGTCGTTGTCGAAAATGCCGTGAATATATGTACCAATCACATTGCCGTTGGCAGAAATACATCCATCCAATATTTCGACCGTTGCTCCCGCACGTTCTGTAATCCTTGCAAATGGTCTAACAGAATTATGACCGTTGTACGTTGTCTCTCCCATGTGGATTTCATAGCCCACGAGTTCACCATTCACATAAAATAAATTCTCATGCCCAAGCATACGTGCCTTTACCTGATATGTCTGCTTTTCTCTGGCAAAGGTGGTCATGGTCTCCAATAAACCCAAACCCTGAATACTATCTTTTGACGATTCTACATGATGGGGGTCGTTAATCTGCTTTCCCAGCATCTGGTATCCACCACAAATACCGATGGTCATTGTCCCCTGTCTTGACCGTTCTGTGATTTCTCCAAAAATGCCTCTTTCCCTCAAAACCAATAGGTCGCCTATCGTATTTTTTGTACCAGGGATAATAAGCAAGTCCGGTTTACCAATATTTTCGGCATTATCTACAAATCTCACCTTTACATCTTTTTCGTGGTTAAACATATTAAAATCGGTGAAATTTGATATACGGGGCAGTTTAATGATAACGATATCGATAACAGGCTGATGGCTGAAGGCTGATGGCTGAATATTGGAGAGAATTTTTGGGTTCAATCTCCGTTCCTCAGCGTCTCGGAATCTCGTATACTTACTGACGGTGTCCTCAAGTGAAACTGAATCTTCGTCATCAATACCAAGATTGTGTATATAAGGGATTACCCCTACAACCGGTTTATTTATGCGGCTCTCAAGCATGTCCAGCCCTGGCTTTAATATGCTTTTATCCCCACGGAATTTATTAAACACAATGCCTTTTACCCTGTCCCTCTCGCTCGTGGTTAACAACTCTAACGTACCCACAATCCAAGCAAAGGCGCCGCCCCGGTCAATGTCTGTCACCAACAACACGGGAGCCGATGCCATCTCTGCCATGCCCATATTAACGATATCGCCGTCCTTCAGGTTTATCTCGGCAGGGCTGCCAGCCCCTTCAATAACAATAATGTCAAATTTACTTCGTAATTTATCGTAAGCATCTTTTATGATCGAAACGAAACCAGCCTTCTTCTGATAATACTCTTTGGCTGTCATATTACCTATGGGCTTACCCATGAGAATGACTTGTGAACCACAGTCCCCTGTGGGTTTGAGGAGTATGGGATTCATCTCCACAACAGGGTCAATGCCTGATGCCTCTGCTTGTGCCACCTGAGCCCGCCCCATCTCTTTTCCGTCTTTAGTCACAAATGAATTTAAGGCCATGTTCTGGGCTTTAAAAGGCGCAACCCTGTAACCGTCCTGTTTCAATATGCGGCACAGGGCACAGACAAGGATACTCTTGCCCACGTGAGAACCTGTTCCCTGTATCATGATGGAGCTATTTGTCATAAGTTTACTGAAACCACAGACTTCGTCGTGAGCGCTCAGTCGAACGATTTCGCAGATTACGCAGATAAATAAAAAACAGATTTTACAACTTCTTGCTGGTTTAGGCTACACGATTGAACCTGCAAAAGTTAACCACAGAAACACTGAGACACAGAAAAAAACACTTGCTACAAAGTAAAATTTATACTCGAAGTTCAGGAATTTTAAAGTTGCAGTTGTAGTGCGAACTTCAGTTCGCATAGAATGTAAGCGAACTGAAGTTCGCACTACATTGAAAAAGTTGCCGAAGGCCTAATTTAATTTTCAGGAATTTCAAATTTTTATGATTCCCCTCTAAAAAGAGGGGACAAAGGGATGTGTAAGTTTGCCGCAACACACCCAGCCCCTCTTTCTATAAGTAAAGGCAATAAATAAGAAACACCTTATATGTCATTTGTCTCTTCATAATACACAAGTTGATGGACACTATATTTTGAAGTAAAACCCTTAACAATGTTGTTTTTATGTTCATACACGCGCCTTTCCAAGTTATTGGTCACTCCAATATACAACGTCCCATTCCG
>Ga0082335_1006738_pt1 | contig 14492 bp, 14 predicted proteins | sample Subgrocontami58m_FD_72375 | JGI IMG/M metagenome (GOLD analysis project Ga0082335, IMG submission 72375) | Subsurface groundwater microbial communities from S. Glens Falls, New York, USA - GMW37 contaminated, 5.8 m (SPADES assembly) (version 2) ...
CATCGGTGGGTTCCACCTTAGTCGCCTCGCCGGTAAGGGATTTTGTGTTTTTGCAGTTTGGATATGCAGAACACGCCAGAAATTTTCCGTGTCGGCTGGTCTTAACGACCATCGCGCTGCCACATTTTTCGCATTTCTGGTCGGTAGTCTCCGGTACGGCGGGTTCACCCTTTTCATCCAGGGGAAGCGTGCTCTTGCATTTTGGGAATGCTGCGCACCCCAGGAATTTCCCGTGCTTTCCCCATCGTATAAGCATCGGCTGCCCGCACAGGGTGCACGTCTTGCCGCTTTCTTCCGGGGTGCCCTTTACGCTCTTCATTTCGCCCATCGCCCTCTCCAAATCGCTTTTAAAAGGTTCATAAAATTCTTTGAGCACATTAAGCCACTCAATCCTTTCGTCTTCAATTTTGTCGAGTTCGTCCTCCATGTGTGAGGTAAATTTCACATCCATCACCTTTGGAAAATGTTCGATGAGTTTTTCCGTAACCAGCATTCCCAGTTCCGTTGCATAAAAGGCGCGTTTCTCCTGCTTGACATAGCCCCGGTCCTGTATCGTGGATATGATAGCGGCGTACGTGCTGGGTCTTCCTATACCCATTTTCTCCAGGGTTTTTACGAGAGACGCCTCGGAAAACCGGGGCGGCGGCTGTGTAAAGTGTTGGGTAGGCGACAATGCCACCAATTCGAGTTTCTGATCTTTTTCCAGTGTTGGGAGGATTTGCTCGTCTTTTTCCAATTCATGTCCTGATACCCGCGTATGTCCATCAAAAAGCAACTCCCTGCCCCGGGTTTTAAGAGTATACCGCCCCGCGCTGATTTCCACGTCTGTTACGGCGTAGAGGGCGGGTTTCATCTGGCTGGCAACAAACCGGTTCCATATCAGTTCGTACAGCCGGTATTGATCTTTTGTTAAGAAGTCCTTGAGGGATTCCGGCGCATACTCCTCTGTGGAAGTGGGGCGGATGGCTTCGTGCGCGCCCTGGGTGCCTTTCTTGTCAGATGCATGCACGTTGGGTTTTTCCGGAATATAGTCTTTGCCGTATTTATCAGTAATAAAATTCCGGCAGGACGACAGCGCCTGGCCTGCAATGTGAAAAGAATCCGTTCTCATGTAGGTAATAAGCCCCACAGAACCTTCCTTGCCGATATCAATACCCTCATATAACTGCTGGGCGATGAGCATGGTTTTCTTTGCGCTGAACTGTAATCTCGTGGACGCCTGCTGCTGTAAAAGGCTTGTGGTAAAGGGAGGAGGGGCGTTGTTGCGTTTGGTCTGTTTTTTTACGTTGGCGACAAGGTACTCAGCCTTTTGAAGCGCATCAATAATATCCTTTGCCTGTTGTTCGTTCTTTACCTCGGCGTTTTCGCCGTCGAGCTTTTGCAGAAGGGCTTTAAAAGGTTTCGTTTCTTCTGCTTTTATATTGGTATCTGCAGAAAATATTTTCAGCTCCGCCGTAATCTTCCAGTATTCCTGCGGCTTAAATTCCCTGATTTCCTTCTCTCGTTCTACGATGAGTCGCACCGCGACGGACTGAACGCGCCCGGCGCTGAGCCCCTTGGTAATTTTTTTCCAGAGCAGGGGGCTTATCTGGTAGCCTACAAGGCGGTCAAGTATCCTGCGCGCCTGCTGGGCGTTGACCTTGGCCATGTTAATAGGACTCGGATGTTGAAACGCCTCCAGAATGGCGTCTTTCGTAATCTCATTGAAGGTGACTCGTTTTGCTTTTTCGTCCGGAATTCCCAGCGCCTGGGACAGGTGCCAGGCAATGGCCTCTCCCTCGCGGTCAAGATCAGACGCAAGGTAAACGGCGTCCGCCTTCTTCGAGTCGCTCAATAATTCCGAAACCAGCTTTTTCCTGGTGGGGATTATTTTGTATTCCGGGGTAAAATTATTTTCGACGTCAACGGATAATTTCTTTTCAGGCAGGTCGCGGATATGTCCCATTGATGAGCGGACAAAGAAGGCATCGCCGAGATATTTGCCAATAGTCTTCGCCTTGGCGGGGGATTCGACGATTACCATAGATTTCTTAGTTTTGGCCATATTATAATAGAACCTCGAAATGTGAAATTTAAGCAGAGGTCATGACGAGTGTCAAGATATTTTTTGTATATGACATTTTTTTTCACTTGTACAAAAATCCATTTGATAATTACAAAATTTATGGATAGAATGTTCCTTTTATCGTAAATTTCTCAATATCCATTATTGATAGCACTTGATCAAGAGGAGAAGTATGGTCTCGAGTTCGTGGTTCAGAAGGCATCAAAAAACAGTTTATATTATTATGATCTTTGCAATGTTTGTCTGGGGCATCAGTTATTCCGCCATGGAGATGATTCCTAAAAAACCCATAGGAAAGGTGTTTGGCCGGAAGATTACCCAGAACGAATTTGCCGACATGCTTGGGCGGTGGCAAAGGTTGTTCTTTGCTCAGTCAAAAGATTCCATCGTTTCGCTGGTATGGAAACAACTCATGTTCGTGGAAGAGGCGAAGCTGATGGGGATAGCGGTAACGGCGCAGGAAGTAGAGAGTTCCCTTCAGGGCCTGGCGTTCCAGATATTTGGCGGAGAGGCAAAGATATCGGGCGCCGGACTTATGCAGTTTCTCTGCAATAATTTCCGGCTTAACCCTGAGCAGATTGACCGTACGATGAGAGAGGCGCTGCTTGTCGAAAAGTTGGAATCCCTGCTGCGGTCGTCAACAAAAATGACCACGGACGAGGCATGGCAAAGATACTCTCTTGAAAACGAACAGGTAAAATTCAAGGTGCTTTCACTGAAGGCGAATGATTTTCTGGATTCTGTGAATGTGGCAGAGGATGAGATTCGTGCGCATTATGAGAAGTACAAGGATAATGAGCCAGACGCAACCACAGGGAAACATGGGTACAAGCTTCCCGAAAGCGTCAAGCTGGAGTGCTTGATGGCCAGATTTGACGATATGGAAAAGCAGGTGTCAATAAAAGAGGAAGAGCTGAAAAAATACTACGACGATAACAAGGAAACCCAATTTAAGATTACCTCGGCGCCTGAGGAAACGAAGGAAGATAAGTCGTCAGTCAAAGACGCATCAACAGCAAGCAACAAAGATGCAACGAAAGAAGGCAAGGAAACCGCAAGCGCGCCCAAGAAACCTTCGCAGACGTATAAGCCTTTCACCGAAGCAAAGGAGGAGATTCGTAAGACACTTGCAAGACAAAAGGCAATGGAGCGGGTTGCTGAGGTTATGAATAAACTGGATGAAGAAATATACGAGACTATGGACAAGGCTGAACGTCCAAGTTTTAAGGATTTAGCAAATAAATACAATATTGTTTGCGAGATTCCAAAAAGTAAGAAGTCTAAAAGCGAGTTTCTCACAGAGGACGATATTCTGGAGGTGTTGGCCGGTTCTGACCAGACTGTCCGGGTCGCCTTTGACCGTGATAAATACGAGCCTTCAGTTCCCATGGATTATGTAGAAGGCAAGGTTGTCCTTCAGGTCATTGATAAGAGACCTGCCGCTCCGGCGCCGTTTGAGGAAATCAAAAACACGGTAATTAACGATCTCAAGCTGGAAAAGGGTTTCCTGAAGGCAAAAGAAATTGCCGAGAAATATGCCGGGGCCACCAAAAATACCTCCTTTGACGAAATCGTCAAAGCGATAAAATCAGAATATCCGCAAAAAGATATCTCGGTTTGCGAGACAGAATACATCTCCCGTCCCATGAAGCTTTTCAATAAGGATTCGAGATATATTGACGCGCTCAAAGAGGATCGTCCCAACGTGGCGAAGAAGGCATTTGAATTAAAATCAGGCCAGCTTGGAGTCGCCGAAGAAACGTCCGGAGAAAAGGCATGCTATGTTATAGCGCTGCTGAACCGGAAGGCTGCGGACAAAGCGGCCTTTGAAAAGGAGAGAGAAAGCGTAACCAAGAGATACCTTTACGAAAAGCAAGAGGCGTTCCTTGCTGATTGGCAGAATGATATTGGCCGGCAGGTGGAGATATATACGAAATTTCAATAAAAAATTCAACTGCGGAAAGGCACAAGATACGACAAATGCTGGATAATGAGCAGGTAGGTGAAAACGTTGGAAACGATTTATGGCGTAAAGAAGTTGACTAGGGAAATTCATTATCCAGTTGCCACCATTGGCATGTTCGACGGCGTTCATCGCGGTCATCAGGAAATAATTAAGAGCGTTGCGCATTACGCATCAGCAAGAAATGGCGAGTCGGTAGTTATCACCTTTGACCGCCATCCGAAAAATGTCATTGAAAACAGACCTCCTTCCTTTATCACCTCACTGGGACATCGGTTAAAATTACTTGAGCGCCTGGGGGTAGACAATACCGTTGTGCTTAATTTTGACCAAAACCTCGCCCAGATGCCCGCCGAAGATTTTGTTCACGAGGTACTGGTTTCCTGGCTGGGGGCAAAGTGTATCGTGCTTGGATTTAACTGCCACTTTGGAAAAGGACGCGCCGGAGATATAACGCTGGTCCGCAAGCTTGCTGATAAATACGGCTTTGAGGTGTACGGGTGCCCACCGATAGTCTATCGCGAGCAGACGATCAGCAGTACTGCCATCCGGCAGGCCATTTTAAGCGGCGACCTGGAAAAGGCGGAGGGAATGCTCGGCAGGCCGGTTTCCATCCTGGGTACGGTTGTGAAAAAGTCAGGGAGGGGGAGGACTTTAGAATTCCCCACAGCCAACTTAAACTTGCATCATGAGGTCAGACCGCCAAGAGGTGTTTACGGAACGCGCGTTCGCTGGGCTGGGCAAGACCGTCTGGCGTTGACCAACATTGGCTTGAGACCCACGTTTGCGAGGGAAGAGCTTTCCAGTGAAGACGAAACGCTGGAGATAGAGGTACACATCCTTGACTTCAAAGAGTCTATCTACGGCAAAGACCTCGAAGTCCAATTCCTCTTTAAAATAAGGGACGAAGTAACATTTAAGACAGCAGACGAACTCAAATCACAAATCGAAAGGGACAAAGACCTATTGCTGAAAAGGGCGCCAACGTGTGGGGGCGAAGCATTTGTTTGAGTGAGGCGGGGAACGTTCCGATCCCTTGCAACGGGTGCAGCATATTTTTACATTTTCGGCAAAAACGTAGAGACGATTCCTTGTGATTGGCATTTGGCGGGGGATAAACCACCTCTGCTACACATTCCCTTTTATTCGGGTTACTCATATCTTTTCATACATCCACACCTTTTCTCCGTCTACCATTTTGTCTACCCTCTTTACTGGTTTTCAAAAATAAGATTCTTTACTTCGTTCGGAAAGACAAAACCATGATCGTCATTACGAAACGAAGCTGAAGCGATCCTTTGACACTATTGATTCTATTCCCAGAACTCTCTCAACCCCAGGCTTATCTCTATAGCCTTATCTACTTCCAACATCTTATCCTTTGAAAGCATTCCGATGAGATTTTCAAGCCTTTCTTTATCAATGGTATATACTTGTCCGAGGTGGATAACAGACTTCTGAGGAAGGCCGCTTTCTTCTGGTGTTATTATTACACCTACCGGGAGTTCAGCTACTTTAAGATTACTTGTTATAGCAGCAACGATTGTGAGACTGCTTACTTTATTACCGACATCATTCTGAATGATTAAGGCTGGATGCGAACCTTTTATCTCCCTGCCTTTTGAAGAGCTGAAATCGAAAAAATATATCTCACCCCTTTTGGGTTGCTTCATTTTCTCTTTGTCTTAATACCGGCTTTGTATTTTGCACCGGGCTTTTCGCAGATACTCAAAAAATCTTCTGCAAGACGTTTGTCGTCTTCTGCAATCTCTCTATAAATTTTTCCCGCCTTTTCAACAACCTGTTGCTTCTTGTAATCATTGATCATCTTTGTAATCGCTTCTCTAATAACTTCACTCCTGTTCTTTTTTAATCCTTGCGAAATCTTGTCTATTTCCTCAAGAAGCTCCTCTGGAATACTTATTCCAAGTTTTGTGACTGGCATTTTAAAAACCTCTTATAATACTATTTTGAATTAGGAATACCGGATAGAATACCACGAAGAATACTTAATTGCAACTTTTCATGCATCCTGGCACTCTTGTGTCTCATATCAATTGAAGATTATATTTCAGGCAGGAGGATGTTGACTTGAGTGCCTGGGAAATGGGTGAGATTGGGTTCTTTTTCTTTCCCCCACGCCCATTGGGGAATTACCGAGAGTTTTGCAGTCCCTGAACGGATGGAGATTTTTTGCGAGGATTGTATGCGCACGGTCTTTTACCTTTCCTACAATAAAATGGATGTCATCTAATTTTTCTATGGGTGTGATTTCAAGCAGGACGTCTGAGTAGGAACTTCTCAGATATTTTCCTGATACGTGTGGTTGTGGAGGTCTTATATCTGTAGTAGCGGTTGAATGGTATGCATCTGCCCAGTGGAGGAAAGAATGGATAAATCCAACGGCGCTCTTAATAAATTTTCTTGCTCTCCTGCTCAGACCATAACTTAAAAAGACCCATATTTTCATCACGAAGGATGTTTCCGATGAGACCTACCGGGCTGTTACCCAGTTGCTTCATTTGCTCATTCGAAATGGTAAGTTCGCTGAATCCCAGCTTTTGTGCATCCCCGATGCGTGCGCCATAAACGATGGCGGAGATTCTTGCCCAGTGGCACGCGCTGAAGCACATGGGGCAAGGTTCACAGGTGGAATAAATCACACAACCTGACAAGTCAACGGTGTGTAGTTTTTTGCAGGCCTCCCTGATTGCATGAATTTCGGCATGGGCAGTAATGTCCGTGCCTTCCCATACGGCATTATGGGCGCAACTGACGACCTCTCCGTCTTTCGCGATACATGCCCCAAACGGTGTCTGCCCGTTTTCAATACCCTGCTGCGCCTTGATTATGGCGAGTCTCATGAATTTTTCATGCGTGATAGTGTTCTTTCCGGCGTGTATTCCCATTTTCAGGCAAACTCTTCTACTTCAGACCTTGGGGTGCGCATCATGAGATTGCTAACCGCCTCCAGGGGGTCTTTATTGGCGAAAAGCACGTTGTAAATCTCCCTGGTAATGGGCATTTCCACGTTTAATTTATCTGAGAGCGCCACCACCGATTTGGTGGTCCATACGCCCTCCGCAATTTGCGCCATTGATTGCAATATCTCCTGCAGTTTCCTTCCCTTTCCAATCTGTTCTCCAACCCAGCGATTCCGCCCGTAAGGGCTGATACAGGTGGTTATCAGGTCGCCCAGTCCCGTGAGTCCGGAGAATGTGCTTTTTTGCGCCCCCATGACAACCCCGAGGCGGCAAATCTCCGCTAATCCACGGGTGATAAGGGCTGCCTTTGAATTGTCCCCGAATTTCAGCCCGTCGCAGATGCCCGCGGCGATGGCAATCACGTTTTTCATCGCAGCGCCAAGTTCAACGCCGGTCATGTCCGGATTTGTGTAGACCCTGAATCTGCCTGTTGTGAATACCTCCTGTACGGTTCGCGCCAGGTTGTGGTCTCTGGATGACGCAACAATGGTGGTAGGCAATCCATGTGCAACCTCTTCCGCGTGGCTTGGCCCCAAAAGCAGGGATACAGGCTGGTTGCCCAGGATGGCGGTGATAATTTCGCTGGGGCGCAGCAGTGTTTCATTCTCTATTCCCTTGGTAACGCTGACAATGGGGGTTTTCTGAACAAAGAAATCCTTAAACTTCATAAGTACGGAACGCAGATAAGGGGTTGGTGTTGCAACCACGACGAGCTGCACATCCATGAGCTTGTGGGATATATCGGAAGTAATCCCCATTTCAGCGGGAATGGAAGTGCCTTTCAGGTATTTGACGTTTTCCCTTTTTTCTTTCAGGTAGTCGGTGTATGTCGCGTCTGAGCCCCACAGGGTAACCTCATATCCCTTTTTGTGAAGCAGGATGGCGAGGGCGGTTCCCCATCCGCCGTCGCCAATGACGGTTATTTTTTTCGTTGGTAATTTTGAAGTCATTTTTTCTGAAGGGATAAAAAACAGGGCTGGATTGCTCCAGCCCATAGTTTATGTTTTTTAAGTAAAACCGTTCTGCGTGATTTTTTGAAGTCCGGTCTTTAATACAACGGATGTGCCGCACAGATGTCTTTTATGGTTTTTCTGACACCTTCTATGGTTTTGTTATCCTTTGGCTGCGAAAGTACCTTGTCAATGCAGTCGGCAATTTTAACGGCCTCCGCCTCTTTTATGCCCCTCGAAGAAATGGTGGGTGTGCCGATGCGAATTCCGTTCGGTTCGTTTGCGCTTGCGCCCGCTTCGTCGTAAGGAATTGTATTGCGGTTCAGGATGATGTCCGCCGTTTCCAGCGCTAACTGGGCTTCTTTCCCGGTAATTTTTTTACTACGCAAATCAATTAAGAAGAGGTGGTTGTCCGTTCCCCCGGAAACCAGGGTATATCCCCGCTTTACAAACTCCAGAGCCATTGCCCTGGCATTTTTTACCGTCTGGTGCTGGCACTGTTTGAAATCCTCCGTCATTGCCTCTTTAAATGCAACAGCCTTGGCTGCGATGGCGTGCATAAACGGGCCGCCCTGGATGCCCGGGAAAACCATGGAGTCTATCTGTTTTGCATATTTCGACTTGCACATGATCATACCTCCGCGCGGCCCCCGAAGCGTCTTATGGGTTGTAGAGGTGGCAAAATCCGCATAGGGAATCGGGCTGGGATGAGCGCCGCCGGCAACAAGTCCCGCAATATGGGCTATGTCCGCCATAAATAAGGCGCCAACCTCGTCCGCAATCTTTCTAAATCTGGGAAAGTCAAGTACCCTTGGATAGGCGCTGGCGCCTGCGATGATCATTTTGGGTTTGGTTTTTACGGCAATACTTCTGACCTCATCGTAATCTATATATCCGGTATCCTTCCTTACGCCGTACTGGGCAATGTCATACATCGTTCCCGAGAAGTTCTTCTTAAAACCGTGGGTGAGATGGCCGCCGTGCGATAAATCCATACCCAGTATCCTGTCTCCCGGCTTGAGCATGGCGAAACAAACGGCCATGTTTGCCTGCGACCCGGCATGCGGCTGGACATTGACGTGTTCTGCCCCGAAGATTTGTTTTGCCCGCGCAACTGCTAATTCTTCCACCTCATCTACATTGCCGCAGCCAGCATACCAGCGTCGCCTGGCGTAGCCTTCGGCGTATTTATTGGTCATTAATGACCCCTGTGCTTCCTGGACTGCAAGGCTGCATATATTTTCAGCCGCAATCAAATCAATGGTGTTTTGTTGCCTTTCTTTTTCTGCCTGTATGGCGCCCCATACTTCCGGGTCATCATGCTTTAATATACTCATGTTTTTCCGTTATCCTTCAAAATAGTTTTTCGTAGTTGCAGGCAAACACCTGCTAAAATAGTACAATAACGAATGTGCCGTTAATTGGTTTTTACCATTCTCCATTTCAGATACGCTTCCATAAACTCATCAATCTCGCCGTCCAGAATTGCCTGGGTATTTCCTGTCTCCTTGCCGGTGCGCAGGTCTTTCACGAGTGAATAGGGTTGTAGCACATACGACCGGATTTGATGTCCCCATGCAATCTCTCCTTTTTCATCATACGCTGCGGAAAGTTCCTTCTCCCTTTCCTTTTCTTTCACCTGATACATTTTTGCCTTCAGCATACTCATAGCCATTCGCCGGTTCTGGTGCTGTGAGCGTTCGCTCTGGCACTGCACGACAATCCCGGTTGGCAGATGGGTAAGGCGAACCGCGGACGACGTCTTGTTGACGTGTTGACCGCCCGCCCCGGATGCCCGGTAGGTATCCACCCGCAATTCGTTCTCGTTGACTTCAATCTCTTCTTCCTCTTCAATTTCCGGCAGCACGTCAACTGCCGCAAACGACGTGTGCCTCCGGGCATTTGAATCAAAGGGAGATATCCGCACGAGACGATGCACCCCGATCTCTGACTTTAAATACCCATAGGCATACTCGCCTTTTATATGGAGGGTGATTCTTTTAATGCCCGCCTCTTCGCCCGGTAATGAGTCAATGAGTGACTGCGTAAATCCGCCTTTTTCCACCCACCGGCTGTACATGCGGAATAACATGGCTACCCAGTCGCAGGACTCCGTCCCGCCTGCCCCTGCGTATATGCTCAGATAGGCGTTGCAGTGGTCGTGCGATTCGCCCAGCATTGTCCGCAATTCAACTTTTTCAAGTTTTTGGGTAAAAGACCTGATGTCTTTTATCACCTCGGCTTCAGCCTCTTCGTCTTTCTCTTCTTCGGCAAGCGTAGACAAACACTCGATGTCGTCCAGTGTTTTCTGTAATTCGTGAAGAGGCAAAATTATCCCCTTGAGGAGTTTTAATTTTTTGATTGTTTGCTGGGCGGCGTCCTTATTTTCCCAAAAGTGCGGGGAGGATATCTGTACCTCTAAGGCGGACATCTCCTTTTGTTTGTTATCGAGGTCAAAGAGAGCCTCTGAGTTGTAGTAAACGTTCCCGGAGAGGGGTCAATTCTTTTTCCATATTACTGATCATAGTTATGTAATCCTCAGGAGGACAGTTCGCGATGTCCCATACTATACGCTACAGGAATTAATTATGTAAGGAACAGATTATAATTTATGAAATATAGGTATGTCAATATTGAATTTAGGCGTTGACTTGGGTAAAGAATTTCTTATCATAGTCTTTCACCTGTCAGGAAGTATAATTAACCCGCGAAAAACACGAAACATCCGAAATCCCTTTCGCGGCATTCGTGGGTGCTGTTAAAACAAAAATATCCTTGACCTTTAGAAGGCGCGGGGTATAGTATTTTTCTGGGGTGGATGAGCGCTGGTCCAAATACCAGGAACGAGGTTGAGAAATCCTGGGGCGTCAGGACAAAGGCCATAGAGCCACGTTCAATCCCGTTTTCGGGAGCGCCACACCTCCTTGTGACATCCACCCCTTAAATTTTTAAAAGACTGTGTAAATGGATATATTACACAAGATAAAAGAATGCTTTAAATCTGATGCGATACTTTATACACGGCATGCCAAGTATGAAATGGAAAACGAAGAATTTGGCCGGATTGTTGAGCGTGAAGTTTACGAGGCTGTTTGCAATGGGGAAGTTATAGAGGAATATTCAGATGATAAACCATATCCGAGTGTTCTAATTTTTGGGAAAACAACTACAGGTAGACCTTTGCACATGGTATGTGCTTACGCGGATGTTGAGAATCTGGCGGTAATGATCACGGTTTATCAGCCGAACCCTGAGTTATGGATAGAATATAAGAGGAGAAAAAAGTCATGAAGTGTGTAATCTGTCATGGTGAGGTTATTAAGGTTATGGATGTGAATGAAGAGGTATTTGTTGGCAATGACGTAGTATATATACCAATAAAGGTTCCGGTATGTAAGACTTGCGGTGAGCGATACTATGATAGACGAACCATGCAGTTTTTAGAGGAAGTCGAAGGAAAGCTTAACAAGACACAAGCATGTCTAAGAGAAGTGGGTAAGGTGCTCATGTATGACGAGAAAGATAGATAACGCAATTGTAAATGAAACTGACCAAGCCAGTTATAAGCACAAAGGAATGTTACCAAGAGCACATAGGTGAAATTTTTAATATCCAACTGGCTATTCGTTTTAAAGAAATATTGAAGCAGACACATTCATAAATACTCCAGAGGAAGATTTTCAGGTGAAAAAAAGTGCTGATAATTCAGGCATAGTGAAATAGAAGCATTGCATGTGTCCTTCAAATTTAGCAATATAAGTGCAATGCATAAGCGACTTGGCAGCGATTTTGAGGACAACCAACAATGGATAAAATCTTAACAATTCAAAAGACATTTTACAAAGTAGCCGACTTCATTTCATGGAAGAAAAAGAAAAGTATTGTTCTTTCTCCCTATTTCCAAAGAAGACCTGTTTGGGACAAAGGCGCTAAATCCTACTTGTTAGACACCGTTTACAAAGGACTTCCGATTCCAATAATTTTTCTTCGCGATAGAGGCGTTGACACTAAAACATTTGAACCAATCCGTGAAGTAATTGATGGACAACAGCGGCTTAGAACGCTAATTTCTTTTATTGCACCCGATCTCTTGGAAGACTATAGTCAAAAAAGAGATAATTTCACAGTTTTAAAAACACATAGTAAGGATATTGCGGGATTGCCTTTTTCTCAGTTAAGCGAAGGGGATAAACAAAGATTCCTTAATTACGAATTTAGTGTTCATATAATTCCAGCCAATGTTGATGATAGAGATGTCATTCAAATATTCAGAAGAATGAACTCAACAAACTTCACTCTTAAAAAACAAGAGTTATTAAATGCACAATACTATGGCGAATTCAAAACATCCCAATATGATTTAGCTGCTGAACAACTTGAAAGATGGAGAGACTGGAAAACATTTACTGAAGATGACATTGCAAGAATGCAAGAAGTAGAAATGACTTCTGAAATATCTATTGCTATAATTGAACAAAAGATATTAGGGAAATCACCCCCTCTCATTGAGAACTATTACAAAAAATTTGATGAAACTTATCCTAATCGGGATGAGATTGAAAAACGAATTAGAAACATTATGGATTTTATTCATTCTAATTTTCCCGGAAATAAAAATGATTTTGTGTTTTTTAAGAAAACAATTTTTTACACTTTTTTTACATCTTGCTATGAGCTATTATTTGGACTTCAATCGTCACAAAGCCAAAGTTTAACGATAAAGAAACTTTCCGCACAAGCACTGCAAAATTTAAAACAAAAAAGTGACAGAATAAAAGAGAGAAGTGCTCCTCAGAATGTTTTAGAAGCCACTGATAGAAGAACAACAAATAGCAAAGAGAGAGAAATTCTTTTCAAATATTTAGTTGATACGAATGCCTAAAAACTCCAAAAAAATTCATAAAGAATTTTTGATGAAGTTGAAGCTGCTTAATAGAACACGAAAAAATTTTGAAAAGGCGTTCTTTTTAAATATCATCTATCAAGATGACATTGTGCAAGCTTATGCAGGTTTGTATTTGGACACTTTCACTGAATTTGAAAGCTTAATTGAAAACTTGTTCTTTGGAATTCTGACAGGAACAATTAAAGCCAATAATGCAAGTGTTACAAGAAAGGTAACCATTAAACCGCATAATGAGATTGAGCCTGTTGTGTACAGTGGCAAATCTTATCTTGATTGGTTACCATATGCAGACCAAACAATTAAAAAAGCAAATCTTTATTTTATAGATGGAAGGCCATTTTCCTTTTTGCAACAACCACAAAAGGATAAACTTTCTAACTATCATAAAATAAGAAACGCAATTGCGCATAAGAGTAAAAAGGCAATGAAAGAATTTAATGAGGTAATTGCCGGAATGACACTTTTACCTCTAGAAAAAACACCGCAAGGTTTTTTGAGAAACATACCCAATAGAGCAACGAAAAAAACACAACTTGAAATTATCAGTGAAGAATTACAAAGCATAGCATTTACGTTATGTACCTGAAGAGAAACAGGGACCTTCGAAATTCATTTTAAAAGAAAATGCCCGCGACGGCGGTAGATAACAGAGCGCTTGAGGATTGGAGTGGAGGGTCAAACCTTCAAAATTCATTTTAAAAGGAAATGCCTGCGACGGTAGATAACAGAGCGCTTGAGGATAATAGTCAAAGGCTTTGCCCTTCTCAAAAACTAGAAACATTCTGCGACCGGGCATTTGAAAGGAGGTGTAGCATGAATTGGAGAGAAAGAATAACCGTTGATCCGCTTGTATGCCATGGAAAAGCCTGTATCAAAGGGACTCGTATTATTTTTAGGAGATAAATCATGGATTCTTCAGTTTTATTCGAGATTGAAAGAAAAATTAAAGAGCTATCTCAAAAAGAACAATTATGGCTGATCGAGCGACTTGCTCATGGTTTACAAGAACGTGCATTAAAAGATCAACGCATTTTAGAGAACCAACTTGCTGCTATGACGTCTGATCCAGAAATACAGGGCGAATTGAAAAAGATGTGTGAGGAACTTGCTTTAACAGAATCAGACGGGTTAGAGAAGGTATAATGGCCGTTCACCGTGGAGAGATTTATTTTGTAAATTTGAATCCTGCCGATGGGAGAGAACAGGCAGGAGAGCGTCCAGTATTAGTCTTATCCATAGATGCTATCAATAAGTTGCCTCTTGTAATAACGGTTGTTGTTGGGACAAAAGGTGAAAATATTTCTCGTGATTATCCAACCAATGTCCGTGTATCACCAACAGAAAGTGGGCTACCAATGGAAACAGTTTTCTTATGTTTTCAGATTCGATCGTTAGACCCTAAAAGATTTCCAGAAAAATTATCTGGTAAGGTTTCTGATGAAGTGATGGAAAAGATTGAAAATGCTGTGCGGCATTGCCTCGGATTATAAATTTAGCCACGATATTCAAAAGAGCAAGGAACAACGGAAACAATGAAGCCCTGCCTCAACAGACATATACCATGGGACAAAAGACCAACTGATGACCTAAAAGAAATATGCAGAGTAACAATTCAGCACTTTGG
>Ga0082335_1006742_pt1 | contig 14486 bp, 10 predicted proteins | sample Subgrocontami58m_FD_72375 | JGI IMG/M metagenome (GOLD analysis project Ga0082335, IMG submission 72375) | Subsurface groundwater microbial communities from S. Glens Falls, New York, USA - GMW37 contaminated, 5.8 m (SPADES assembly) (version 2) ...
CTAAGATGAATATCTACCGCGGGCTTGAACTGGACCTGCAGGCGGCTCTGGACCTTTTGGCCACTTCTCAGGGTATTGCGCTGTCAACGGAAGACTACAAGGAAGCCGCACGGGCTTTCCGGGAGAAACGCGAGGCAGTCTTTAAAGGCGAGTAAAGATTTAATTTGCTATATCTATTTCTCAATAGTATAATTAACGATATAACTTACCATTCAGGGGAGGTGTTCAGATGGGTAAAAAAGGAAGAAAACAGGATAGAGCCGCTCACACGCCGGCTAAAAAGAACCGTGTGTGGCTTTATTCAGGAATAGGCGCCGGACTGGTGGGCATTATTATATTAATAATAAGCTTCACTGCCGGGGGTGGCTCCACTCCGCCGGGGGATCAACCTGTACAGAGTAGCCCCCCAATAGCTCAGAATGTCTCGTTACCGGCATGGTTAGCCCGGGCCCCGGCAACTACAAAGGAAGCATATGCCTATGCCGCCGAGCACCCGGAGACCACAGGCTATGTGCCGTGCTATTGCGGCTGCGGACAGCATAGCGGGCACCGCAGCTCTCAAGATTGCTTTATAGGCAACCGTAACGGAAGCGAGATAACCTATGATGACCACGGCGCTAATTGCGCTATGTGCGTAGATATCGCCGTGATGACCAAGAAAGCATTAGCCCAGGGTAAAACTCTGGCCCGGGCAAGGCTGGAAGTAACTAAGAAGTATAGCTCTATCGGGCCAGCTACTAACACCCCCCCTATTCCGCAGGGGTAGTTTAATATTACAATTGAATAGTCTCAGTATTTGATGTTGACGCACCAAATCAGTGAAAAGGAGATGTCTGATTCATGTCTAAATGGAACAAGGCAACCCTGTTGTTGGTCATACTTCTTGTCGCTTTGCCGATAGCTGTAAGCTGTGCCCCTAAAGCGCCAGCCGGTCCGGCTACTCCGGCCCCGGTTTCTACGTTAGCGTCCGCCCCGGCTAAAACCATCGAGCTTAAGTTCTCTACTGCTCTTTCCCCCCAGCACCATGCAGTAAAGAATGTCATGGACCGCTGGGCGAAGGAAGTGGAAGCACGGACCAAGGGCGGAGTAAAGGTGACCATGTATACCGCTGGCTCCCTGGGCAAGATAGCCGACCATTATGATATGGTTTCCAAGGGTATTGCCGAGGTAGGCCATTTCCTGCCTACTTACACCGCCGGCCGCTTCCCCATGACAACTATCACCGAAATACCCTTCTATGGAGACCACATCAAATCCACTAATTCGTTGAATGAACTGTATAATAAGACCCTTTACAAAGAATTCCCTGAAGTGAAAATGATACTTATATGGGGCCCGCCCCTGGACATCGGTTCTAAGAAACCTGTCAAGGTTATGGAAGATTTTAAGGGGCTGAAAACACGGACAACCGGCGGCTATGTGACCAAGTCTCTCGAAGCTTTAGGCGCTACTCCAGTTGCCATGCCGGTCACTGACATTTACACCAGTATTGAGCGCGGGGTTGTAGATGCCTTCACACTGAACTATGACTCTTGGCCGGGCTATAAACTGCAAGAGGTAACTAAAAACGTGGCTGTGGTAGGCATCAGCCTGCCTATTAATGGCGTGATTATGAACATCAATACGTGGAATAGCCTGCCTCCGGATATACAGAAGGTTATAGAGGGCGTTAATAAAGATGCCTTGAAGTGGACGGAGGATACATACACCGCCGAGAAGATTAATGCCAAGGACCTCCTGGAGAAAGCCGGGGTCAATTTCTATTATCTACCCGATGCCGAAAAGACCCGGTGGAAAAATGCCGTTGCCCCGTTATGGAATGAATGGGAAAAAGAAATGAACGGCAAGGGGTTGCAGGGCACTCAGATAAGGAAGGATTTCGAGGCTATACTAAAGAAGAATAATGTGAACTAGCCGGCGGTTCCTGTCTAATCTGTTAGTTTTATGCCCTTTTAATCTCTGTTTCGCCTGAAACAGATTGTGAGCGGAATCGAAATAGATAGTAAACTGATACAAATACCCCCCCCGATTTACCGGGGGGGTATTTGTAGGATACCTTTTCTAAGTGTTACAAAATCTCTGTAACAAGGCAGAAGTTAGACCGTTAAATGGAAGATATCAAATCAGCTAATAGAACTGAAGCCATTATTCACGCTGTTAGTAAATGGCTCGCCATAGCTGGTTCAGCCGTGTTATGTATTCTGGTAGCGCTCACTACCCTGGATGTCCTCCTACGATACTTTTTAAATCATCCTATAAAAGGCGTATTCGAGCTTAACGAGCTGATGATGGCGGCTATAGTTGCCCTTAGCTGGGGTTACACAACCTATGGTAAGGCGCACATATCCGTTGACCTTGTGGTCTCTCATTTTTCCAAACGGTTTCAAAGGAAAATAGAGGCCTTTAACCTTCTACTGGGTATCCTTTTCTGGTGTTTAGTTGTCTGGCAAAGCCTGCTTTACACCCTTTCCTCACGGCGAGTAAACGAACACTCGGATATTTTGGAAATCCCTACGTTTTATTTCAAAGCGATGATTCCTCTGGGTGCATTTCTGATGACGCTGGAGCTGATTCTTAACCTTATTAAAGCTATAAGGGAGAACAGTTCACGATGAGTCCTCCAACGGTAGGTCTTGTAACCCTGGGTGTATTATTTGTATTCATATTTTTCGGACTGCCTATCGGTTTCGCTATGGGCCTGATTGGATTTGCAGGCCTGGTGTATTTGATGGGTTTCAATCCAGCGCTTTCCGTCATAGGTCTTATGCCATTTTCCACCAGCGCTAGTTATGTGATGAGCATCCTTCCCCTATTCACAATTATGGGATTCTGGGCTAGCTATGCAGGGTTGACCAAAGGCGCCTATAACGCAGGCCACAAGCTGCTGGGGAACCTCCCCGGGGGGTTGGCCATGTCCAATGTAGTGGGATGCGCCATCTTCTCCGCTGTGAGCGGCTCGAGCCTGGCCTGTTCCTCTGCAATGGGATCGGTTTGCATGCCGGAGATGCGGCGGTACAAATATGATCCTGCGCTGGCTACGGGCAGCATAGCCGCCGGAGCCGTACTGGATATAATGATACCTCCGAGCACAGCTATGGTCATCTATGCCCTGATTACAGAGTCGTCCATAGGAAGGCTGCTAATTGCCGGGATATTGCCAGGGATTATGCTGGCTTTACTCTTTATGATAACCATCTATATTATGGTGAAACATAACCCCAGCCTGGCCCCGCCGTCGCCCCCGGCCTCCCTCAGAGAGAAATTAGCTGCCTTTAAAGATGTCTGGGGTATTACCCTGTTATTCGTCCTCGCAATCGGGGGCATTTACGCTGGTATTTTTACGCCTACCGAGGGTGCCGCGGTAGGCGCCTTTTGCGCTTTCCTGTTCATGGTTTTCAACAAGCAGCTAGACCGGAAAAGACTGGCCGATTCGGTTTTGCAAACGGTTCAGCTTACCGGTATGATTTTCACAATTGTTATTGGAGCTATGATTTTCAACTCCTTCCTGGCAGTTAGCCGGTTGCCCCAAATGCTGGCTGATTGGGTAGGCGGCCTTCCCCTACCTCCGTATGGAATTCTGGGGATTATCCTCCTCACCTATATCCCTCTGGGGATGGTAATGGATACCCTGGCTATGGTACTGCTAACTGTCCCGATTTACTTCCCGCTGGTGCAAGTGCTGGGTTTTGACCCAATCTGGTTTGGCGTCCTAATCATAGTAATGATGGAGCAAGCAATGCTTACTCCTCCTGTCGGGGTGGTTGTTTTCGTGCTGTCAGGGGTGGTACCTGAAGTTCCGATGTATACCATATTCAGGGGCGTATTGCCTTTCCTCATAGCTATATTTGTGGGATTGCTTCTCATCATGGTATTCCCCCAAATCGTCCTGTTCCTTCCCAATCTCATGATAGGGAAATAGACCGTTCTTGCCTCTTTTGTAAATACATTACCGGTTAACCCTCATTTACCTTCAAAAACTGTTTAATACCCCTCCGCTTGCATATTCCTTAAAGGTTTGAAATAATATTGACATATTAAGTTTGGAGATTAAATGGTGAGTATAGTTTCACCTGTATTTAACCGAGCTAATGAAGAGGCCGCGGGAATGATATCTTTCATACACCGAGCTGCGTTCATTTTTGTGCCTGTTTTTTTATTGATACTATTGTCCGGGTGCGATTCCAAAGGCCCGGATGTTACCAACCCTGTAACGCCAACACCTGGGCCAACCGTCTCGCCGTCGCCAACTTCAAAGACTACCACTCCCATTCCTGTGGGTACGACTACCGCACCTAAGCCAACTGTCATTGTTCCCACCCCCACCCCCCGGCCTGTCACAGCCAAACCCCAGGATTTGGTGTTACGGCTAGACCAGTTCCCTCTCCCCGGCTTCAAGGTGACCGACGACTTATCCAGGGACGAAGGCCAGGTGTGGAGACGGAGGTTCACTGCGGTTGATGCGGGCTCTATTGGATATAACTGGCTCATGATTGATGTCCGTTCCTTGTCTCGCCCCACGGCAGAGTCCTGGATAAAAGCTCAGGACTGTGTCTGGAGTGGAAGTGGGGGCACACCCGCAGGTAGTTTCGAACTCACCGCGCCTGAGCAGGGGGATGGGGCGAAGGCCTGCCGCTTTACATGGGACACAGGCAGCCGGCTCTATACATACGCCACAGGGTCCCGAAATATCGGGCTTTTTGTGCAGACGAACACCAGTGACGCGGCTGCCACAGATTCAGAAATACTGGAATTGCTGGTATCGCTGGCGGACCGCCAACTCGCCGTCATCGACCAGTTAGAGTCGCCGGGGCAAAACACGGCTCCAACCACAGGTGCGTCCGCTTTTCAATTCAATCCGCCCCAAACACTGCCATCGGCTGCCGAAGGCAAACCTTATTCTTTCTCGTTCTGCCAGCCTGTACCCACTAATAGCACATCCGGCTGTGGCCCCGCCCTTGGGACTACCAGCCCATCCGGAGGCAATCCGCCTTATCTGTTCCAGGTACATAAAGGTTTCCCACCGTTCGGAATCCGATGCGGTAACAATGGCACATGTGAAGGAACGCCGCCCATCCTGGCAGTGGACCGCAAGTCTGTTTTCACCGTGTGTGCCATAGATAGCAAAGGGGATTTCGCATGCCGCGAGGTATCGCTTTCCGTAGATGTCCCCGCTGAGGTGATAAACAGCATTCTGGGGAAGGCGGTCCGCGCAGACCCCGTCATGTATGATTTGGTGACAACCCCCGCCGGGCAGCCCGCGATTACGGAAAAGATGTGGGTGAAAGGTAGCAAGTTCAGGGCTGAGACGAAGGTCGGGGAGCAACCCGCCGTACTTATAATAGACAGTAGCACGCAAACGATGCATGTCTATGCTAAAGAGCAGAATCGTACTTTGAAAACGGCGGTGCGACCGGAAGACGGCGTGGAAGGATTTACGCCGGCAGGTATGGCCAAGTCGCTCCGGGAATCGAAACTGACAGTTGTAGGCACAGAGGTGATAGATGGAAAGGTTTGTCTGGTGTTGGAGGGCACGGAAGAAAAGGACTACAATTTTAAGGTCTGGCTATGGAAGGAGTATGGATTTCCTGTCAGATTGGAGTTGCCGGAACCAAAAGGCAAGGTAATACTGGAATGGAAAAATATCAAGCTCGGCAATGTCTCCGACAATATGTTTGTGCTGCCTGCGGAAGTGGAAGTCACCGTTGTCCCTTTTGAAGCTGTGCCTGCAGCTTTCGCAAGGCTTAACCCCAAACCCGTCACAGCCGAGCCTCAAAAACTGGCTATCCCGCTCGACCAGTTCCCCTTGCCGGGATTTAAAATTACGGACGACAAACCGTTAGCCAGTGGGAAGATATGGACTCGGGAATTTACGCCTGTGGATAGCAGTAATGCCGAATACCCGTGGGTCAATCTTTACATTTATCCATTGGATAGCCCCAGGCCTACCTCCTGGATAAAAACCCAGGATTGTGTCTGGGGTAGCACCGGGAGCACAGCTCCCCTGAGTAGCGTCGAACTCACCACGGCGCCGGGGCCGGGGGATGGGGTGAAGGCCTGTCGCTTTACATTTGCCGCAGGCTCTCAGATTTATAGATACTATACGGGGTCACGTAATGTTGGTCTATCCCTGTCGGTGGCTGCCAACAAGGCTGTTTCGGACACAGAAGTCCTGGAACTCATGACGTCAATAGCGGAGCGGCAGCTTGTCACTATTGACCGCATCGATCCGCCTTTTCCGCCCGCAGCGCAAACAACAACTACGACTCCCTTCGAGTTTAATCCACCCGCGGTACTCCCCGGCGCTGTTGCCGGCAAGCCATACCAATTTTCGTTCTGTCAGCCGACGCCACAAAGCCGTACTTCACCCTGCGGACCAATGCCGGCTACATCGGACCCAAAAGGGGGGTCTCCTCCATATCACTTCCAGTACGGTACTATGGGAGGCTTCCCGCCGTTCGGTCTTACTTTAGGGAAGGACGGACATCTGGACGGCACCCCACACAAGACTTCAGCAGGTAAGACATATCGTTTCACGGTGTGTGCGGTTGACCTCAAGGGGGACCCGGTCTGCCGTGAGGTAACGCTTACCGTATCCACGACGCCCACTCCCACGCCAACGCTGACGCCTGTGCCGCCCACCCCCGGTGGTTCACTGTCAGGGATTGCCTTCCAGTTTAATCCGCCGGCGGTGCTCCCTGAAGCTACAGCCGGTAAGTCGTATCTATTTTCATTCTGTCAACCGATGCCCCAGACCCGCACCTCACCCTGCGGGCCAATGCCGCCGACATCTGACCCAAAAGGCGGGTCTCCTCCCTATCACTTCCAGTATGGTACGATGGGAGGCTTCCCTCCGTTCGGTCTTACTCTGGGGAAGGACGGCCATCTGGATGGAACCCCGGAAAAGGCAACAGCGGGAAAAACTTATCGTTTCACGGTGTGTGCAGTTGACCTCAAGGCGGACCAGGTCTGCCGCGAGGTATCATTAACCGTATCTGCGGCGCCCACCCCGGCCTCCACATTGACGGGACCGTGGACAGGTAAGGCGCTGCTGACTACGACTGTCACAGGTGGTACGTGCGAGTATGCGGGGGATATTACATTGGTACTGAAACACATTGACACTACGCTGAGCGGTACCATCAACTACAATCTTGCGGGGAACCCGGCCAACAGCCGCGTCCGCTGCCCCGCAACCACACTCAAGGGATCAGCGCCGCTTAGCGGTACGGTAAAGGGTGGCGCCGCCGTCCGCTTCAGCTTTATAACTAACGGGTTCAACATCGAGGCTAGCGGGCTTTCATTGTTCGGGGCTTTCATCGAAGGCGATTTCGCCGGCGACGCCACTGGTAAGTGGCAAGTTGAACCCGGCTCAGGAGCAACAGGTGGGGGTGGAAGTACTGGGGGTGGCATCACAGGCGGCAGCACCGGGGGTGGTAGTACCGGTGGGGCGACCGGTTGCCAGTCAAAGTCTGGCACGTTGATTATAGGTGGTTTCTACGCCCAGTTGAAGGGCGTTCTACAGGGAGATGCCAGCACTGGCAACTACTCCGACTGGGGACGTGGGGCGCAGAACGTGACCCTCCCTACTGGCAATTACACCATGACCTGGTATAACGATGCCGGCGAGCTTTTCAGGAGGGATAGTTTCTCCCTCCCCCCATGCGGAACCAAGATATTTAATTAGTATGGCCGTCCTGATCCGGACGGAACCAATAGTATAACCACAGAGGCGGCTCCGATAAATCGAGAGTCTTTGACAGAGAACACAGGGTAAAAGAAAACGAAATCCTTCCTGATACTTCGGGAAATAATATTTATGTTCAAGGGACAAAGGGTTAATTGGCTGCTCCGGAGCCAGGGATGGAACTTTCCAGTCCCGGGCAGCGTCTTAATGTACAAAGATACGCGTTAAGGAGGAAAATTGTGACCAAGCTCAAGTACATTATTACCCCGGTAATCAGCTTAATTCTGATAGCCTTAGTAGCCTCATGTGCCAGCAAACCGGCGCAAGTACCATCGTTTGAGGTATCTAAAGGAGGCGCACCCAGTCAAATAGCAGCCCCCGCACCTGCACCGGTTCCCGGGCTTCCCGGCGGCTCAGGCCCGTCGTCAGATGTTCCTTCTGTCCAGCGCCTGACAGTGCGAACAATGTCCATGACTCTAGTAGTAGACGAGCTACGACAGACAGTTGATAAAATCGCTGAGCTGGCCGGACGTCTGGAAGGTTTCGTGGTCTCCTCAGAAATAAGGCAGAATGACGAAGAAACGGCGAGGATTGCCATTCGCGTCCCCTCTCAAAAGGCCGATGAGGCGCTAAAGGTATTGCGGGGTTTTGCCGTTCGGGTGCCGGACGAGAAGCAGAACTCGCAGGATGTCACCGAGGAATTTTCCGACCTGCAAGCCCGCCTGCGTAACCTGAAAGCGACCGAGACCAGGTTGCTCAGTCTTCTGAACGAGACCAGATCAGTCAACGACACACTACAGGTGCAACGGGAGCTTTCAAACGTGCGGGGGCAGATCGAGCAACTTCAGGGCCGCATACAGTACCTGGAGCGCACCACTGCCACCTCTTTGATAACGGTCACCCTGGAGCCGGCGGTGGGTAAAAAACCGCTGGTTAAAGAGGGGTGGGACTTTGTGGAGATCGTCAAAAGCTCCTTTAGAGGCCTGGTAGTAACACTCCAGGTTCTTGGAGTGATAGCCATCTGGATAATACTGTTTATCCCTGTCTGGGGTTCCGGTCTGGCACTGGCTATATATTTGCGCCGTCGGAAGCGACGCAAAATGGCGGGGCAACTTCCCCGTGTGTGATGTGGCTATGATGGGCAAGAGAACAGTATGCAGCGTTGCTATAGCCACATGCGGCCCGGATAGCCGGACACATGAGGGCACGATATAGCGAAAAGTGCCTCATTACGAAGTAGTACATTGACTTGAGAAATGATACGTAGAAGAATCTTCTTGACCGAGCACGCCTCAGAGCAGTCCCTCCTCCCTTGTCCGAAACGAATTCTGCTCTGCGAAGGGCCCCCTTCCGTTGGAATATCTATGAAATGGAAGAAGGCAAGTTAGTAAGCCTGGAGGAATGATGACATCCGGAAACCATTCCGTCCGTGAAGAGGATTTACATACCAGTGTCAGGTAACCGGAAAACAAAAAAATTAAACATCGTAACCGACCTGATAAGGGCCGAGGACACCCTGTCCTTATCTTCACAAGAGCTCATGGGCAGGATGGGGACCTCGGCGGCAGGACTCATGGGCGAAGAGACGCAGAAGCGTTTGGAGGCCTACGGTCCTAATGAGGTCGCCGAGAAAGGTAAGCAGCCGGTCCTCATTGCGTTCCTTTCCCACTTCAAGAGTCCGGTGACCATAATATTGATGATCGCGGCCCTGGTGTCAGTGTTCCTGGGGCAACCAATAGATGCGTACATCATCATCGCAATAGTGCTGGTAAGTGCGATCCTTGATTTTACCCAGGAATACCGGGCGGAAAGGGCTGCCGAAGCATTACGAAAAAGGGTAGCCACGACAGCAGTAACTTTCAGGGACGGTACGAAGCAGGATATCGAGGTCTCCCAACTTGTTCCCGGCGATGTCATCGTCCTTTCTGTGGGAGATATCGTCCCGGCCGATGCCCGGGTGATTGGCGCCAAGGACTTTTTTGTTGACCAGTCAGCCCTGACCGGTGAATCTTTTCCTGTAGAGAAGAACACCGACCCAATCACCGGCGCCGACGTTACTGATTCAACGAAATGGAACAATTACATCTTTATGGGGACGTCGGTAACCAACGGCTCGGCTACCGCCATCGTTGCCAGGACCGGGGGCTCTACCCAGTATGGGGAAATCGCCCGGAAAAGCGGACAGAGAAAGCCTGAGACTGAGTTTGAAAGCGGGCTCAGGAGATTTGGCTTTCTTATTTTGCAGGTGACCTTTGGCCTCGTCATATTCGTCTTCTTCATCAACGCCCTGTTGAAGCGCGATATTCTGGAGTCTTTGCTATTCTCGGTCGCCCTGGCTGTGGGATTAACCCCGGGGTTATTGCCGATGATCCTTTCCATAAACCTTTCCCGCGGCGCTACCGCCATGTCCAGGAGGGGTGTTATTGTAAAGCGCCTGGCTGCGATGCAAAACTTCGGCAGTATGGACGTGCTTTGCGCTGATAAAACCGGCACTTTGACTGAAAACCGGGTCACAGTCATTCTGCATGTAGACCTGGAGGGGAAGGATTCCGATAAGGTATTCCTTTATTCGCTGGTGAACAGCCGCTATCAGACAGGGCTTAAGAGTCCGCTTGACGAGGCCATAGTCAGGTATAAAGACGTTAACACAGACCGGTTCCTGAGGATTGATGAAATTCCCTTCGATTTCGTGCGCAAACGGCTTTCCGTGGTGGTCAATGAAAACCAGGACCAGCTTCTCATCACCAAGGGGGCTCCTGAAGAGATCTCTAAGATTATTACCCGGTACGAATTCAATGGGAAAGTGCTCGACCTTACGGATGAAGTTAGAAACAGGATAGAAGCAAGATATCGCGATTTGAGCGCCCAGGGATACCGGGTCCTTGGCGTGTCCTATTTGAGGGCTACTGAGAGCAAGCCGGCATATTCAGTCGCCGACGAAAACAACATGGTCTTTCTGGGGTTCATTGCCTTCATGGACCCGCTCAAAGAAACAGCCGGTGAATCGCTGGTGGCGTTGAGACAAGCCGGAGTCAAGCTGAAGGTATTGACCGGCGACAACGAAATTGTTTCAGGCAAGATCTGCGAGCAATTGGGCTTTCAGGTATACGGGTACCGCCGCGGTAGAAGATACGATAGCACTCTGGGCCATATCGCACGTACTGTTCAGGTTGAACCCATGAATATCATGGGCAGCAGCGAAATTGAAAAGATGAATGACGATGCCCTGGCCAGGGTAGTAGAGAGAATAGATGTTTTCACCAGGGTTAATCCCGCGCAGAAGAACCGCATAATGAACGCCCTGAAGGCGAATGGGCATGTTATCGGTTACATTGGTGACGGAATCAACGACACACCTTCGATGAAGGTGGCAGACGTCAGTATCTCGGTAACCAACGCGGTGGACATTGCCAAGGAATCGGCTGACATCATACTGTTACGTAATGATCTGAAGGTGATTGCGGACGGCGTGATCGAAGGCAGAAAGACCTTCGGCAATACAATGAAGTACATTCAGATGGCAGTAAGCTCCAATTTTGGCAATATGTTCAGCGCAGCCGGGGCATCGCTGTTCCTGTCATTCCTCCCTATGTTACCGATACAGATACTCCTGAACAACCTCCTGTATTCCTTTGCTCAACTGGCTCTACCGGCGGACCATGTTGATCAAACCTATATCCGGCGGCCACAGCGGCTGCAAACGTCTTTTATCCGGGACTTCATGATCTTTTTCGGCCCCGTCAGCTCGATTTTCGACTTCCTTACCTTCTTTGTTATGCTCCGCTTCTTCAAGGCGTCGGCGCCATTGTTCCAGACTGCGTGGTTCGTCGAATCGTTATTCACACAATCGCTGGTCATTTTTGTGATAAGGACAAGGCAAATACCCTTCTACCGCAGCAAGCCAAACAAACTCCTTGTATTAAACATCGCCATCATTCTTATTCTGGCCATAACACTGCCGTTTACCGCGGTTGGCGCCTATTTCGGCTTCGTTGCCCTGCCGCCGGCTTTCCTGCTGGTATTGGCAGCCTTCGTCGTGACCTATCTGGCGTTGGTAGAACTTATGAAGATATGGTTCTATAGAAGATACCCCGCAACGCCCGGGCCTTCAGGTTAATTCGCGTTCGAAGGAAACTTTCGTATCCGGACACGCCTATATCAAATGTTTGCGGCGGAAGAAATATAGCATCGCTCCGATAATAATGAGAACAGCCGCCAGCAGCAGGAAGAAAATCTGAGGGCTCCCTTTTTCAACGCCCCCGCGGACCATTGCGTACGCACCGTAAGTACCGAAGACGATTAGAGGGGGCAACCCGGCGATAAACATAACAGACACCAGGCGAATACCACGGTTCGCCCGATAACTGCTCATCAGGAAATCCGCGTCCTTAAACACTTCAATGACTTCTGTGATTTCATCCAGGGTCTCACATATCTTGTTCAGGTGGTCAGTGAGATCGCTTAAATAGATAGTCAAATCCATCTTGGTGAAGCGCTTCAGCTTGCTTCCCAGCTCCACTACGAGCGTGCGGATGGGGAACATAACACGCCGCTGGGTGATGATGTCCCGCCGCAGGATACTCACCTCCTGAGCTACCTCCACTTCCTCATTGAAAACACTGTCCTCAACGCTATCCATCTGGCTCAGGATTTTATCCATAACTGGAAAGTAGGAGTCAACTGCCCGGTCAAGTATCTGATACAGCAGGTAGCCGGCGCCGTTGCTTAAATGCTCTTGTTGGGATTCCTTGCTATTCTCACACTCCCGGAAGATCTCCTCGATGGTCCTGATCTCCTCCGGATGAAGCGTAACCAGGAACTTATCACCAACGAATGCCGACCATTGTTTCCTTGAGCTTACCCTGGTAGCCTTCTCGAATACCTGGAAGTGGAAGATTACAAATAGGTACTGCGGATATTCTTCTATTTTGGAGAGCTGCCTGGTACTGAGGGCGTCTTCAAGGTCCATCGGGTGGAAATTATAGTGATCTGCCAGATATTTCATCGAATCTTTGGTCGGCTGCACAACATCAACCCAGGTTAGGTCCCCCGAGGTAATTGTTCTGATGTTTGCGGCTTTCTTCTGAACACCCTTATCTGATATGACCAACTCATACACTCCTGACCATATTCTATCACAAACCGGGACCCGCACAGCAAAGAGTGCACCCATGAGCGTTGCCCGGCTGCCGTTAAGTGCACCTGGTTCTTCGGGCGTTGTACCGGGTTTTATCAGGAGGAGGCTCTTGGCAACTTTCCCGTGTGTGATTAACCATGATGGGCAAGCGTGTCGTATCGTTTTCAGATTAGCCGGAAAGAGCCGGACTAAGCCAGGTAAGTTATATCGGAAGGCGGTTTCTTGAGCAATTCAAACACTATGTGGGCTTCCTCAAACAGTTGAATGAACGCATCATCGGCATATTTGCCGAAGGTGACGAACCGCTTTATCCTCGCATTAATCAGCATCTTTGCGCAGAGTACGCAGGGCGTGTGTGTGCAATAAATTGCGGCGCCGTCCAACGTTACCCCATGCAATGCAGCCTGAATGATAACGTTTTGTTCAGCGTGAATGGCCCGGCATATTTCATGCCTCGTGCCGGAAGGTATATTCAATTCGTTTCTTAAACAGCCAAGTTGAAGACAGTCTTTCAGCCCGGAAGCAGCGCCATTATATCCGGTAGCCAGTATGTGTTTATCTTTGGCCGCTACAGCGCCTACGTGGTGACGGAGGCATGTGGAGCGTTCCGCCACTACGGTGGCTATTTTGAGAAAATATTCATCAATATCTGGCCTGGTCCATTGATTCATTTCAAAACAGCCAGCACCCTTTCTGTTTCTGTTTTCAACTCTTCCAGGGTGGACTGGTTTACAATAACAAAATCTGCCATAGCGATCGGCCCACCTTTGTTGGTGCCCTCTATCTCTGCGATATCACGGCTTGCAGCTTCTTCCGCTGTCAGGGGACGGATTGGCCTTTTCTTTAATCTCTCATGTCTTGTCTTCGGGGATGCCCAAACCGCAACTACAACAAAGCGGTCACCATAACTATTTTTTAGCAATGTGTACTCTTCCCATGAGTAAAGACCATCCACCACAACGTCCGCTGATTTGGGCAGACAATCTATCCTGGGCAGGCTCAGCCTGGCATAAGCTGACATTCCCAGTTCCTTTCTCAGTTGTTGCCTGATATACCGTTCGTTCTTCTCGTTTAGCTCCAGCCCTCTTTTTCTGAGTTCCAGGTCTGTAACATCTCCGAACCTTATCTTTATCAAACCATTGTTTTCAAGTATCTTCGCAAGTTCTGACTTGCCTGAACCTGCCATGCCAACAATTGCCACTATTTTCATGGATAGTTGATCTCCAACCACTATTTGATGCCGGGTAGGGCTTTCTAGTAAGCTTCTGGCTCGTTTGAATTGTAACCTGAAAATCCATTACACACAAGTCTTAACTGTGTGCAATTTCTTATAGAGCTTTGGCATATGATTTCGTTCAGATAGATGGGTGACACCTCGTTAAAGCGAATGAAGAGATGGTACAATAGCTGTCATATGATAGGATTAGACAGCGACACCATAAGAGCAGCCCGTAAAGCAGCGGACCAGTCAGGGGAAATATCTAAATCGGCCAGACAAAGACTTCGTTGGTTTGATTATTACAATGAACATAATGGGAATGCCAGGCTTACATGTCGTTACTTTGGTATCTCACCTCAGACCTTCTACCGTTGGAAGAGACGGTACGATGCCCACAATTTGAAGAGGCTGGAAAACCATTCCCGTCGTCCATGGCATCTAAGGCA
>Ga0082335_1006743_pt1 | contig 14485 bp, 18 predicted proteins | sample Subgrocontami58m_FD_72375 | JGI IMG/M metagenome (GOLD analysis project Ga0082335, IMG submission 72375) | Subsurface groundwater microbial communities from S. Glens Falls, New York, USA - GMW37 contaminated, 5.8 m (SPADES assembly) (version 2) ...
TTCCCCAACGCTCTAAAGAAAGATCGAGAATCCTGACAACCTCAAGGTAATCCATTATTTATCCCTTTGTTTTGATTGTGCGTTGAATTCTGTTTTATACCAAAAATCTTTATTTTTGTCAAATTTTAAAATTAGCTTTTTTTATTAATTTTTGTTAAAATGTTTAGGTTGGTTTAACTTATTAACAATCCACTAAAATGAAAAAAATAATGGTGCTTGGCGCCGTTTTGCTCTTGGGTCTGACCGGCTGCAGTTTGGGGGGATATAGTTTAAGTAAAATGAAAACGATCGGTATTGATGAAGCCAAAGGCCAGGCCTCCTCGTTTATCAACAATTATCTGGTCAACCAACAGAGTCAGGTAACTTTAGGGGAGCTTAAGGAAGAATCCGGAATTTATTCCATGGAGGTCAATTTGGTTGACGGCAAAAAAGTTACCGCCTATATGACCAAGGACGCCAAATATTTTTTCACCGAAGGCCTTGAAGTGGAAAAAGTCAAGCAAGAAGCGGCTGCTAAATCCAATGCTTCTGCCGCTGAACAATTGCAAATCGAAACTTTGGTTCAAGGCACAGGCGAGAGGCAGGCCAAAATCGGTGACACGGTTGCCGTTCATTACCAAGGCACCCTGGAAAACGGCACGGTCTTTGATTCCAGTTATGATCGCGGCGAACCCATCACCATTATCCTGGGTCAGAAAACGGTTATTGAGGGCTGGGAACAAGGCTTATTGGGCATGAAGCCAGGAGAAAAAAGAAAGCTGATTATTCCGCCGGCTTTGGCTTACGGTGAAGAGGGTAAAGGTCCCTCCATTCCGCCCAATTCCACTTTGATTTTTGAAGTTGAACTGGTTTCCATAAATAATTAATCTCGTCATTTTAAGTGTCGTGAATAAATATCCCCTTGCTACCAGCAAGGGGATATGCTATAGTAGATTAAACAGCCCCGAGAGGGCTTTTAAAAAACTTTAAATTGGCATGCCCTGAACCGGAAGAAGTTCTGGTTTAGGGCTAATCTTAGAAGAATATGGCTATTAAACTTATCGAATATATCAAGGAATCCAAAGCGGAATTAAAAAAAGTGGTTTGGCCCACCAAACTGCAGACCCGCAACCATACTTTAATGGTCATCGGCATTTCTTTGGCCGTAGCCGCTTTTTTGGGCGCCGTGGACCTTGGGTTGAATAAATTACTAGAACTTTTCGTTTATTAATTTTTACTGTCATTGCGAGCAGGCCCGCATAGCGGGCCGATCCCTCGCTTCGCCCCGCTTAGCGGGGCTTCGCTCGGGACAGGCTCCGCAATATCATATTTCAAATTAACATAAACTATGCCTAAGCAAACACTTCAACAGGGCAGACGCTGGTATGTCCTGCATACTTATTCCGGCTACGAAGAAAACGTTACCCGCAATTTAAAACAGCGCATTGAATCCATGGACATGGAAGACAAGATTTTTGACGTGCTGGTGCCCACCGAAACCAAAATTAAAATCAAGAACGGCAAACGCACCACCAACCGGGAAAAAATTTTTCCGGGCTATGTTTTGGTCAACATGATCGTGACCGACGATTCCTGGTACGTGGTCCGCAACACGCCCAACGTGACCGGCTTTGTCGGCAGTGGCACCACCCCCACTCCGGTTTCTGAAGAAGAAATCAAGGAACTCCAGCGCCGAATGGGCGTGGAAGAGCCGACTTACAAAGTGGACGTGACCGTGGGTACGGCCGTTAAAATTTCCGACGGTCCGTTTAAGGATTTTGAAGGCAAGATTTCCGAAATTGACGAATCCAAGGGCAAGGTCAAAGTTCTTATTTCTTTGTTCGGCCGCGAAACGCCGGTGGAACTGGATTCCTTGCAAATCAAGAAATTATAAATTTTTGTGTCATTGCGAGTCCCGAACTTTAGCGAGGGACGCGGCAATCTCAATTGAGATTGCTTCGCTACACGCCGAAGCCCCTTTGGGGCAAAGGCGGGTCGCTCGCAATGACGGTAGTAAATAAAGTTTACATTAATTAAGGAATGCCTGCTTCTAGCATTCTGTATAAGGAAAAATATGGCCAAGAAAATCAAGACAGTCATCAAATTGCAAATTAAAGCGGCCGCCGCCAATCCGGCGCCGCCGGTCGGACCGGCTCTCGGGCAGCACGGTTTGAACATTGCCGAATTCTGCGCCAAGTTCAACGAGGCCACCAAAGACCGCGCCGGTGAAGTTACGCCGGTGGAAATCACGGTTTTTGAAGACCGCACTTACACCTTTAAGCTTAAAACCTCCCCGGCTTCGGAATTGTTAAAAAAAGCCGCGGGTATCAGCAAAGGTTCCGGCAAACCGTTGACCGAAAAAGTGGGCAAGGTAACCAAAGCCCAGATCAGGGAAATCGCCCAAAAGAAAATGGTTGATCTTAACGCCATTAACATTGAAGGCGCGATGAAGATCATTGAAGGCACTGCTCGTCAGATGGGCGTGGAAGTTACCGATTAACCGTTTGTCATTCCTCGGTTCGCCCTTCGGGCTCACTCGGAATGACAGCATTATTTATTAATTGAGGGAGCGTGCAAAACATGCGCTATTACCTCATCAAGAAAGAAAACCAAGATGTCTAAAGCATCAAAAAGATTAGTTGAGGCCAAAGGCAAGGTTGATAACACCAAGGCCTACAACGTGGCCGAAGCCGTTAAGCTGGTTAAGGAAACCTCTAAGGTCAAATTTGACGCCTCGGTGGAAATGCATTTTCATTTAGGCATTGATCCCAAAAAAGGCGAACAGGTGGTTAGGGGCTCGGTAGTTATGCCCAATGGCATCGGTAAAACCAAAAGAATCGCGGTTTTTACCACTCCGGCTCATGAAAAAGAAGCTAAAGAGGCCGGCGCCGATATTGTGGGCGGCAAAGAGCTGATTGAAAGCATTAAAAAAGACGGCAAGTGCGATTTTGACATTGCCGTGGCCGTACCCGAAATCATGAAAGATTTGTCGGCTATTGCCAAAACCTTGGGCCAAAAGGGCTTAATGCCCAACCCCAAGACCGGCACCGTTACTGGTGACGTTAAAGGCGCCGTGGCCGAAATCAAAAAAGGCAAGATTGATTTTAAAAATGACGATACTGCCAATGTCCACGCCATGGTCGGCAAGGTTTCATTTGAAGATTCCAAGCTGGAACAAAACATCAGGGCCTTGTTGGACGCCGTTAAAAGGGCTAAACCCGATACCGTTAAAGGCACGTTTATAGAGTCCTGCTACATTAATTCCACCATGGGCCCGGGCGTTAAAATTCAATTATAACCATATCCAAAAGAAAACCGAGCTTAGCTCGGTTTTTTGGTTGTCAGAACGTCATCTATTTGCTAGAATGAATTTAATTAAGCTAAAAATATGCCTAAAAGAGAGGATTACATTTCTTGGGATGAATGTTTTTCCCAAATGGCCCATTTGATCGCCATGCGGTCAAAAGACCCTTCTACCCAGGCCGGATCCGTGATTGTGGACGATAATAAAATCGTGGTCGGTTTGGGCTACAATGGCTGGCCTAGAGGCATTAACGACGACCAATTACCCTGGGAAAGGGAAGGGGATTTTTTAAGCACTAAATACGCTTATGTGGTGCACGCGGAAGAAAACGCCATTTTTAACGCCAATAAAAGCGTTCATGGCTGTAAAATCTATTGCACGCTTTTCCCCTGCAATGAATGCGTTAAGACCCTGATTCAAAACAACGTCAAAGAAATTATTTATTCTTCCGACAAATATCATGACGATCAAATCTGGGTCGCGGCCCGCAAAATGCTGGATTTGGCCGGCATAAAATATCGCGAATTCGTTCCCAGATTCAAATTAAAATTAGAATAATGTCAAAAATAATTTTAGGTTTTGTCGGTAAATTATCCAGCGGCAAAGGCACGCTTGCCAAATATCTGGTAGAAAAACATGGGGCGCAAAAAGTTATGTTTTCCCAGTCCTTGCGCGACGTCTTGGACCGCTTTTATTTGCCTCAAACCAGAGACAATATGCAAGCTGTTTCACGTGGCCTGCGCGAGGCCTTGGGCCAGGACGTGATTGCCAGGGTAGTGGCCGAGGACGCTCAAAAAGCGCAATCTCAAATTGTAGCCGTTGACGGCGTTAGGCGGCCAATGGATATTATTTATTTAAAGGAACTGTCTGGTTTTACTTTGGTCCAAGTGGCTGCCGATCAAAAAGTCAGACACGAACGGATGAACAAGCGAAGCCAAAACCCTGACGACCATTTGATTACTTTTGAAGAATTTCAAAAAAAAGACGTGGCCGAAGCGGAAAGTTTGATTGATGAAGTGGCGGGAGATGCTAAATTTACCATCAACAATAACGGCACTCAAGAAGAATTATTCACTCAAGTTGAAGGAATTTTAACCAAGATTCAAAGTGAAAGTTAAGATAAAAAAATTGAATAAGGCGGTTAAATTGCCGACTTACGCCAACCCGGGTGATGCCGGGCTGGATTTGTATTCTTTGGAAGATTATGAATTAAAAGTAGGAGAAAGGCATAATTTTTTTAACGGTTTTGCCTTGGAATTTCCCAACGGCTATGTGGCCATTGTTAAAGACAAAAGCGGTTTGCCTAAAAATTACGGCCTGCATACCATGGGCGGGGTGTTTGACGCCTGTTACCGCGGCGAATATAACGTTAATTTGGTCAATTTGGGTCAGGAGCCGCATCAAATCAAGGCGGGCGATAAGATCGCCCAGTTGTTGATTATTCCCTGTGAGCATGCGGAATTTGAGGAAGCCGGCGAGTTGTCCGAAACACAGAGGGGGGAGGGCAGGTTTGGTTCGTCAGGCAGGTAGATTAACAGAATTTTAAAAGAGGTTTGTTAAACCTCTTTTTGATATATGCAGAATCTGAATTTTATTCCGCTTTCTTCGTTTAATTCGCCGGTAACGGTTTTTTTGAAGTCACCGGGAATTTCCGGAAAAAAAGTGTCGCAATCAAAAGTTCCTTCAACTTCGGTCAGATAAATTTTGTCACATTTTGGATGAACAATGGAAAAGGCATAGAGCATGCCGCCGCCAATGACAAAGATTTCGTTCAAGTTTTTTTGTTCCAAAAAGGTCAGCGCCTCATCCAGCGATTGAAAATTTAACACGCCGGCCGGCAAATCGTCGTATTTATCTTTGGACAAAACAACGTTCAAGCGATCACGCAAGGGCCGATATTTTTCCGGTAAAGATTTCCAGGTATTTAAGCCCATAATGACCGCATTGTTTTTATTGCCGATGGTAATAGAACTGAAATGTTTTAGATCAGCTTTTAAATCCCAGGGTAGGCGATTAGCTATACCAATGCCCCGATTTTGATCGCAGGCTGCAATAATGGAGAATTTTTGCATAAATTTTTGATATTTAAAACTTCGGCTTGGAACTAAAATTTTCGGACCCTGCTCGAACCCTCCCTCGACTCGCCGGGGTCTCGTTTGGAACTCGCCCCGGCTCGCTCGGGGGGACCCGCTCGCAGGGATTCCTCAAATTTTGTTCCTTCGCCTCGTTTTAAATAGCGATTGGGGCTTTAATGCCCGGATCGGGGTTGTAATTTTCCAAAGTAAAATCTTCGAACCGGAAAGCAAAAATATCCTTAACTTCAGGATTGATTTTTAAGGCCGGCAATTCCTTGGGCGTCCGGGTCAGTTGAAGTTTGACTTGAGCCAGGTGATTCTTATAAATATGGACGTCGCCAAAGGTATGGACAAAATCGCCCAGTTCCTTGCCCGTCACTTGTGCCATCATCATGGTCAGTAAAGCGTAAGAAGCAATGTTAAATGGCACGCCCAAAAAAACGTCGGCCGAACGCTGGTACAACTGGCAGGATAATTTGTTATTGGCCACGTAAAATTGGAACATGGTATGGCAGGGCGGGGGAGCGGTTTTTTTGCCGCCAATCAATTCTTGCAAGTCCGCCACGTTCCAGCCCGAAACAATAATTCTACGGCAGTCAGGATCTTTTTTAATTAAGTCCACGGCTTGCTGAATCTGATTTATTTTGACGCCATCTTTGCCTTCCCAAGCCGTCCATTGCTTGCCGTAAATTGGACCCAAGTCGCCATTGGCATCGGCCCACTCGTTCCAAATGTTAACGCCGTTGTCATTCAAATATTTAATATTGGTATCGCCTTTTAAAAACCATAAAAGTTCATAAATAATGGATTTAAGGTGGACTTTTTTGGTGGTCATTAAAGGAAAGCCCTCGGCCAGATTATAGCGCCTTTGGGCGCCAAACATGGAAATCGTGCCCGTGCCCGTGCGGTCGCCCTTGGCTACGCCTTTATCCAAAATTTCTTGGAGCAATGATAAGTATTGTTTCATTGTGATATTTTTAATTTTCCGCCCATATATCTTAACCGATAATTTATACCCCGTCAATTTTTGAAAAAAATGCCAAAATGAGCTAAAATAGAGGAATGAAAGAAGGCATTTTTATCGTTATTTACGGTATTAACAACCTTGGCAAATCAACTCAAGCCCAGCTGTTGGTTGAATCTATGGAAAATTCGGGTTTAAAGGCCCAGTATTTAAAATACCCGATTTATGACCTTACGCCAACCGGCCCGCTGATTAACGAGGTTTTGCGGGGCGCGGGAGGCCAGTCAATGCCTGAAGAAGAATTACAAGCGATTTATACCCAAAACCGCCGGGATTATCAGCCACAATTGATCAAATTGATTGATGAAGGCATTAACGTGGTGGCGGAGGATTATATTGGCACCGGTCTGGCCTGGGGTTGGAGCAAGGGCGCGGATTTGGAAAAGCTGATTGCCAGCAACAAAGGTTTGTTAAAGCCCGACATTGAAATTTTGCTGGACGGCGAAAGATTCATTGAAGCCAAGGAAGATGGTCATTTGCATGAAAAAAATGATGACTTGGTGGAAAAATGCCGCGCCAACCATCTGCAGTTGGCCGCCAGATTCAATTGGGCGGTGGTTAACGCCAATCAGGAAGTTGAAGAAGTCCAGGAAGAGATTTTAAAAGTGATTGAAGAGAGAGCGAAGGATTTATAATATGAACTTAGAAACCATCATCGGTTTGGAAATCCATATTCAACTCAAAACCAAGAGCAAGATGTTTTGCAGTTGCTCCAACTCTGGCGAGAACGAACCGGCCAATACCACGGTCTGCCCGATTTGTCTGGGGCATCCGGGCACTTTGCCGTTTGCTAATCAGGAGGCCGTAAACATGGGCGTTAAGCTGGCGCTGGCCTTAAATTTACAGATCAATAAAAAATCCATCTGGGCCCGCAAAAACTATTTTTACCCCGATCTGCCCAAGGGCTATCAAATTTCGCAATTTGCCAGCCCCTTGGCTCAAAACGGCCACCTGACCATTTTTGTCAAAGATGAAGAAAAAAGGATCGGCCTTGAACGGCTTCATCTGGAAGAAGACGCGGCCAAGAATTTTCACACCCCCGAAGCCGTTCTCGTGGATTACAACCGAGCCGGCACGCCTTTGGCCGAAATTGTGACCAAGCCGGATTTTAAAACTCCGGCCGAGGCCAAGTTGTTTTTACAGCAATTGCGCCTGATTGCCCGTTATCTTAAGGTTTCCGACGCCGACATGGAAAAAGGGCATTTACGCTGCGACGCCAATATTTCGTTAAGGCCTGTCCCGAGTCCAGTCGAGGGGCCTGTTGGCGAAGAAAAATTATTTCCCAAAACCGAAATCAAGAATTTAAACTCTTTTAGATCGGTTGAACGGGCTTTGGAATACGAAATAAAAAGGCAAACCGAATTGTGGAATTTGGGCACGCCGCCTAAAATCCAGACCACCCGCGGCTGGGACGAAAAAAATTTGCAGACCGTGGAACAAAGGTCAAAAGAAGAGTCGGCCGATTACCGTTATTTTCCGGAGCCGGATTTGCCGGCTTTAGCTTTTACCCAGGAGGAAGTTTTGGCCATTCAGGCCAATTTGCCGGAATTGCCTCGCCAAAAGATTTTAAGATTCATTAAAGAATATCAGGTTAATCCGGCTGACGCCGTGGTTTTGGTGGAAGACGAAGCAGTGGCTGATTATTTTGAACAGGTGATGACCGAGGCGCGGGCCTGGCTGGAAACCAACGGCGATATTTTAGGCACATCCGAAGAGGTCTGGGAGCTTAATAAAAAGAAAATGACCAAGTTGGTGTCGGGCTGGCTGACCAGCGAACTGTTTAAACTGATGAATGAAGCCGATTTGACGATTAAAGATCTTAAAATCAGCCCGGAAAATTTTGCCGAGTTCGTGGTCTTGTTGTATCAAAGAAAAGTGAATAGTTCCTCCGGTCAGCAGATTTTACAGAAAATGTTTGACACGGGGGGCGATCCCTCAGCTATAATGGAAGAAGAGGATCTGTCGCTTAATGAAGATGGGGCACAATTGGAAAATGCGGTGATTAAAATCATTCACGAAAATCCTGATCAGGTAATTGATTACCGCAATGGCAAAACGCCTTTGCTTAAATTTTTTATCGGTTTAGCCATGAAGGAAACCAAAGGCAGGGCCGATCCGGAAAAGCTGGCCGAGATATTCCGCCAACACCTAGATTAAGACCGGCATATTGAGATGAAGAGAGCTTTAATGATTATTTTATTGAACCTGGGATTGTTTGTTTTAAGCAACCCTTTTTTGCTTTACGGCCAGGTTAAAGATTCTGATAACGACGGCTTAACCGATGAACAGGAAATCAATTATTATTACACCGATCCCAATTCGGCTGATACCGACCAGGATTCATTTGCCGATAAATGGGAACTGGATAACGGCTTTTCCCCTCATCGGGCCAATTATAAGCTAGAGCAATTGGATTGGGATAAAGACGGTTTATCGGATCAGCAAGAAATAAATTTGGGCACTAATCTTAAAAAGTGGGATAGCGATGATGACGGTTATTCGGATCAAGCGGAGGTTGATACCGGCTATGATCCTTTAAACAAGGAACGGGTCAAGCTGAATAAAAAAATAGAAATTAATCTGGCCAAACAGGAATTATCATATTTTCTCGGAGCAGGAAAAATCGGCTCCTTTGACATTTCCGGCGGCTTGCCCCGTACGCCTACCCCCAAGGGTACGTTTAAAGTTTATCATAAATTTCCCAAGGCCTGGTCAACCAGATACGGCCTGTGGATGCCCTATTGGATGGCTTTTCACCCTAAGGGCTTATACGGGGTTCATGAACTGCCTTATTGGCCGGGCGGTTACCGGGAAGGAGCCGATCATTTGGGTCGGCCCGCTTCGCACGGTTGCGTGCGTTTGGGCATTGGCCCGGCCAAGATTTTGTATGATTGGGCGGAAGTAGGCACACCGGTGATTATTTATTAGTGATTATAGGTTTTCATAGAAGTGCTGGCAGTGAAGACGCGATGCTTCTACTTCACTGCTGTGCACCGTAGAAATGAGCGTAGCCCCGTAATACGGGGCGTAGCGAATTTTCTACGGTGTGGATAAACCATATTGACGAGTTGCTTCTGAAAGAGTATTATTATCCACAGTATGGAAAAATACTTTAAATGGAAAGAAGAGTTGAACGTTATTCCAGGTTTGGATTTTTCCCTTTTTATCAATTAAGCCCCGACATCAAGTCGGGGTTATTTTTTTGGCCAAATATAATTAACGTAAAGTAAATTATGCACAAAAACGTCTTGTTGATTTCGGAGATTTTAAAAGCCGGCCGAGCTAGCTTGGAACGCCGTGGTTTTATTGAAGTCGTTACCCCCAGGGTGGTCAGAGCCACCGGTGCTTGTGAAAACGTTAACACCTTATTTGAAGTTTCAGTTGGTAAGGATTTTAAATGGTTCGGTTCCAGCGCCTATTTGGCTCAAACCGGACAGTTATATTTGGAGGCCCTAGTGCCCCAGTATAAAAAGGTTTATTGCTCGGGGCCTTCGTTTAGAGCCGAGGCCACGGTTGATGCCAGGCATTTAACCGAGTTTATGATGATGGAAATTGAATTTGCCGGAGGTTTTGACGAGTTGTTGCAGGAAATTGAAGCGTTTATTTCCGCTATCGCTAAAACTTTAGTCAATCTTTCTAAAACCCAGGATTTGGGGCTAGGCGAGGAGAATTTAAAGCGCCTGTCCAGTTGTCCGGATGTTTTTACCAAATTAACTTATGATGAAGCCATAGCCAAATTGCAAGAACTGGGCGAGCAGATTGTTTGGGGCGATGATATTAATTCGGCCAGGGAAAAGTTGTTGGTTGAAAGTTTTGGCAACCAGCCCTTGATTATCACTCGTTACCCGGATCCCATGGTTGACCATGGCAAAGAAATTGAAGTAGAAAAGTTTTTTAACATGCTGCCGGATGCCGAGAATCCTGGCCGGGTGCTGTCTAGCGACTTAATCTTGCCTTTTGCCGGCGAAGCAGTTGGTTCAGCGGCCAGAGTCCATATTGCGGAAGAAATGGTCAGACGGCTCGAGCATTCCAAAATGTTTAAGCGTTTGGAGCAAATGGGCGGCAGCTTGGATGATTTTTCTTGGTATGTTGATCGGCTAAAAGAGGGCAGCGTGCCCCATGCCGGTTGTGGTTTTGGCATGTCCCGCATTATCCAGTGGATTATGGGCACGACCGATATCAGGGAAGCAGTTACTTTCCCGTCAAACAAGGGCGGGATAATTTAGAATAGCTTGGAGCTAGCAGGCGGTAGCTGGTAGGTAATATTTTGAACTAAAAAACAGCGTTCATTTTTGGACGTTGTTTTATTATTAGTGCCCTTTGTTTGAAAATGCCCCAATCAAAGTATTACGCCCTTACCGCTAGAGGTTGAATTGTGTGGACAAAAGTGTCCGAAGAAATGGATGCATGCCAAAAAGTTTCCCTTCCCCTTCAACCCCCGTCCACTTTTTGCCCGCTCGCCAAAATTGCGGCAGGGCATACCTACCGAGTTGGTACAAGGGATAATGTTTTAGTTAAGTATTCATTGGGTGAAATAAAGATTTCCAGTAAGGAAAATCTGAGGCAACTCTTTACAAAACCCCCAATAAGTGTTAAGATATTGTATTCCTTGGGATAGTCTCAAGGAGTGTTGAAAAAGGTTCTTTGACAACCAAAAAAGGAGGGTACGATGATTATATCTCTTAGTGGACCCTCCGGAATCGGCAAGGGCTTCATTAAAGAACGACTGCTACAGCTTTATCCGCACATCCAGGAATTGGCGTGGTTTACAACACGTCCTCTGCGATCAAACGAGCAGGGCGGAAACAGAATCCACGTTTCACTTCCCGAGTTCAACCAGCTGGCTGAGTTCGGCGAGCTTGTCTTAGTCCAAGACCTCTACGGTCATCGTTATGGTCTTAAAAAAGAAGACTTGCTCCCGAGTTCGGATACCAAGCTGACTGAGTTGCATCCAGACAACTTGTTGGAAGCACTTAGAATCAACCCCGCGATTTTCACTATCGGTTTTGTGACTTTTGATCTTTCACTGCTCCGCAAAAGGCTTTCTGCTGTGCGAAAAACAGAAAGTCTGGCAGAGATAGAAAAAAGAGTTGCGACAGCCAAAAGCGAGATCGAGACCATCCTACAGCAAAGGTCGCTGTTTACTTCAGTGATCGAAGTCACTGAAGCCGGAGAAGCTCTAGTGCTAGACGAAGTGCGCGCAGTTTTGACATCACACCTAACAAAGAAAGGAGGATGGCTATGTCTCTCAGCACACAAGTTGGCAAACTGAAACTACAAACACCGTTGTTGCTGGCTTCAGGGTATATCACTGAAACGCCCGAGTTCTTTCTAACAGCTCAACCGTATGGCTGTTCGGGCATGGTCACCCGGTCGCTCAAGCAACATGTTCCACAAGAACGTTCAAGAATCACCGCCCCACGCTACGCAGTTTTCGGTCAAGATAGCATGCTCAACTGCGAGTGGGGAAACGAAAAACCGTGGACGGATTGGCAAGATCACGGCGTAAGACAGGTCAAAGACACAGGCTGTCCGATAATCATCTCGCTTTCTGGGCGCGACTTGGATAGCTGTTGCTATCTGATTCAGGCCTTCGATGAGATAGGTGTTGATGCCTACGAGATCAACATCTCCTGCTCACATTCGGGAGCCCTGCACGGCAATCTAAACGTCGATACACTTCATCTTGAACAACTGATGAATAAAGTGCGTGGCGTTACGACAACACCGATCTGGATTAAGCTGGCGTATTCCAGTCTGCTCATCGGAATGGCAAAGAGAGCAGAAGAGCTGGGTGCCGATGCTATCGTCTGCATAAACAGTATCGGCCCGGGAATGTTGATTGACACTAAAACTGCCAAACCAAAACTTGGAATCAAGGGCGGTGGCGGCGGGGTTACGGGAAAAGCCATTTTTCCCATCGCCCTATGGTGTGTACATCGGCTTTCTCAAACGCTGAGCATTCCAGTCGTTGGATGTGGTGGAATCTTCACCGCCGACGATGTAATCCAAATGCTCATGGCAGGTGCGAGCGCGGTTCAGCTTTACACCGCGCCTGTGCTCAAAGGTCCGATAGTCTTTAGACGAGTTACGACGGGCTTGCAAAGGTTTCTCGCGGAGAATCCAAAGCATGCTTCAGTTAAAGACCTCGTCGGACTTACGCTCAACAAGACAGGCGATCATCAGTTTTCGTCGCCTCCTCCAGTCGTGATCGAAGAGAGGTGCACGGGCTGCGGAATTTGCATTCAGTCCTGTGCCTTTGACGCTCTTTCAATGGTTCGCCGTGCGAACAAAAAACCGCTGGCCGTCATCGCCGACAACTGCATTTCGTGCAACGCTTGCGCTGGAGTATGTCCTCCAAAATTTAACGCCATTAAGGCGTCATTCTAGGAGGCTCTATGGGAAAAACATACACAATCGCGGTGCACTGCGCTAAATGCAGGACTCTGCTCTACCACTACAAAAAGGAGGGCGCCGGAACGCTTATCAAGTGCTACGCCGATATGATAATGTCGGATTACACTAAAGGCGACCTAAGGTGTCCTTCTTGCGGTCAAGAGTTCGCCCGACACGCCGTCATCCACAACAGACTAGCACATAAGATTATCCGAGGGAAAGTCTTTGTGAGGGGTCATCATGGATGAGAACATCCAAACAGTTCATCACCAACGAGCGACAGGTTCGAATCCCGTCGCTCGTTTTTCTTTTTATCTAGCCAATATCTATTTTAAAGGTTTCCCCTTTTTATGTTGTTTTTGAAAAAAGTACAAAAAACCAGGCGTGAAAGGATTTTTTTTCAGAATTAATTGTTGAATATTTTCTATTGTATAAAAATCCCCACTATCAACTTCTTTTTTTTGTATAGTTATTGGTTCGCTTGTCTTCAAAGTAAAAAGAGCCATCATCGCATAATTACCTTTTCCAACTGGAGTTTTTTCTTTGGTAATACATTTTAGATTTTCTATTTTTTTTAATCCCAATTCTTCTTTTAATTCGCGGATTGCCGCCCCTCGGTAACTTTCCCCTGCTTCAACATGCCCGGCAACCGAAGCGCAAAAATAACTTGGATAACGCAACTTATTTTTACTACGTTTTTGGATATACAGCTCTCCTTTTGAATTGTAAACAAATATTTGAACAGAACGAAGCATCACCCTTTCTTTATAGGCCTGATCTTTTTTTCTATATCCAATAATTTGGTCAGAATCGTTTACGATTGGATACTTTAATTTCATAATATTTTTTGATTATTAGCTTTTAATGTTTAAGAAATAGTATCAAGCTTTTTTGACTGTCATAACGCATCCATTAATTTTATTACCAATTCTTGTAGTAAATATTTTACAATCTTTTTGAATAAAGTTATAAATGATGGATTAGATTTTTAGACTTGATGGTATTTTATCTCCGACAAATTTATTCCAGTTTTTATTATTTTTCATTTAATCTTAAAAAAAATTGTTTGACTATCATCGTGGCATAGCTGCCGGTTGGTAAGAAAAATGAAAGAGTTATCTTCTTCATATTTTTATGAAGTTCGTCTTTTTCCAAATTATGGGCATACATGGTGGTGGCAACTATAAGATTTCTTTTATTTATTTTTGGCTGAACCGAGAATTTTTCCGCCATGAATTCATACCCCTCTGCTTCGCAGATGTGTGGACATTGGAATAAATGGCCAACAGGTAAATGTAGCCGTCCTACGTTTTCGAACGAATGGTATTTGCTTTTTGTATGTTTCTTAACTATCGAGGAGGCTTGAGTATTCCATAAAAAGCTGTTGTAGGAAGAAACAAAGAAAAAAATCTTTTTAGAGTTCAGCGACTTAAATATTTTTTTAAAGTCAGTGATGTTTCTTGTTTTTGCTACAACCTCGGAAGGAATGTTGTCGGTGACTTTTATCTACTCATAAGCCCGTTTCCAATCATTTTCCACTATAGCTTTGCCAATCAAATGAGTATTGTAAGGACCGCCCGGCATCCCAAATCGTTGGTTGTCGTAGTAGTTAATAAAGTAATGGCATCTGTGATCCGAAATGTGACTTAAAAGATTATCGGCTAGAGGATCTTCTAAATTTCTTACCAAAAACCTAAAGGAATTACC